>WBZR01000148.1_pt1 | contig 123081 bp, 110 predicted proteins | sample 5204231 | NCBI WGS metagenome assembly WBZR01 (sample SAMN12412403, study PRJNA552823) | activated sludge metagenome | isolation source: activated sludge from anammox sidestream of wastewater treatment plant... | place: USA: Virginia | collected 2017-08
CTTCTACAACCGCACCCGCAAACAGGCACGACTTGGTTATCTGTCGCCTGCTGCTTTCAGCCAACAATACTATGCAAAACAGATGACCGCTTAACCCGTTGGACTCTGTGATTGACGACCTACCTCATGTCGTCGCGGAAGCGCGTTCCGTCAGCCTGGAGCACCGGCACCAGGTCTTCCGCGCCGGAAAGGATGAAGACGTCGGAATCGACCGCGTCAAGGTACTGCGGAAGACCTTTATCGGTCTTGCGCGTGATCGACGGCAGCGACAGGCTCCAGCCGAAGCCAAACGGGCCATTGCCGCTCCCACTGTCGTAGCTGAGGGCGAGTTGCGGACCAAAACCCGAACGCCCCGGGCTGGTGGCAATGGGTATTGTCATGGAGCCCGTGCCAGTGACCGGGTTAGCGGCGAATTTTTCTCCTATGCCGTGGATCGCACCACCACCTTTGGGTAGGTTTATCTGCGGAGGTGAAGACAAAGGTGAGATACCCTTTGGCGCCGCACTACCTTTATCAGTCCCTTTACTGGTTTGCTCTTCTTCTTTACCCATTAGCCTTACGCCATGTTTGATTAGAATTAACCCGTTACTAATTCCATTTTTATGCGCTCTGCAAGAAATATCATCATATGAACATACGGTATCAGGGTGACCTGCTCCATTTCGATAGTGTTTCTAATGAAGGCAAGTTACACCCCTTTGGCATATTTTTGACTGGATCAATAAATCGATCTACTACTGAGCGCTACAAAGAATGATACTGAGCGCTACTATTTCCATTATTGATTTGCAGATCGTCGGGCCAGATTCCGAACTTCCGAAGGAGTGAGGTTGAATCGCTGTTTGAAAGCGCGGTTGAACCAGGAGAGGTTGTTGAAACCCATATCAAACGCCAATGTGCTGATACAGCAATCACTGTATGCGGGGTTGCATAAATGCTGATAAGCATGTTCAAGGCGTAAGTTGGTTACGTAATCGGCAAAGGTGGTTTCCTCGCAGTGAAACAGAGTGCGGATATACTGGGGCGATATACCCTGACGCCGGGCAACCTGGGTGATAGACAATTCACTTTCGGCGATATGTTCCAGGATGTCATGCTTGACTGCCTCGAATCGTGCTGCACGCAAGCCACATTTACTCGTAACTTGTGTTTCTTCCTGTTTCGGGCCAAGCAGCAGCGTGACCAGATCCTGTATTTGTGTGGAAACCAGTACAGTAAGATCGGGAGACAGGTTATCCCCTACTTGTATCAGCATTTTTGTATAGCCAATCAGCAGGTGCAACGCCGGGATGGATGTGCTGCTGATTTTCCTGATCAGACAGTCATCTGGTGGATTAGAGGGTTGGAGAGCAGTCAGTGCGGCAGGTATATCGATAATTGCAATGGGTACTACATTGGCAATGTGTATCTGATGAATCAGGATAGCCAGCACCAGTAAAGCGTCTTCAGGCTGACAACAGACAGGGTCGCCACTACTCTGCTCGTTAAGGACTGTCATTTCGTTGAACGGCACTAACAGCATCAAGCTGGCGTTATTGCTATCAGCAGTATGAACAGGTTGAGGCAGGCATGACATCGCAGTTGCCACACAGATTCTGAGATTCTGTAACAGTTGCCGACATCCACCTGTAAAAGAAAATTTATCCGGATAGGATTGAGTATCCATGTCAGCAGTCGCGGTGTGATCCTCCCGGAATGCAGAGACACACTCATTTTTAGGATAATCACAGAAGAAAGATTTCAACCGGCCCATATCAACACCTCATTCACTTCGATATTGATCCTGCCCTGCATAGCCTGTGCTGCCAGAATATTTATTGTTGTGTCATGACATCGTTCAGGCCCGCTTTTTTTATTATCCTGTTTTCATACCACGAATTGCGGTGCCCGATACCATGCTTTTATCAGGAAACTATGAAATTTATCAGAGCCATGGCAGGCCCTGATCAATTTTCTTACTGCACCGGGTTACGTTGCTGCGGGGTTAATCCAGCTGCCCATCTGGCTGGCAGGGTTTGCACCCAGCCGTTATAAACATTGGGCAATGCCACTACACCCTGACCACCAAAACCAGGGTTACTGCTAACGGTGTCATCTCTGGCCACGTTGTTACCGGCTGCCAATACTACTGCACCGGCCACTTCAGCATCACTTAAATCACCGTCTCCATTGGGATCAGGGTCAACCACGATCAGCCGGTTGGAGAACTTGCTGGTAACGTAGGCATAGTACCCGCCTCCCTTTTTGGCACCAAAGTTGGCGCCATGACTGCCGGGATCACCCGGAAGGGTTTTAACGATGGTATCGGTTCTCGTATCGATTATTACGATCTGTCCACCGTAAGAAGCGGTCACCATCACTTTGCCATCCGGTGATACCGGTGACTGGATCGGCAACATTCCGATTGGCCCGGTAACCTCCCCGGTTATCGGATTGTAGTGCTCAAGCAGGTTGATGTTTTTCAGGAAACTGCCATTGCCATCCATTACCGTCACTGTGCTGTGCAGCAAATTGGCTGCATACACTTTGCTGGCATCTGGCAGCATACCAATAGCGATCGGGTGTGCACCCGGCATAACATCGCCGGTTCCGGTCTGCCCAGTTTCTGTCCGCGCGATGATTTCACCCGTTCTAACATCATAAAACCCGGCATCATGCGTATTGATATTGGGTGTAACAATGCGCGAGCCATCGGATGAAATCCAGTGACCATGCGGGCTGGCGGCTGCCTGCCCGTGTTCCTGGGTGGGCAGCGCATAATTGACCTGCGTTGTGCCCCTGGGGATGATCACCACACTGTTTTCACCGTTAATGGCTACCGTCACATCATCAGTATTGGGCAGTGTCATCACATGCGAGGGTGAATCTCCCACGCGGATGTTTTTGATCATCTTGCCTGTTTTCTGATCAATTAAGGTCAGTTTGGTATCAAACCACTGGGTTGCGTAAACAACCGAATGATCACGATTGGGCCACATGTTATGTGGGTTGTTCATGTTGATCTGTGGTAGCGCAATTTTACGTTTGAGCATCCAGTTGCTGGCATCCACCACCGTGATCGTACCTGGCTTGGTTTTACCGGCAGTTTTCTCAAATTGCGTATCCACCCATACTTCGCCCACACCCGGGACAGCGGGAACGGGTAATGGCTGCAGGCTGATATTGTTGCCGTATCGGCTATTCAACACGCCCGGCAGTGATACCTTACCGGCATCGACAACCACATCCACATTGGGATATTCAAGTGTCCAGGGTTTGGATGACGTAAAGTTCTGCCAGTTTTCCGGTACCGTCGTAATAAAGAAGGTCTGCAACAGACGAGTGGCAAGGTCGCTACTGGTTGGCAGATCCTTGACGCCTGATACCAGATCAATGGTTTCTCCCAGATCCAGCCCATCGGTCGCCGGATCATCCACGATGACAGCAGCGAACATAAACGGATGAACCTTACAGGTAAACACATAGAGGCCAGGCACATTGAGTTTGAGGATACCGCCTCCCCGATAGGCTTTGCCTTCATCGAACGGGATCATGAAGTGATCACCGCCATGGTCGTTATGGCCTGCTTTGCTGGGCCACAACAGGCTGGTCACGGTGTGCACTCCTTCAGTATCCGACATTACAAAATGAACACTGCTGCCAGGTGGGATAATTTCCAGTGATCTGGTTTTAGTTACCGGGCTAAGTGCATCTCCGCGGGCACTTCTAAACCAGGTGGCAGGTTCATCCGAAACAATGAATGTCACCAGCCCCGGTTTATCACTGTTATTGCCAAAAATGGCACCACTGGGAGATGCGCCCGCCACACTGTCAGCAGGTTGTCCCGAATCGCGTTCTACCACGTGGATACGGCCATTCATACCTGATTTCATGTGCGCCATCAGATGGCAGTGATATTGCCAGACGCCCGGTCCGACACCTGTTCCAGCCTTGATGATAAAGCTGTGGCTGTTATTGGCGTCATTGAGCTGATGGGTATCAATGATATGCGGTGCAACTCCCTGTCCGGTACCGGGTTCTATCCAGCGATGCGCATGCAGATGGAAAGTATGCCCCGGGCCAACTGCAAGCACATGAAAACGGACGAGATCATTCATGTACATACCGGGTTCAGGGTTGGTCCAGAGTGGTTTCTGTACACCATCATGATTGATTTCTGTTCCCCAGAAGGTAGAACCCACCATGAACAGCACAAACTCCCTGGCCAGTTGGTCGTGCCCGGCTGCAACAATTTTGCCATCACCATCGACATAGCTCTGGACAGCGCCATTGGGATCATCCACCACAATTGCGCCAAACAGACCTGTCATCGGGTTGCGCTCATCCTGGTAAGCAAATGTTCCCGGCTGAGTCGCGCTCAGCAGATAGGTTTTGCTCTGCCCAGGAGCCGCAGGTGCCCCACTGCCGGATGCAAGGCCAGGCGTTTTCAGGCTGACGGGAGCTTTGGTGTTATTCGTCAATTGAATCTTGATCCGATCCCCTCTTTTGACAAACAGAGTCGGCCCCGGAATGGTCGCCTCGGCAGGATAACCGGAAACATCGCCGCCTTTACCGCTATGACTGATCATTTTGAACGCGGGCTGGCCGTTTGGCAGAATCTCTGCCGAGAGCTGGATATTATGCGTGGCCGCCAGTATCCAGGCTGGAAACAGGCAACTGATCGCAAACAGGATCAGCTTTGCCGGGTAGTGCTTTACATTATTGGATTTCATGTTTAATTCCCTTTAATTTGAAAAACAGTCTGCTATGCCAGGTGTTACCTGCTCACAAAGAAGTTACCCCGCATACCCAGCAGCCAGCTGGAAAAGGCAACATCCTGGTATTGCGAAGAGTGCGTGGCCTTGACTGTAAAGACGTGTTTCTCAAGCGGGCCTATAACTTTTTCACGGATTTTAAAGCGCGTGCCCGGATCAACCCATTCATAACCAGGCAATCTGAACTGATGAAAATTGGTACCCAGGGCAATCAGATGAAACCTGACATTGGTATTCTGTTTTGCAGTGAGGGTGGGGTTGGATCCCATTGCGGTCTGTTTGCCGGTAGCATTGTTGATTTCAATTCCCCAGAAAGCATCATCCCCTATGTAAAAAACATATTCCCTGGCAACACCATCCTGTTCAGGTGCGTTTGCCGGCTTAACAATGAGCGTGCCAAACAGCCCCTTATCTTCCGCGCCATTGTGGGTTTCCATGTTGTGGTCATGGTACGGCCATGTGCCAGCTGTACCCGGTGCGGCATTCCAGCGGTATTTGTAAGACAGATACGGTTGAGCAGTAGCACTTTCATCTTTGTAAGCATTGATATATTTCAGCGTGCCGTCACTCTCGATGTCGTAGTGCACCCCATGCACATGAAGGCTCACGTGATTATGGAAAGGCGTATCCGGTGCAAATTTGTGAAAAAGCTCGATCTCGGCAACATCCCCTTCTTTCAGAACAATAACCGGCCCCGGAACGGTTGCCTTGCTTGTCTCATAGCGGCTGGTAATGTCTGTTTCAGTGCCGTTTGGCTGCCTGATAATGTGCTGGAACATCCGGTATCCGTAAAATCCACCGGGTAATTTCTCGGCGAACATCTGGATACTGTGAAGATTGCCCGCATTGGCAAACGATCCGGATAACATCAGCCACAAAATAAAACAGCCCGTCAACACACTTGTTATTGACAGGCTGGTGTTGTGCGGTGTTTTCTTCCAGGGCACTGGATCATTCCCCTTTGCGGATAATCCGCAATAAAAATCAACTCCCATTTTTTGCTTCTCCTCGTATTTTTTACTGTTTTTTTGAATCGTTGCCTAACGCCCTGTCTGATTGGGGGCTACCCTGCAACGGGTTTTATTTCAGCGTATCTCGCGAGGAATGTCATCGTATGAACATACGATATTGAGGTGTTATCGATGTGGTTTGCATACCGTGGGAGGAAGATAATCATGGAAATTGATCTGGGCCGGGTATTTATCGTTAGCAGAATTCAAACAACACTATGCAAATTTTGCCGTTGCTTGAACACGTGGACTCTATATTTGGGGATTGCGGAAAATCAGGATGGCAGCTAGTGGTTAGAGGAAAAGTCTGGTACTTGCTTACTCCAAAAACGTGAAAGATAACTTAACCAGCGCGGAAAAGGTTGAGCTGAAAAACTGAGAAAATTACTCAAAGACGAGGTTTGAAATGAGTGGTTTCAATGAATTAAACGCTTCTCTTCAGGAAGTTGCCAATATCAAACAGGGTATGAAATCACCGTCTCGTGTGACTCGCTTTGAAGTCCCCGATGTAAAGGCACTGCATCAATTTGCTCGTGTCCTGGTTCATTCTGCAAATAAGCCAGCAGCGCCGAGGCATCCAGCACAACAGTCATTTTTCAGCTTCTTCGCGCCGCTCAGTGATCAATTTGTCAGCCAGACTGATGGATTTGGGGATATGGGCAAAACAGTTTTTAAGGCGTTTTTTGATTGTTTCAGCTTTTTCCAACACAAGACCGGCCATTTTCAATACGAGCAATCAGGTGGTCACCGGATTCAAGCCTCAGTGCCTGCCGGAAAGCTGCGGGAATATCCAGCTATTCGCAAAAGCGTGTTTCATTCTTGACTTTGGTGGCATAAGATCCCTCAATTGAAAATCGTAAAAACATATTGAAGAGATGCCATTATGATCCAGATCAGTCAGGAGTCGCTGAAGCTGTTTGCCAGTAAGTACATCTGGTGGAAAACGCCAGAAGAAGCGGTAGTCATGCCCGAGCGGGTGATTGCTCAAGTTATGAACATCGGTGACTACTCTGACGTTCAGGCCCTTGTCTCGCAAGTAGGCGATGAGGTACTTCGCGAAATCGTTATGCACGCAGAAGCAGGTCAGTTCAACGCGCGCTCCTGGGCGTATTGGCACTATCGCCTGGGGTTGGCGAGTGGGGATGATGTGCCGGCTTTGCCTGTACGAAAGTTGACATGACCGGCAAGTTCAAACCTTGCATGGATATATTGCCTTCTGCCCAGAAGCGCTTGTGGCCGCAGCTTGGCAATGCCCCGAAGCTCGGGTTCACGCTGTATGGGGGCACCGCCATTGCACTCCGGCTGGGGCACCGGGAGTCTGTTGATTTCGATTTTTTCTCAGAAAAACCACTTGATAGGGATGCCATCAGGGCAGCTTTTCTGTTCATGGCGCAGTCCACGACCCTGCAAGATCAAAACAATACGTGGGTGGTGCTTATCTCCTATGAAAATCCAGGGCGGGAGCACGTGAAAGTCTCATTCTTCGGTACTATTGCTTTCGGGCGGATGGGCGAGCCGGACTTGACCGATGACGGTGTTTTGCTGGTGGCGTCTTTTGATGATCTGATGGCCACCAAGGTCAAGGTCGTGCTCCAGCACGCGGAGGCCAAGGACTATCGCGATGTCGCCGCAATGGTCAACGCTGGTGTGAGCCTATCTCGCGGACTTGCATCGGCTCGTGAGTTGTATGGACCGAACTTTCAGCCCAGCGAGAGCTTGAAAGCACTGGTTTATTTCAATGACGGTGATTTGAAAGCACTGACTACTGATGAGAAAACTACGCTGATCGAAGCTGTAAAAAGGGTGCGCGATCTGCCTGACGTGACGCTGAGATCGAAGTCTTTGAGCGTCCTGAGTTGAAAAGATCTGTCTTACCATGACCAGTTATCGGGTGCTCCCTATTTCGGCTTCTGTTTTTTTCAAATCACCTCTTTGAGACAGGCAGGGCAATCCCCCCAAATGGTTTGATCAACCAAGCGGATATCTATTGTGACAGAAGGGAGTTTTCGGAGTGGTTATCTTTACTTATTGGCTTTGGCCGTAGGGTCGTCGTACCATTTAAAATATGCTAGTGCACCATCTCTCCCAGATTGAATTAGTTCTTTTTTCCTAGTTTCCGATAGATCAAAATCAGTTGTAGCTACACCCAGAGTATCAATATAAATTGTTCGTGACCAATCATCGTTATGGAGGTGCGTACTTTGCTGTGCTTCTAATACTGTATTAACTAGTGCCCATGTATAGTCGAAGAAATTATTTATATCCTTTTTTACGGGCTCTGCATGATCACGAAAGACTGCAATTTCGTCTTTCGTGTCTAACCGAAAGCCCAATGTTTCTTTGTTATACACATAAGAGGATACCGGTCTCTCAGCATTTTCTAGCTGTAAGTTAATTTTGTTGTAGTATTCTGTTTGTTTATAATTTCCAGATCTAAGGTACTTCTCCCTGTCAAACAGTTTGATCGGAAAATTATCTAATACCCCTCCGTCGACGTAGACATCTCCTCTGGCACTTTGCTTCGCCGCAAAAAAAAGAGGAATGGACATTGATATTCTTACCGCGTCGGCAATACAGCATCTTGGCGTATGCTCTGCGGAGAAAACCTCTGAAAACAAGGTTGATAAATTAGTCCCCATGAAATACAAGGATTTGAATCCGTATTTTGTTTTCATTGCTTCGATATCAGCAAATGTTGTCTCAGAATTTCCTGCTTTCTCTTTTATCAGTTTTCCAATCCAATTCCTGAAATAGTCACCTTTATACCAGCCAAACTGTTTAATTAGTCGGTCTGTATCACGAACTATGCCCCACGAATCATCCATGAATTTGTTGAAATCAAGTGAACCAAGAATATCCATTGTTTCTTCCAAGGTAAAACCAAGACCAAGCAATATCGCGTTAATCGCTCCAGCAGATGTTCCTCCAATCCGTTCGATACTGGAAATAATATTTTTTTCCTCCAACACACCCAAGGCACCAACATAAGCAATTCCTTTTACACCACCACCTTCAAATACAAGATTTCGAAATTCATATGCCACGACTATTTCTCCTTGTCTATAAATCTAGTGTGAAAGGTCAAAGGCACTACGTGGTTTTATCGCGCAACGCCCCCTGTATTACCAAGTCAAACTTTTAATGACCACAGAAAGTAGATTGCAGTCGCCATCGTTCCAAAGGAGATAACCCACATAATGATAGGACCGGAAGCCCCTTGGAATCTTAATTTCAATACTTCTATTTCAATCTTCCCATCCGTGATCTTGAGAAGAAGAACATTGCAGAAAGAAGCAAGAGCTGCGAGTGGCAGAAGGAGCATGGCCGGAGCATGCTCCTTCATCAGCTGGATGATCCAACTATTCTGATCACAGAATAAATTTAAGGCTATGTATGCGAGAAACAAACCCCAAAACATTACCGATCCAATTAGCGTCGCCCAGACGACAAACTTTTTTGCTTGACTTTCGTTTTCTACAGGTTTGATTTCGCTCATTTCTCCCTCATTACAGTAATTGTAGAAAGCCTAACTGATTGGCATATCAACGATACTCTTATGATAATTCGCGCTATAAATAAGATAATGGATACCGTTTATACAATCGCCTCCCAAATAGCAGCCTAACTTACTCATATGTCGTCTTATTTGATAATTTGCGGCTTATATTTCAAGTAAACGCTGTTACAGATAACTCGATCAAAATCAAGGTTTCCGATACTACCTAATTTTTTGCGCTGTTCCCAAGCGGGAGTGCCATCTTGATAACCCTTGTGTTTGTACCACCACACGAATCCCGCATTATCAATGGCGTAGATAACTCCTTCCCCAATAGAAAATACATTGGAAAAATTATTCCAACCTGAGCCAACTTCTTGTGGCTGCTCCCAGTTGTTGCTTCCATCCTGATAGCCTTTATGTTTGTACCAGAAAAGTCTGCCGTCATCTTTAATCAAATAGATAATACCGTTGCATCCAGAAAAAACACGCTGAAAACCCTCAACCCAGCCATTTCCGACAGGCTTGGGTACCCCCCCATTAGCCCAAGAGCGCGTCCCATCCCAAGCCCCATCGTGGCGATACCAAAGAAGCTGTCCATTTCGCCTTACGGCATAGATGATCGGTTTTTGGCGTAGAATTTTTGGAACTAGACCTGTATATGATTCATTTCCTGTGTCACAAAATATGCCGAGACAGATTTCTGGTTTTGAATTCAAATCACCGATATACCAGCCATCGCCTACATCATATGGACCGCTCAAGCTGGCAGCTCCATTCGCATTTCCGCGATGGTTATACAACTGTAATTTGCCATCTTTTCCAATGACATATATCAATCCATTGCCACCCGGTACACATGGCTGGTATCTATCAAACCAACCCAACCAATCCGTTTTGATTAAGCGTGGGCCATTCCATGAAGGGCTTCCGTCATCGTAACCTTTATGTTGACGCCAACATAAGTCATCACTCCAGACACCAAGGCCACCGCCTGGAGGAACCGGTTTACTGTTGGAGCAAACTGTATAAATTGTGTTATCAAATTGATCTACCACTTTAAATATATCGCCTGGTTTAAAATTTCCCATCCCAATTCCTTTAAACAGGTTCTTAAAAACTACCCTGAAACAGCTTTTATTTCAATATATCTCGGGAGGAATGTCATCATATGAACATACGATGCTGGAATGTTATTGATGCAGCTTGCATGTCATGGAGAAGGGTGATTTTTAGAATAAAATCGTATAAAAATGAGTGGGGTAGCGCGTAATTTATTGCGAATTATTTGTTGATTTCCCTTTCCCCAATCTGTTCAACTACAGTACTTTTTTAAAGAAATAGCTTCGATAAATCGGGGTGACTGAATTGCTGCTGGCATATAATGCTGGAATCAGTTAAGGATGTTTGCCGGATAATTTTCTGTACAGGGGTTACGGGTATCCGTATGGTGATCAGGCTGGAGCAATTCTCGGAATTTACAAGCTGTATTTACGATGCGGCCGTTGGGGTAAGTACCTGGGAAGAAGTGCTGGATAAACTGGTTGCTATGTGTGGCGGAACTGCAGCGGGCATGCTCCTTACAGAACCGGGACTCAGCCGCATCGTTGCAACCAGTACGACGGCTAATCCGGAGGCGGTAAACAGCTATAACGACTACTACAGCCGTCTGGATGACATGGCGGTTATCATCCACCGGTCTGAGCCTGGGACGATGCTCTGCAGCCGCCAGGTCACGCCACCCCCGGCCATCCGCCATTCGAGATTTTTCAATGAATGGATCAGCACCTGGGTAAATTCCCGGGAGAGAGGCGACTGTATCGCTACTAATCTGGTGCAGCATAAAAACAGCACCAACTGGCTCACCATCACTTCTCCGTTGCGCAAGCGGTCATTCGCGACTACTGAAAGATACAGGCTCATACAGCGACTCCTGCCACATTTTCGGCAATCACTCCAGATTCAGAAAAGGCTGGGAGAATTACAGCTCAGACAGTACGGCACACTGGAAATACTTGCCAGACTGGCCTATGGCGCAGTATTACTTTCCCAGAGCGGTCGTGTTGTTTTTATCAACCCGGCAGCAGAAACCCTACTCAGATTATCCGATGGGTTATCTGCTGATAAAACGGGGTATCTTCATACCTGCCTGATAAATGAAAGCCTGAAACTGAAAAGAATGATTGGTGCAGCCTGTCAGAAAAATCATGATGGATTGCGGTCAGGGGGAAATATGCTGATTTCGCGGCCATCCTGCAAACGGGCCTTTCTTGTGCATACCTTACCGCTGGGCAATGAATTACCTGATCTGACTGATTCATCTGTCAGCGCAATGCTGCTGATCGTTGATCCGGAAAATGCACCTGAACCACTCCCTGCTACCCTGCATAATCTTTTTGATCTGACTGCAGCAGAAGCGAAGGTGGCACTCCAGGTCATAAAGGACGAAAAACTTCAGGATGTTGCGGACAGGCTGTCAATCTCGCTTTCAACCGTGCGCACCCATCTGCAGCATGTATTCGAAAAAACAGGTACACATCGACAGGCTGATCTGGCCAGGTTATTGCTGACGCTGCATGCCGGGATCGATATCGATACAAATCTGAAATAATATTCCCCAGCAGCTATATCAGGTTCATTCTGCCAGCATAAACTGCTGATGTATAACAAGAACATGACGGCCAGCCTACAACATCCGGAACGCCAATGCGGCGATGAATGTGGGGATTGTTGCAGTCAGCAGCAGTCTGAGCGGGTGCACAGTTTCATCATCAAAATGATCACGCAGAATGGCAATACCCGCCGGATTTGGTGCATTGGCGATGACGGTTAAACCACCTCCTGTCACTGCACCACTGACAAGCGCATATTTGAGGTTATCGGATAACCCTTCAACCAGAGAGCCCAGATAGGTCAGTGCCGCGTTGTCAGTCACGGCTGTTAACAGGGTTGCGCCGAGGAACATCTGCTCACTGGACATGCTAATCAATAGTGGCTGCAGCCACCATTGCTGCTGGCCACCCAGCACCACCAGCCCGGCCAGAAAAAAAGCAACCAGTAGCCCTTCGCGCAGGAGCAGACGATCCTGATAATGCTGATAGGCGTGAGCAATTCCCAGAAAGAAGAGGAATAACCCCATAAATATTGTCGGATGATGGGAAAACACCACTACCCCGATAAGAAATGTCAGGTGTATGCCTGTCAGGACAGGCGGCACCGTATCACTGCGGCTCAATTCCATCCGAGGCAGCAGCTTCAGTTCCTCGCGGAACAGTAACGTTGCACCCAAGGCATTCACTCCTACGGCGATAACTGCTTTCCAGCCGAATGTTGACAGCATGAATGCGCTATCCCAGCTCCACTTTCCAGCCACCATCAATACCGGCGGCGCGGCAAAATGGGTCAGCGTGCCGCCAATGGAAACATTGACGAACAATACAGCCAGCGTGGCGTATTTCATGTGAGCAGAAATACCTTTTCCGAAGAAATGGTCTGCCAAAATAAGTGCGGCCAGTGTCATGGCCGCCGGCTCGGTAATGAATGACCCCAGCAGAGGAACCAGCGACAGCACGGCAAAGTAGAACCGCATGCTGTCTGGCAAAGGAAGGATACGGGCAGCCAGATGTACCGCAGTCGTCGCTATCTGCAGGATCGGGCGCGTACCGGCAATCACCATGATGGCAAACACGAACATCGGCTCGGTAAAATTGCATGAATCGATGTAACGTACTGCCGCTTCTTCACCCGCGGTAATGAACAGCGTGATAACCAGTATCAGTGCCCAGAAGCCGAATACGACTTCCACTTCCCCCAGCAGGTGCCACAATCCGGCATGTGCCGGCTGGATACGCGCCAGCCGGTTGAAAAACCCGATGCTGAACGTATGCAGGATGGCCAGTGCAAACAGCACTGCGCCAGCCAGCTCAGCTGCAGCCGGCATTCCCGCCCTGTATCAGAGTACTACACACCCTGTTTCAGGCTGGCTTCGATGAATGTATCCAGATCCCCGTCGAGCACGGCCTGGGTATTACCGATCTCGATATTGGTGCGCAGATCCTTGATGCGGGACTGATCCAGCACATAGGAGCGGATCTGGTGACCCCAGCCGATGTCGGTTTTGGAATCTTCGATCGCCTGTTTGGTTTCGTTGCGTTTTCTCAGCTCGGCTTCATACAATCTGGATTTCAGCACGGTCATGGCATCAGCACGGTTGCGGTGCTGAGAGCGGCCGCTCTGGCACTGTACGACGATGCCGCTTGGAAGGTGCGTGATCCGCACAGCTGAATCCGTTTTGTTGATGTGCTGACCGCCCGCACCGGAAGCACGGAAGGTATCCACCCGCAGATCGGCTGGATTAATATCGATTTCGATACTGTCATCCACTTCCGGATAGACAAACACGCTGGCGAAAGAAGTATGCCGGCGATTGCCGGAATCAAATGGCGATTTGCGCACCAGCCGATGGACACCGGTTTCTGTCCGCAGATAGCCGTAGGCATATTCACCGCTTACCTTGATGGTTGCGCTCTTGATACCAGCCACATCACCGGGGGATTCTTCCAGCAGCTCCACTCCCAGGCCGCGCCGTTCGCAGTAGCGCAGATACATCCGTTCCAGCATCGATGCCCAGTCCTGCGCTTCTGTTCCACCTGAACCGGACTGAATATCAATGAAACAGTTGTTCGGGTCCATCGGGTCGGAAAACATCCGGCGAAATTCCATTCCGGCCAGTGTTCCGTCGAGTGCTGCGACATCACCGGCAATACTTTGCAGGGTGTCATCATCGTTTTCTTCCTGGGCAATCTGCAGCAGCTCATCAGTATCACGCAGCTGACGATCCACGGATTGCAGGGTATGTACAATATTTTCGAGGGATTTTTTTTCGCGCCCCAGTTCCTGAGCGCGGTCAGGGTCATTCCAGATGGCAGGGTCTTCAGACTGGCGTTCGAGCTCCGTCAGCCGCATTTGCTTGGCATCGAAGTCAAAGATACCTCCGTAAATCAAGATTTCTTTGCTTCATGCTTTCCAGCTGGCCGGTTATTGCATTGATCTGTTCTGCTTCCATGGTGATCCCTGTGAGTTATCCAAAATCCGGATTATACAATAGCCATACAACCCGCCATGGCTGCCCTGCCCCCGCCTTCGCTCCGTTTTTAAGATCAATGCCTGATCAGGCGTTCAATATGGTGCAGCAGTTCATCTTCCTGATAGGGTTTACCCATGAATTCAGCCACACCGAGCTCGGCAGCCACCTTGCGATGCTTATCCGCAGTGCGTGAGGAAATGATGATAATCGGCAGCTGCTGCAGCTGCGGGTTGTTGCGCACGGCCCGAATCAGCTCAAAACCATCCATATGCGGCATTTCGATATCCACCAGCATAATGGCAGGTACAGTTTCACGCAGTAACTGCAGCGCACTCACCCCATCTTTGGCAACCAGGATTTCGTAGCCCTGCCGCTCCAGCAGGCGGCTGGTGACCTTACGTACTGTCAGTGAATCATCGACGATCATTACGACCGGCGCCGTTGCGGAAGAAAGTGTATCTGCTGATTCAGGTGAAGTCGGGCCGGAAGCCAGCAATTCCCTAACCCGTTCACGCTGCAGCAGTCTGAGCGGATCAATGATCAGCACCACACTGCCATCCCCGGTAATGGTGGCACCTTCAATCCCCGGTGCTCCGGCCAGCTGGGCCCCTGCATTCTTGACAACCACTTCGCACTGACCGGCCAGTGCATCCGCATGAATCGCCAGCCGCTCATGCCCGGCCTGCAGCAATATGATACGGTTATGGCGACGGATCTCAGGAAAACCATGCGGCACATCCAGCAGGTGTGGCAGGTAGACCAGCGGAAAACGCTGATCATTCCATATCAGATGATGTTCCTGATACGCTGTGCCAAGGGCTGCAGCATTCATCTCCAGCACATGCGCCACAATTGCTGCCGGAATGGCATAGGTATTCTCAGCAGCTTTCACCATGAGTGCTTGCGTTACGGCCAGTGTGACCGGCAGGCGCAGCGTAAAGGTAACTCCCCGGTTTTTTTCCGAATCGACCGTAATGCTGCCACCGATCCCGCCCAGCTCATTTCTGACGATATCCAGACCCACTCCCCGTCCGGCAATGTCCGTCACATCATCAAATGTGGTTAATCCATGGGTAAAAATCAGCGGATACCACTGTTTATCTTCCTGTGCATTCTCCGGATCGCTTAATCCAAGCTGGCGCGCTTTGTCGCGGATACGCCCGACATCCAGTCCGGCACCATCATCCCGCAGCACCATAACAATCTCATTGCCTTCCTGACGCAGATCCAGCGTAATCCGGCCGGCTTCCGCCTTGCCGGCGACCGTACGTTCTTCCGGTGTCTCGATACCATGCACCAGTGCATTACGCAGCAAATGTTCCAGGGGAGCGCTGATTTTATCGATCACGCTGCGATCAAATTCGATGCTGTCCCCCTGAATCGTCAGAATGGCCTGTTTGCCGGTATCTTTTGCTGCCTGCCTGACAGTACGGTAGAGACGCTCGGAATAATTTCTGAACGGGACAGTACGAATGCGCACCAGATCCTGCTGTAACCGGCGATTCAGATGAGCCTGCTGATCCACAGTCATACCGGCGGTACGCTGTACTTCGCGCAGGCTTTTGTGGATGGTGACCACGTCATCCATGCTTTCCGCCATCAGCCGGGTCAACTCCTGAAAACGGGTAAACTGATCCAGCTCCAGTGGATCAAACCCGGCCTGACCGGTTTCGGCAGACAATGTACCGGACGGGATCTGTGTTTCAGCCAGCAATTCAATTTCACGCAGCTGGCCACGCATTCGATCCACGCTTTCACCCAGATCCAGCAGGTACTGTTCCAGATCATACAGTTGTGTTTCTATCCGGGAACGAATCATGCTCGCTTCGCCCGATTCATTGATTAAACGGTCTATCAGCCCGGCATCCACACGCAAAACGGTTTTGAATGCAGCCTGTTCATTCTCCACCGGCACCGGAGAAACAGATAAATCATCAGCAGCCACTTCTGATACGGGTTGTCCGGCTGTTTCCGTCAGCGGAACGGATCGCAGCTCGGGTTGCGAAGGCTGCAGGGACAGGCGCAGCTGCCCGATATCATCCGCAATCGTGTCAAACCGGGTTTCAAGCTGATCGAGCAATGCAGCGGGTACGGTCTGTTCATAGGCAGATTCAATATCGCTTTCCATCTGATGCGCCTGCTCGCTGACCTGTAATGCACCGGCAATACGGGCACTGCCTTTCAGCGTGTGCAATGCACGCAGCACGGCTTTACGCGCTCCCGCCTGATCAGGCTGTTTACGCCATGCACGCAGATTTGAACCGATTTCAGACTGCAGTTCCTGCGCTTCTTCAAGGAAAACTTCCAGTAATTCCCGATCCATACCGGCAGATTCCGTTTTATCCGGCTGATCCGGGATAAACGCCTGTACTTCATCAACCGGCATCTGCAACAGTACCGGTGCAATTTCCTGCAGGATCTCACTGGCTGATATTTCAGCCGATCCGGATTCAGCACCTTCCGGCTCGATTGATTCCAGTTCAGCTGATTCCGTTTCAATCGGTTGAGCAGCTGCTTCTTCCAGCAGACGTGTCAGTTCATGTGTTGTCTCTTCACCTGCCTCTATTATTTCAATGGCAGGATACTGACGGTTACGGACAGATGTCACCATGACATCCAGCAGATTGACCGCTGCCGACAGATAAGACAGCACCAGCTGTTCCGGCATGCCGGAAGTCATCAGCAAACGGTTAAACCAGTGCTCCAGTATTTGTCCAATCTGCGCAATAAAACCCAGTTGCAGAGCACCTGAAGTACTGGCCAGTGTATGCGCCGCCAGCATGGATTCATGAGAAACCGACAGGATTGTATTGTTTCCGGATAATCCAAGCGCCTGCTTGAGGGCCTCAACATGATTACTGGCTTCCTGGATAAAAATCCTGAACAGCTCTGCCGGCACCTCAATATTCCCGATTTGTACCACCGTTTCAGGCACGATTTCAGGCACTTCAGCAGCGGAAGATGCAACCGGTTCAGGCTCCATGACCGGATTCATTTCCAGCTCCGGCACAGCAGACAGGGAAGATGGGGCAGTCACTGTATCACTGGCCGGCTGTTCTTCTGCACCAAACATCATCTCTCTGATCTGATCAAGCAGAGGCTGGGCGTTGATTTCCGCAGCACCATTTTTTCTCAGGCTGATACACCAGCTGCTGAACTGCCGGTGACTTTCTGCCAGCAAACTCAAAAGTGCATCCGTTGCCGGTTTTTGTTCGCTCAGCCAGCGGTTCATGAGCTGCTCGATGCGCCAGGCCACTTCACTCAGCGCTTCCAGCTTCACCATACGGCCACTGCCTTTAAGGGTGTGAAAACTGCGGCGGATAGCTGCCAGCATATCCGCATTCGTGCGGTCGCTGTAACAGGCTTCCAGATTGTCTGCAATGCTTGCCAGTACATCGACAGACTCATCAAGAAAAATAGCCAGCAATTCAGGGTCATACTGCTGATCTGTAACAGTACCGGGTACGGTTTCAGTAATAACCGGTGCCGGTCCGGCTGAAATTGCAGGAATATCTGCTGACAGGGCCTGTTCAGCCAGTTGCTGATTGAACTGATTGATGGTTGCGGCCAGGATTGCTTCGGAATCAGACTGGGAATTTCTGAGTGCTTCAATATAAAAACCAAGACCACTCAATGCATCCGCCAGCAGGGTCTGTTCGATCTGATTCAGTGGACGACCCGGCTCGGTCAGTTTTTCAACCAGCTCACGACAGGATTCAAGTAACGAACCGGCACGATCCTGCTCAAGCATGTGCAGCACACCGCTGATCTGGTTGAACAGCTCGGGTAAAGCCGCTAAATCATTGCGTATTTCCGGTTCAAAGAAGAAACGGTCAAGAATATCTTCAACCTGTGACAAGTTGGTGAGCACTTCCTGAGCAACCTGCTTAAGCAGTTTTTTCTCTTGTGCAAGATGGCCTGCCTGATCCGGACTGGGCAGATCAGGTAAATCATTATCACCGCCCCTGCCGGTAGTTACTGCACGGATGCGGGTGGCAAGTGCTTCGACCTGTGCAGGAAATTCTGCCGACAGGCGATGGAAATTATCAATCGCATTTTCAGTCAGCAGCAGAGATGAAGCGATATCCAGCGCAATCCCTTCGTTCATGCTCTCCGGGCGAATACGCAGATAGGACAGGGCACCATGTATGACGCTTGCCAGCTTTTCCAGCGGTGCGCAGTTTATCCGGGATGCCTGGGATTTGAGTCGCTCAACCAGCGTGAGCAGTGAAATCAGATTTTCAGGCGTATCAACACTGAATCTGCGCCATTGATCGTTGATGTCTTCCAGCAGGGTGCGCATACTTTGCAGATCTGCAGCTGTTGCTTCTTCCTCCAGGATGGATTCATCAAGGTGTTCCTGTTTGTCGATCGCAGACAGCGGAACCTGCCAGTCGTAAACACGCCCGAATTCCTGCAGACGTTCGCTCACCGGCTGGCTGCGTGCAATGCGATAGAGCAGTTCTCTTGCCAGACGATCCGCCACAACATGTGATTCCTTGTTCAGGTACCTGATTTCCTGTTCAATCTTTCCGCATAATTTGCGAGCGGATTTATCAGCTGCCTGCGCCTGATGGAGCAGACTGTCCAGGAACCCGGAAGAGATCCACCAGAATCTGCGCTGTTCAACGGGAGCAGGCAGTTTTTCGATTGAACGCACTGCTTCAACCATTTTCTGCAGGCTTGATCTGTCTTCTGTATCCTTTAACCAGTTCAGCAGCCCCGACTGAAATTGCGCGCGCGCCCGCCTGGCCGTTTCCTGCCGGGATAAGTCGTCCAGATCCAGCTCCACAGGCAGTAATGGCAGAGATTCACGTATTTCCGGAAAAAACAGATCACTTTCAGGAATCTCTTCCAATCCCTGCAGCTGCATGATTTTTCGATAAACCGGAAAGAGTTTGACCGGATTATCGGCTTCACCATCAATCAGCGCATCCAGATAACGATAAATAGAGCGGATAGCCTGCCGGGCAGCGGTCAATACCTGTGTATCCGGTGTGATACGCTGCTCCTTCAGGGCCGCAAGCAGCCCCTCCACGTTCTGACCGACGAACACAACACCGTTCAGCTCCAGCATTTCCAGCATGCCATTCAGCTGATGCATGTAATAGTGGCATTCCTCAATCTGCCTGGTATCGCCGGTATCTGCAGCGTAGGAATCAAAATGACGGTGGATCAGGGTAAAAATCTGCTCAATGGCTTCTCTAATCCCCATAACGGAGGAGATGCTTATCCTGGTTACAGTATTCATGATGCGGCCTTATTAGTCCTGAGGTTGGTGGTAACGGCTATTCCGGATTGGTTGCGGTACAGTTGAATATACTGGTTTGTCATACCTTGAAATTAGCTGCGGAAGATTTCAGATCAGTTACGTGTTTGGCAATCTGCTGGATAGAGTCAGCATTTTGTTGTGTCCCCTGTGAAGTCTGGCGGGTAATGGCCAGAATTTCTTCCATGTTTTTGGCAACCCTGTTGGAGACCCGGGTTTGTTTATGTGTCGCTTCGGTAATTCGAATGACCAGCTGTGCCAGACGTTTTGAAACGGTTTCGATTTCTTCCAGTGCGCTGCCTGTCGCATTGGCCCGCCGGGTTCCTTCCACCACGCCAGCCGTACTGCGCTCCATGGCAGTAATGGTGTCTTGCGCATCGCCACGGATGTTACGGATCAGTGTGCTGATCTGGCGGGTTGCCTCAGCTGAGTGCTCAGCCAGCCGCTGTATTTCCCGGGCAATGATGGAAAATCCTTTGCCGGCATCGCCTGCTGCCGTTGCCTGGATGGAAGCATTCAGTGCCAGGATATTGGTCTGCTCGGTAATATCTGAAATCAGTGTGACAATCTCGCCGATTTCTTGCGAACTTTCACCCAGCCGCTTGATTCGTTTGGATGTTTCCTGAATATACACGCGGATCTCGTTCATGCCGGCCATGGCATCCTGAACGGCACTGGCACCACTCTCTGCGGCGTACAATGTCTGTTTGGCCACATCTGCACACTCTTCTGCAGAGCTGGATACGGCTTCCAGTGATTCAGCAATCCCCAGCACGGCCACAGTGGCATCTTCAATTTTATGTGCCTGTTCCCGTGTGGCGTTCAGCAAATCGGATGAGATACTTTCCGCCTGATGAGAGGCGCTCATCACCTGAGAACTGGCGAGATTGATTTTTTTAACCAGTTCCTGCAATGCTTCGATTGTCAGGTTGATTGAATCAGCAATCGTCCCGGTAATATCTTCCGTGACAGACATCCGGGCAGTGAGGTCTCCGCCGGCAGGTACTTCCATTTCATCCAGCAGGCGCAGTATTGCACGCTGGGTTGTTTCAACACTTTGCTCCCCCTGGTAGATGCGCTTGCGCATACTGGTTGAGAACATATAGATAAATATCAGGCCACTGGCGACAGTCAGAAACATGGACAGATAAAACAGAACCGATACAAGTACATTTTTATCACGGTTGTATTCATTAATTGCCTGCTCAATCTGACTGACCAGCGTTGCCATGCTGTCATTAGCCGAGAAGGTTTCATACATGGCGTGCCAGGCACCGGTTGCTTCCGGAGCCAGTTTCTGGGCGGCACGCAGCAGATCTTCCAGCGCATTGAACTGAACACGAATCTGGGATAGCGCCTCAGAAGAAATCTGATTGCCCAGCACGGTTGCATATAACCAGTCCCGCCCTTTCACCAGTGTCTGGATCATCCCGGTGATCTGCTCGGATTCACCCGGCAACTGATCTGCAGCGGCGGGAACCTGAAATCCTCCCTGCAACATGGAGCTGACACTGCCGGTAATAAACTGGACCAGAATTTTTACAGTTTCAACCGCCACCGCCTGAGTGGAAGCGTGCCCCGTTTGTGACAATTCAACAGAAAATTCCTGCAGTTTCATTTGCAGGCTGTGATTGACGGAATCCACCCGTTTCAGGATTTCTGCCAGGCCAGTCAGTGCTTTCCGGCTTTCCAGAATCTGGCGAGCCCGGTTTTCCTTCATGTGCAGCGTATTCTGGAAATTTTTGAACAAATCGGCGGGAAGCTGCTCTGCTATGGCCGGGAGAGTTTCATGCCGGTATTCCCCTCCATGTTGCAGCAGGGTTGAATACTGCCCCAGCTGATCAAGGTTGGTACGCAACTGAATAAAAGCCTGTTCATTACCGCGCAGCGCTTCCCGGGAAACGATCACCAGATGCTGACTGTCAGTATGAATTCGTCCAGCCACTTCGAGAGAAGCGGTATGGCTGCGCATCTGTTGGGAATCAATACGCAACAGGATCAGGGTAATCAGCAGAAACAGGACAAACAGCGCCCCCATAAACCACGATTGGCGGAATATCTGCAGATATTTGGTAACGGGAAGTAAAACAGTCATATCGCCGGAGTTATCGCAACCTGTCATATGCTGGAATCAAGCCTTATTTTTGGTGGAATTTCTGTCAAAAACGCCCTTGCCGGCATTCCCGTATACACCGTATACATCTGAAAAGCCAATATTATGATGACATAATTCCTGAGCGATAGGATAGTCGCTGCCTGATGGGAGCAAAAAACAGAAGAAATTCGTAAAACACTTCTTTATTATGGTTTTGAAATGGAATTTCCGGGGGAAGCCGGGTGTAAATCTGTTTTGTCTCACGTGGAAACAGCGTGTTTTTCATTCAGGATCAGATTCTGGTGAAAAAATTCCTTGCAGTGAATACCCCTCCCGACTACCGGGCAATGCGGGTTATGGGTGTCAACTGCCCCGGGCGCCAGTCTTTTTGTTTCAGGTCATGGGAATAGCAGGAGCTCCTGTTGGACAAACGCCGGCTGAAAATTGTGTGCCGTACTGGCTTACCCTCGTAAAAAACTGCAAAATAGCCCTCATCATCAGGAAGGGAAGCAGGGTAAATCCGTGTCAGGTATCAGGCTGGCTTTCCGCGTCCGCGTAACGGTTTTAATCAATCAGTCAGATCAGCGAAACCAATGAATTCAGATATCAGTGTGCCGGAAAATTTCGTGGAACTTAAACCCAGCCCCTGGAAGCATTTATGGTTACTGATATTCTCGGGCTGCTTTACCCTGCTGGGGATTCACGCTTTACGCGAGCATCCCGTGTCCGGGTGGCTCATCATCGGCTTTTTTGGCTCAGGTGTAATCATTGTGCTGATTACGCTTATTCCGGGCAGCAGTTATCTCCGGCTTGAGCCCGAGGGAATGCTGATACGTTCTCTGTACCGCACCTGGTATATCAGCTGGTCAGACACCTCCCGGTTTTTTGTGTTGTCAGCGGGTGGTCAGGCTATGGTCTGCTGGAACTATACTCCGGGTTTTAATACGAAACAGCACAGAAGAAATTTATCGAGAATACTGACGAGCGTGGAAGCTGGGCTTCCTGACACATACGGTTATTCTGCACCGGAACTTGCCGGGCTGCTCAATCAATGGCGTGATACCTGTCTGGCAGAGCATATCAATAATTAAGAAACGCTGAGAAACGTCAGCGGGATGGTCAGCTCAGGGAATGTAACTCAGGGAATATAAAAATAGCAGCACACAGGCAGTGTTTCAGAGGGCCCTTATTTCAAAGAGCCCTTAGCACCCACAGGAGCGCTTTATGCAGAGTCAAACGTTAAAAAAAATAATTATCCCGACCGTGCTGTTACTCTGCGCCCGCGCAAGTGTCGCCGATACCTCAGCCAGCGTCAGTTGTTCCGGTAATGGTTCAGCATCCGCATATTCCCGTTCAGGAAGTGGTGTTTCACATTCGAGCGTGCGTTGCACAAACAGCAGCGGGCAGGATTCAGTGGTGCCAGGCGGGATTGCAACCAGCAAATCATATTCACCCGGCCTGTATACATCGCTGGTCATGTCTGGTGCAGGCAATGTTGAAATAAGAACCGGCAGTGAAAACAGTGTCATCGTTTCCGGGGGTGGCAATTACGTGGAATCTGTTGAGGTTAATTCATCAGGCGGAGTGTTGGCCATCCACTGGCCAGATACGGGAAACAGCAACCTCAATGTAACCGTGACGGGCTCTGCTCTCCAGACACTTGAAATCTCCGGAGCGGGCAATACCGAAGTTTATGGTGATTTCCCCCATGGTTTATCTGTCAGAAAAAGCGGGGCAGGTAATATAAATATCGGGGGGCAGGCAAGCTACCTCGTATTGAACCTGTCTGGGGCTGGCAATACAGTGGCAAGAAATCTCATAACAAATGAAGTTGAAGTGGATGCCTCCGGTGCAGGCAATGTATCTGTATGTGCTAAGGAATCAGTATCAGGGTCACTTTCCGGCGCTGTGCATTTCAATATTTATTGCAACCCGCCTCGGGAATCGATTCATACTCAGGGTGCTTCAAGTATCAGATACCGGTAGTCATGGGCAATATAAGCTGTTAAGAAATTTCTGCCGGAAAAATTTACCCTGCACCAACCGGAGGATTAACGGGCCGGTTATCAAAGGGATAACTGTAAAATCACCTCATCACTTTATTACCCTATCGCCTTAACCCTGCCTGCGACAAACCTCACACCCTGCAAACTACATGTGGATATAGCGTTCTTCATCCGGGGCAAAATTTCTGTAGAGGAATTCCCTGAGATGAATATCCGCCCACTGGCGAAATCGCACGCCCTGCAGGGAGCGCAGGCGATTACCGGTAGCCAGGATCAGATCGAGATTATAGTAAGTCAGATGACGTCGCACCTGCCGCCTGCCCTCTGGCTGGATCACCAGAAATTCCCTGACAGCGACATCCCGGCACAGCACTCCACTCTCAAGAATATTCCTGATATGGAGAGAAATATTTTGCTTGGTAGTCTGAAACAATTCTGCAATTTCCAGCTGATTCAGCCAGATACTGCCATCTTTCACACGCAGATCAAGCTGCACCTGGCCATCTTCCGATTGATAACAAATAGACTTGTTTATTTTCAGCGTTTTCATTTTGGTATATCAGGCCAATCCATTGCAAAATCACCCCGTACCGCCTGCAGCCGCAACTGTGCTTCTATCAGACCGGACAACAGCTCAAGATGATTGAGCTGCGTTTCATATCGCACGCGCACCGCATCCAGCAGCTCAATGATCGAGCTTTTACCCAGTTGATAGGCATCCTCTGCCATTTGTTTCAGGGAAGGCAGGCGCGGCTCCAGCTGCTCCCGGAAGTGATCCAGTGCGGCCATTCGCTGAGCTACCAGTGTGGCGTAGCGTTGTTCATCCGCCTGTACCTCTGCTTTCGCCAGATATCGGCGCAGGCCGGCCAATTGCTCTTCCGCTTTTGCTCTATCAAAAGCGCCGCCACGTGTTTCGAAAATTGGTACTTCAACTGCAATACCAATCGTATTAGTTGCCCCGAATGGCGCACTTGTCCAGAATCGGCCGGCTGTCAGCGAGACATTGGGGAAACGTTCCCGACGTGCTGTCTCGGTATTGGCCCGGGCAGCCGCTTCCTCCTGACCGGCTGCAACGAGTATCGGGTTTTTATCCACATCATCCGGGTGCTCTGTACCCATACTCAAGGGAAATAATTCTCCAGTCCCGCGAGGTTTCCAGTCCGCAAAACCAAGGAGCGTTGCCAGCCGGGCCTGGCAAACTGTCAGTTCGGCATCGGCTTCTGCAGATCGCGTGTGCCATGCAGCCAGCTCGACATCTATGCGCAGCAAATCATACCGGCTCGCCATACCATTCTCCTGACGGCCTGCCACAATATTCTGCAGTCGGCCCAGTTCTGTCATTCCTGCTGCCAGAGCAGCCTGTTTTTTCTGGGCGGCAAGCAGCGTTATGAAGGCAACTCCGGCATCAGCAGCCAGCTGATTACCGGAAGCGTCAAAACGGGCCTGCGCGGCACTGATATTACGTTCAGCAGCTTCAATACGCGCACCGCGCTGCCCGGCTATCAGGAGAGGCTGTTCAATCGAAATTTCCTGAGCCTTCGTGCCTTCATAATTGGTAAAAGCGTTGGGTTGACGCAAATAGCTGTAACTCACCGTCGGGTTCGGGTAAGCGCTGGCAGTGCGCCGCTCGGCCCGGGCAACGGCAATATTCTGCTGCTCAAGTACCAGCCGTGGATTGGCTTTCCTTGCCAGAGCCAGCACAGTAGCCAGATCAACCGATTCTGGCGGAGTTTCCGCCCGGGCCGGTAAAACGGTCAGTCCCATCAGCAGGAGCGGCAGGAGAATCGAATGCAGAATCATGTATCAGTTTTTGCAGATGTCTTGAGCTGCCCGGGAGCAATCAGACTGTAGATCACCGGCAGCACCAGCAGCACCACTGCCAGTGTAGTCAGCATGCCGCCAACCACGACCAGCGCGAAAGGACGTTGCGTTTCACTGCCAACGCCAGTAGATAACGCCATTGGTAATAAACCGAATAGCGCCAGCAAGGATGCCATCAGAACAGGGCGTAACCGTTCTGTCGCACCTTCCAGCAGGGCGGACAGCAATTTTTCACCATGTTGACAACGCATTTCAGCTGCTGACAGAACAAGGACACCCATCAGGGAAGCTTGCCCCAGCAACGCGATGAAACCAATGGCAGCGCTGACTGAAAGCGGAATGCCGGCAAACAGGAGAGCAAATACGCCACCCGTCAGGGCAAAAGGAACCGCAGCCAGAATTGCCAGAGCACTGCGACCGCTGTTCAGGGCAGCGTAAAGCAACCCCAATACCAGCAGCACTGCAACCGGTATTACCAGCTGCATCCGTCTGGCTGCACGTTCCTGATTTTCAAATTCACCTCCCCAGACCAGATAATGTCCATCCGGCGCCCTGATTCCGGACTCGACGGCCGTGATCGCATCCTGAATTACCGACCCCATGTCACGATCTTTCACATTGAATTTAAGTGCGAGGAAACGGATATTACCTTCACGTACAATCGAGGCTACCCCGTTACTGATCTGAATATCGGCCAACTGCCGTAATGGAATACGGGCTCCTGACGGGGCAGCAACAGGCAGATCTGCTATTTTGTCGAGATCATCATGAGCGGGTTTGGGCAGCAGAAGACGCACGGGAACGGGCCGCTCTTCTTCCCAGTATTGTGTTACCACCCGCCCGGCAAGCGCGGTTTCAACTGATCTTGCCGCATCTTCAACCGGAATTCCGGCACGCGCCAGCGCTGGGCGATTCAGCCGGATATGCAGCTGCGGGCTGGATACATCCCGATACAGATCAAGCTCTGTTACACCGGGTACTTCTTTGAGCACTGCCCTGGCCTGTTTTAAGGTGTCGCGCATGAGAGTCAGATCATGACCAAAGATCTTCAGGACAACCTGACCCCGTACTCCGCTTACCGCTTCTTCAACACTATCCCTGATCGGTTGGGAAAAATTGAAGCGCACGCCGGGGATTGCCGCAAGCGAGTTACGCATCGCCTGAATCAGCTGTGGCTTATCCTGTCCACTGCGCCACTCGTTCCGGGGTTTCAGCCGCACAAATGTTTTCAGCATATTGACACCTTCATTATCAGTGCCATCTTCCGGCCGTCCATGTTCGGTATGCACATCCAGCGTCTCGGGGAAGGTGCGTAAACGCTGATGAACCTCCTGCAGCACTTCCTGGCTTTTTTCCAGCGCAATACTGGCTGGCATTTCAACAAATATGGCCAGATCACCTTCATCCAGTTCAGGCAGAAATTCTGTTCCCAGTCGGGTGGAGGTAAATGTACCCGTTATCAGGAGAATGGCTGCCAGCGCAACGGTAACACCGCGCAATGTCAGGATTTGAGTCAACAGTCTGCGATAACTGTTGCGCAGCCTTCCAATCCAGCCGGGTTCAGTCAATTTGACATGCTCCGGTCTGAACAGACAGGCGCACAGTGCAGGCACCACTGTCAGTGAAAAAACCAGCGCTCCCCCAAGAGCAAAAGCATAGGTAAGCGCAAGCGGCCGGAAAATGCGTCCCTCCACTGATTGCAGGGTAAATACCGGCATCAGTGCAGCAATGATGATCAACATGGAAAAAAGGACCGGGCGCCCGACTTCCCTCGCCGAACGGATTACCAGTTGCCGCACGGCCTGTCTGCTGGCGGGCCGTTCGTGCCGAATGGCATGGATGATATTTTCAACCAGCACGACAGCACCATCGACCAGAATGCCGAAATCAATTGCTCCCATGGAAATCAGGTTGGCGGGCAACCCCAGGGCGTGCAAACCCCAAAAAGCCACCAGCAGCGATAGCGGGATGACAGCCGCGACAATAATGGATCCGGTAATGCTGCGCAGAAAGAACCAGACAATCCCGACCACCAGCAGGAAACCGTGCAGAAGGTTTTCGTGCACAGTCGTCAGTGTGTGGTTCACCAGCACACTTCGGTCGTACACTGCTTCAATTTTCATCCCGGCCGGGAGAATGCTTGAATTCAGCATTTCAACCTGATGGTGAATTTCTTCAAGTACACGGGAAGGATTTTCGCCCCGGCGCATCAAAACCAGCCCTTCAACGACTTCTTTCCTGTCGTTCCATGCCACTGATCCCCGTCGCGGCGTGGCTGCGAGTTTAACAACAGCCACATCACCGAGAGTAAGCGGTGAGCTGTTACTGGTTTTCAGGGGAATTTTCTTAATATCCTCCGCCGAATCAATATAGCCAATCCCGCGAATGGTGAGTTCCTGGTCGCCGTGGCGCAAAAACCCTCCTCCAACATTAAGGTTGGCCTTGCGGAGCGCTTCTTCAAGCTTCTCCAGTGTAAGACTGGCACCATACAGCCTGGCCGGATCTGCCTCAACATGGATTTCCCTGAGAAACCCACCAAAAGGAATAACATCAGCGACTCCCTGAATCTGCCGTAAAACACGGGTAATGTTCCATTGCATTTCCGAGCGTATCTGATAAAGGTCATGACGATCACTCATCACACGAAAACGATAAATCTTGCCCAGCGGCGTGGCATCGGGCGCCAGTGCCGGTATGACACCTTCCGGCAGATCCGCCTGGGCCAGCCGCTGATTGACAACCATGCGGCTGACAAAGGAATCCGCATGGTCATCAAAAATCAGTGTTACCAGCGATAAACCAAACAGACTCTCGCTGCGTAACAGTGTCATGCCTGGTGTGCCGTTAAGTGCGCGCTCCAGTGGGATGGTCACCTGGCGTTCAATCTCCTCGGCTGCATAACCTGGCATCTGCGTAATGACCTGCACCTGAACATTGGTGACGTCCGGAAAAGCCTCGATTGCAATCGCCTGATAAGCCCGGATACCAAAGATGGCAACGATGACTGCGAAGAACAACACAGCCAGCCGCCGGTGAACGCTATTTTCAATAACCGGGTTCAGCATAGGCACTTAAAGCAGTTGTTCGGCAGCACCATCCAGCAACAAAGCTCCTTTTACCACCACTTTTTCACCTGCCTGCACCCCTTCCAGAATAATTACACGATTACCGTATGAATTGCCGGTACGAACTGAGCGCGATTCATACGAACCATCGGCGCGCTGAACATACACAATCTGCTGACCGCCTTCTTTAATCAAAACAGCTGTGGCTGGCAGGTTCAAACGAATGGCATCATCCGTCATGTTTAATTGCACCTCGGCCAGCATTCCGGCTGACAGATGATTCGATCGCCCTGATTGTTCCGATCGTCCCCTGAAAGCAAGGTAAACGGGAACACGACGCTGATCTGCACTGACAACCTGCCCCATGCCATCTATCACCGCTTCCAGCCTGGCTCCCGTTCCCGGTATATACACATCGGCTGACCGGCCAGCGGCAATCTTGCCAATATCGTTCTCCGGAATATCGACAATTACCCATAATCTGTCAGGATCACCTATCTCTGCCAGTGCTTCATCTCCTGGAGATACCACGCTGCCGGTACTTGCTTTAATGCTGAGAACGGTACCATTTGCTGGTGCACGCAGCACAAAATGATCCCCTTTGCCGCTTCCGAATAACTCAACAGCATGCCTGGCCCGCTCCAGCTCGGCCCGGGCCTCCCTGAGAGCGGTTGCCGCACTGAAATGCTCCACCTCCAGACCGATACCTTTTCTGATCATCTCATTCTGGCGGCGCAACAGATCTTCTGCTGCTGCATTTCTGGCCAGAGCCTGATTCAGTTCTGCTCGCGCCGCTGCCACATCCGCACTTTGCAAAGTCATGAGTGGCGAACCGGCCCTGACAACTTCGCCTGGCCGCACATCAACTGAAAGAACACGTGCTGTCACAGGAGAACCGATCGCTGCCATTGCCTGTGGCCTGAAAGCGATTCTCCCGGGCAGGATGCCGCTTAAAACGCTCCCTCCTGTACCGGCTGCTTCAACCACAATAAACCGGCGGGAGGCTTCAGCCATCGTCAATCCATCTGTTTTGCTTTTCTGTTGCAGTACAGGTTCCCCCGATTGCGAGCAGGCAGCCGGAAACATCATAGCCAGTAACAAGCAGAGGTAATGTAAAGTGGAACTTATTAACCTCATTCAAATCCAGTAGGAGAAGTAATTGTTTTTTGAGCAAATCAAGAGCACGCACCATAACAGGGCATTCCTTAAAAAATCCTGAAAGCAGCATAAAAATAACGAGATGAGAATTCTTCTGGTTGAAGATGACAGTGCACTGCGCGATGCACTTTCTCAGGCATTGCGACTGGCGCGTTACGGTGTTGATCCTGTGTCGGATGGTCAGGCGGCAGACAACGCATTACTGGCTAATTCCTACGATCTGGTGGTGCTTGATCTTGGTTTACCCTATCTTGACGGCATAGAAGTACTGCAACGCCTGCGTAACCGACAGGACCACACTCCCGTTCTGGTCCTGTCTGCTCGTGATGACATCAGTGAACGTGTACAGGGGCTTAAAACAGGGGCCGATGACTACCTCACCAAACCTTTCGCACTACCGGAGCTGGAAGCCCGCATCAAAGCATTGCTTCGCCGTGCATCCGGTGGAAAAATGCAGCTCGTTCACGGGCCACTGGAATTTGACCTGGACGGCCGTATTGTATTGATCGATGGCAAACCGGCAGATTTTTCCGTACGCGAAATGGCGATTCTGGAAGTGCTGATGCAGCGTTCGGGACAAGTGGTAATTAAAACCCGCCTTGCCCAGAGAATCAGTGACTGGGAAAATGAAATCGGTGTTAATACGATTGAGGTTTATATCCACCGGCTGCGCAAAAGGCTGGAGCCGAGAGGGGTACGCATTCGTACGATTCACGGATTAGGCTATTTACTTGAGCCTTATGTCACCACTTAATCGTCTGACATTACGTCAGAGACTGCTGCTCTGGCTATTACTCCCCATTGTGGGGCTGATCGCAATCTGGGCCTGGGCCACCTACGCAATCGTTTTGTATTTCGCCAATCTCGCCCATGACCGGGCACTGGAAGATACCGTGCAGACGCTGGCCGGACAGGTTCATATTGAACAAAACCGGATTAACATCAACCTGCCACCGGCTGCACACCGTATGCTGGAGTTCGATCAGATGGATACGGTCTATTTCAGTGTTTCGGATGAACATGAGCAACAGTTGGCCGGTAATCACAAACTGCCCCCCAACCCGGAAAGCAGCAAAACACCAGAAAAAACCCGGTTTTACAGCGACACTATCAACGGAGTGAATTTACGCCTGGCGGAATATGTCATTGCAAATGAACATAACAGGGGTGAAATTTATGTTCGTGTAGCCGAAACATTGAACAAACGCGAAACACTCGCACGCGAAATTCTTATCTATGTGCTGGCAGCACAGTTTCTTTTTCTTACCGGCATTGTGCTGCTTGTCTGGCATGGTATTGGCCGTGGTATTGCCCCGCTGAGCCGGATACGCGATGCGATAGCGCTGCGTACTCACGAGGATTTAAGCCCGCTGGATGAAACCGGATTACCGGTGGAGGTCTGTGAACAGGTACGTGTCATCAATGATCTGATGATGCGTTTAGGCCGGACGATTACAACACAGCAACGTTTTATTGCGGATGCCACTCACCAGTTACGCACTCCCATCACTGTCCTGCGCACCCAGGCCGAGCTTGCTCTGCGAGCCGATGCAAAAGATTTGCATACTTTTGTTATAAAACTGGCAGCCGCTTCAGCCCGTCTTTCCCGCCTGGCCAATCAGTTGCTTAATCTGAGCCGGGCCGAAGCCGGATTGACGGATACAACAAAATTCACCCGATTTGGAGTGGGTGAATGGGTCGAAGATGTTGTTGCCGAATATGTACCGGCTGCGCTGGATAAACATATCGAAGTCAGTGTCAGCATTGCAGATGACATGCCGGCGATACGCGGAAACCGGCAGCTCCTGTTCGAAATGCTGGCTAATCTGGTTGATAATGCCATCCGCTATACACAGGCAGATGGAAAAATCGAGATTGTTGCCCAGTACGCTGATGAAAGCGTGATCCTGATTATCACGGACAATGGCCCGGGGATCCCTGAAGCCGAAAGGGAGCACGTTCTGGAGCGTTTCTATCGGGGAGTTGAAGTCAGTACTGAAGGGAGCGGTCTGGGATTAGCCATCGCGCAGGAGATTCTCAAACTGCATGGCGGACGTCTGACACTTGCCGCGGCACCACAAAATACCGGATTATGTGTAACGGTTGAAATTCCAGCTGTAACAGCGGTCTGACACCGAAAAAATTACCGGACAATCAGGCGAGAAAAAGCCGGTAAGCGGGGTTGCTGCTCTCATCCCAGAAGTTGTAGCCCAATTTATCGAGAAACAGATTAAATGTCTGTTTTTCTTCCGGCGAGACTTGTATACCTATCAGGACACGGCCAAAATCAGCGCCATGATTGCGATAGTGAAATAAACTGATATTCCAGTGATCGCTCATGTTATTCAGAAAATTCATCAGCGCACCAGGGCGATCCGGAAATTCGAAGCGATACAGGATTTCATGTTCAACCCCCCGGGAACGCCCGCCCACCATATGGCGGATGTGCAGCTTGGCCATTTCGTTATCGGTCATATCCTCGGTTCTCAGATCGTTTTCCCGCAGTATCCGGATCAGGTGCTGTGACTCTTCACGATTACGCACTGACACACCTACAAAAACATGAGCCATCCTGGGATCTGCATAGCGATAATTGAATTCTGTAATATTACGAGCTCCCAGCAGGTTACAGAATTTTTTGAAGCTTCCCGGTTTTTCCGGAATCGTCACGGCAAATACCGCTTCACGCTGTTCACCCAGCTCAGCCCGCTCAGAAACATGACGCAGGCGATCAAAATTCATGTTTGCACCGGAGGCAACTGCAACCAGGGTTTCATGCATTATGTTTTTTTGCCGGGTATACAGCTTTAGCCCGGCAACTGAAAGTGCTCCGGAAGGTTCAACGATAGAACGCGTATCCTCGAAAATATCCTTGATGGCCGCACAAATTGCATCTGAATCTACCAGTATGATTTCATCCACCAGTTCGCGGCACAGCCGGAAAGTTTCCTCACCAACCAGGCGAACGGCTACCCCATCGGCAAACAAACCCACTTGCGGAAGTTCAACACGACGCCCCTCCTGCAAAGAGAGATACATGGCATTTGAATCAACAGGCTCCACCCCAATAATTCTGATATCCGGGCGCAATCGTTTCACATACGCAGCAATACCTGAAATCAGCCCGCCACCACCTATTGGTACAAAAATAGCGTGAATTTTGCCCGGATGCTGGCGCAGGATTTCCATGGCAATCGTACCCTGCCCGGCAATTACATCCGGATCATCGTAAGGATGAACAAATGCAACCCCTTTTTCTTCAGCAAGGTTCCGGGCATATTCATAGGCATCATTGTAAGAATCCCCTTGCAGCAGCACGGCTGCACCCATTGCCATCACGGCATTAATTTTGATTTGCGGTGTTGTTGCCGGCATGACAATCGTGGCGGAACAACCCAGTTTCTGTGCAGCCAGCGCCACGCCCTGCGCATGATTTCCCGCCGAAGCCGCAACCACCCCCTGCTGCAGCACATCAGGAGCAAGCCTGGCCATCTTGTTATACGCGCCGCGCAACTTGAATGAGAAAACCTGCTGCATGTCTTCTCTTTTCAGTAATACCCGGTTATGAATTCGGGCAGACAGCGATGGAGCAGAGTCCAGCGGCGTCTCGCTGGCAACATCATAAACATGCGCAGTCAGTATTCTTTCAAGGTAGTCATTTGCCATGTTATGAATGCCTGGAGGTGTTCAGCGTCGTACGGAGAAAAAAACTGTTTTTTGTATCTGTATCAGATTCTGATGAGAAATGAACCCGGTTTGTGATCGGTTATCACAAACGTCAGGCCTGTTGCAGTCCGCGAGCAAGATCAGCTTTGAGATCATCCGGTGATTCCAGGCCAACGGCAAGGCGCAGCAAACCATCCCGGATTCCGGCAGCTTCACGGGCTTCCTGGCTGATGCGCCCATGGGTTGTAGTCGCCGGGTGAGTCAGTGTACTTTTGGCATCTCCCAGATTTGCGGTAATCGATATCACCCTGGCTGCGTTGATTACACGCCAGGCGGCTTCCCTGCCACCTTTCACCTCAAATGAAACGATACCTCCACCTGTTTTTTGCTGACGCATTGCCAGTTCATGCTGTGGATGTGATGACAGACCGGGGTAAAACACCCGCTCTATCCGGGGATGCGCTTCCAGCCAGCGCGCCATTTCCAAAGCATGATCAGAATGTGCCTTCACTCTGAGATTTAATGTTTCCAGTCCTTTTAAAATAATCCAGGCATTAAATGCACTCAGAGACGGGCCGGCTGTTCGCAAAAAACTGAAAATCCCGCTGTCCATCAGTAAATCGCGTTTTCCCAGGATTGCTCCTCCCAGCACCCGGCCCTGTCCATCCAAATATTTTGTAGCCGAGTGGATTACCAGATCTGCCCCCAGCTTGAGCGGTTGCTGTATGACCGGGGTACAGAAACAGTTATCGACAGCCAGCCACGCCCCAGCTCGTTTGGCGATTTCTGCCAGTGCGGCAATATCAGAAATTTCAGTTAACGGGTTGGAGGGTGTTTCCAGAAAAAACAACCGGGTGCCGGATTTGACTGCAGCCTGCCATTCAGCGGGGTCAGTGGCTGAAACAAAGGTTGTTTGGATATTGAAGCGACTGAGAATATTGCTGAACAGACTAACGGTAGATCCGAACAGGCTGCGTGAAGCGACAATATGATCCCCGGCGGATAACAGGCCCATTACACAGGTAAGAATCGCAGACATACCGGTTGATGTTGCAATACAGGCCTCTGCACCTTCCAGAACAGCCAGCCGTTCCTGCATGGCTGTTACAGTCGGATTGGTAAAGCGCGAATAGATATTGCCGGGCTCCTGCCCTGAGAAGCGCGCTGCGGCCTGCTCGGCACTGCCGAATACGAAACTTGAAGTCAGATAAAGCGCTTCCGAGTGTTCATTAAACTGGCTGCGGTGTATACCTGTATGTATGGCCAGTGTTTCCGGGTCTAATTCATCATTCATAGTTGTTTTTTTTATATTACTGATCCATTGACGACAGGGTTAAATCAAGCTGGGTGGTACGCTCTCCCTGGGATAAACCGGGGTTATTGCGCTGTGACTCTATCCTGTAAAGATATTCCTGTGTGATATTACCTGCGATATATCGCCCGTCAAAGCAGGAGGTTTCAAAATTTCTGATATGTGGATCAATCCGGATAATCGCCTGTTTGAGTGCATCCAGATCCTGATAGATCAGATAATCTGCACCAATCTCACGGCAGATTTCCTTATCGGTACGGTTTGTTGCAATCAGCTCCTGGCGGGTTGGCATATCAATACCATAGACATTAGGAAAGCGTACCGGCGGCGCAGCTGAAGCAAAATAAATTTTATTGGCTCCCGCCTCACGTGCCATCAGGACAATTTCCCGGCTGGTTGTCCCGCGCACAATGGAATCATCAACCAGCAGAACATTCTTGCCACGAAACTCAATTTCAATCGCATTCAGTTTTTGCCGGACTGATTTCCGGCGCTGCTGCTGGCCCGGCATGATAAAAGTTCTGCCCACATAGCGATTTTTGACAAATCCTTCTCTGAAACTGATGCCAAGGCGATTGGCAAGTTGCAAGGCACTGGGCCGGCTGGATTCAGGAATCGGAATGACGACATCAATATCCAGATGCTTCATATCAGTACTGATTTTATCTGCCAGATTCACTCCCATATTAAGGCGGGTCTCATAAACTGAAAGACCATCCAGCATGGAATCAGGTCGAGCGAGATAAACGTATTCAAAAATACAGGGATTCAGGCTGGATCGGGCAGCACACTGCTGACTATAAAATTGCCCGTCCATATCAATAAAAACAGCTTCCCCGGGAACCACATCGCGAATAAGGCGAAATCCCATTGTATCCAGCGCAACACTTTCGGAAGCCACCATGTATTCGGCTCCGGCATCCGTTTCAACGGAACCGAATACCAGCGGCCTGATTCCGTAAGGATCACGAAATGCAAGCAGTCCATAGCCGGCAATCATGGCAATAACAGCGTACGCTCCCTGGCAGCGCTCATGAACACCGGCCACGGCTGAAAAAATTTCAGCCGGATCAAGCTGATAACCGGTTGTTCGTTCCTGCAGCTCATGTGCCAGCACGTTCAGCAGCACTTCCGAGTCGGAATGTGTATTGACATGCCGTCGATCGGAAAGAAACAGCTCCTGATTGAGCGTCTCTGCATTGGTCAGATTGCCGTTATGGGCCAGTACAATACCAAATGGAGAGTTTACGTAAAAAGGTTGTGCTTCTGCCGGTGAAGTTGAAGATCCTGAGGTGGGATAGCGTACATGTCCAATACCCATATTTCCGGGTAGCGCCCGCATATCCCGGGTACGAAAAACATCCCGTACCAGGCCAAGCCCTTTATGCATATGAAAACTGTTACCTTGTGCTGTAACGATACCGGCAGCATCCTGGCCACGATGCTGCAGCATGAGCAAGCCATCGTAAAGCAGCTGATTAGCAGGTGATCGGGCAACCACACCTAGAATTCCACACATAGCGAGCTCGCTGAAAAAGTGGATTATAAAAATTTTACGAAACCAAAACTCCCCGTATCCGCATCAGCTACAGGGTATAAAACTTCTGTCCGGCAAACCTGAAAAATACGCTAGCCCGCCCTGCCAAAACCAATAAGATTTTTGAAATCCTGTGGCAGCCAGGGAATGATGTCTGCGGTCAGTATCTCAAGAGGTTCACTCAATACCGCCTGTTTCCAGAAAGGTTGTTGCGGCAATGGCGTAAACCCGGCTGCTGTCATCAGGAACAGCACTATCACCAGTCCGCGTGCCACCCCAAATAACGCCCCCAGCATTCTATCTATCAGGCCGAGTCCTACCCCCTTTACCAATGCAGATAACAGCTGGGATACCAGCATCGTTATCAGGAGCGCTATAAAAAAAGTCGCACTGAATGCAGCCAGCATGCGCATGGATTCATTTTCAATCAGCCCGGATAATAACGGTGCCACGTTTACTGAATAACGGCTGGCTGTAAAAAATGCAACGACCCAGGCAAGCAATGACACAATTTCATGTACCAAACCACGCGTAATACTCAGCAAAGCCGAGAAAGCCACAATGCCAATAACTGCGTAGTCAAAGACGGTCATTTAGTTGTCACAACTCCACTCAAACCGGTTTTTTTCAACCGCTCATGCTCTGCTTCAGCTGCTTCACGTGTGGTAAACGGACCAATACGTACACGGGTCATCTCACTGCTTCCGACCCTGATTGTCTCGGTGTAGGCCCTGATCCCGTTTGCAACAAGATTTTGCTGCTGCTGCCTGGCTTTGGCCACATCGGAAAATGCACCCAGCTGTATAACGAATGCGCCTTCCTGTACTTTTGCTGTATTACTGACGGGGGCTTTCTCCTGCACAACAGGTGATTTTTCTTGAAGGGCAGGAGCTTTTTCCTGCACTACCGGAGCAGATTTTACGAATGCAGGCTTGCGTGCCGGAACCGGCATGCTATCCACGCCCTCATTGCCCGATTTTATATTTTTGGATTTTCCCGGGAGTTCTGAATCACTGAAAGGTTGTGGTTTATCAGGATCAGGTGCTATCTCAGCTTCATCAGTATCAGGTACTGGAGCACTTTCCGGGGTCATCCAGGGATAAGCTTCTGCTGTTAATTCTTCAGAAGGAATTTTAATATCAATCTGCTGCTCTTCCTGCTGAGGTGCATCATCAAGAATCATGGGTAAAAAAACAACTGACAGAATCACGAAAGTGATAGCACCAATAAGGCGCCTTCTGGCGCGCTTTCTCAGGAGGATTTCTTCTTCGCTGACATTTTTAACCATTTTTACTTATCCGCTTACCTTTAAGAATGTAATCCTTCAAGACCCCTCATCACCGAGCTAACGGTGTAAAACGACCCAAACACGCATATTCTATCATTATCACCAGCGTGATCACGTGCGTAAACGTAGGCACTCCACACGTTCTGGAATGTGTACAAAATATCTTTCTGCTCAATACCTGCCTCTTTCAGGGCCTGCATCATTTCATCCTCGGATGCACCTCTCGCCACGTCCAGCCTGGCAATCAGCCAGTAATCAATATTTTTTTTTAAAGCACCCAGCGTACCAGTCATATCCTTATCACCGAGCATCCCTGCCACAGCATAAGTGCACCCCTTTACAGGCATGCTTTCCAGACTGGCGGATAACTTACGCGCTGCTGCCGGATTATGTGCCACATCCAGAATGATTATCGGACGTGCCGAAATCATTTGAAATCTGCCCGGTAAAGCAGTATCAACCAACCCTCGCCGGACGGCATCCATTGGAACCGGCAAAGTTTCTTCCAGGGTTTCCAACGCTGCCAAAACTGCACTCGCGTTTTGCAGCTGGTAACGTCCCTTTAAGGCCGGCAAGGGTAAATTCTGGCGGTGTCCGGAAATTCCCCGGTAACACCATTGCTGATTATCAGCAACGTAGCTAAAAGCTTCACCGATACAATACAAGTTAGCGTTTGTCGCCAGCATTTTTTTGTACAGACTGCCCGGTATCTCCGGTTCAGCACAGATCGCCGGCCTGTTCTCCCTGAAAATCCCGATCTTTTCCTGACCAATAGCTTCTCGGGTAGTCCCAAGATACTCCATGTGATCCAGATCAATACTGGTCAGAATCGCGCAGTCGGCATCAAAAACATTAACCGCATCCAGGCGACCGCCCAACCCGACTTCCAGGATTGCCACATCAATACGGGATCGCAGAAATAACAGCATGGCAGCCAAAGTGCCAAATTCAAAGTAAGTGAGTGTTGTATGCGTTAATTCGCGAGCAGCTTCGATCTCTGCAAATACCTCACACAAGGCTTCATCGCTGATTTCACGCTGACTAATCCTGATCCGCTCGTTATAACGCAACAAGTGCGGCGAGGTATAACACCCCACCCGATAGGATGCATGGTTGAGAATTGATTCAAGCATTGTACAGACAGAACCCTTGCCATTTGTACCGGCAACGGTAATAACAGGAAATTCCGGCTTTAATCCCAGCGTATCCCTTACTTTTTTTACCCGCTCCAGACCCATATCGATTGTTTTAGGGTGAAGTTTTTCGAGGTAACTTAACCAATCCTCAAGGGTTGACAGCCGGATATCCATCATTAATTCTGACCAAATGGAATGAAAACAGCGGTCATATTAACAGGCAACAGACTTACACGATCACCTGCGGTTGACATGGCAGTCAGTCAAAAAATTTGCAGACTTCAGGAAAAAAATCAGAATACATTTGTGCCAGAGCAACAATAAACGTGGTATCAGGCTTCTGTAGGCATGGTGAGCTGTAATGCAGGCGCCTGGGTACGCATCAGTAAAGTGCAGAGATTTGCCAGTCGATTTCGCATTTCACGGCGATCAACTATCAGATCAATGGCACCGTGTTCTAATAAAAATTCTGCTCGCTGAAAGCCTTCCGGTAATGTCTGACGGACGGTCTGTTCAATGACGCGCGGCCCGGCAAAGCCGATCAATGCTTCGGGCTCTGCAATGACAACATCTCCAATAAATGCAAAACTGGCAGAAACTCCCCCCATCGTGGGGTCTGTCAATACCGAGATAAAAGGCAGTTTCTCCCGGCTTAACTGCTCCAGTGCGGCAGTTGTTTTCGCCATTTGCATTAATGAAAACAAACCCTCCTGCATACGGGCCCCACCACTTGCGCTGAAACAGATAAAAGGAAGGTGATGTGTCACACAGGCTTTTATGGCGCGTACAAAACGTTCGCCAACCACGGATCCCATTGACCCTCCCATGAAACCAAATTCGAAAACAGCAGCAACAACCGGGACTGATTTAATATTCCCGCGCATGACCACGAGCGAATCAGATTCGCCAGTTGCTTCAAGAGCATCATTCAGTCTGTCTGTATACCGCTTACTGTCGCGGAATTTCAAAAGATCCTGCGGCACGACATCCGCCCCGATTTCATGACGATCCCGAGGATCCAGTAAAAACTCAAGCCGTTTGCGCGCCGAAATACGATTATGATGGCCGCATTTCGGGCATACATTCAGATTTTTTGCCAGATCTGTGTAATAGAGAACGGCCTCGCAGTTGGCACACTTGCTCCACAACCCTTCAGGAACAGCTTTCTTCTCACCGTTTTCTTTACGTTTGATTTTGGGTGGAATGATGCTTTCAAACCAGCTCATATATTATTTCCCTGTAGCAGAAGAATTGGATCTGGTATCGACAGCACGTCGCAGGGATTCAACCAAAGCACCCACATTCATCAGCAGGTCCGTTTTTGAAGAATGTTCGATTTCTTCCACGATGCGGCTGCCTATAACGACTGCATCTGCCTGTTCAGCAATACTGCGGGCGGTCTGCTCATCCCTTATGCCAAATCCTACTCCGATCGGTATTTTGATATGGGCCCGAAGTTGTGACAGTCTATTGCCAACCTCCTGCAGATCAAGATGTGACGCACCTGTCACCCCTTTCAGGGAAACATAATAAACATACCCTCTGGCAAGCTCCGCGACCTGTTTGATTCGCGACTCCGGTGTTGTTGGAGATAACAGAAAAATTGGATCAATATGCTGCGCTTTTAAGTGTGCCACCCATTCAGCACATTCTTCCGGCGGGTAATCAACAACGAGTACACCATCGACCCCGGCATGGCTTGCAGCCTGCGCAAAATTTTCATGACCCATCGCCTCTATCGGGTTAGCGTATCCCATTAGAACTACAGGAGTATTTTGATTTGTTTTTCTAAATTCAGCCACTATTGCAAACACATCTTTCAAACTGATGTGATGCTTCAGCGCGCGCTCTGAAGAACGCTGGATAGTTGGACCATCTGCCATAGGATCAGAAAACGGCACTCCCAGCTCAATCAAATCCACTCCAGCCTGTGTCAGTCGGTGCATCAGGGCGACTGTTGCAGCTGAATCCGGATCACCGGCCGTAATGAAAGGAATAAGGGCAGCTCGATTTTGTGATTTAAGTCGGGAAAAAACAGATTCGATACGATTCATTTAACTGACAATCTGAAGAACTCAAGGTTGGAAAAACGGATTAAGCTCGTTTAGAGCGTAATACCTGATTGCTGTGCCACCGTTATCATATCTTTATCCCCACGACCCGATAAATTTACCAGGAGCAGCTGGTTTTTATTAAGCGTTGGTGCCAGCTTTGCCGCATATGCCAGGGCATGACTGGATTCCAGTGCGGGGATGATGCCCTCAAACCGGCACAGCGCGTGAAATGCAGCCAGTGCCTCATCATCTGTTACGGCCACATATTCAGCTCGGCCACAATCTTTTAACCATGCATGCTCGGGCCCCACTCCCGGATAATCCAGACCGGCAGAGATCGAATGAGTCTCAATAATTTGACCGTTTTCATCCTGTATCAGATAAGTACGATTACCATGCAATACACCCGGCCTGCCCGTTACCAGGGTAGCAGCATGCTCCTGTGTATCAATCCCTTTACCGGCTGCTTCCACACCAATCATTCGTACATTTTCTTCGCCAATATAGGGATAGAACAGGCCAATGGCATTAGATCCTCCTCCCACACAGGCAATTAAAGCATCCGGCTGCCTGCCGTATTCCTCCAGCATTTGTTTTTTTGCTTCGTTACCAATAATTGCCTGGAAATCCCTGACCATCATCGGATAAGGGTGCGGACCCGCAACTGTTCCAATAATGTAGTAAGTGTTATTTACATTGGTAACCCAGTCACGCATAGCTTCGTTCAACGCATCTTTAAGCGTGCGTGAGCCGGAGTCCACCGGAATAACCGTAGCGCCGAGCAACTTCATACGGTAAACGTTGGTTGCCTGCCGTTTGACATCTTCGGAACCCATGTAAACAACACATTCCATTCCGTAACGTGCAGCAACGGTGGCACTTGCCACACCGTGCTGACCGGCACCTGTTTCAGCAATGATACGGCTCTTCCCCATGCGTCGTGCAAGCAGTGCCTGACCAACTGTATTGTTTATTTTATGCGCACCCGTGTGATTCAGATCTTCGCGTTTCAGCAGAATCTGTGCGCCACCCAAATACGCTGACCAGCGTCTGGCATGATAAACAGGACTGGGGCGACCTACATAATGCTTAAGTTCATGAAAAAATTCGGCCTGAAACTCGGCATCATCACGATAATATTCATACTTCGTACAAAGCTCATCCAATGCAGAAATCAGGGTTTCTGCAACGAACGTACCGCCATATGGGCCAAAATGACCGCGCTTATCGGGAAGATCATACGTCTTCACAAGATCTTACTCCTTGCATAAAAGCAGAAATCTTATTCGCATCCTTGATGCCCCTGGCCGCTTCAACGCCACTTGAAACATCAATTGCCGATGGATGCGTCTGAATAATTGCATCGGCAACATTATCCGGGTGCAGACCACCTGACAGTACCCACGGCAACGGTAACTCTGCAGGAATCAGCTTCCAGTCGAAAACGTGCCCCGTCCCTCCCGGTATTCCTGTTGTATAGGTATCCAGCAATACCCCCCTTGCCCCTTCGTATTGCTGCGCATATTGTAGCAAATTCAACCCGTTCCGGACACGGACAGCCTTGATATACGGCAGACAGAACTGATTACAAAAATCAGGAGCTTCTTCACCATGAAACTGCAAAAGATCAAGCCCGGCAACTGTACTTGTAGTATCCACCCATGATTTATCAGGATTAACATAAACCCCTACTGCCTGCACGAATGGAGGCAGATGTTTCACAATTCGACCTGCCTCTTCCGGTGAAATATACCGCTCACTCTGTGACCACAAAATAAAACCAATCGCATCTGCTCCATGCTGCACAGCAGCCATGGCATCTTCCAGGCGAGTAATACCGCATATTTTGACACGGACACGCACTCAATTTCCCTCTGATAGTAATTTTCTGATTAAATAATGTGTCTTACAGGGTATCGATTGGCCGGGTAACGCCAGAAACAGCCAGATTCCATCTGGCATCGTACCGGACCCCGGACAGATACAGCCCATTGGGAGAGAAGGTTGGCGCGGCAAGTGCTCGATCCCGCTTTTCCAGGAGCATCTGCACCCATTCAGGAGGGTATTTCTCCTGCCCCACATAAACCAGTGCGCCAAGGATATTTCGAACCATATGATGCAGGAATGCATTGGCACGAAATTCGAAGATAAAATATTGCCGGTGCCGGACAATGCTCAACCGGGTCAGTTGCCGCACAGCAGTTTTTGCCTGACACTCTGACGAGCGGAAAGCACTGAAATCATACTCACCCGTTAACAACCCTGCTGCTATTCTCATTTTTTCCAGATCAAGCGGGTAATGTACCCAGCCGATCTTTCCATGATTTACCCCGGGACGAGCCGAACGGCTCAACAGATAATACAAGTAGGTGCGCTCAGTTGCACTAAATCTGGCATGAAAATCGTCACTCACTTCGAAAGCATTCAGAACCGAGATGTCACCCGGCAAAAGCGCATTTGTACCTCTTACCCAGGCAGTCAGGGGCCGTTTTGCCTGAGTCTCAAAATGTACCACCTGACACAGCGCATGTACCCCGGTATCCGTCCTTCCCGCTGCAACAGCCTGTATTTTTTCGCCTGCAACTCCTGATAATGCTTTTTCCAGTTGACTCTGTACAGTGATATGGCCAGGCTGTTTTTGCCAGCCATAATAACCACAGCCATTGTATTCCAGCGCTAAGGCAATTTTCACGAGTAAAGGTTTTTATCCTCCGGACAATGCCGCAATATTTTTTATCATACAAATTCCGGTCTTTCTTAAAAACCGGGCTGTCAACCTGTTTTTTCCAGCATGGAACGCGCTGTCAACTGTTGCTCATCATCGCCTTCACGCAAGACTTCTTCAAGAATTTCCCTGGCACCCTCCTGATCATCCATTTCAAGGTAGGCCCTGGCCAGATCAAGCTTGGTTGCCACTTCCTGCCACTGCATTTCCTCTGCCTCAGAATATTCTTTCGCGGGTTGACGTTTCGTATCCGCCCCATCTCCCAGATCAAGGTCAATATTTGCCAGGCTGGCACTGATATCTGACAATTCACTTACCACACCAGGTTCTTGATCACCCGGCAGATGCAGATCAAAATCAATTTGGTGCTCACCATGCGGTGCAGCAAACCCTTCAATAACATTCTGCGTCTGTACTGCGTCTGTCTTGCCTTCCTGGCTCATATCAGGAACAGTAAAAATCCACTGTTCACCTATACCGGTATTCGTGTTCTGATCGTCTTTTTCTGATTCAGCAGCATCGCTTCCGTATTGAGTTTGCTCAGATTCAGCTGTGCTAATCCTGATTTCATGATCCAATTCGTTAAATGTTGAATTATCCTCTTGCAGGGCCGGGTTATCTGAATCCGGATCAAGGAAGAAATTTTCATCAGTCGCCTCATCCTGCCTGCCACTAAAAAACACCCCCGGGGCAATATCAGTATGGCTGTCGGCTGAATTAACATTTTCCTGTTCCGTTAAATGAACCGCTTGCTCATTCAATTCGATCGCACTTCCCGGATCTGAAGATGTGATTGCAGTTACCCCTGCGTCTGCTGAATTACTAGCCTTGTCGTCATAATCATAAATATCATCTTCGGCATCTGTATCATCCGCCTGTGCCTTTCTGCGACGAATCACCGAAGCTCCCAGCACCAGTACCAGCAGTGCTGCTATACCACCTGCAGCCCATTCAGTATTTTCTGTAACAAACCCGACCAGTGTATCCATCAGAGCAGGCTCTTCCGGTCCAGAATTGGCCGGTTGTAGTGGTTTCGCCGATGGTGCCGGGTTTACCGGCTGTACAGGAATGGTAACAGGCAGCGCTGATTTTTCTGGCGCATGAACTGCTGGCTCTGCAGTTTCAGTTGCAGATCCGGTTTGTTCAACCCCTATTGGGGCAGGCTGAAGGCCGGGAATAGGCTTAGCCTCTGCTGATTCCGGCCCGGCTTTATTTTCAGCTGCTTCACCTTTCAGTTCTAACAAACGCTGTAATTTGGCAACATTCTGTTCCAGAATAGCCACTCTCTCATTTGCTTCATGCAGCGCCCGCTCTTTTGCGATCGCATCTTCTTCCATCATGTGCAAATAATTCTGGGCAGTCTTATTATCCGCATGTTTATCAGATGTATGGCTGTCATCCAGCAACTCTCCTTTTGAGAGAATCAGTACTTCCTCAGGTTTCCCTGCCCCTGCACCAGCGGATTCTTCAGTAACAGTTGTAATTTTCCCTGATTGAGATTGCTCCAGCTTATTCTTGCTCTTGCCGGGCGTGCCGCCAGCCAACTCTGCAATTTTCTGGCGATAATCCTCCCAGTTTTCTTTTTGTACCGTTACTTCGCGGGAAGCTTCTCTTGTGGTAATGGAAGTAATTTCGCTTTCATCAGGAATGCGCAGAATAACGCCAACCTTGAGCAGGTTCATATTCTTTTCAAGGAATGCATCCCTGTTGGCACGGTACAGGGCAACCAGCATCTGATTAAGGTTAATTCCATCAGGCGACACCTGTCTTGCAATTCTGCTTAATGTATCACCATGCATAACCGGTCCGTATGTATTGCCATCCTGAGCTGCCGGTTTTATTCGAGATGCTGGTGACTGTTTTTCAGCTTTAGCAGGGTGCCGGATCTCCTCTGGAACATCAATCGACGCAGATTCAGCAGACTTGCTGGCGGCGGACTGCACAACCGGGGCCGCCACAGTCGGTTTTCGGGTATCTGCAGGATCAAGCAGTACATTGTACTCACGCAACATACGCCCTGAGGATGAATGAAGCTCAATCAGCAGCTTCAGGAAAGGTTCGCTAATCGCCTGAGATGAAGTCACGCGTATGTAAGGCTGTCCGTCTGTTCGTTTTTCTACAGCAACAGACAGGGTTGCATGGTAGGGGGCAAGATTGATACCCGCTTTTTGAAAAATCCTGGGTGAGGCAAGTTTGGCTGCTAATGTATCAACCTCTTTGTCAGTCACAGATTCCAGCACTATTTCTGCTTTTAAAGGTTGGCCAAGATATGAGCTTACATTCAGCTTTCCCAGGCCGGCTGCCTGGGCAATAGAGACAGACGTGAATATGCCGGCCAGGAATAACGTTTTGTATAAAACGTAAGGAGATACCTTCTTAACGCTGAAATTCATTATCTTCACACAAACACTCCTTGACGTTATCCGAATCCCTTGATTCAAGAATCCAGAAAACAGCAGCCCTGCAGAAATACTGCCAACTGCTTTTATCAGTAATTGAATCAACATAAAAACCAAAAAACCTTTGAAAGATTTATGCTGCCTTATCTTCGACCAGGATACGCAACATTCTGCGCAATGGTTCTGCAGCGCCCCATAATAACTGATCTCCTACTGTGAAAACAGAGAGATATTCACCTCCCATATTCAATTTGCGTATGCGGCCAACATGAATATCCAGTTTTCCGGTAACAGCTACCGGAGTCAGTTCCCTGGTAGTGGCTTCTCTTTCGTTAGGAATAACATGAACCCATTTATTAGACGCAGCAATAATTTCCTCAATTTTTTCCAGCGGAATATCCTCCTTCAGCTTGATTGTCAGTGCCTGGCTGTGGCAGCGCATAGCGCCCACCCGCACGCAAATCCCATCAACCGGGACCGGATTATCTGCATGGCCTAAAATTTTATTGGTCTCGGCCTGCCCTTTCCATTCTTCTCGGCTCTGCCCGTGCGCAACTTCACGATCAATCCATGGAATCAGGCTTCCAGCCAGCGGCACACCAAAATTCCGGGCAGGAAATTCCTTATCACGTAATTTTTCAGCGACCTTGCGATCAATATCCAATATGTTGGAAGACGGATCATTCAACAGATCTTTTGCAACATCATGGGTTTCACCCATTTGCTGCAACAGTTCACGCATATTCTGTGCACCTGCACCCGATGCCGCCTGATAAGTCATGATACTGGCCCACTCAACCATATCCTGATCGAACAGCCCGCCAACCGCCATCAGCATCAGGCTAACCGTACAGTTCCCACCAATATAGTTTTTAACACCCTTGTTCAATGCATCATCAATAACTGATCGATTAACCGGATCAAGAATAATAATGGCATCCTCATTCATCCTGAGACTGGAAGCGGCATCAACCCAGTAGCCCTGCCAGCCGGAATCCCGAAGTTTCTTAACAACATCGCTGGTATAGTCCCCACCCTGGCAGGATATGATGATCTCCATTTCACGCAGGGCAGCAAGATCGTAGGCATCCTTGAGCACACCCGTTTCCCGACCAATATCCGGGCCTTTTCCACCCGCCTGTGAAGTTGAAAAGAATACGGGCTCAATCAATGAAAAATCATTTTCCTCACGCATCCGCTGCATCAGAACAGAACCCACCATACCACGCCAGCCTACAAACCCAACACGTTTCATGTAATTCACCCAGCCTTTACAAAATAGTTTTATCCATACCAGCTTTGACAGCTTACTACCCGGCATACCATCAATAAATCAGAAGAAAGGGGTAAAACCGGGCTATAAGTAAAACAGTATCAGGTTAGCGGGATTGCAGATTTTCCAAAACACAGTCTCCCATTTCCAAGGTTCCCACCTTTTTTGTACCTGTTTCATAGATATCAGCGGTACGGTAACCCTGCTCCAATGTTTTTTGAACGGCATGTTCAATTTGTGACGCTATTGATTCTTCATTAAAAGAGTATCGCAACATCATTGCAGCAGACAGAATCGTTGCTAACGGGTTAGCAACTCCTTTACCGGCGATATCAGGAGCCGATCCGTGAATGGGCTCATACAACCCTTTGTTTTTGTCATCCAGAGAAGCAGAAGGAAGCATCCCGATCGAGCCTGTCAACATAGACGCCTCGTCAGAAAGAATATCACCGAACATATTCCCGGTAACCATTACGTCAAACTGCCCGGGGTTGCGTACCAGCTGCATTGCAGCATTGTCCACCAGCATATGTGAGAGCGTTACATCCGGATAAAACTGCGCTGTTTCCGTTACCACATCACGCCATAGCTGGGTACATTCCAGAACATTCATTTTATCCACCGAGCACAGCCTGCCATTTCGTCTGCCGGCTGCCTGAAAAGCCACATGAGCAATACGCCTGATTTCTGATTCAGAGTAGATCATCGTATTGAACCCCACTTTCTGCCCCTCTCTGAATTCAATACCCCGCGGTTTTCCGAAATAAATATCCCCGGTCAATTCACGCACAATCAGAATATCCAATCCGGCTACAACTTCCTGTTTTAATGTCGAAGCATTCGCCAATTCGGGATACAACACAACAGGCCGTAAATTGGCAAACAGGTTCAATTCCTTCCGAATCGCCAGCAAACCCTGCTCCGGCCGTTTTTCACGTGGAAGATTATCGTATTGCACTCCACCCACAGCGCCCAGCAATATCGCATCCGCCTCTACCGCGAGCTTACGTGTCGTATCAGGGAAAGGCTCGCCTGTCGCATCCACGGCACAGCCACCCAATAAACCCGGTTCAAGCTCAATCTTCAAACCTTCCCGCCTGAAATGCAGCAGTATCCGTTCAGCCTGGGCCACAATTTCAGGGCCGATACCATCACCGGCAAGCAGTGCAATTTTCATATTTACAGCCCGCCCCTGCCCTGTTGTAAAAACAACCAGGGCTGATCGTTTCGCCGATTGGCTTCAAATTTTCTGATTTTATCGGCATGTTGTAACGTCAGCCCGATTTCATCCAATCCATTCAACAGGCAATGTCTGCGAAACGGATCCACATCAAACCGGTAAACCTCGCCGGACAGGGCAGTTACAGTTTGTGCATCCAGATCCACCTCCAGCCGGTAACCATTTATCGCGAGCGCATCTCCGATCAGCCTGTCAATAACAGATGTATCCAATATGATTGGCAGCAGGCCGATCTTGAAGCAATTGTTATAGAAAATATCAGCAAAACCAGGGGCAATAATTACATCAAAACCATAATCCTGCAGAGCCCAGGGCGCGTGCTCCCTGCTGGATCCGCAACCAAAATTATCACGCGTAACCAGTATTCCGGCCCCCTGGTAACGCGGCTGATTTAGTATGAAATCCGGATTCAGCCGGCGCAATGACATATCCTTGCCTGGCTCTCCGTAATCAAGATAACGCCATTCATCAAATAAATTCTGGCCAAAACCAGAACGTTTGATTGATTTTAGAAACTGCTTGGGGATAATCGCATCCGTATCCACATTTGCACGATCCAGCGGCGCAACGATTCCCTTAAATTTCCTGAATTTTTTCATTCTGCCTATCTGGCGCCTCTTTCAATGGCCTCTCCACCTCGCTGAACATCTTTACCAAACCCCTGCATGGTATTGCAGGCAGCTAATTGAGCAGCCATTACCAGCACCAGAAATAATGTGGAAAACATCTTCATCATTAATCTCCTAAAAAATTTTATTTAACGGAAAAAGAACGGATATCAACAAAATGTCCGGCTATGGCAGCTGCAGCCGCCATAGCCGGGCTAACCAAGTGCGTTCGGCCACCCGGCCCCTGCCGACCTTCAAAATTACGATTGGAAGTCGACGCACAGCGTTCTCCCGGCAATAACCTGTCATCATTCATCGCCAGACACATTGAACACCCGGGCTCACGCCATTCAAACCCGGCCGACAGAAAAACCTTATCCAGCCCTTCTTTCTCCGCCATAGACTTAACCAGGCCGGAGCCGGGAACCACCAATGCCAGCTTGATATTGGGAGCAATTTGTTTTCCTTTAATAACATCCGCTGCCGCACGCAAATCTTCTATGCGCGAGTTGGTACAGGATCCAATAAAAATTTTATCCAGGGAGATTTCCTGAATGGGCATCTTTGGCTTCAGCCCCATATACTGCAGCGCATGTTCAATATCGTTACGTTTAGTCGGATCACTGATTTCCGCGGGATCAGGTACATAACCATCAACCGAGGCTACCATTTCCGGAGAAGTCCCCCAGGTCACCTGTGGCTTAATGTCGGTGGCTTTCAGCTCAACCATCCGATCAAAGATCGCACCTTCATCGCTGATCAAAGTGCGCCAGCGAGCGACTGCCCGATCCCATAAATCACCCTGTGGGGCAAAGGGCCGCCCCTTAATATAACTGATCGTTACCTCATCCACACCCACCATGCCGGCACGTGCACCCGCTTCGATTGCCATGTTGCACAGCGTCATCCGGCCTTCCATGGAAAGTGATCGTATCGCGCTGCCCGCAAATTCAATAGCGTAGCCCGTGCCACCAGCAGTACCTATCTCACCGATAACAGCCAGTGCAATATCCTTGGCCGTTATCCCGGGAGGCAAATCACCCTCAACCCTGACAAGCATCGTTTTAGATTTGCGGGCAACCAGACACTGTGTCGCCAGGACATGTTCAACTTCAGAAGTCCCAATGCCAAAAGCCAGACAGCCAAACGCTCCGTGTGTACTGGTATGAGAATCGCCACACACCACTGTCATGCCGGGTAAAGTTGCTCCCTGCTCGGGACCGATTACATGAACGATTCCCTGGCGCTCATCATTCATTTTGAATTCTGTAATGGCAAATTCTTCACAGTTTTGATCCAGAGTTTCAATCTGCAAACGAGATACCGGATCCCTGATACCCTTGCTTCGATCCGTTGTCGGCACATTGTGATCAGCCACAGCCAGAATCGAATCAGTTCGCCAGGGTTTTCGGCCAGCCAGTTTCAAACTCTCAAATGCCTGCGGGCTGGTAACTTCATGTACCAAATGACGATCAATATAGAGAATTACCATGCCATTCGGATCATCCGATTCCGAGTGCACAATATGATCGTTCCAGAGTTTGTCGTATAACGTTTTCATTTTCCAATTACGAGTGCCGGTTTCATGTGCGCGAAATTATCCCATAAAGCCTGTGCAAGTAACAGATTCACTGTTTACCCGGCAAGTTGTCATTCAATACACTTCAAAAGCTGTATTTAATGGCTGTGTTTACAGATCAGCACGAATACCACCCAATACAATGGCATATTTTACAGCAAGAAAAACACCAGACTAATACCCGTCCGCCACATAAAAAAATAATCAGGCCAGTAACGCTAACTCAATAAACCACAAGGCAAAAATGGATTTTTCTCACCTCAATAATTAGTTGACAGCAACCTTTATCGAAGGTAAATTCCGCGCGCCATTTAACAACAAATAGAGGGGGTAATTTCAAATGGTCTCAACAGTTTATGCCATTACACTTACGTGTATAGGCTTGATCATAGCGGTTTTTTATTTTGTGATCGTCAACTCCAAGGAAGCCGAGGCTGACTATCAGTCAGTCACAAAAAAGTGGTATGGATTTCGCAGTAAATGGTTTCTTTTCCTGATTACACTGGGAATCACCATCACTTTCCTTTCACTGAATCCATTTCCACTTCCGGATCAGAAAAAAGAATACTCAAGCAGTGAATACCAGGTTGTGACTGTAGATGGTCACCAGTGGTACTGGAACATCGCTCCTGTCACGATTAAAGCAGGTCAGCCGGTCGAATTTCAGGTATCTGCTGCAGATGTTAACCATGGCTTTGGTATCTATGACGAAAACCTGAAACTCGTTGCACAAACTCAAGCTATGCCTGGTTATACCAACAAGCTTATTCACACATTTGATAAACCGGGAAAATTCAAGATTCTTTGTCTGGAATATTGCGGCCTGGCACACCACGCCATGATTTCCGAATTGACCGTAGAGTAACTAATCCGGCATTAACAAAGTTAAGAACATATTGGAGGATACAATGAGTGCAGCAGAAACAAGTGGGAAGATTGAGTATTCCGATTCAGTGAATCGGAATGCACTGATCGCTGTCAAGGCTCACCTGATAGCGGGTTTACTGGTGTTTTTACTGATGATGCTCGGCGGGTTGACCATGCGGGCAGCACAAGGCACCTGGCTGGAAATTGGTGCAGATCTGTTCTATCAGATCATGACGGTACATGGCGTAGGCGTTGTCGGTGCGGCAGTAATCGCATCAACTGGCGTTCAGTGGTACTTTCTGCGTCAGTATGTTCGCTTAAGCAATGGTATTTTCTGGACAAATTTCATTATTTTCCTGACCGGGGTCGTCATGATCCTCGGTTCCATTTTTGTGGGTAAATATGGTGGCGCCTGGACTTTTCTCTATCCTCTGCCCGCCATTTCAATGGGAGCCTGGTCAAATGGTGCCGCAGCACTTTTCCAGCTAGGGGTGCTCATCATCGGTGTTGGTCTGCTGATCCTCTATCTGGATTTTGGTCGCGCCATTCTGGCACGTTACGGCAGCCTGGCTCGTGCATTGGGTCTTACCCAGCTTTTTGGTAAAGAGCCGGTAGATTACAAACATCCTGCAGCCGTAGTTGCCAGCACAATGGTACTGATCGTCAATTTCCTGGGTATTGCAGCCGGTGCTGTGGTACTGGTTATGGGCCTGATCAATCTGTATTACCCGGAATTCAAGCCGGATGCTCTGTTGATGAAAAATCTGATCTATTTCTTCGGTCATGTCATCATCAATGCCACCATCTACGCATCAGTCATTGCTGTTTATGAACTGCTGCCACGCTTCACCGGCCGTCCATGGAAAACCAACAAGCCATTCTATGCAGCCTGGTTTGCCATCGTATTCATGGTAATGGGTGTCTACCCGCATCACCTTATGATGGACTTTCCAATGCCTTCATGGGCACTTATCGCTGCACAGATACTCTCCTTTGGTAGTGGTATCCCGGTTATGGTCGTTACCGGTTACGGCGCTTTAATGATCGTATATCGTTCGGGCATCAAATGGAGTACCACAGCCAAACTGTTAGTCTTATCCATGTTTGGCTGGGGAGCTGGTGTCGTTCCGGCTATTCTGGATGCAATGATTACCGTAAACCGTACCTTCCATAACACATTGTGGGTGCCAGGACATTTTCATTTCTATCTTCTGATTGGTTTGCTGCCCATGATTATCGGGTTTACTTATTATCTGACAGGCGAAGGTGACAGCAAGGAAGAAACCAAAACTGTTGACAACCTTGGTTTCTATGCTTATCTGATCGGTGCCTTCATGACATCCATGGTCTTCCTGGCCAGCGGAGCAAACAGCATTCCCCGCCGCTGGGCAGCTCATTTGCCTGAATGGGTAGGTTATGCTCAGGTAGGTACAGTTGCTGCTTCACTAGTAGTAATCGGGATGTTATTCTTCATTGTTCGCGCACTGGTAAGTTTGCCTGGCGCCAGCAATCCCCGCTAAAACAGAAAGCCCAACAATCGCTCACTGAATAAAGTGTGCGATTGTTGGCATCTGAAAAGGCAGTCGACACACCTCACCATAAAGGAGGAAAAGGAGTGAGGACTTTCCTGGCAACGCTTTTCATCGCACTCGCAGGAACGCTCATTCTTTGGATAAGTACTGACGGAGGGCGCGCTTTTACAGCAGAAGAAGCGCGCCGCCTTGAAATCCGTGAAAATCCCCGCCCTGTGCCTGACTGGCAATTACAAAATCAGGAAGCAGAACCCTTCACCTTTCAAGATTGGCACGGGCATTTCATCGTTGTGGATTTTATCTACACCAGTTGCCCCAGTGTATGTCTGATACTCAGCAGCAACCTTAGGAATTTGCAAAAAGATTTTTCCGCCGCGGGAAAATCTGACAGGCTGCGTTTTCTCAGTATCAGCTTTGATCCGGAAAAAGATACCCCCCAAAGATTAAAAGAGCACCTGAGTCATTTTTCTGCTGACTTCACAAACTGGATGGCTCTCCGACCCACCAGCGAATCTCAAAAAAAAGCGATTCTGGATTTCTTTAAAGTCGTCGTTATCCCTGACGAATACGGCGGCTATACCCATTCTGCCGGCTATCACATCATCAGCCCGGACGGAAAGCTGATCGCCATATTCGGGGTAGATGAGATGGATGAACTTCGCAGTTACCTTAACCAGGCTCTGGAGGACAGGGAAAATGCATCTGACAATTAAAATGGAATGGCTGCCCGTGGCAGCGCTGGTAATACTCGCCCTCCCTCCAATGCAGAAATTTCTGGAGCAAAGCATGGTAACGCACATGCTTGTCCAGATACCGGCACTGGCAGTTATCGGATGGTTTCTCGGCAGGGCATTGCCCGAAAACTGGGGTAATCAATTAGCTCCATGGAACCGATGGGGTATAACGGGCATGGTTTTCGCTATTGCCATCATGACTTACTGGATGTTGCCACGTGCACTGGATGCAGCTGTAGCTGAGTGGTACGCTGAACTGGCTAAATTTATTACCATCCCGGCGATGGGTATTGCATTGGGAGTCAGCTGGCCTCAGCTCAACCCAATTGCTCAGGGTGTTCTCAAACTGGAATTCTGGGCAACTTTTATGCGTTTAGGGTGGCTTTACCTTGATCTGCCTGATCGACTCTGTGCCAATTACCTCTTGAGTGATCAGCGTGTTTTAGGGCAATTACTGCTACTGGCCGGAAGCGCCTGGGCAATCACCTGGACTCTTCGTGTCACATTTGGAACCAGAATCATCAATACCTGAAAAACCTGCAGTGATCCGGTTTTAAACAGATCACTGCAGGTCCCGTGTTATGCACTGTGTGTGCGATACCACAAGGTTGAATTGAATATGACTGCGCCCAGCATATTTCCTATCGTTACCGGGATTTGATTCCACAGCCACCATTGGGAAATGGTTACATCAGCCCCCGACAGTATCCCAATCGGGAAAACAAACATATTTACCACTGCGTGCTCAAAACCAAGTGAGAAGAAGGTCGCCAGTGGCAGCCACATCAGCATGACCTTGCCAGGCACACTGCGCGATCCCTTGGCAAAAACCGGAGCAAGACTCACCAGCCAGTTACACAGTATTCCCATTCCAATCGCTGCAACCCAGCCATTTACTCCATACCCCGAGTAAGAAGCTTTCTTCTCGGCGAGATGCGCCAGTGTCGTAAGTACCCCCGGCGGTTCAACAGCCCCCCCCTTGGTCAGTGAGAACCACAGCAAAAATGCAAAGAAAATACCGCCGATCAGATTGGCTATAAATGTCCAGATCCAGTTGCGGATTACACTGCCCAATCCAAATCTGCCGGCAAAGAACCCCATTGGCATCACGGAAAAACTGCCTGTTGCCATTTCCAGGCCCAGTATTGACAGCATAACGTAACCCACCGGGAACAACAGACCCGCAGCGGCCGTTGGCCAACCCTGTGATACCAGCAATGCACACAACGCCGTGGCATAAGCCAGAAAAGGTGTGCATAAAAAACCTCTTACCAGAATCTGGCCAACTTTAAATTTTTTCTTTTTCGTTGCATCCTCGACAAGATCACTTCCCATTTGAACGGGTGTAACACTGTCAATCACTGCAGTTGGCTCATTACTCACTTTAGCCGGAGCTGCACCCATCGCAGAGCCACCCGCCGACATGGTTTCCGCAGCAATACCCGATTGAATGACTCGTTCATGCGAGATGATCGAAGGTTGTTCAGATTCTTTCATATTCTTTTCAAGATAGATTAATTGAGGGAATGTATGATGAATAAGCTGTGCAATTCACGCACGGCGGGCAGGATTCTGACATAACTCAAGATGCCCAGCAAGCAAATAGTTCTGCGAATTTAGCAGGTTACGGCCATCTGTGGTAATACTCCACCACGGCACGGATTCACGCATATCCTTCCGGATTATTCTTCTGCCAGCGCCAGTGATCCCTGCACATCGCAGCCAGATCACGTTGCGCTTCCCACCCCAGAAGTTCCCTGGCAAGGGCAGGGTTGGCATAACAGGCAGCCACATCACCGGCCCGCCTGGGTGCCAGCTGGCAGGCGATTTTCCGATCGCAGGCTTTTTCAAAAGCGTTAACCACATCCAGCACACTGTAGCCCGTCCCCGTACCCAGATTGACTGCCACACATTGCGGCGCAGCAAGACGATCCAGCGCGCTGAGATGCCCCAGTGCAAGATCCACAACATGGATGTAATCCCGTACACCTGTACCATCATGGGTCGGATAATCACTTCCCCACACGTTCAGATATTCACGCCGCCCTACCGCAACCTGGGCAACGAATGGCATCAGGTTGTTGGGAATACCCTGTGGATCTTCACCAATCAGCCCGCTTTCATGTGCACCAACGGGGTTAAAGTAACGCAGAATAGCAATACGGAATTGGGAATCCGCCTGATATACATCACGCAATATATCCTCAATGATCAGCTTGCTGCGGCCATAGGGATTGGTAGCAGACAGCGGATGATCTTCCGTCAGGGGTAACCGCTGCGGCTCACCATAAACCGTCGCCGAGGAGCTGAAAACCAGTGTACCAATACCACAATTCTGCATTGCAGCCAGCAGCCGCAGTGTGCCGACAACGTTGTTGTCATAATATTCGAGCGGTTTCCCGACTGACTCACCCACCGCCTTGAGTCCGGCAAAATGAATCACTGCTTCGCATCCGTATTCTTTCAAGGCTTTTTCTATTGCAGCCTGATCCCGTACATCGCCATTTACCACAACCGGTTTTTTACCGGTAATCCGCTCAACACGGCGCAATGCTTCCGGGTGGCTATTACAAAAATTATCCAGTACCACAACTCCATAGCCGGCTGTCAGTAATTCCACGCAGGTATGTGAGCCAATATAGCCGGCGCCACCGGTAACAAGAACATTCATATCTGTTTTCCTCTTTTCCGAATCCATCTCAATCAAACACCTCTGCCCGAGCAAATGACACTCCCCCGGCATCCTTAGCGGACAGGACCGGCTGAATACCCGCGGGCCAGGTGATATTGAGGGTAATATCGTCCCAGCGTATACAACGCTCATAAGCAGGCGCGTAGTAGTCTGTTGTCTTGTAGAGGAATTCAGCGGTATCACTCAGCACAGTAAAACCGTGGGCAAACCCTTCCGGGATCCAGAGCTGATGTTTGTTTTCTGCAGAAAGAACCTGGCCGACCCATTGACCAAAGGTCGGGCTGCTTTTGCGCAGATCGACAGCCACATCAAACACCTCGCCCTGCACCACGCGCACCAGCTTGCCTTGCGGCTGCTGAATCTGGTAATGCAGGCCGCGCAGAACATGTCTCATGCTGCGGCTGTGATTGTCCTGCACAAACCGGACAGATCGATTAACCGCTTTTTCAAACCCGGCCTGGTTAAAACTTTCAAAAAAGAAACCGCGCCCGTCACCAAACACCTTGGGCTCAATGAGCACAACATCAGGGATAGTAAGTGATACAGCCTTCATCAGAATACATTCTCCCTGAGAATTCTCAGCAGATACCTGCCATACCCGTTTCTGGCCAAAGGCCGGGCCAGTGTTTCCAGTTGCGCTGCATCTATCCAGCGTTGCCGGTAAGCAATCTCTTCGGGACAGGCAACTTTTAACCCCTGCCGATTTTCCAGGGTGGCGATGAACTGGCTGGCATCAAGCAACGATTCATGGGTGCCGGTATCCAGCCAGGCATAGCCGCGACCCATGATTTCCACACCGAGATTACCCTGTTCAAGATAAAACCGATTGAGATCGGTAATTTCCAGTTCGCCGCGTGCCGAAGGCTTAAGCGCTTTAGCAAAACCGGCAACCCGGTTGTCATAGAAATAAAGTCCCGTCACTGCATAGCCGGATTTGGGTTGTGCGGGTTTTTCCTCCAGAGACAGCGCTTTGCCATCAGTATCAAATTCAACAACTCCGTAGCGTTCCGGATCATGTACGTGGTAAGCAAATACTGTCGCTCCGTCGGGGCGCGCCATTGCATTGGCCAGCAACTGCTGGAGATCATGGCCATAGAAGATATTATCTCCCAGCACCAGTGCGGAAGGATGGTTACCAATGAAATCCTCTCCAATCAGAAAAGCCTGGGCAAGACCATCGGGTGAGGGTTGTACCGCGTATTGCAGATTCAGACCCCACTGGTCGCCATCACCCAGCAGCTGCTGAAAACGCGGAGTATCCTGCGGCGTACTGATGATAAGTATGTCGCGTATGCCCGCCAGCATCAGGGTACTGAGCGGATAGTAAATCATGGGTTTATCGAAAACCGGCAGCAGCTGCTTGCTCAGTGCAAGCGTGGCCGGATGCAAACGGGTACCGGAACCCCCGGCAAGAATAATGCCTTTGCGTGTCATATATTGATTTCTTGAATGTTCTTTCAGGCCATAAAACGCTGGCTGCTATACTACAGCCAGCTGACTGATCCAGTGTGCTGTCAGCCGGTCACAGTGTACCCGTTTTATCAGGATCGCCAGAAAGCAGATAAAGCTTTATTTTTTCAATCATATCGTTTGTATGACAAATATCGGTTTTATCGGTCTGGGCATCATGGGAAAACCCATGGCCGGCCATCTCATCCGGGGAGGTTACCCGGTTTACCTTCATTCCCGCAGTGGCGTACCGGATGAATTGACATCCCTGGGCGGGGTTGCCTGCCCCGCCCCCGGGGATGTGGCTGAACGAGCGGATATCATCATCCTGATGCTGCCGGATACACCGGACGTCGAAAAAGTACTGTTTGCTGAAAACGGGGTCATATCAGGCCTGTCCACAAATCCGGCCCAATCAAAAATCATTATCGATATGAGTACGATCTCACCGGTCAGAACCCGGGATTTCGTTACACGGATCAGGCAGATCGGCCACGAGTACGCGGATGCTCCGGTATCGGGTGGCGATATTGGCGCCCGCAACGCCACACTGACCATCATGGTCGGAGCAACCGAAGCAGTTTTTGCGAAAATCGAACCGATACTGGCATTAATGGGAAAAACCATTACACGAATCGGTGAACCGGGCACGGGCCAGGTCTGCAAGGCAGCCAACCAGATCATCGCGGCCCTGACGCTTGAAGCCGTGGCCGAAGCACTGGTATTCGCCTCCAGGGCCGGCGCGGACCCAAACCGGGTCAGACAGGCACTGCTGGGTGGATTTGCTGCTTCACGCATTCTGGAAGTTCATGGTGAACGCATGCTCAAGCATACCTTTACTCCCGGTTTCCGGATCGATCTGCATATGAAGGATCTGGGAATCGCACTGGATTGCGCTACGGAACTGGGCGTCAGCCTGCCGGGCACTGCACTGACCCAATCGCTTTATAACGCCTGCGTTGCACACGGAGACGCGCAGCAGGACAGCTCGGCTATTGTACGCATCCTCGAAAAACTGGCCGGACATACGATCCATCCATCCACTACAGCCTCTCATGAATCGTAAGCAGCTGATCGAAGCCTTCCGCCAGTTTCTGCCTGAAGAAGCCGTGCTGTACGAAGCAGAAGATTTAAGGCCGTATGAATGCGATGCTCTGTCTGCCTACCGGCAGCTGCCGATGGTTGTCGTACTGCCACGCACGGAAGCTGAAATTGCCGCCATCCTGAAAATTTGCCATAGCGGGCGTGTTCCGGTGGTAGCACGTGGTTCCGGCACCGGCCTGTCCGGTGGAGCACTGCCTCTTGCGGAAGGTGTACTGCTGTCACTGGCCAGGCTGAACCGCATTCTGGAAATTGACTCTGCTGCCTGTACTGCGCGTGTGCAGCCGGGCGTCCGTAACCTGGCCATCAGCGAAGCGGCCACACCTTACGGGATGTATTACGCGCCTGATCCTTCCTCCCAGATTGCCTGCAGCATCGGCGGCAATGTGGCAGAAAATTCGGGAGGCGTGCACTGTCTCAAATACGGGCTGACTGTTCATAACATTTTACGTTTGCGTGTGCTGACAATCGAAGGAGACATACTGGAAATTGGTGCAGATGCACTCGACAGCCCCGGTTTCGATCTGCTCGCACTGATGACGGGCAGCGAAGGCATGCTGGGGATCGTCACCGAGATTACGGTCAGACTGCTGCCCAAACCGGAAACGGTAAAACTGGTCATGGCGGTGTTCGACGATGTCAGGAAAGCCGGCGAGGCTGTCGCCAGTGTCATTCAGGCCGGTATCATTCCGGCCGGTATGGAAATGATGGACAAGATCACCATTCATGCCGTCGAAGATTTCGTGCATGCGGGTTACGACCTCGAAGGGGCAGCAATTCTGCTGTGTGAATCCGATGGTACGGCAGAAGAAGTTGCTGATGAAATCGGGCGGATACGCACCATTCTGCAGGCAAGCGGTGCTACCCGGATCAGCCTTGCGCAGGATGAAGCCGAGCGGCAGCGCTTCTGGGCCGGACGAAAAGCCGCCTTCCCAGCAGCCGGTCGGGTTTCACCGGATTATTACTGCATGGATGGCACCATTCCACGCAAGCATCTGGCACACGTGCTGGAACAGATTGAACAGCTTTCAGCAGAGTATGGCCTGCGCTGTATGAATGTATTTCATGCGGGAGACGGTAACCTGCACCCGCTGATTCTGTACGATGCCAACCAGCCAGGTGAACTGCAAAAAGCAGAAGCATTCGGTGCCCGTATCCTGGAAATCTGTATTGAAGCAGGCGGATCACTGACCGGCGAACACGGCGTGGGAATCGAGAAACTCGACCAGATGTGCCTGCAGTTCAGTGATGCCGAGCGCAACCGGTTCCATGCGATCAAAGCAGCATTCGATCCGCAATCGCTGCTCAATCCGGGTAAAGCGATTCCCGAGCTGCACCGCTGTGCCGAATTTGGAGCGATGCATGTCCACCGGGGCACTGAAAAATTTCCGGATATACCCAGGTTTTAATCCATGCAAGATCAAACCATCCTCGATCAGCTTATCCAGCCTGTTATACAGGCTGCCGAAAACAAGCAGCCGCTGCGTATTCGCGGTGGCGGCAGCAAGGATTTTTACGGCAATCCGCAGGCGTTACAGCATTCTTCCGTACTCGATACGTCCGCCTGGCAGGGCATCGTTGATTATGAACCGAGCGAACTGGTGATCACAGCCCGCTCCGGAACACCGCTGGCCGAACTGGAAAAGCTGCTGCACGACCACGGTCAGATGCTGGCTTTCGATCCCCCTCATTTCGGTGCTGCCGCCACACTGGGCGGGTGTGTCGCAGCCGGATTGTCCGGCCCCAGACGCGCCTACACCGGTGCTGTACGTGATTATGTGCTGGGCACCAGATTGCTCGATGGCAAGGGTGATATTCTGTCTTTTGGCGGACGGGTAATGAAGAACGTTGCCGGTTATGATGTTTCCCGTCTCATGACAGGTGCCATGGGTACACTGGGCGTACTGCTCGAAATATCGCTCAAGGTACTTCCCAAACCGGCTGTAGAACGCACCCTGTGTATTCAAACCATTCCGGATCAGGCAATTAAAATTATGCGACGCTGCTCGGCTGAACCACTGCCGGTTTCCGCCACCTGTTTTCATAATGATCAGCTTTACATCCGACTTTCCGGTACCGAATCCGCCGTGCGCACGGCGCATGCCAGACTGGGAGGGGATGAAATCAAAGACCAGGCAAGTGACAAAGAAAATTTCTGGGAATCTGTCAGAGATCACGTTCATCCATTTTTCCGGCAGGGAAAATTAAATGGCAAATCGCTGTGGCGCCTGTCGATCAAGCCGACCACTCCCCCGCTTTCACTGCCGGGTGAACAGCTGATCGAATGGGGTGGCGCATTGCGCTGGCTGGTAACAGATGAAAATACTGATACAGCGGCAATACGCCAGCAAGCCTCAAATGCCGGTGGTCACGCCACCCTGTTTCACAGCAATAAAACAGCGATTCCTGTATTTCACCCGCTTTCCCCTGCTCTGCTGAAAATCCACCAGCGTCTGAAACAGCAGTTCGATCCGGCAGGTATCCTCAATCCGCAACGACTGTATACCGAGTTTTAAACCATGCAAACCCGTTTGACTGACCTGATCAAAGACACGCCGGAAGGCAAGGAAGCCGACGCCATTCTGCGCAGCTGTGTGCATTGCGGCTTCTGCCTCGCCACCTGCCCCACCTATCAGCTGCTGGGAAACGAGCTGGACAGTCCGCGCGGACGAATTTACCTGATCAAGCAGATGCTGGAAGGCCAGGAAGTCACTGAAAAAACGCAGCTGCATCTTGATCGCTGCCTGACCTGCCGCGCCTGTGAAACCACCTGTCCATCCGGGGTACAGTACGGACACCTGCTCGACATCGGCCGGGGCATGGTTGAACAGCAAATCCGGCGCACCCCTTATGCCACCTTCAAGCGTTACGCCCTGCGCAAATTGCTGCCTAACCGCACCCTTTTCAGTACGCTCATGGGTGTTGCCCGTATGGGCCGGCCACTACTCCCTGCCCGCCTGAAAAGGACGATATTCCCGGAACCGGTAACTGCCCGCAATCCCTCCGGTAAAATCCACACACGCTCCATGCTGATACTCGCCGGTTGCGTACAGCCGGCAATGACACCCAACACCAACCACGCTACCACACGCGTACTGGACAGGCTCGGTATTGCAGTGATGACTGCAGAACAGGCCGGCTGCTGCGGCGCGCTTGCCTACCACCTCAATGCGCAGGAGGAAGGATTAAACGCCATGCGCCACAATATTGACGCCTGGTGGCCTTTTGTCACGCGATCCGAGAATCCGGTTGAAGCTATCATCATCACGGCCAGCGGCTGCGGTGTTACTGTCAGGGATTACGGACACCTGCTGCAACACGATCCGGATTATGCTGAAAAAGCTGCAAAGATCTCCAGCCTGACCCGGGATATCAGCGAAATCATCACGGCCGAAGCTTCCACACTGATCCCGCTACTGGAAGCAGAAAAAGCGACATCGAAATCCTCACCTCCACGCAATCTTGCCTTTCACGCCCCCTGTACCTTGCAGCACGGCATGAAACTGAAAGGAAAAGTCGAACCGGTTCTGCAGGCGGCAGGCTTCAACCTGACCAAAGTGGCTGATCCCCACCTCTGCTGCGGCTCAGCAGGCACCTATTCCATCCTGCAGCCCAAACTTTCCCGCCAGTTGCGCGACAACAAAATCGCCGCATTAACCATGGAAAACCCTGATCTGGTAGTTACCGCCAATATCGGCTGCCAGATGCATCTGCAAGGCGGCACTTCGCTGCCTGTGCGCCACTGGATTGAACTGCTGGATGAAACCCTGGCCGGGTAACTGCTGAAATCAAAAATCCGGCTGATCCCCTATCCGCGCGGCCGTACCGCCGACAGGGGGATCTGGTTCAGTTCCGCTGCGGCCTCGCGCCAGGCCGGATAATACTGGTCCATCAACCCGACAAACCGTTTGTTATGCGATGGTTCGATCAGGTGAACCAGCTCATGCACCACAACGTATTCCAGCAGATCCTGCGGTTTTCTCACCAGATCGGTATTCAGCCGGATATGGCGACGCCTCGTATTGCAGCTGCCCCAGCGGGTTTTCATCTGCTGCAGAAAATAGGCAGAAACACTCACACCCAGTCGCTCCTGCCATTTTCCGATCAGCTCAGGCACCACAGCGTGCAACAGGGATTTGTGCCAGGCGTGCATTACGGCAGTACGTTTGAACAGATCACTACCGGGGCGCACCTGCAGGGTGATGGTCTGCTGATCCATCAGCACACACGGCCCGGCTGGTTTTTCCACCACCTGCAGCACGTAATGACGCCCCCATACAGCATGACTTTCCCCGCCGATAAACTGCCGGGGTGCTTCCCTGACCTGCGCCTGCAGTTTTGCCTGCTGCTTGTGAATCCAGGGGAGTTTTGAAACAGCAAAAGCGTGTATTGCCGCCAGCTGAATACCGATTGGAGCAACCAGCGTTACTTGCCCATCTGGCGCAAGCACTCTCAAATAAATATGTTTCACTCTCTTGCGCCGCATGAAAATCGTAAGATTTTCCAGCCTGATCTGTTCGCTCATCAATCAGCCTGTTCTTCCGATCCGAAATGATCAGACGGCCAGGGCAGATCATTTTCCTGCGCCAGCATCCTGCCCCATGCTTCCAGTTCGTTCAGAATTTCCTGCTGTGTTTGTTGTGTGCAATCGGTTCGCAGTTGTAAAAGTTTCTGGTGATATTCATTCAATGTCAGGCTGCCATTGATGGCATTTTCACCAAGCTGTCTGCGGCAATGCGTTTGCCAGCGGTGTTTTTCCTGAGCTGATAAGGTATCAGGAAAGTTGCGGGCACGATAACGGAACAACAGCTCAATATACCGCTCATCCTGAAATTTTCCGGCCAGATCAATCAGTTTTTCCGGTTCTGCATCACGCACCAGCGGGAACAGATTGCGATCGTGGTCACTGGCAAAACCATCGTATAACGCCAGATCGGCATCATTTTCTATCAATACTTTATTGCCGGAATACGCCTGTCTGATTCGTTGTATGAAATCCAGATGCTGCAGTAACTGTTGCCAGTGTTGCTGGCATTGTTCGATATTCAATCCGATTCGATTGGTAATTTCATCATTCAAAACTTTTTGTGGCGCCAGTGCCGGACATTTGTTCAGCCTGACTGCTTTGACCGGCAGGCGCTGCTGCCCTTCTGCCAGCTCTTCTTTGGGCGTAAAAAGACGTTCCGCCAGTGCATCGCTATCCAGCTGTATAAATTCAGCAGGATCATGTCGCAAGTCATAAACCAGCACACTGTTGGCATTGCCGATTTCAGGCAGCAGCGGCATGACCAGCGTGGTGCAGCCGTATTCTGCCGGATACATGCGGGAGGTATGTAAAACCGGGGCGCGGGTTTTCAGATCAAGCAAGTTGCCAGCTGCACGTTTATCACGCAAACGAAACAGCCAGTCGTACAGACGCGGTTGCCGGTCACGCAGCAGACGGGCCAGCGCAATGGTCGCCCGGACATCGGATAACGCATCATGCGCACTGTCATGTACCAATCCATTGGCTGTGGTGATGTCCTCCAGCCGAAAACTGGGCTTCCCTTCGCCGTTGGCCGGCCAGTTGATGCCTTCCGGACGCAGGGCAAAAGTCATACGGGCAAGATCGATCACATCCCAGCGCGAATTACCGGATTGCCATTCACGCGCATAGGGGTCATAAAAATTGCGGTACAGCGTAAACCGGGTGACTTCATCATCGAATCGCAACGTGTTATAGCCCACCCCGCAAGTACCCGGTTGCGCCAACTGTGCATGAATCAGTGCGATAAATTCCGGCTCCGGCAGCCCCCGGGCTTCTGCCATTTGTGGCGTAATGCCGGTAAGCAGACAGGCTTCCGGGTGAGGCAACCGGTCGCGCGCCGGCTGGCAATAGATCACCAGCAGATCGCCAGTTTCATTGAGCGCTTCATCCGTCCTCAACCCGGCAAACTGGAATGGCCGATCCCAGCGCGGCGTTGCCCCGGAAGTTTCATAATCATGCCAGTAAAGCGTTGAATTACCTGTCTGCATTGTAGTAGCACTTCCGAGTCATTTTTATCCAGCAGATGATGTAAAAGTACAGAAAAACATCACACCTGGTTAAAGCCTGGCACCGAGCCCCCGTTTATGGATAACAGGCTTATTTTACCAGCCAGCTCGCTGGATAAGATTTTTGAGCAGTTCGTCAACCCGGGAAATAAACGGCTTCAGTACCAGGGTTGCTGTACCCGGAACGGATTTAGACGCAGCGGCTTTCTCAGTAATTGATACGGATGCCGTAATTTCCAGGATTAAGATGTTTCAGGAGTTTACTGGTGAAAATCAGATTATTAAGCCTGTTTTTATAGGTTTATACGACAAATGGACTGGGCTACAGGACATTTAATGCCATATATACCATGTTATGTATCTATCAGCTCATTATGAGGCAAACATGAGCGAAAAAATTTTAAACGAGATGGACCTTGAACCAATCATGGTCAAAATTATGGATATCGAAGAAGGCTTAGGTTGGTCGCTGGAATTTACAAAGCGTGTAGCAGCCGAGTACAGGAAATATCTTGTACTGTGTAAAGAGCACCCTGATGCCGCCGTTGTGCCATCATCATTTGTTGATGATTTTTGGCACTTCCACATTTTGGATACTCAAAAATATCAAGAGGATTGTGAACATTATTTTGGTTATTTTCTTCATCATTTCCCTTATTTTGGGATGCGAGGCAAAGAAGATGAGGATAACTTAAAGGCGGCGTGGGTTGAATCTTGCACTCTTTATGAAAATCATTTTGGGGCTTTGCCTACTGATCTTTGGTTGGCCAGCAAACGCTGCCCAAACTGCGGCCGCCGATCTAACAGTATTAAATATACTATGGATCAAAGGCCAAGGCTTGTAGTTGCTGCGTAACATAGAGACAAGCCAGTCAGGCGGATAGTTTGTAAATTGCTGTTTGCGTATTAGCTGCGATAATTTTATGCATAACCATCAACTTACAAACTACTGCTTACTTGGCACTAGACAATCAGGAAAGGAGATGATGCGAAGATCAAGTACCATAAATGCAGTTACTCCGAGAAGACAACCATAGCGTTATTTATAAAGATAATAGGGGGAGCCATGCCCATCGGCAGATTTTGGGTGGGCAACGTACCTGTTGCGGGATCAGATTTGTCCTTCCAATTGAAATAGCCATCATCACAAGCGGTATCAGCATGCTCGTGTTCAAGGGTGAAATAGTCCAATAATTAGTTCGCCAAAATTTAGAGGTTATTCTGCATGGTATCTCCACGATTAGTCGCTAAAATTGAAGCAGAAGAGCCAACGCTCCGCTTGGCAGTGCTCATTGATGCTGATAATGCCCAAGCGGCTGTCATTGAAGGGTTGCTTGCCGAGATTGCGCGATTCGGGGAAGCAACCGTGAAACGCATCTACGGTGACTTTACCGTTCCCACGAGTGCTTCCTGGAAAAAGGTACTTCAAAAATATGCCATCAAACCTGTTCAGCAGTTCGCGTATACGACAGGCAAAAATGCTACAGACAGCACGCTCATCATCGATGCGATGGATTTGCTCTACACCCGAAAATTTGATGGATTCTGCCTGATTACAAGCGACAGTGATTTCACCGGCCTTGCAATGCGTTTACGTGAAGAGGGGCTCACTGTCCTCGGCTTCGGGGAGAAGAAAACACCCGAGGCTTTCCGCAATGCCTGTCATAAGTTTGTGTTTACCGAGGTTCTTCGCCCGGATACAGCAACTGAATCAGCTACACAACAAGCGAAAAAGACAGAAGATGATCAAAAATCATCTTCTTCACAATTTCCTGCTCAAATTCCGGAAACGAAACCGGAGTTTCCCAGGAAATTTATTCTGGCCGCACTCGAACAATCAAGCGATGATGCCGGGTGGGCAAATTTAGGCAATTTTGGCAACTACCTCAACAAATTACAACCTGATTTCGATTCCCGGCTTTACGGTTACAAAAAACTTTCTGATCTTGTCAAAGCCAGGACAGATCTCTTCGTAACTGAAGAACGGCAGGCACCGGGATCAATACAAAAAGCCTTGTATCTTCGTGCCAAATAGTTTTCTGACATAGGCACTCAATCTCTCTTTAGTTACCGGGTTCTGTACTATAAAGCAGGCAGTACTGGTCAATCAGCCACTTTATACGTTCTCCCATTCGGAAACCCAGGCGCTGCCAGATTTTTATGGTAGTACAGCAGAATTGTGTGGGTAGAAATACAGGCCGTGGGCGCCGGTTTCCAGCAGGCGAGCACAGAGTGCGGTAACGACGTCCAGCCCGAATGCCTGGATGGAGGGAATGTCATTACCGATAGCTTTCCAGTTTTCTGCGAATCCCGCGTGGGATTTCTGCGCCACAGCTTTCGTAAAACTTCGCCAGTCGGAAGCTGGTTGCGAATCAAAAAATAATAAAACTAAACGAAGGGGCCGGACATGAACATCGATCTTTCTGGTTCGTGACCAGCCCCTGACTGCCAGAAGCTGAAGTATCAGAAACTCATTTGTATAAGGGATCTATCCTTCTGATTTGGCACCCAATACAGCAGCATCGATACGATCTCTCAGTCCCTGTATTTCGGTTTTTGCCTCTGATACCAGTCGTTCAACTTTATGCTCATCTTCAGGTCCTGCAAGATGGGTAAACTCGTGACTGTCCTCATAAGCCTGTTTCGTTGTACCGGTTAGTCTGATCAGGGTTCCGGCAATCATGCCGCCAGTCAAAGCCAGCGCAAGTGTGATAGCGATGCCTGTCAACTGGGCCACAGCAACGCCTGGCACTATCAGGATCGCACTGAATCCGCCCAGCAATCCTGGTAATCCATGCAGATTGTGCACCCCGCAGGTATCTACCACCCTGGCTTTGGATTCCAGCATGGGCTGAATAAATACAAAGCCCACTACAGAAATGGTGCCGCCCAGCAAACCGATCACGAAAGCACCCACCGGCCCGACAATATTACAGACTGAGCCAATTGCCACTCCCCCGGCAAGCGCTGCATTGGCCATATCGACTATGGATGCTTTCCCTTTGTGAAACAGTGCGCTCAGGAAATAAGTGGCGAGTGTGGCGCCACATAAAGCAAGCAGTGTGTTGACTATGGTTTGGGGCATCTGTTCGAATGGCACGATTGCAGTCGCAAAGCTCGGCCAGAAGATCCACAGTACCATTGACCCCAGCATTGAAAAGAGATCCGAGGTTGCGTCCGATTCGATCGGTTGAGCCCGCTGGGCCGCGGTAGTCAGCGTGATAGAGGCCCCCAAACCAAAGTACGCACCGAAAGCGTGGATGGCGATCGATCCGGCAGAATCCTGGAATCCTTCAGTCAACCCTGAAGCATTATCCAGCACCAGCCACTCATTCAGCAGATAAACCGGCACAATAAACAATGCCAGTAATGCATATTGAAAAACCCGTAAACGCCCGAGTACTGCTCCCATGGCAATCAGTCCCGCCGCTACGGCAAATTCCGCATAGACTACTGCATCGACGGATTGGGGCGTCAGTGCATGTCCAAAAATCCCGTTTGCACGTAAAAGAATATAGAGCGGAAGTCCAGTGGCGACGACCAGATAGGTACCGGTAGTTGCACTAAATCCGTACCGCCGTACGAAAACCATTAAAAAACCGAAACCAACCAGCAACATGGCCAGAATATTGATGGAGTAGTTGTATTGTGCTACCAGACGCGCTTCGTTGATCTCTGCAGGAGCAGCTGCGCTCGCCCAACTGCTGAAACACAACAGAAACAGAGCGATTGAACTGAACGCAGCGAAACATCGATGTTTACTCATTTGCTGACTCCCTATATTTTGAATTGAAGTTATCCGGGTTACCCCGCGTATGTGCCTGCCGGATTCTTTGATCAGTTTTATTAAGCAGGAGTATTTTCCGCACTTCACTTAATAATGCGAAAACCTGATTCTGATTTCTATTATTGTTTACCAGGTCCGGTAAAGCTTGAGCGCTCATGAATAAATAACTGTCCGGCTGTCATGTCACCTGTCAGATGCTGCTTAATCCCGTATCTGCTCATTGTGATCAGGAATTAATATTTCATCTTCCATTTCCAGCCCTTATACGATATTTATTCAGTCGCCGCGGAAGTGTGAACCTTAATAACCACGAATTCAATAGGGCTAATAAAGAATATTGGGCATTAATCCACCCTGCTTCATCTGGTTAAATCGCCCCGGGCTTTAAGCGAGGCTTCAATTTTTAAGGAATGGAATCAGTCACATCCAGAGAAATCAACTACTTTTTACATTACCCTCTTCCCAGGAAGGGGTATATATCGAAACGATTCAATCATGTGCTGAAGAAAATGGATACGGATCTCCCGGCGAGCTACAGCTACAGCTACAGCCCCAGGCGCTGCCAGATTTTTGTGGGAAGTACGGCGGAGTTGAGTGTGTAAAAATGCAGGCCGGGGGCGCCGGCTTCCAGCAGGCGTGCACATAATGCTGTGACGACATCCAGCCCGAATGCCTGGATGGAAGGAATATCATCACCAAAGCTTTCCAGTTTTCTGCGAATCCAGCGTGGAATTTCTGCTCCGCAGCCATCCGAAAATCTTGCCAGTTGAGAAAATTTGCTGATCGGCATAATGCCGGGAACGATCGGGATACTCAGATTCGCGGCTTCACACATCTCCACAAAATGCAGATAGGCATCCACGTTGTAAAAAAACTGGGTAATCGCCGCATTGGCACCTGCTTCAACTTTTCGTCTGAAATTGGTGAAATCCTCCAGCGCGGAACGGGCTTGCGGATGATATTCCGGATAGGCTGCCACTTCGATCCAGAAAGTATCACCAAACTCCCTGCGGATAAATGCCACCAGCTCATTGGCGTAGCGGAATTCCCCCGCCTGCGCCATGCCGGAAGATAAATCGCCACGGAGCGCCACAATGCGGCTGATACCGTGACTGCGATATTTCTCAAGGATGGAACGAATATTGTCACGGGTGGAGCCGATACAGGAGAGATGGGGTGCTACCGGATAACCTTCTGCCTGGATTTCCAGCACAGTTTCCAGTGTGCGTTCACGCGTGGAACCGCCGGCACCAAATGTCACCGAAAAAAACTTTGGATTGAACTGGGCAAGCTGTATGCGCGCGGCCCGCAGCTTTTCCATTCCTTCCGGTGTCTGCGGCGGGAAAAATTCAAAACTGAATGTGGGGGTAAATTTTTTCTGGGATTGCATTGGGATTCACTTCCATGAGTTGCGGCCCTGTAAGAAGGGCAACGGAAAATCAATGAAGCAAAGCCGGGAAACTCTATCGCTGTTTCCCGGCTTTAACAGGCTGAACATAACAACTTCGGAAAAAGCCGCGGGAGTCATCAAACCCCGGTGCAGTTTTTCAGAATGCTATTAGTACCGGTACATTTCCGGTTTATAGGGCCCGTTCTTGTCGAGATTGAGGTAGTGCGCCTGTTCATCGGTCAGTTCCGTCAGCTTCACACCCAGCTTGTCCAGATGCAGGCGTGCCACCATCTCATCAAGGTGTTTAGGCAGCACATACACTTTCTTCTGGTACGCCTGGCCATTCTGCCAGAGCTCCATCTGCGCCAGCACCTGATTGGTGAACGAACTGGACATGACAAAAGACGGATGGCCGGTAGCGCAGCCCAGGTTGACCAGACGCCCCTGTGCCAGCACGATAATGCGGCGGCCGGTTGGGAAAATCACGTGATCGACCTGTGGTTTGATGTTTTCCCACTGGTATTTCTGCACTGAGGCAATATCGATTTCAGAATCGAAGTGGCCGATATTGCACACGATCGACTGGTTCTTCATTTTCAGCATGTGATCGTGGGTGATGACACGCAGATTGCCGGTAGCGGTAACAAAAATATCTGCTTTATCGCAGGCGTCATCCATGGTCACTACACGGTACCCCTCCATCGCCGCCTGCAATGCACAGATCGGATCGATCTCGGTGATCCAGACAGTTGCTCCCAAACCGCGCAATGATTGTGCACATCCTTTGCCGACATCGCCATAACCGCACACTACGGCGATTTTTCCGGCAATCATCACATCGGTTGCACGCTTGATGCCATCCACCAGTGATTCGCGGCATCCATAGAGATTGTCGAATTTGGATTTGGTGACTGAATCATTGACATTGATTGCCGGAAACGGGAGTTCGCCTTTCTTTTCCATTTCGTACAGGCGATGGACACCGGTTGTCGTTTCTTCAGTCACACCGTGAATTGCAGCAAGATTGCGTGAATACCAGCCCGGATGGCTGGCAAGACGGTTGCGGATGGAAGCAAACAGGACCTGCTCTTCTTCATTGGTCGGATTGGCAATCACGGAAGGATCGCGCTCAGCCTTGCTGCCCAGAATCAGCAACAGGGTTGCATCCCCCCCATCATCCAGAATCATGTTGGCAGCATGAGAACCATCGCTGACCCATTCAAAAATCCGGTGAGCATAATCCCAGTACTCTTCCAGTGATTCCCCCTTGTAGGCGAATACCGGGATATTACGGGCGGCAATCGCTGCGGCAGCATGATCCTGAGTAGAGAAAATGTTGCAGGAAGCCCAGCGAACTTCTGCTCCCAGCGCCACCAGTGTTTCAATCAGTACAGCAGTCTGGATGGTCATGTGCAGAGAACCTGCAATCCGCGCACCTGCCAGCGGTTTCCTGCCGGCATATTGCTCGCGTAATGCCATCAGACCGGGCATTTCGGTTTCGGCAATGGCAATTTCCTTTCTTCCCCAGTCAGCCAGCGATAGATCAGCCACTTTGCAGTCGGTGAAAACAGGATTGCCCGCTATAGGGTTAATTGTTGCGCTCATAACATTCTCCACAAAAATGAAAGAGCGCCGTTGTTGAACTATCCATTGGTACGAGCCTCACGGAATCAACCGTTGCAGCGCCCCTCGGTACCAATGGAACTTTATTCACATTGAATGACAGTGAAAACGATCAGAAACCGGCATCTGCTTTAAGCTGTTCTGCCTTATCGGTATTTTCCCAGGTGAAACCGGGCTCTGCCCGGCCAAAATGACCATAAGCAGCTGTTTTGCCATAAATCGGGCGCAACAGATCCAGATCATGAATAATCGCCCGGGGCCGCAGATCAAAATTGCGGGCAACCAGTTCAGCAAGTTTTTCATCTGAAACTTTACCCGTACCGAAAGTTTCCACCATGAGTGAAACCGGTTTCGCCACCCCGATTGCGTAGGCCACCTGGACCTCACATTTACGTGCCAGACCGGCAGCCACAATATTTTTGGCAACATAACGCGCAGCATAAGCGGCTGAACGATCCACTTTGGAGGGATCCTTGCCGGAAAAAGCACCGCCACCATGATGGGCTGTGCCACCGTAGGTATCGACGATAATCTTGCGCCCGGTCAGCCCGCAGTCCCCCATGGGGCCACCCACCACGAAACGGCCGGTCGGATTGATCAGGTACTGAATATGATTGCTCAGCATTTCAGCCGGCAGAACGGGTTTAATGATCTCCTCAATAACACCTTCAACCAGTTCAGTACGGGAGACATCGGGAGAATGCTGAGTGGAAATAACGACAGTTTCGATATTTTTCGGGCTGCCATCCGCATAACGAACGGAAACCTGTGATTTGGCATCCGGACGCAACCATGGTAATTTGCCGCCTTTTCTCAGTCTGGCCTGCTGTTCAACCAGACGGTGTGCATAATAAATCGGCAACGGCATCAGTTGCGGCGTTTCGTCACAGGCATAGCCGAACATCAGCCCCTGGTCACCCGCCCCCTGATCCATTTCCTCTTCTTTGCTGCGATTCACACCCTGAGCAATATCAGGAGACTGTTTATTAAAAGCGGTCAATACCGCGCAAGTACTGGCATCAAAACCAATTTCAGAACTGGTATAGCCGATTTCACGCACGGTATCACGCGGGATAACATTGTAGTCAATCGTGGCATGAGTCGTGATCTCGCCGGATAAAACAATCAGCCCCGTACTGCACATGGTTTCACAGGCAACTCGCGCATGCGGGTCCTGATGCAGAATTGCATCGAGAATGGCATCCGATATCTGGTCGGCAACTTTGTCAGGATGACCTTCCGAGACAGATTCAGAAGTAAAAAGATAGTTACTCATTATTAGTTATTCGTTAGATTCAGATTGTGAGTGAGATAATGCTTACAGATAAATCGGCTCCGGGTTTGAGTCGGGAACCGATAACAACGGCAGGTCGTAACGGCAGATACAAAAATTACCTTAGTTCGCCTCTGCGCGAACTTTTGGATTATTCCAGAAATTCATATAAAAATCATTGCTCATTTGCCGGATACCCCTTAACCCATAAAATGCGAATGAAATAATCGGATATTTTTCAATTTGTAATTTATTTACCTGGTTAAAGTGAAACGATTCAGTTACTGATAAAGGTCATTATGAATACTGTTTTGATTACGGGCGCAAATCGGGGGATAGGCCTTGAATTTGCCAGACAATATGCTGCAGACGGCTGGCAGATAGTAGCCTGCTGCCGGCAGCCGCAACAGGCCATGGCGCTTAACCGGCTGGCTGAGCAGCACAAAGATCGGTTTTCTGTTTATCCGCTTGATGTGCGGAAGCTGTCTGAAATAGATCAGCTGTCGCAGAAACTGCATGATTTATCCATTGACATTCTGATCAACAATGCCGGAGTTTATCCCCCTGCACAAAACGGAGAATTCGGTCGTATCAGCTATGATGACTGGATAGAAGCCTTCAGGGTAAATACATGCGCTCCTCTCAAAATGGCAGAAGCCATGGTAAAACAGGTTGCACGCAGTAAATTGAAAGTTATTGCCACCCTCACCAGCAAAATGGGCAGTATCGGCGACAATCAGCGCGGTGGCAGTTATATCTACAGATCCAGCAAAACTGCCGTTAATATGGTGGTAAAGAGCCTGGCCATTGATCTGCAGCCACGTGGCATTATTACGGTGCTGCTGCACCCGGGCTGGGTACAGACTGACATGGGCGGGCGTGGTGCATTGATATCTGCAGAGCAAAGTGTTGCCGGTATGAGACGTATTCTGGATAAAATTACGCATGCAGATACAGGTAAGTTTTTTGCCTATGATGGCCAGCCTGTCCCCTGGTAGCTTTTCCATCAGCCGATCGGGAAAAATTTTATCGGACTCCGGATGCATTCACCTCATGTGGTAAAGCTGGATGATGAAGTAGCGACCCTGGCGCTTGGGGAGCAGCTTGCCACCCTGCTTCATCCCGGTTTGACTATTTTTTTATATGGCGATTTGGGGGCGGGCAAAACCACGCTGGCTCGCGGGATACTGAAGGGGTTGGGGCACCACGGCAAGGTCAGAAGCCCCACCTATAACCTGGTTGAAATCTATAAACTTTCTAGGTTATACTTGTATCACTTTGATTTTTATAGATTCAATAACCCTTTAGAGTGGGAAGAGGCGGGTTTCCGGGAATATTTCAACCAGGGTTCAGTTTGCCTGGTTGAATGGCCTGAAAAAGCAGAAGGTTTTTTGCACACAGCTGATCTGAAAATAAGGATCAGTTATTCTGGAACAGGAAGAATCGCTGAATTTAGAGCCGAAACGGAGGCTGGAGAACAATGCTTATCACACTGGAAAAAACGGGTATCCGTTTGAATCAACTTAGCGTCAGATCGTTAACATTTTTCTCATTTCTCATCATCACATTCTTCCTGCTGCTGGCTTCATATAAAACTGCAGTTGCTGATACGCAAATCACTGCAGCGCGCTATTGGGCTGACAAGGAATACACCCGGGTGGCAATGGAAGTAAGCAAGCCTGTTAAATATAAAATCAGCACGCTTGATGCTCCCAAAAGAATTGTCATGGATATTGAGGATGTGGCCCTATCTGGTGCACTGAATGATTTATCCGGCAAACTCAAATCGCAGGATCCCCTGGTTAAAGCACTCAAAATAGGTCGTTCTGCCCCGCAAACAACCCGGCTGGTTATCGAATTAAAAGCAGACGCCGTACCCAGGGCTTTTGTGCTTGCACCGGACAAACAATACGGGCACCGCCTGGTTCTGGATATTCACGCATCCCAATCAGCTGGCAAAGCTCAGGAAACAGAAAATTATGATCCGCTAATGGCGTTATTACGTAAGGAAACCAGGCCGGCAGCGATGTATTCCCCCCGACCGGTCGCTCAAAAACCAAATTCAAATCTCGTCATGACTGCGATCAATCGCAGCCCCGGGAGTAAACAGAATTTTGTGGTCGCAATCGATGCAGGACATGGTGGCAAAGATCCGGGAGCAGTGGGTCCACGAGGTACGATGGAAAAAGATATCACACTGTCTGTTGCCAAAAAACTTAAAGCCAGAATAGATAAGGAGCCTGGCATGCGCGCCGTTCTGATTCGTGACGGTGATTATTTTATTTCGCTGGCCGGACGGCGTATCAAGGCAAGACAGGCTAACGCTGATTTGTTTATATCTGTCCATGCTGACGCTGCACCGCGCAGAGAAGCGCATGGTGCCTCGGTTTATGCCTTGTCTGAACATGGCGCGACTTCAACTACGGCAAGCTGGCTCGCCAAAAAAGAGAATGAAGTTGACCTGCTCGGCGGCGTCAAGCTGGATGACAAGGATCGTTATCTGAAACAAACACTTATTGACCTGTCCTTAAATGCCACTATTGACGATAGCATCCGGCTGGGCAGCCATGTGCTGAATGAAATTGGGTCCATCAATCATCTGCATAAGAGAAACGTCGAACAGGCGGGGTTTGCTGTACTCAAATCTCCCGATATTCCGTCAATTCTGATAGAAACCGCATTTATCAGCAATCACTCTGAAGAAGCCAAACTCAATTCCGAGATCTATCAGAACAAACTGGTTGATGCAATATCATCCGGTCTTAAGCGCTATCACGGTGGGAAATCCTGGCAAACACGTGTGGATGTTGCTGATACCCGGTAAGCTGTATCCCGTGCTATGGGTAGATCAGTTCAAGTTTATAGCCCTCAGCGTTCACTCCACCTGTATTTAGAAAACATCTGGCCTGCACTTCACTCCCTCCGGCAAACACTGATTGCTCCACTGCAGAATCAAGATAGTCCTTTGCAGTAAACACCCGACTGGCAAGCAGTTTTTCTTCAGCATCAGTCAGTGTCAGCAGCAACGCTGGCAGTTCCTGTGGAAATGGTGCGTGATTACGGATGATTGCCGTTAACGTTACCACATCAGGATCTGTGGTGGAGCTGACACGTAAGTCGGATGATTCCAGACTCAGCAAATGAAGATGGCGCGGCATGTTGATTTCACATCGCATTAAATTGCAGTAATGATTTAATGCTGACTGAAGTGCAGGGAAGGCAATAAAAATTTCAGTACGGTAGGCATGAACAAACTGCCCTGACAGCAATACCAGCAACAAGGTATTGGATACCAGCCACCATCGGGAAAGCTTGTGTGCCGGAGGATTGGTATCAAAATGATCAGCGGGGAATACAGACGTGGCAGCCGGTAAAGCAGCAGCACTGCTATCGGGCTGTTCAAGGGATGTTGATACGGCTGCAGGTTGAATCACCATTTCCGGAACAGTAATCAAAGCTGCAAAACCATTGAAAATCTGCTTGCACTGCCCGCAGCGAACCTCTCCGTTATGCGTGTGCAGCTGGATTCCTGTCAGCCGAAAAACTGCGTGGCAGCCCGGGCATTGCGTCACCAGCGGCATTAAAAGCCACTCCTTTTTTTCCGGCCTGAAAGCAGCACCCAGTCCAGCTCTTTTTCAGCAACGCGCATATCACACCATTGACTGTAAACCCGCAGCACCTCATCAGCCTGGGATTCCAGTATTCCTGAAAGTACAACATGCCCGCCAGGCTGCAATGCCTGCATCAGAACAGGAGCCAGCATAATGAGGGGGTTGGCCAGAATATTGGCCACTACCAGGGTAACAGCGGCATTACCCGACCTTCCATTCTCCAGAGAAGACAATGATGTAGTAAATCGAAGTCTGCCAAGATCACAATCATTATTTCCGGCATTACTCAAGCTTGCGGTGATGGCGTTGGGATCGATATCAACTCCCGTGACTCGATCAGCCCCGAGCTTTAGTGCTGCTATCGCCAGAATTCCCGATCCACAGCCGTAATCAAGCACGCTGTCACCCGGTTGAAGAAACTTATCCAGCCAGGTCAGGCATAAACGGGTGGTCGGATGACTGCCTGTGCCAAAAGCCAGCCCCGGATCCAGTCTGAGATTGATTGCTGAAGAATCAGGCGGGGCATGCCAGGAGGGAACAATCCACAACCGTGACGAAATCTCAATCGGCTCAAACTGTGACTGGGTTAATCTGACCCAATCCTGCTCCATCACTTGTGCCAGCTGATATTCCGGTAATTCAGCCAGCCCGGTTATCTCAGCAACCTTCCGGATAAACTCATCTGTATTGGTATTTTCTTCCAGCAGCACAGTTACCTCGGCCAGCTGCCAGAACTGATCCGGGGGTGAATCCGGCTCGCCGAACAAAGGCTGCTCCCGGCTTGTCCCCTCTCCGGCATCATGCACATCCACTGATAAAGCGCCCTGCTCCAGTAAGCGGTCACTTACCCAGTCAACGTGATCTGATTCAATTCTAAAGGTTAAGGATAGCCAGGGCATGACCGAAGTGTACCGCTCAGGTTGCTCACTGCCTTATCAGCCCGATTTTTTGTTATGCAGCGAAAGTTTATTTTCGAGATAGTGAATAGAAACAGAATCAGACAGGAAATTACAATCCGCCAGCAGATCCAGATGTAGCGGAATATTGGTTTTTATGCCATCGATGATCATTTCCGTTAAAGCAATACGCATACGAGCCACAGCGAGATCACGATCATCACCATAAGCGATTACCTTGGCAATCATGGAATCATAATAAGGAGGCACACGGTAATTATGATAAATGTGTGAATCCACTCTGATCCCCGGCCCTCCGGGAGCATGATATTGCGTAATACGTCCGGCCGAAGGCGTTAATTTGTAAGGATCTTCCGCATTAATACGGCACTCTATAGCGTGCCCCTTGAATACGATATCTTTTTGCTGCAAAGACAGCTTTTCTCCCGCGGCCACGCGAATCTGTGCCTCAACCAGATCGATTCCGGTAATAGCCTCTGTCACCGGATGTTCGACCTGTAACCGGGTATTCATCTCGATAAAATAAAATTCATTATTCTCATACAGAAATTCGAAAGTCCCGACACCCCGGTAATTGATGCGTTTACACGCCTCCACACACCGCTCCCCGACTTCATCACGCAACTGAACAGGAATACCTCGAGCGGGTGCTTCTTCAAGAATTTTCTGATGGCGACGCTGCATGGAGCAATCACGCTCACCCAGATGAACGACATTGCCATATTCATCAGCCAACACCTGAAATTCAATATGGCGAGGATTTTCCAGGTATTTTTCCGCATAAACAACCGGATTACCAAATGCTGCCTGCGCCTCGTTACGTGTGGTAATCACAGCGTTTGAGAGCGCCGCTTCAGTATGCACAACGCGCATACCACGCCCTCCTCCTCCGCCAGCTGCCTTGATAATGACCGGATAACCTATCTCTTTAACAATTTCCTTAACTTCATCCAGAGATTCCGGCAATGCACCACCGGAACCCGGGACACAAGGTACGCCTGCCTGCAGCATGGCATTTTTGGCACTTACCTTGTCCCCCATTAACCGAATCGTATCCGGCCTGGGGCCAATAAAGAAAAAACCGCTTTTTTCAACTCTCTCGGCAAAATCAGCATTTTCAGACAGAAAACCATATCCCGGATGAATTGCTTCTGCATCGGTTACTTCTGCAGCACTGATAATGGCCGGTATGTTCAGATAGCTCTGTGCTGAAGCCGCAGGTCCGATACATACGGACTCATCGGCCAGTTTGACGTACTTGGCCTCGGCATCCGCTTCGGAATGTACAGCGACAGTTTTAATACCCATGGTACGACATGCCCGCTGGATGCGCAGTGCGATCTCGCCACGATTTGCGATCAATATTTTTTCAAACATAGAAATTGGATGCTGAAAGCCTGAGCTGGGTGGTTGCTTGAGAATTCAAGAAATTACTTCCCGGAAAATCATCATTCAATGACAAACAATGGCTCCCCATATTCAACCGGTTGACCATTTTCCGGCAAAATAGCTTTAACTTTGCCGTCACGATCCGCTTCGATTTCATTGAGTAATTTCATCGCCTCAATGATGCACAGCGTCTCACCAGATTTAACCTGCTGGCCGATCTCAACAAACGGTTTTGCTCCCGGAGCCGAGGCACGATAAAAAGTCCCGACCATGGGCGATTTAACAATATGCCCTGCCGGCAAACCGGGCGTATCCGGTGAATCAGTTTCAACCGCAGCATTAACAGCCGGCTCTGCAGGAACAGGAACCTGATACTGTGGTATTACTGCGGTTGTTTGTGTCAAAGCAATAGATTTACTGATTCGCACCTTTTCTTCACCCTCAGTTACCTCCAGCTCAGTAATGCTATATTCTTCAACTAATTCAATTAATTTTTTGAGTTTTCTCAAATCCATATTTTTCTCCGGGGAAAGATCCCGCGCATAAACACCTTAATCTATCTTCAGGAATTAAAACAAATCGATTTTTGATAAGTGCTGTAACTGATTAGTGAGCATATTTCAGCTTTCCGGCCGGTGTGTTTATTTGCTGATCAAGAAATCCAGCCGCAAATAAACCTGTTCTTACATATAGTATTCCCTTCTTTTTGCGCTAGTCCCGGCCAAGCGCAAATTGGAGTGCCAGCTCATACCCCGCAGCACCTAAACCACTGATAACCCCAACTGCAATATCCGAGAAATAAGAGGTACGGCGGAACTGTTCACGTGTATAGATATTGGAAAGGTGGATTTCTACAAATGGCAGGCTTGTCGCAGCCAAAGCATCTCGCAGTGCAACGCTGGTATGAGTCAATGCAGCCGGATTAATAATAATAAAGTCAGTACCATCATCCATGGCCGCCTGCACACGATCAATCAACTCGTGCTCAGCATTGCTTTGAAAGGTACTTAAGGTCACAGAAGCTGTCTGTGCCTTCAGGAGCAGATTCCTGTTAATATCTTCCAGCGTTACCCGCCCGTAAACAGTCGGCTCCCTTCTGCCCAGAAGATTCAGATTAGGACCATGTATTACCAGGATATTTACAGCCATGCCAACCGCTTTTCCGTGATGGTTAATTATGTCTTTTTCTCCTGATATTGTACAGTTTTTTGTGTATTTTCCCCGAAGTTACTGAAGTAACGATTATCTGAACAGGATACCCGGATGTGGATCCGGGAGCTGCACTCCGCCAAACACGCACATGAACACCAGCCGGATGACAAGAACAAGTGATTTCGTCGTAATTGGTGCTGGCATTATCGGCCTTTCCACCGCACTCCGATTACTGGAGGAAGGCGCTTCCGTCACTTTGCTTGATCGTGGAAAAATCGGATGCGAGGCTTCGTGGGCCGGTGGTGGTATTTTATCTCCCTTATACCCGTGGAATTATGTCACTCCAGTCATTCAGCTGGCCACATTCAGCATGTCACGCTACGCACGGTGGGTTGCAGTACTGGAAATGGCTACCGGCATTAACCCTGAATACCAGACAAGCGGGCTTGTCATCCTTCCCCCCTATGACCTGAATACGGCGGTCAGCTGGTGCTCTGCCCATGCAATAAAACTGAGACATCAACCGCTCTCGCTCATTAGCGGATTACCCGGCATTTACAATGACAGGCAGGAAAATACCCAGGTACTGTTTTTTCCTGAAATTGCTCAGGTTCGCAATCCGCGCCTGTTGCAAGCACTGTGTATACGAATCAGGCAGCTGGGGGGCAACATCATTGAGCACTGTGAAATCCGGAAACTGGATACACTCAAACATAAAATTCATACCGTTCACTCTGCACAAAGCGAATTCCATGCCGATCAGTATATTCTTTCAGCCGGTGCCTGGAGCAAACAAATCCTTGGGAAACACGCACTGAATCTCGATATAAAGCCCGTACGCGGACAAATGCTGTTATACAAACTACCCGAACAACTGCTCCACCACATTGTGCTGCAGCAGGATTTTTATCTTATTCCCCGATGCGACGGACATTTGCTGGCAGGCAGTACGGTTGAAGATACAGGGTTTAACAAACAGACCACACCAGAAGCCGGAAACATGCTGGCCAATCGGGCTGAAAAAATCCTGCCGCAACTGGAAAACAGGTTACCGCTGAAACATTGGGCGGGATTGAGACCGGCCACACCCGGCAATTTACCTGTCATTGGAGCGCACCCGTACCTCAGAAATCTTTATATCAACAGTGGGCATTTTCGCTATGGTGTAACAATGGCACCCGGCAGCGCAGAAATTTTACTGAATGAAATTCTAAAACGCCCGCAACCGTTCGATACCACGCCATATCAGCAGGGGTGGAATTTCTCCGGACAGTCGAATCCGGGAACCTCTGAGAAACGTTAGTGAGGCAGCCCGCACAAGGAAAAAAACAGAAAAAACGAAAAAAAGCAGGCGACGCAAGCAAAGTACGACGAACAGCTGTGAGGCTGGTTCGCAGGGCATACGAGATGAGATTGCCTGCGCCGGGTAAAAATACAGTTACAGATAATAAACAGGTATTTTGAGATCGTTTCTAACGTGGCGGGGTAATGCCGGTAGTTTTCAGAGAATCCTTAGATATATTTATTGAAGCTCAGGGGTTCTGCCTTTGGAAGCGGGAAAGTTACCGATTCAAGCACCCCCCCCAACTCTTCCACCACCACACTCTGATCCGACTGGCTCTCTGCAATTTTCTCAAGGCGCTCCAATACCTGCTGAACCAGTATTTCCGGAGCTGACGCCCCTGCTGTAATGCCAATACACTGTTTGTTAAGCAACCAGCTCGCCTGCAACTGGTTCGCCTGATCAACCATGTAAGCCTCTACATTTTCATTCCTTGCCACTTCACACAGCCGGTTTGAATTTGAGCTGTTTGGCGAACCCACCACGATTACCAGATCGCAAAGCTTGACCAGTTTTTTGACTGCGTCCTGGCGGTTCTGTGTGGCATAACAGATATCATCCTTCTTCGGACCGATAATTTTTGGAAAACGGCGCTTCAGCGCCTTGATCACGCGCGCCGCATCATCAACCGACAGAGTCGTCTGGGTAACATATGCCAGATCACCGGCATCTCTGACCTGCAGTTTATCCACATCCTCAGCTGTTTCCACGAGATACATCGTTCCCTTGTTTTTTTCTATCTGCCCCATGGTCCCTTCAACTTCAGGATGACCCTGATGGCCAATCATGATGATCTCCTTTCCCTCCTTATCCATTTTCGCCACCTCAACGTGCACCTTGGTAACAAGCGGGCAAGTGGCATCAAATATCTGCAGTTTACGAGCAGCCGCTTCCCTTCTCACTTCATGGGAAACACCATGTGCGCTGAAAATGAGCATACTTCCTTCCGGCACCTCTTCCAGATTTTCCACAAATACCGCCCCTTTTTTTTCCAGGCCTTCAACCACGAAGCGATTGTGAACAACCTCATGTCTTACATAAATTGGCGCCCCATACATGGTCAGAGCCCGCTCGACGATTTCAATAGCTCGGTCAACACCAGCACAGAACCCCCTCGGATTCGCAAGCAATACTTTAATCATCAGCCCATCCCTCCAGGATTTTAAATATAAGTCCGATTATAAAATAATCCCGGCAGGGTACCATACACAAACTTCTTAAAATTTCACTCTGGATGTATACTTTTCCACAGAAAACACTTAATCTGCTTCAGAAGCATTTAACAGTTTTGTTTGGAGTTACTCGGGATTTTTGATGGGTGCGCTACTTTTTTATACTTTTATTTATTTTGTTGGCCATTTTGCCGCACTCGGTCTGAACGAAGTCACCAAAAAAAAATTACTCAAGCATCGCCGGGCGGGGTTGGGTGGCGTCGTCGCCGTAGCAATACTGCATGGCTATAAAATTATTAGCAGCATTCCTCCGTCAGGCCACGAAGATGACACGCTGTATGCACTCAGTTATTTTGTGATTTTTCCGGTCGCCGTTATCAGTGCAGCTGTCTTTTACCTCAGCAGCAAGGATAAAAACGATAGTGGTTCCAAATAACGACTGCGCATCCTGGCTCCTTCCATTTTTTTCTGTCTGATATATGGCTTTAACGTTACCTGACCAGATCGTTCGCCAGGAAATTCTTGCACTATCGGCCTATCACATCTCTCCCGCACAGGATATGATCAAGCTGGATGCGATGGAAAATCCCTATCAGCTGCCACCTTTCCTGAATAAAGAAATTTCCCGTATTACGGCAGATGTGTGCATTAACCGCTACCCGGATCCACATGCTACTGCACTCAAGGAAACACTCCGCACCACATTATCCATTCCGGCCGAAATGGATATCATGCTGGGTAACGGCTCTGATGAAATCATTCAGATCATTATGCTGGCAGCAGCAAAACCGGGAGCAAAGCTGCTGACGGTCGAGCCTGGATTTGCCATGTTCAGAATGATTGCCACTTTTACAAATCTTGAATACATCGGTATTCCATTAAGGTCCGATTTTTCACTGGATACCGATACGATGCTTACGGCACTCAGGCACCATCAGCCGGCTATTACATTCCTGGCCTACCCGAACAATCCGAGTGGCAATCTGTTCGACACCGGTGCTCTGGAAAAAATTATAGAAGCATCTCCCGGGCTGGTCGTGATAGATGAGGCCTACCACCCCTTTGCCGGAAAAAGTTTTATTGAAAAGCTTGCCGATTACCCCAACTTACTGGTAATGCGCACTCTTTCAAAATTAGGATTGGCAGGGCTCCGCCTGGGGCTTCTGTCTGGCAGACCGGAATGGCTGTCTCAACTGGAAAAACTGCGCCTGCCCTATAATATCAACGTGATCACTCAGCTTGTCGCAACCAGGGTCATGCAGCACTACGATGTGTTACAACAGCAGGCTGAAGCCATCAAACAAACACGTACCAGACTTCAAGAATTTCTAGCCACTTTAAAAGGGGTTGAGGCATACCCTTCCGATGCTAATTTCATTTTATTTCGCCTCGACGACGCCAGCCGGATCTTCAGACAGCTTCAGCAGCGCGGTATCCTGGTGAAGAATCTTGACAACAGTCACTCCTTATTAAAAAATTGTCTGCGTGTAACGGTTGGCACTCCCGAAGAGAGCGATTACTTCTGCAATACACTGCAAGACCTGGTCGGGAAATAACCCGGAAAGCCGGTCAGGATACTCTGTTAAAATCCAATATTCATGCGTACAGCTCAAGTCACCCGAAATACCCAGGAAACACAGATCACAGCAGCAATCAGCCTGGATGGCAATGGGAAAGCAGAACTGGACAGTGGCGTTCCATTCCTCGATCACATGCTCGATCAGATTGCCCGTCATGGTATGTTTGATTTGAGTATCTGCGCAAAAGGGGATCTCCATATTGATGCCCACCATACCGTGGAAGACATTGGTATTACACTGGGCCAGGCGTTTAGCCGTGCAATCGGCGACAAAAAAGGCATTTTCCGTTATGGTCATGCTTATGTACCGCTTGATGAAGCCTTATCCAGAGTAGTTATCGATTTATCAGGAAGACCGGGCCTGCAGTTCAATGTCACGTTCACACGCGCTGTTATCGGTACTTTTGACGTGGACCTTGTCCGGGAATTTTTCCAGGGTTTCGTTAATCACGCCATGGTGACATTGCATATCGACAATCTGGCCGGGGAAAATGCACATCACCAGGCTGAAACTGTTTTCAAAGCTTTTGGCCGGGCACTGCGGATGGCCACAGCAACTGATCCGCGCTGTGATAACCTTGTTCCGTCCACTAAAGGTGTCCTGTAGATAACCCCTCTGAATCCCGGAAACAAACATGAATTCGATCGCCGTTGTTGACTACGGAATGGGCAACCTGAGATCGGTATCCAAAGCACTGGAATACGTCGATTCATCTGCGGTTGTCACCGTAACCAGTGATCCTGAAGTGATCCGTTCAGCCTCCCGCGTTGTCGTCCCCGGCCAGGGAGCAATGCCTCATTGTATGCAGGCGCTGGACGAGCAGGGTTTGCGTGAAACTGTTGTTGAGGCTGCCCAAAACAAGCCTTTTCTCGGTATCTGTCTTGGACTGCAAATGCTGTTTGAGGAAAGTGAGGAAGGCTGTACTCGCGCACTTGGTATTCTGCCTGGCCGGGTAAAAAAACTGGAACCGGCAAAGACGGCTGATAACAGTTCCACTAAAATCAAGATCCCTCATATGGGCTGGAACCAGGTTCACCAGACCCGGGCACACCCGTTATGGCAAAATATTGCAGCCGACACACGCTTTTACTTCGTTCACAGCTATTACGTGACAACAGATGAATCACAGTCAGTGGCGGGCAGTACTGATTATCCGGATCCGTTCACATGTGCAATTGCCCGGGATAATATTTTTGCTGTTCAATTCCATCCCGAGAAAAGCCACTCTGCAGGACTGACACTACTGAGCAATTTCCTGAAATGGGCACCCTGACGGTATTCCTGTATCGTTTTCTTCCCTGTTTTTACATAACTTCAATCCTGATCAACAACCCAGATAAACCTGTATGCTGATTATTCCTGCTATAGACCTGAAAGATGGACATTGCGTCCGGCTGAAACAAGGCATTATGGAAGATGCCACAGTATTTTCAGAAAACCCTGAAACAGTAGCTCTGCACTGGCTTGAAAACGGGGCACGTCAACTGCATCTGGTTGATCTCAACGGTGCATTTGCCGGAAAGCCAAAAAATGGTGAAGCAATCCGCGCCATTGTCGAAGCAATTGATGGAAGAATCCCTATCCAGCTGGGTGGTGGAATCCGTGATATGGAAACCGTGGAATACTATCTGGACAACGGTATCAGCTACGCTATCATCGGCACCGCTGCAATCAAGGTGCCCGGATTTCTGCACGATGCCTGCTATGCATTTCCGGGTCAGATTATGGTCGGTCTGGATGCCAAAGGAGGTAAAGTGGCGGTTGATGGCTGGTCCAAAGTAACAGGCCATGATGTCATTGACCTTGCAAAAAAATTTCAGGATTATGGTGTGGAGGCAATTATTCATACCGACATCGGCCGTGACGGCATGCTTAACGGCCTCAATATTGAGGCTACTGTCGAACTCGCTCAGGCACTGACAATTCCTGTCATTGCAAGCGGCGGCGTTACCAATCTGGATGACATCAGAAAGCTGTGCAAAGTCCAGTTTGAGGGAATTACAGGTGTCATCACCGGTCGTGCAATTTATCAGGGCACGCTTGATTTCAAAGAAGCACAATCACTGGCGGACAAACTTAATTCAGAAGCGTGATCGTCATATACTCAAACTTCAGAGCTGTCTGAGTGTCCTATTCCACTTTCCTTTCTGTTCCACAGGTTTTCTGATCAATGGGATTAGCCAAACGTATCATCCCCTGTCTTGATATCAAAGACGGGCGCGTCGTCAAGGGAGTCAATTTTGTTTCACTGCGGGATGCGGGTGATCCGGTTGAAATCGCCCGCAGCTATAACGAACAGGGAGCCGACGAACTCGTTTTTCTTGATATTACCGCCAGTTCAGATAATCGCGATCTGATCCTGCATATCGTGGAAAAAGTTGCTGAACAGGTATTCATCCCCCTGACAGTGGGTGGCGGTGTCCGGAAGGTTGAAGATGTCCGCCGACTTTTGAACGCAGGGGCGGACAAAGTCAGTATCAACACTTCCGCCGTGTTAAATCCGGCACTGATCCGGGAATCAGCAGACCACTACGGTTCTCAATGTATTGTGGTCGCCATCGATGCCAGACAGGTATCTGACGCAAATCCTGAATCCCCGCGCTGGGAAGTGTTTACACATGGCGGCCGCAAACCAGCCGGAATTGATGCCATTGAATGGGCTCGGAAAATGCAATCCCTGGGAGCGGGAGAAATCCTGCTGACCAGTATGGATCGTGACGGCACCCGTTCCGGATTTGATCTTGCACTGACACGCGCCCTCTCCGATGCAATTGATTTACCGGTTATCGCCAGTGGTGGCGTAGGTAACCTGGATCATCTGGCGGATGGGATCTTGCAAGGCCGCGCTGACGCCGTGCTGGCAGCCAGTATTTTCCATTATGGTGAATTCAGCATTCGCCAGGCCAAGGAATATCTGTTGTCACACGGCATAGAAGTTCGCCTGTAATACCCCCAGTACAATTACACGATTACCCGTCTCACCATTTTATAAACACACCTGAAACTGTTAAGATCGCCCGGGAAAACAACAAAATCTATGGAGCGCACAGTGGCAGATGAATGGCTGGATACAATCAACTGGTCGGCTGATGGCCTCATTCCCGCCATTGCGCAGGATAAAGATAACGGTAGAATCCTGATGGTTGCATGGATGAATCGTGAAGCACTCAGGCGTACTGTCGAAACAGGTGAGGCTGTTTACTGGTCCCGCTCCAGAAAAAAATTGTGGCACAAAGGCGAAGAATCAGGCCACACCCAGAAAATCAGCGAGATCCGTCTGGATTGTGATGAAGATGTGCTGCTGCTGAGCGTGGAACAGCAAGGCAGTATCGCCTGCCATACAGGCAGACAGAGCTGCTTCTTTCGCCGGCTGGAAGATGGCAAATGGGTTATTGCTGAACCTGTACTTAAAGATCCATCACAAATCTATACCAAATGACAGCATCAACCATACTGCAGCGCCTGGCGCAAACAATTGAAGCACGCAAAAATGCCGATCCTGCCCGTTCTTATGTCGCAAAACTGCTAAGCAGCAGCGAAGACAAGGTTCTGAAAAAAATTGCCGAAGAAGCAGCCGAGACTATCATGGCCTGCAAAGACAATGACAGAGAACAGATTATTTATGAAACAGCAGATTTGTGGTTTCATTGCCTGATCATGCTTGCCCGGCATGATATTTCTCCGGAAACAGTATTGTCTGAACTGGAGCGCCGGGAAGGTATTTCCGGTATCGAAGAAAAACGGTCACGATTGCAATCAACACAAACTGAATGATATGGAAGACTGTCTATTCTGCAAAATCGTCCGTGGAGAAATCCCGGCCACCAAAATCCATGAGGATGAGGATACACTGGTATTTCTTGATATCCATCCGGCAGCACCCGTGCATCTGCTGGTGGTACCAAAGCAGCATATCGGATCACTGAGTGAAGTCGATGCGAGCCATCAGCAGTTACTCGGGAAAATGTTGTGGCTGGCTCCCCGACTGGCAGCCAGTCAGGGATGTACAGATGGATTCCGAACCATTATCAACACCGGCCGGGTAGGTGGGCAGGAAGTGTTTCATCTTCACCTCCATGTTATCGGAGGGAAAGACCGCCTGCCCGCCATGATTCACCACAGTTAATCTGACCAAGGAGCAAATGATGGGAAGTTTTAGTATTTGGCACTGGTTGGTTGTTCTGGCAATCGTTGTACTGGTATTTGGCACCAAAAAACTGCGTAACCTTGGCAGTGATCTGGGTGGCGCCGTTCGCGGATTCAAGGAAGGAATGAAAGGCGCTGAAGAAGAAAATATTTCTTCCACTCCTTCCCGGCAGGTCACCAGCCATTCAATCAAAAGTGAAGCTGAAGAAAAAGAGCAGACAAAGGCCTGATTCGCCAACATGGCACACAACCATCACCGGTATCAGATTTCCCTGATTGCCGCACAGTGCGGTCTACTGAAGCTTTAATGCAAAATGTTTGACGTCAGCTTCGCCGAACTCATCGTCATCGGGATCGTGGCACTGGTTGTCATCGGCCCGGAAAGATTGCCGGCAGTTGCACGCACAGTTGGTTATTTTCTGGGACGGGCGCGGCGCTATGTCGATCAGGTCAAGCGTGACCTGCATGAAGAGATGGAGCTGGACAGTCTGAAAAAACTGAAGGATTCCATGCACGAAACCATCGATTCCTTTGAAAATTCGGTTCATAGCCAAATCAGCGAAATACAGGAAACGGTGGGTGCCCAATCTGTGGCCAAACCGGAAAAACAGCCTCAGGGTGAAAAATCTGCAGACAGTGCCAGACTTGCCGGCAGCAAAGAAACAACGGCTTCACCGGTTCCTCAGGAGCCCCGACAGCCGGAAAACTGATTTCTCGCACACATTCAGTGACTGCAGACTGCTGATTACCTTCAACTACTGTCCGATCGGCCAGGTGAGTTTAACAACAGCAATTTAATAACGGGATAAACCATTACAACAGATGGATGATGACATCAGCTTTATTTCGCATCTGGTGGAATTGCGTTTCCGGCTGATCCGGGTACTTCTGATACTGTTCCTGGGTTTTCTTCCCTGCGCCTTCTTTGCACGCGAGCTTTACAGCATTCTGGCTTTCCCGCTGCTGGCAAAGCTGCCGCAAGGCGGGCAGATGATTGCCACCGAAGTTATCACCCCGTTCTTCATTCCAATGAAAGTTGCGTTAATGGTGTCATTTCTTGCCACATTGCCGCATACGCTTTATCAGGTTTGGGCATTCGTTGCGCCCGGCCTGTACAGTCATGAAAAACGCCTGTTTCTACCGCTGGTATTCATCAGCAGCATCCTGTTTTTCATTGGTATGGCATTTGCCTATTTTGCCGTGTTACCACTGGTATTCGAATTTATTGTCTATTTTGCGCCGGAAGGTGTCGCGGTCATGACCGACATCAGCGAATACCTCAATTTTGTTCTGTCCATGTTCCTGGCTTTCGGGATTACATTCGAAGTCCCCGTTTTTGTGCTGATCCTGATCCGGACCGGACTCGTTTCAATCGGGAAAATGAAATCGATCCGCCGTTTTGTGCTGGTTGGCGCATTTATCATTGGTGCGATTTTCACCCCGCCGGATGTAATGTCACAAATCCTGCTGGCAATCCCGCTTTATCTGCTGTATGAGCTGGGCATCATCCTCGCCGCCCTGTCAATGAAACAATCTGCTCAAGAAGCAACATCCGCTATCGTACAGAACCAGCACAATGACATGGAAAAAGGTGAGTAACAGGATCTATTCACCGCAGCCGAAGCTATATACCTCTCCCCGATCAGAAAATCCTTTCTGTACACAGATACCCTCCCACCCGATCCAGAGGGTGTTTTCATCACCACCAGCCGGAGCCGGCTTGACAGGGTCATACTGCTGCTATAGTCTGCGCCCCTTGTTTGAGGTGTCCTTACTGCATTTGCACGTAGGATGAAACGGGAAGCCGGTGCGCGCTGCAATCAGCCAGCGCAATGCCGGCACTGCCCCCGCAACGGTAAATGAGTCAGCGATCTGCATACGCCACTGGGCTGCAAGGCACGGGAAGGCGCAGAATCAGGAAAATTATTCCACTCATGAGTCCGGAGACCGGCCTGAAGCAATATCACGTTATTGCGGAGGGCAATATGCGGTGCCGGATCTATTCCCGACATTCAGTCACGCCCGGTTTTCTGCAATTCCTCCGCAATCTGTTTACAACCTGAATAACGCGCGGGTGTGCGCGGAGGAAAAAATGTTGAGAAACCATCCCCTGTTTATACCAGCCTTAGCCATAGGGCTGATCCATTCTGCAACCTTGCCGGCTGAAACAGCTGGCTATCTTGAAGATCCCATTGTTGTTACTGCAACCCGCACCGCAGAAGCGGCAGATGAAACACTTGCCTCGGTTACTGTCATTACGCGCACTGATATTGAGCGCCAGCAGGCACGTTCCATGCAGGATCTGCTGCACGGCATCGCCGGTATCAACATCGCCAATACCGGCGGCCCCGGAAAACTGACCACCCTGCTCCTGCGCGGGACAGAATCTGATCACGTACTGGTTCTGGTGGATGGCATCAGAATGGGCTCTGCCACCTCCGGCTTCAGTGAAATCCAGAATTATCCGGTAGAACTGATCGATCGTATCGAAATCGTCCGGGGACCCCGATCCAGCCTGTATGGCTCGGAAGCTGTGGGAGGAGTAATCCAGATTTTCACCCGCAAAGGTGGAAAAAAAGGATTGAAACCGACTCTCAGTTTTGGAGGGGGCAGCTTCGGTACCATCAGTGGCTCAGCCACTCTCTCCGGCGGCAGTGAACGTGCCTGGTTCAATCTCGGCATCAACGGATCAGATACCGATGGCTTCAATGCCTGTAAAGGCTCATTCAGTGCGGGGTGCTTCACTGTTGAACCGGACAGGGATGGTTACCGCAACCTCTCCGGCTCGGCTCGCACCGGTTACCGCTTCGATAATGGCCTGGATGTCGAGGCAAGTTTTTTACATACTGACGGTCATTACGAGTACGACGGCAGCTTTCAAAACCGGACGAAACTGTCACAGCAGATGTTTGGAGGAACAGCGCGTTATTCACCCTTTGAGCCCTGGCGCATTACATTAACTGCGGGACGCAGCAATGAAGACTCCGATAATTTCAAGGAGAAGCTATTCACGACACGCTATTACGCCCGGCGCGACACGATCTCCTGGCAAAATGACATAACGATCACCCCGAATCAGCTTTTAACCATCGGTACGGATTATCTGTACGATCATGTCAACAGCTCGGAAAAATTCACCACCACTTCACGCTATAACTGGGGCGTATTTGCACAACACCAGCTTTCACTCGCCGCGCACAAACTGCAGCTTTCTGTACGCCATGATGACAACCAGCAGTTTGGTGGCCAGGTAACCGGTGGCGCTTCCTGGGGCTATTCACTGACCGAACGGGTCAGGCTGACTGCCGGCTTCGGCAGTGCGTTCAAGGCCCCTACTTTCAATGAGCTGTACTTCCCCGGATTTGGCAATCCCCATCTCAAACCGGAAGATGCCCGCACGGTGGAGCTGGGTGTATCCGGCCGGTTTAACCGGGGAAACTGGTCACTCAACCTGTATGAAAGCTGGATCGATAACCTGATTTCATTTAATGCCGCAACCTTTGCTCCGGACAATATCGACAAAGCGCGCATACAAGGATTGGAAGCTATCCTCAACACTGAAATCAGAGGCTGGCTGATTCAGACCAACCTGACTTTCCTTGATCCGGAAAACCGCTCCAAAGGTGCAAACCTGGGCAATATTCTGCCGCGGCGCAGCAAACAGGCTTTCCGGATTGATGCCAGTCGCCAGTTTGGCAATTTTGTAGCGGGAGCAATGTTCCTGGCGGAAGCCAATCGCTATGATGATCTGGCAAACAAGCAGAAGCTGGACGATTATGTCAAAGTCGATTTGCGGGCAGAATATCTGATCAATCCACAGTGGCGCATCCAGGGACGGATTGAAAACCTGTTTGACAAGGACTATGAAACCGCTGCATTCTTCAACCAGCCGGGGCGCAGCTTCTTTGCCACCCTGCGTTATCAACCATAGGATTAAAAAATATGCTGACATTACCACTGCGACATCAGTACCTGATCGGGTCGATTCTGGTCGCCCTGATGATCGCTACACGTGAATATCACTTCGCCTCACTGCACAGCCTGCCGGGCGCTTCCTGGGCCGTATTTTTTCTGGCTGGCATCTATCTTCGCTCGAGCTGGTCATTACCTGCCTTCCTGGCACTGACCTGGATACTCGATGCATCAGCCTACTTTACCATTGCCGAAAGCGAATTCTGCCTGACATCAGCCTACGCCTTCCTGCTGCCCGCCTACAGCGCACTCTGGGCTGCCGGCCACTGGTTTGCAACCCGTTATCAATTCTCATGGCAAGCATTGGCGCCCCTGTCCATCAGCCTCCTGATCGGAGCGATATTGTGCGAATTATTCTCCAGTGGCGGATTCTATTTTTTATCCGGCCAATTTGAAGAAACCACATTTGCCGAATTCTGGCAGCGTGAATTGCACTACTTCCCGCTTTATCTCCAGTCCCTGCTGTTTTATGTCGGTACTGCAGCCATGATACATACCCTGTTCGTGCTGATTCATAAATCACGCCACCCCCAGATTAATGCCACCGGCTGACAGCACAGACATTGATGCGAACAAAGCACAGCGCTACCGCTCGCGGATGCAGCGCCAGAAAGCAATCGTGGATGCAGCGATTGTCAGTGCCGATAAAAGCAAAGGGCTGTTGCTGGTACTGACCGGCAACGGCAAGGGTAAATCGAGTTCCGCCTTCGGTATGGCCACTCGCGCGCTGGGACATGGTATGCGCGTGGGTGTCGCACAATTCATCAAGGGGCGCTCCGATACCGGCGAGGAAGCCTTCTTCAGACAACAGAAAAATATTGTCTGGCATGTGCTGGGGGAAGGATTCACCTGGGATACGCAGGACCTTGCGCGTGACAGAGAAACCGCCCGGCGAGGGTGGGCAATCGTACAAGCCATGCTGTGCGATACATCGATCGATCTGTTGATACTCGACGAATTCACCTATCCACTCAAATTCGGCTGGCTGGAAATCAGCGAAGTATTAACCGATCTGCAGAACCGGCCGGCCATGCAGCATGTCGTCATCACCGGCCGCGCCGCGCCGGATGCTTTATGTGATGCGGCTGACACTGTTACCGAAATGCACGATGTCAAACATGCTTTTCAGGCAGGCATTCAGGCACAAACAGGAGTTGATTACTGATGGCGGCTTCTCAAAAAAAGAAGCAGGTTGAATTAATATTTCCAGGTTGAAGCAATCACGAAGCTTGTCATAAAATGTATTTGTCACACTACATCAGGCCAGGCGTGTCAGCGGAATCAGACCGGCAGCTTCATCTTCCTGGAAAAAGCCTGCTACATCCCCGCAGTACACGCACGTACTTCCGGAATCATTAAAAAACGACCATGCTCAGACTGATACCCAGTAAAGGATTGAAAAAAACGATAAATACACTCACAGTTGCTGAAAAAGCCAAAATCAACCATCAGGACATTGAAGAACAACTGCTGAGATATCAGAGAAACTGCCCCGAGGATGCGGCCAGAAACATCACCGAGGTCACCAACCCCAGCCAGGAGAAGCACGATGGACTCCGGGTGTTCGTAATCCAGACATGGATCGCGCTTATGCTGGCAAGTTCTTACGGCACAGAGACCTATCAGACTTTGAAAATGTACATGGAGAGGCAGGGCTACAAGACGCAGCCCGACCCCAAGTCCGCGGCGACAGAGCAGAAAGATTGAGATTTATGCACAATTTAGGCAGCTACAGCCATAAAGCTGTAATTACGGGGTCCAAATAGCTGGAGCAGTCAGCTGCCCATACAGATAGAGGTTGGTAATTTCCGTAATGCCGATCTGATTCCAGTTATAAGTCATGATTCACCTTTTTGTTGAATTGCTTCCACAGAAATACCACGCGTTCCGTTTTCTGCATCCCATAAGTTTCCGCAGACATCAAAATAAAATACCCCCCCTTCGCTGGATAACCAATTCCAACGATGACATCCTGCGCCCCGAATAGCCGGTGAATCAATGAATATTCTGTCAATATTCTGTCGGTTTACGTTTAACAATACAGCAATCCGGATCGTCAAAATCAGGCAGATGATCCCAGCGCTTATAAAACTCACTGCCATACTTCCCCCGATACCTGATAACAGAATCGTCATCTGCAGGAAGCCCGGCTGCTTTCAGTTGTTCTCTGATCTGCTGCGTATCCCTACCGGAGTTGGTGAAGCAGCTGCGATATTCCTGGGGCCAGATAGTTTCAATGATCCGATCGATGGCGGCCTGGAGGGCGTCAGAGGATCGTTCGGCGGCTTTATGCAGAAAGATTTTGATTCTGGAGAAGATCTGCTCAATGAGGTTGAAGTCGGGAGAATATATCAGTCCAGGCATCTTGCCAGACATTTGGATTGGATCGTAAGACGAGCAGCGGTGCATCACCAATCTATATGACTTCCACAGGTGCCACCTCATTTACCGTCACTGCAAAGCATCGGCATGGGTACCATCCTCATCGACCAGATCGACACTGATCGTATAGTTACTTCCAGCAGTCCCGACAACGCAATCGTTGGTGCCACATTGTTCACACCGAGATAGAATTACCGGGTGTTCGAATCATTTGTCATATCTGTGACTGTGGTACTGGTACTTCAGCACAGCAACCTTTGCTGCTGTAGCCGTTAATGGCGGTAAGCAGATCAACAGACCCGGCAATCGACGATATAATTTCACCAGCGAAGCAGTGCTCTCAGAATTTATAGGAAACATATCCCATAAATGTTCTGGGCATACCGGGGGTAAAACTGATACGTGAACCGCTGGCATCTTTATTGACATCAACCGCGTAGCGTTTATCGAACAAATTCTGGACATTAAACGTGACCCCCCAGTGCTTCCGGTCATAGCCAACAGTCAGGTTAGTCAGAAAATGATAACCGCCACGCCGCTCGGTATTGGCATTATCGGTAAAGTAATTACTTTGTCCGCGCGTTTCGACCCGCCCGTGCCAGCCACTCGGATGCCGGTAAGTTGTGTAAACGAAATACATATGCTCAGGAAAACGAGGTGTCTGGTTACCGGAACGATCGGCATTAATCGTGGTGCGCCGGTTCGTAACGGGATCAACCATCGTCAGTGGTTCAGTCAGTTTGCTGAATTTCAGGCTGGTATAGGTATAGCTGGTTCCCACTTCCAGCCCGGAATCAAATGCATAGTTTCCAAAAAATTCAAAACCGTTCTTGTCAGTTTTACCCGCGTTGACATACAGCGTCTGGAAATTTTGCATAAGTGAGATAATCTCGTTGCTGACATCGGTATGGTAACCGGCAAGATCAAACGACCAGTTTCGTCCACGCCCCTTGAATCCGGCTTCGTAATTAAGATGGCCGGATGCCTTCAGTGTGCGCCCGAACTCAACCGCATTTTGTACTTCACTATCCGCCGGCACCTGGTTGGCATGTGCAACTGTCGCATATATGTTGATCTGGTCAGTTGCACGGTACGTTATCGCCGCTTTCGGCGCAAACAGGTCATAACTTTCCCTGACCTTAATCAGGCCGCGACCCGGTACATAACGTCCATTTGCAAAATCGTAACTCTGAAACTCATCGCGCTCGATATCAAAACTGACCTGATCAAAGCGCATTTGCAGATCCACGGTCAGGCGATCCAGTGGAGAGAGGCTTTCCAGAAAATAGATCCCCCATAGGTCATTGGTAGATTTGCTGCGGGAATTAAGCTGCCCTTTACGATCAGAAAGAGTGGACAGGATGCGTCCGCTCCCCGGTACTGTCAGCACGTCAGCATAAGCGTACTGCAATGCACCGTCATTCCAGTTGCGCCGCCAGGTACCGCCGATCACCATTGACCCGGCTATGCCAAACAGCGAATGTGTATGGTTTCCTTCGAAATCAATACCAAAATTCCGCTCCCAGCCATCCGTGACATTAATCTGGCCGGTAACCGGATGAAACTGCTTCCACTGGTTGTAATAGATACGCGGCTTGAACAGCCAGTTGCCCACACGATGTTCCAGGCGGCTGTTCATAAATAATATCTGGGAATCTCGCGCAGAATTTTTCCAGGGATCCTGTGTTTCCAGTGCATTACCAGTATCACGATATCGCGCGTATTGCTCCCGATTGAGTGAACCCGGCAGGTTTAACTTGACATCACTGTAAGTAACCTCGGTTTCAAGCAGACTTGATCCCCCCAGTTGCCAGCCATGTTTAAGCCCCGCATTCGTGCTGCTGAAACGGTTATGCTCCCGCCAGTCATTGTCGGTGTGGCGGCGCGAAAAGGTAAAAGCAAGCGCATGCTCGTCGAAAACCTTGCCAAAACGGGTATGCAGGCTATGTGTACCCCAGTTACCAACGCCGCCCCGGACAACGTTATGTCGGTCATCAAATGCGGAACGTGAAATGATATGAATGGTGCCGCCGGCTGTCCCTGCACTGTAGAGATCACCCGGCCCGCGCGTGACTTCAATACGTTCGATATCATCCGGATCGACAAAATCAAGCCGGCCGAAGCTGTCCGGATCAAGAATCGGCACCCCATCACGCAGCAGATTGATTTCACGTACCCCAAACTGTGCCTTCAATCCCGCACCACGGATCGAAATCCTGGCATCGTAAGCATTGTTATTGCTTTCGATACGCAACCCCGGCACCTGTCCCTGGAGGGCGTCCTTGATATTGAACATACGCACATCTTTAATCCGCTTTTCATCCACCACGCTGACTGACTGCGGTACTTCTTTGGTGGTGCGCGCTTCACGTGTAACGGTAACGCTGATGGCATCAAACTGTGCCGGCTGATCTGGCGGAAGCGGTTGCGCAACTGAAGGGAGTGCCGGTAAACAGAGCAACAGATAAGAGGCGCATTTCCATGTCTCAATTCCTGCAAGACACATCCGGCATGTAAATTTACCCGGCACTGATGCACCCCGGTTACCACCACCCCAAACCTTCATAAAATTTCCTCCCTTATTCCTGTTAAAACGCTGACTGATACGAATAAGGATGCCGTGCAGGCCCGAGGGGCGTCAATGTGACAAATTGTCGCATGATTAAATGGATTAACCCGCAAATTTCACGGGAATCCTGTGGATTATGATCTTTTCGTGATTTTTGACTTACTGCACGTATGCCGGCTCTGACCAGAGAAGCTGCAGCAGTTCAGGTGTGATCCGGCATTCGGATCTTGTCAGGGGCGGTGGAATTCAAAGATGAAATTACCCGGTTTGATAATCCGGTTCTTCCAGGTATTCGCTGTTCAACGGGAAAATTACGCAGAAAAGATTGTGCAGAAAGACCGCGCAAGACTGCGGTCTTCATGATTATGCCGGCCAATAACCGGCACATCATTAACCATGGCTAAACTCGAATAGCCCTGCCTCTCAGCCGGCTGGTATTTTTCAGGAAAATTTACTTCACCCGCATCCCCGGTTGTGCACCGCTGTCCGGAGCAAGCAGAAAAGGTCCACCGGCTTCGCCACCTGCTGCCAGCACCATTCCTTCCGAAAGTCCAAATTTCATTTTGCGCGGAGCAAGGTTGGCAACCATTACCGTCAGCCGTCCTTTAAGCTGTTCCGGGTCATAAGCAGACTTGATGCCGGCAAAGACAGTACGCTGTTCAGAACCGATATCCAGCGTCAGCTGCAGCAGTTTGTCCGCACCGGGGACATGTTGTGCATCGAGAATACGGGCAATACGCAAATCTACTTTGCTGAAATCCTCGATTGAAACCGTGTCTGCGATCGGAGTTACGGCAGACTGTTGTGCTTCGCCATGGCGTTGCCGGGAGTGTGCGTCTGTGTTCACGGTCGATTGCACGGTTTGCTGCATGGTTTTCTGGTTGGCGGTAACCAGTGCGGTAATCTGCCCGGGATCAATACGGGTCATAAGATGCTGATAAGGATTGATTGCATGACCGGGCGGCAGCAATACGCTGGATAAGGGTTGCCCGGCCTGCTGTTTCTGCCAGCCCGGCTCGCCCAGATTGAGAAAACCTTCAACCTGTCTGGTGGTGTGCGGCAAAATCGGTTTCAGGTAGCAGGAAAGCAGATAAAACATCTGGATCCCCAGGCTGCAGGCACGGTGCAGTTCTCGTTCGCGCACGGTATCTTTAGCAATTTCCCAGGGAGCAAGCGCGTGAATAAGTTCATTCACTTCATCGGCCCGCCGCATGATAAGGCGCACTGCTGCAGAAAAATCACGTGCTTCATAAGCGGCTTCAATCCCCCCCGGCTGCCAGCCGGAAAAATGTTCATCCACCATTTGCTGCAGCAGACGGTAATCGTCACCGCTCACCAGTTTTCCTTCAAACCGTTTGCTGATGAACCCCGCACACCGGCTGGCAATGTTGATGTATTTGCCCACCAGATCGGAATTGACACGTGCGACAAAATCATCCAGGTTAAGGTCAATATCCTCCATGCTGCCATTCAGCTTGGCCGCGTAATAGTAACGCAGCCATTCCGGGTTTAATCCCTGCTGCAGATAACTCTCCGCGGTAATGAACGTGCCGCGTGACTTACTCATCTTTTCACCATTCACGGTCAGAAAACCATGAGCAAAAATCTGTGTCGGAGTTCGATAATCCGCATTTTCCAGCATCGCCGGCCAGAAAAGTGCATGAAAATACAGAATATCCTTGCCGATGAAATGATAAAGCTCCGTTATGGAATCTTTCTTCCAGTAGGTATCAAAATCAATTCCTTTGTCAGTGCAGAGTTTTCTGAAACTGCCCATGTAGCCGATAGGTGCATCCAGCCAGACGTAAAAATACTTGCCTGTCTCACCGGGAATCTCGAAACCGAAATAAGGGGCATCGCGCGAAATATCCCAGTCAGAGAGCTTGTTCTCCCCCGCTTCGCCCAGCCATTCCGCCATTTTGTTGGCCGCTTCCGCCTGCAGGTGATTGCCTTCACGTGTCCAGCGACGTAAAAAATCCGCGCAACGTGCATCCGACAGTTTGAAGAAAAAATGCTCGGAAGCTTTCCTGACGGGTGTTGCACCGGAAACAGCAGAATAGGGATTTTTCAGATCGGTTGGTGTGTATGCGGCTCCGCACACTTCACAGGAATCACCGTACTGGTCAGCCGCACCACATTTGGGGCACTCACCTTTGACAAAACGATCCGGCAGAAACAGGTTTCTGACCGGATCATAAAGCTGTTCGATTGCCCGCACGGCAATCAGCCCGGCCGCTTTCAGCCTTTTGTAAATTGTTTCAGCGTAATAGCGTGTTTCCTCGGAATGCGTACTGTAGTACTGATCAAATGTGATATGAAAACCGGTAAAGTCACGCAGATGCTCGGTATGTACACGCGCAATCAGTATTTCCGGCGAAATCCCCTCCTTCTCGGCACGCAACATAATGGGCGTGCCATGCGTATCATCCGCGCAGACATAATAAACAGAGTGTCCCTGCATTTTCTGGAAACGTACCCAGATATCGGTCTGGATATACTCGACCAGATGCCCCAGATGGATGCTGCCATTGGCGTAAGGCAGCGCGGAAGTTACCAGAATCGTGCGCGTAGTCATCAGTTATCAGTTGGTTTCAAACAGGGAAAAAAAAGATTGTAGCAAACCAGCCGGCGCGATATTTGCTAACATCAACGGTTTTGATGGCAGGAGAACGCTCTCAATGGTCACACAACAGCAGATTGAAACTGCACTCGCACAAATCACAGATCCCACAACGGGTAAAGACTACGTCACCAGTAAATCGGTCAGCAACATACAGATCAGCCAAAATAATGTAACCGTAGCAATCGAACTGGGTTACCCGGCAAAAAGTGTAATAGACCATATCCGTCAGCAGATCGAACAGGCATTGCGTGCCGTACCGGATATTGGATCGGTAACAGTCAGCGTAGCCAGCAACATCATCGCGCATAGTGCACAGCGCAAACTCAAGCTGATTCCCGGCGTCAAGAACGTTATTGCCGTGGCTTCCGGCAAGGGAGGGGTGGGTAAATCCTCAACTGCAGCCAATCTGGCACTGGCACTCGCCGCTGAAGGCGCCACTGTGGGATTGCTGGATGCAGATATTTATGGCCCTTCTCAACCGCAAATGCTCGGTGTCAGTGGCCAGCCGCATTCGCCGGACGGCAAAACCATTGAGCCAAAGATGGCACACGGTATTCAGATGATGTCGATCGGACTGCTGATTGATGTGGAAACCCCGATGGTCTGGCGCGGCCCGATGGTCACACAAGCCCTGCAGCAACTGCTGAATGATACCCGCTGGAATGATGTGGATTACCTGGTCATTGATCTGCCACCCGGTACGGGTGATATTCAGCTGACACTCGCCCAGAAAATCCCGGTCACCGGCGCAATCATCGTCACCACTCCACAGGATATTGCACTGCTGGATGCCCGCAAGGGGCTGAAGATGTTTGAAAAAGTCGGCATTCCCATTCTGGGCATTGTGGAAAACATGAGTCTGCACACCTGCTCAAAATGCGGCCATACCGAACCCATTTTCGGGACCGGCGGCGGGGAGAAAATGTGCCGCGACTACAACGTCGAATTGCTGGGCGCGTTACCGCTCGATATTCGCATCCGTGAACATACCGACGCCGGTAAACCCAGCGTGGTAGCTGAACCGGATGGACAGATCGCCGATATTTACCGCACCATTGCGCGCCGGGCGGCTGCCAGAATCTCCGATATGGCACGTGACTATTCGGATGTGTTTACACAGATCATCATGGAAGACGATTAGGGCAGCGCATGTCAATCAAATCAGATAAATGGATTCGCCGAATGGCGGCCGAATACAACATGATCGAGCCGTTCGAGCCCAACCAGATCAAGGAGACAAATGGCAAGAGTATCGTTTCCTATGGCACTTCCAGCTATGGCTACGATATTCGCTGCTCAGACGAATTCAAGCTGTTCACCAACCTGAACTCAACCATTGTTGACCCGAAACACTTTGATTCCAACTCGTTTGTCGATGTCAAAGGTGACGTCTGCATCATCCCGCCCAATTCTTTCGCGCTGGCACGTACGGTTGAGTATTTCCGCATCCCGCGCAACATACTGACGATCTGCCTGGGAAAGTCCACCTATGCCCGTTGCGGCATTATCGTCAACGTCACACCATTCGAGCCGGAATGGGAAGGATACGTCACTCTGGAATTTTCCAATACCACCCCGCTGCCCGCCAAAATTTACGCCAATGAAGGCGTGGCGCAGGTCATCTTCTTTGAAGCAGCTGAAGTGTGTGAAACTTCCTACAGGGACCGCAAGGGAAAATATCAGTTTCAGCAGGGCGTAACCCTGCCGAAAATATAAACCCGGGCAATATCAGAGCAGCCGGAACAGCCGAAGCAATCGGATTTTTTGTCATCCACACCATGTATATCACCATTGTTCATGTATCCGTCCAGGCAGACAAGATAGCCATGTTCAGGGAAGCTTCCCGTAAAAACCATGAAAGTTCGATTCGCGAGCCGGGCAATCTCCGTTTTGATATTCTGCAGTCTGTCGATGACCCCACTCAGTTCGTATTTTATGAAGCATATAAAACCGGAGCGGATGCAGCAGCGCACAAAAAAACTGCCCACTACCTGATGTGGCGCGATACCGTCGCAGACTGGATGACAGCACCACGCAAAGGTGTTGTATATGAAGGTCTATATCCAGTGGCAAGTAGCTGATGACACCATTTTCCATCGCCCGGCTGCCGCGTATTGAATTGGGTGCCGGTGTTCTGGGCAAGCTGCCGGCTATTATTGAAAATTACGGCCGCCATATTTTGCTGGTAACCGGTGCACGCTCCTTTACTGATACCACGTACTGGCCGTTTCTGACCGATCAGTTCAAACAGCGCAAAATCACCTGGCAACACGCCACCATTGCGGAAGAACCCTCTCCCGCGCTGATTGACAGACTCGTCAGAATTTACGCCCGCGCTGATTTTGCTGCGGTCATCGGCATCGGTGGCGGGAGTGCACTTGATGCCGCCAAAGCGATAGCCGGGTTGCTGCAGGTGCAACGCTCAGTGATGGATTACCTGGAAGGGGTCGGCCCGGAATTGCCCTACCATGGCCCTGCTGTACCATTCATCGCCGTACCGACGACGGCCGGCACAGGTAGTGAAGCCACCAAAAACGCTGTGCTCAGCGTACAAGGTGAAAACGGCTTCAAGAAATCCTTCCGTCACGACAGGCTGGTAGCTGAATATGCAATTATTGACCCGGATTTACTGACCGGCTGTCCACCGGGCATTATCGCTGCCAACGGGATGGATGCGCTGACACAACTGCTGGAATCTTATGTTTCCATCAAAGCCAATCCCTTCACGGACGCACTGGCTGTCAGCGGACTGCAGGCTGTGCGCAGTGCCCTCATCCCGCTGTATCACCAGCAGGGGAAGCTGGCACAGCACCGGGAAAAAATGGCTTACGCCGCCCTGCTTTCCGGTATCACACTGGCGCAGACAGGCCTGGGTTCAGTGCACGGTCTGGCATCTCCACTCGGCGCTTTCTATCCGATTCCGCATGGCACGGTTTGCGGCACACTGGTGGCCACCGCCACCCGAATCAATATTGGCAGTATGCAGGCACGCGAACCGGGCAATCCGGCACTGGCAAAATATCAGCACGCTGCTGACATTTTGTGCGGAACCCGTTTCAACAACCCGGAAACAGCCTTCAATGCTCTGACTGATCTGCTGGCACAGTGGACTGATGCACTCGCCCTGCCCCGACTGTCGCATTACGGACTGCAATCCGCTCATCTCGATAAAATCATTGCTCACTGCCGGGGCAGCAGTATGAAAACCAATCCGATCAGGCTCAGTGATGATGAAATTCGGCAGATTCTGCTGGAAAGGCTGTAGATCAGGTCATCTTCCGAAACGGTTTCGTAAAAAACTTCACCTGACGCTGCAAAAAACTCAACTGGATTTTCAGCAGCGTAATGACTGATAGCCGGGATACTGATAACCGGATGCTGCCAGTCTGCCTGATCAGGTACACTGGTTCTTTCTGCTGATCCACCTTTTGCATTCATGACGCCTCCATCTGCGGCCGGGCATGCTGAAATCCTGCAACAAACACAATGGCATGCATTGTCCCCGGCAGAAACTCAACAGATCCTGCAAACCGGCCCGGCTGGCCTGCAGGCGGCCGAAGCCGGGAATCGCCTGACCCGGTACGGGCCAAACCGTCTGATTCCGCCAAAGCGCCGCGGACCGTTGCTGCGCCTGCTGCTGCAGTTTCACAATATCCTGCTGTACATCATGATTGCCGCAGCGGTTATCACGGCTTTCCTGGATCACTGGCTGGATACCGGTGTTCTGCTGGCAGCCGTCATCATCAACGCCATTATCGGTTTCATTCAGGAAGGCAAGGCAGAAACCGCACTTGATTCAATCCGCGCCATGCTGTCACCTCACGCAACTGTTATCCGCGAAGGTATCCGCCATGAAGTCGATGCAGCTGAGCTGGTGCCCGGCGATCAGGTTCTGCTTGTGTCCGGTGACCGGGTACCGGCAGACATACGCCTGGCTTCGGTCAAAGAACTGCAGGTTGACGAAGCCGCACTGACCGGGGAATCCCTGCCGGTCAAAAAACAGGTTGAAGCAACCCTGCCCGATGCCCCACTGGGGGATCGTTTCAATATGGCGTATTCCGGCACACTGGTCGTATCCGGTCAGGCCAGCGGCTTTGTGGTAACAACCGGCAGCACAACCGAGCTGGGCAAAATCAATCGTCTGCTGGAAGACACGCAACGCCTGTCCACTCCCCTGCTGCGCCAGATTGACCGTTTCGCCGTCAGACTGGCTGTTTTCATACTGATTGCATCTGTTATCACATTCCTGCTGGGTGTCTTATGGCGCAACTACGCCCCTGCGGAAATGTTCATGATGACAGTGGCACTGATTGCTTCGGTGATTCCGGAAGAGCTGCCAGCCATCATGACCGTCATACTGGCACTGGGTGTGCAGCGCATGGCCCGGCACAAGGCCATCATCCGGCGATTGCCGGCAGTGGAGGCACTGGGATCAGTCACGATCATCTGTTCTGACAAAACCGGAACATTGACACGCAATGAGATGATGGTGCAGTGCGCGATCACCGCTGATGACCGGTTTGCTGTCAGTGGCGCCGGCTATACACCGGCAGGCGAATTCAGCAGCAACGGACAAGTGATTGATCCGGCCCGTTACCCGGCGCTCAGCCTGGCAATCCGTGCCGCAGTGCTGTGCAATGACGCCCGGTTACGGAAAGAACATGGCCAGTGGCATGTGGAGGGCGATCCTACCGAGGGTGCCCTGCTGGTTCTGGGCGAAAAAACCGGTTTCTCCAGTCACCTCGCCAATACTGCCTGGCCGCGACGGGATGTTATCCCGTTTGAATCGCAGCATTCGTTTATGGCAACTTATCACCTTGACAGTGAAAATGAACCCTGGATTTTTATCAAAGGTGCACCAGAACGAATCCTGGCCATGTGCACCACACAGTTGCAGCAGACTGACGAACAACCGCTCGATATCGAATACTGGCAACGGCAGGCAAATTCCACGGCAGCTCAGGGATTACGCCTGCTTGCACTGGCTTGCAAACGATCAGCTCCACAGGGAAATAATCTGAAAATCAGTGACATGCAAACCGGCTTCACGTTGCTTGCGCTGGTTGGCATCATCGATCCACCCCGTAAAGAAGCCGTTCAGGCGGTAGCGGAATGCCACCGGGCAGGCATCCAGGTCAAAATGATTACTGGAGATCACGCAGAAACCGCACGAACCATCGGAGCACAACTGGGAATCGGAAAAGACAGATCCGTACTCACCGGTGTAGAAATTGCAGCCATGGATGATGAAGCGCTGCGCGGAATTGTTATGGAAGTCGATATATTTGCCCGTACCAGTCCGGAACATAAACTGCGCCTGGTTCAGGCTTTGCAGGCCAGCCATCAGGTGGTAGCAATGACCGGTGATGGAGTAAATGATGCCCCCGCCCTCAAGCGTGCCGATGTAGGGGTGGCAATGGGCCTGAAAGGAACAGAAGCTGCACGGGAAGCAGCCGATATGGTGCTGGCCGACGATAATTTTGCCACCATCGCCCATGCTGTACGTGAAGGGCGGGCAATTTACGATAATCTGAAAAAATTTATTCTGTTTATCCTGCCAACCAACGGCGGTGAAGCACTGGTGGTCATTGCTGCCATGCTGTTTGAACTCACTTTGCCACTTACACCCGTTCAGATACTGTGGATTAACATGGCGACAACCAGCGCGCTGGGGCTGGCGCTGGCTTTTGAGCCGGCAGAACACAATATCATGAGCCGCAGCCCTCGCCCGCCTGGCGAAGCACTGCTGACCGGGTTTTTTATCTGGCGCGTACTCATGGTTTCGGTACTGATGATGGTGATCACGCTTGGCCTGTTTCTATGGGAACTGGAAAACGGCACACCAATTGACACGGCGCGAACGATCTCGGTCAACGCGATCGTACTGGCGGAAATGTTCTACCTGATCAACAGTCGCCATATTTTTGCTCCACTCACCCTGATCAGAGGAATGGCTGATAACCGCTCTATCCTGCTGGCGATTGCTGCCTGTATGCTGTTGCAGATTGCCTACACCCATCTTCCAGCCATGCAACACATCTTTGGCTCAACTGATCTGTCACTGCTGGAATGGAGCAAAGTCCTGGCCGCCGGACTGATCGTGTTCTACACAATTGAGCTGGAGAAATATATTATCCGGCACACCCGCATCGCCCCGGCCTCAACCGGGCATAACATCAGCCCGGAATAACTGCGCTGTACCAGCTTGCCCTGTGGTGCTGGTTTATCTGGCTATCATTTTGACTGTGTCAGTTTTCATGACTCATTCTTCTGATGTAATCATCAATGGACAGCTACCGGCTCAAAACAGCCGGGGTGAGCAGACCTGTGTTTCGCTGGTGATTGCAACAGGGGGTCTTTCGATTCCCAAGATCGGCACACCCCTTTAAGCTATACGGTTGCCAGACATCCGGGTGGCTTCAACTTCCAGCGGGCCTGACGTCCGCGACGCTTTGGTTTTGCAGTCGCTCAGGATTTCCCAAAACTGCGCACCCTGAACGCCAGAATTACGAGAAAAATACCAAATATGACGCCATATATCGCAATCAGCCAAAGCAGTGCGAGAGCACCCGCAACCGGCTGTGCCATCAGGAGAATGCCGAATATGACCGACACGAGGCCACCAAGAACAAGCAGCCACTCATCCCTGATCTCTTTTCGCAGGCGAATTGCAGCCACGATTTCAAGAACACCGGTGGCCACTGCCCAGACGGCAATATAAAAGAGAAGCGCCAGTGCGGTAACACCAGGTGCCAGGAACGTAAGAATTCCAATACCGACACCGATGCTCCCCCAGATAAACAGCACCCACCAGTCTTCGTGCTCCTTGCGCCCCGCAATGGCAGTCCAGATTCCGAGGACACCATCCACCAGCACGTAGGCACCGAAAATCAGCACCAGTGCCACAATCGAGATCTCCGGCTGAAGCCAGATCAGGATACCGAACGCAATGGCGATCAGCCCCCGCAGCAGCAGTAACCACCACGTACGGGAGAGCACCCTGGTAAATTGATTGTTGATCGTATTCATGTCAGATTCACTCCTTTTAATCAATAGCTGGAAGTAAGCTAACACCCGGTAATACCGCTCTGTCAAATCAATTTAGAAACATCCCTGTTTTGAGCCGGTTAGCAATGCTCCGGCTGGCTGAACCAGAGGTGAATAACCACGATTGAGTTGGAGAAACACATTATTTGACGGGCTCACCCTGCTCCTTTTGCAGCCAGAGATTAACCAATTAACCAGCTTTTTATGAAGACTGACGATGCGTTGTGATTATGTGGCAACACTTTCCTCAAGTGACAATTCAGCCGGTTTGTCATATACCAAAATGGCTCTCTTGAAGTGATCAGCATACTGATAAATATCTGAAAGATCTGCTACGGGCACAATCTTCTCTTCTTTGCCTGCAAATAACCCCAGCATCATCCTGGAAGGATTATTGAATCGCAAACGACAGATTGGTTTTCGGTTGTTATCATCAAGCAATATCGCGCAGTAACTTTTAGAATCCCGCATAACCACTCGCTTCGGATCAACTGTTTCCCGAAGAATTGCACGAACAATACGATACCCCTCAAACTCTTCTTCAGTTGTAATGATCCCGTCCGAATCCTGATCCCGGGTTGTGATGTCCTTCCCAAACTCTTCCGATGGCTCCATGGCCATCTTGAGTCTCTCATTAATCTTGTCCGAAATAAGTTGCTGAAATGCGTTCCTGGTTATCAGGGTAAATTGCTCTCTTATTGCAGGAGTGATACGTTTTCCGTTAATGACTTCAGAACAGGCCAGTCTGACAAAATCTTCAGACGGAGCAACCATCCAGTCAGCCAGGACATTACGGATTGCCCTTGTATATTTCAGATCACTTGCTGTATTTAATATCAGCTCAACATTGAATGCCGGCCTGGTAAATTTTTTAAGCTCCTCTACATACTGATCCTTGAAGTCAAGAATATTGAATTCAAGAAACGGCTTTTCATCCATCTTATTTGTCTGTTCCAGATCAGTAAAAAAGCGATATGAAATACCATTTGTAAGCACTCCAAAGCGTGCTTCTGTCGCATGAAAATATCTGAATAACTGTGAAGCATGGCCAATATTCAGATCACTTCCACTTTTCTTGCACTCAAAAAGCATAATCGGCTTACCATTCATCAGAATGGCATAATCAACCTTTTCTCCTTTTTTCATTCCCACATCGGCCACTAATTCTGGTGTCACTTCATTCGGATCAAATACGTTGTAGCCAAGTATCTGTATGAACGGCATGATTAATGCATTTTTTGTGGCTTCTTCAGTTTGTATCGTATCTTTTATTTTCCTGATACGAATTGACAGCTCTTTGAGTTGATCAATCAGATCCATGTTGTTTTCTCCATAAAAATAAATTTCCCTCACTTCTACGGAACAACCCTGAAAAAACTTGATCGTAGAGCAGGCGTGGTGCGGCAAACGATAAGTTGGTCCACCATCCGCCATCAGATGACAAATGCATTTATCCGGTTTTTCCCGGTATTACGCAAGCTCTGATACAGAATTACCGGCAGCGGTGTAGCAATCCCGGCTACGGGATGCATGGCTTCCGGCGGATACCACGCCTGTTGCTGGCGCCATCACTGCTGATCCCTGTCGTTGTCGCTTTCGCGAGGCAATACTATGTAAAATAGGCAGCCGCTCACACCGCTGGATTCCACAATTCACAACCGGCCTCCTTTTCATGAAGTTCACACAAAAAACAGAGGCAGATTTACCGGTTTCTCCGGAAATCCGGATTCTGCAGATAAATTGCCGGCCCGAAAATAAAACGATATGACCATGGAAGATGAAAATCAGGTTACTCCCGGGGTGGATCAGCCTTGCCCGGACAGGAAGCGCAAGTATTCATTGCGCAATGTACTTCTCATTATTGCGGCGCTGGCAATCATCACTCCGGTGGCATACCACCTGGCAAACCGCAGCACGGGTGGCATGCATACCCGTCCCGCCGCCGCTGTGGGTACTAGTTCCGCCGTCCATGCCGATATGCCCGTGACAGTCACGGCACTGGGTACAGTGCAGCCACTGGTCACGGCAACGGTTCGCCCGCAGCTCTCCGGCGTGCTGTTCAAGCTGCTGTTTCAGGAAGGCCAGATGGTACGGGCCGGACAAATGCTTGCACAGATAGATCCGCGCCCCTACCGGCTGGCACTGGCGCAGGCCAGAGCCAATCTGGCGCGCGACGAGGCCCAGCTTGCTGTTGCCAGACTCGACCTCAAACGTTATGAAACATTGCTGCGTCAGGATTCCATCGCCAGCCAGCAGGTAGATACCCAGCGCGCACTGGTACGCCAGCTGATCGGAACAGTGGCGGCCGACCGGGCAGCCATAGGCACGGCCGAGCTCAATCTGGACTATACCGCGATCAAATCTCCCATCGACGGTCGTGCCGGTATTCGTCAGGTGGATATCGGCAATTATCTGACTCCGTCAGATGTCAACGGCATTGTCGTCGTCACACAGCTCAATCCGATTGATGTCAGTTTTTTTCTGCCGCAAACCCAGCTTTCCATGATCGGCCATCAGGCCGGAAGCGGAGAAGGGCTGTCTGTACAGGCGCTGGATCAGAACGACAGCAGGATACTGGCCGAGGGACATTTCCTGACCTTCAACAACCAGGTTGATACCACAACCGGAACTGTTCGGGCCAAAGCACGTTTCGACAATGGCGACAACACCCTTTTCCCGGGGCAGTTCGTCAATATCTCGCTGCTTGTCACCACATTGCACGATACTGTTACTGTCCCCGTCAGCGCTGTCCGGCATGGGGTACCGGGCGATTTTGTCTTTGTTGTCCAGCCGGATAACACCGTTAAGCTGACACCGGTCACAACCGGCCCGAGTGCCGACGAACGGATTGCTGTCACATCCGGTCTGGCCGCCGGTGCAATCGTTGTCACCGATGGCGCAGACGGACTTGAAGACGGCTCCCCCGTCCGCCTGACGGGAGATAAAAATCAGCACGGCAATAAAACGCATGAAGGCGGCCATCATCAGACAGAATCCACGGATCGGCATTCATGAACGGTGATACTGGAGAAGCAGCCGTCACCCTGCCCGGCGGGCCATCACGCCTTTTCATCTTTCGCCCGGTTGCAACCACCCTGCTGATGATTACGCTGCTGCTGGGCGGCCTCATCGCCTACCGGTTTCTCCCCCTGTCTTCCCTGCCCGAGGTCGATTTTCCGACAATCCAGGTTACCACCCTTTATCCGGGAGCAAGCCCGGATGTCATGGCACTGACCGTTACTTCGCCACTGGAAAGGCAGTTCGGGCAAATGCCCGGCCTCGTGCGCATGACCTCTGCTTCGTCTTCCGGTGCATCGGTCATTACCCTGCAGTTCCGTCTCGATCTCGCACTCGACATTGCTGAGCAGGAAGTTCAGGCAGCGATCAACGTAGCGGGCACATTACTCCCGGCTGCACTTCCCACGCCCCCCGTTTACGCAAAGGTTAACCCTGCCGATGCGCCAATCCTGAGTCTCGGCATTACATCGGATACACGGCCGCCGGGCGAAGTGCAGGGAATCATCGAGCGGCAGTTCTCCAACAAAATTGCACAGGTTTCCGGTGTCGGACTGGTTTCCATGATTGCCGGACAAAGACCGGCCGTGCGTATCCAGGCCAATATCGCCGCGCTGGCGGCACGGGGTCTGTCACTCGAAATGCTGAGAACCACGATCAGCAATGCCAACGTGAATGCCGCCAAAGGCAATCTCAACAGTGACAGCAGAAGCTGGACCATTGACGCCAATGACCAGCTGACAGATATCGACAGCTATCGCAATCTGGTCATCGGTTTTACCAATGGTGCGCCAGTCCGCCTGAGTGATGTCGCCAGTGTAGTCCAGGCAACCGAGAATGTTCGTCTGACAACCTGGATGAATGGTGTGCCAGCCGTGATTCTCGATGTACAGCGGCAGCCGGGCGCCAATGTTATTGCCACGGTCGATACGATCAAAACCGTTTTACACGGTCTCGAAGCACAGTTACCTGCTGATGTGCATGTCACCCTGCTGGCCGACCGGACTGCCGGCATCCGGGCATCGGTGAAAGATGTACAGTTTGAGCTGGTGGTAGCTGTTTTTCTCGTCACACTCGTTATTTTCCTGTTCCTGGGATCCGTGCGCGCAACCGTTATTGCCAGTGTTGCCGTACCGCTTTCCCTGATCGGCGCCTTTGTCGCCATGTATTTTCTCGGTTTTTCCGTCAACAACCTGACACTGATGGCACTCACCATCGCTTCCGGTTTTGTGGTGGATGATGCCATCGTCGTACTGGAGAACATTGCCCGCCACATCGAAAACGGAATGCGACCATTCGAAGCCGCGCTGAAAGGTGCAGGTGAAATCGGTTTCACCATCATCTCGCTCACCATCAGCCTGATAGCCGTGCTGATTCCGCTGCTTTTCATGGGAGATGTGGTTGGCCGCCTGTTTCGTGAATTCGCCGTCACACTGGCGGTAACCATCCTGCTGTCTGCAGTCATTGCACTGACACTGGTGCCCATGCTGTCCGCCCGCTGGCTGCATTCCCGCGAAGAAGAACGCGGGCACCGTATTGTGGAGCTGACCCACCGGTGGTTTGAATGGCTAACAAACCAATACGCCACGGCACTTGACCGGGTAATGGCGCACCGCACGCTGACATTGCTGGTGTTTACCGTCACCCTGGTCGTCACCATCCTGCTCTATCTGTTTGTTCCCAAGAACCTGTTCCCGGAACAGGACACAGGGCAGATTGCCGTCACCACTTCCGCCAGGCAGGATATTGGTTACCAGCGTATGGCAGAACTCCAGCAGCAGGTGGCTCACGTCATACTGGCCGATCCTGCTGTTACCAGCCTCAGCTCCGCAATCGGAGTGGATGGACAGAATCCGGCACTCTCCCAGGGGCGAATGCTCGTTAACCTCAAACCACACAGAGATCGTGCCGATCTGCCCTCGGTACTGGCCAGCCTCGAACAGGCAACCGCCAATATCGCCGGTATGCAGGCCCATTTCCGCCCCGTACAGGACCTGACCATCGACACCTCTACCGGAATCAATGCCTACCGGTTCTCCCTGCAGGGTGCTGACGAGGCACAAGTCATCCAATGGGGAGAGAAACTGGCCACAGCGCTGAAACAAGACCCTCGCCTGCATAACATTACTTCCAATATTTTCTCGGGAGGGCGCTCTGTCACCGTTGACATCAATCGTGATACCGCCGGCCGGCTGGGCCTCAGTGTGCTTGCCATCGACAACGCACTGTATGATGCTTTCGGTCAGAGGATCATTTCCACCATCTATACCCAGTCAAGCCAGAATCGCGTCATACTGGAAGCGATGCCGGGGCTCATTGCCGATCCGCAGTCACTGGGAATGCTGCAGATTCCGCTGCCTGACGGAACCAGCGTCCCTCTGTCCACTCTTGCCACGATTCGTACAGGTGCGGTACCCCTGGTTATCCCGCGGGAAGATCAGTTTCCGGCAGTCACTATCGGTTTTGATCCCGCCCCCGGCATTTCACTGGAAAACGCCGTCGAAGCCATCGAACAGGCGGAACAGACGATCGGCATTCCCGTTGCACTGACCACCCGCTTCACCGGAGCGGCGAGCGCATTCAAATCCTCACTGGGTAACGAGTTGTGGCTGATTCTGGCAGCCATCGGTGTCGTCTATATCGTGCTGGGCGTCCTGTATGAAAGCTTCATCCATCCGGTGACGATCCTGTCCACCCTGCCCCCGGCGGGAATCGGCGCACTGCTGGGCCTGTGGCTGACGGGATCCGGGCTGGGCGTTATCGGGATCATCGGCATCGTATTGCTGATCGGCATCGTGAAAAAGAACGCGATTATGATGATTGATTTTGCGCTTGATGCCATGCGTCATGAACAGGCCGACAGCCATCATGCCATTCGTCAGGCTGCACTGCTGCGTTTCCGCCCGATCATGATGACCACCTTTGCCGCCCTGTTTGCCGCCCTGCCGCTGATTTTTGGTGGCGGGACAGGACATGAGCTGCGCCAGCCGCTCGGAATCGCCATCGGCGGCGGCCTGCTGCTCAGTCAGATACTGACCCTGTTCACCACACCTGTTATTTTTCTTGCACTGGAAAACTGGAAAGAACGCAGACAGCAGATGAATCGCGTACCTGTCCGGGATGACACACCGTGAATATCTCCGCTCCTTTCATCCGCCGGCCGGTAGGTACCATTCTGCTCACCATCGGCCTGATACTGGCCGGAATCAGCGCATTCTTCAAGCTGCCGGTGGCAGCACTGCCACAGGTTGATTTCCCAACAATCATGGTGCAGGCCAATCTTCCCGGCGCCAGTCCATCCACCATGGCATCGAGTGTGGCTTCCCCTCTGGAGCGCCATCTGGGTCTGATCGCCGGGGTAAGTGAAATGACCTCCAGCTCCGTAACCGGCGCAACGCAGATCACACTTCAGTTCGATCTGTCTCGCGATATTGACGGGGCCGCACGCGATGTCCAGGCAGCAATCAGCGCTTCACGTGCTGATCTGCCCGCCACACTCAGAACCAACCCCAGTTACCGTAAGCTCAACCCGGCCGAATCACCAATCCTGATTCTCGTCCTCTCCTCGCCCACGCGCAGTCCGTCTGAAATCTATGATCAGGTTTCAACTGTCGTTCAGCAAAGGCTGCTGCAGGTACAGGGCGTGGGTAATGTCGAGCTGGGTGGCGCCGCCTTACCTTCAGTACGGGTGGAAGTTAATCCGCTGGCACTTTCCCGTTATGGTATCGCTCTGGAAGATGTTCGTACCGCCCTCCAGTCTGAAAGCGCCAACCGCCCGCGCGGCGTGGTTGATTCCGGCGATCTGAGCTGGCAGGTTTACCTGAATCAGCCCGGACTGCATGCCGCCGACTATCGCGATATCGTTATCGCCTGGCGAAATGGTGCAGCAATCCGTCTGTCCGATATCGCCGAGGTAAATGACGGCCCTGAAGATATTTACACCATGGGCCTGTATAACGGCAGTAAAGCGATACCCGTTCTGATCCGGCGTCAGCCGGGAGCAAACATTGTCCAGGTGGTGGATGCACTCAAAGCGCAAATTCCTGCCCTGCGCGCCACCATCCCCCCTGATATCCATCTGGACATTGTCTCGGATCGCACCCTCACCATCCGTTCATCGCTGCATGAAGTCGAAATAACACTGCTGATCGCCACCCTCCTTGTCGTGCTGGTGGTCAGCCTGTTTCTCAGAAGCTGGCGCGCCACACTGATTCCGGCAGCTGCTGTGATTACCTCACTGCTTGGTACCTTTGCCGTGATGTACCTCGCTGATTTTTCGCTTGATAACCTGTCATTAATGGCACTCACCATTGCTACCGGTTTTGTCGTGGATGATGCCATCGTGGTGGTGGAAAACATCAGCCGCCACATCGAAAAGGGAGTGGCACCCTTCCAGGCTGCACTGGCTGGCGCACGTGAAGTCGGCTTCACCGTCCTGTCCATTTCACTCAGCCTGATTGCGGTGTTCGTTCCACTCATTTTCATGGGGGGACTGGTGGGACGATTATTCAGGGAATTCTCGCTCACCATGACCGTGGCAGTCGTCATCAGCCTGGTCGTTTCGCTCACCACCACCCCCATGCTGGCTGCACGCTGCCTGGGCAAAGAAGCGGATCAGGGAAAAATCATGCGCCTGGCACAGCGCAGCTTTGACCGGATGCAGGCCTGGTATGAGCGAGTCCTTGACTGGGCACTTGCCCACCGCAAGACAGTACTGATGCTGCTGGCCGGTGCAGTGGTACTCAATGTTTATCTTATTATCATTGCACCCAAGGGCTTTTTCCCGGGGCAGGATACGGGAGGCATCATGGGGGGAGTGCGTGTCGATCAAAGTATTTCTTTTAACGCTCTGCAGGACAAACTGACGCAAGTTGCCAATATCGTAAAAGATGACCCGGCGGTGACAGCCGTTATTGCTGTCTCAGGAGGAGGACGCGCAGGTGGCGGTTTTCTTTATGTGACCCTTAAACCCAGATTGCAGCGTCCACCAGCCCCGGTCGTGATTGCCCGTCTTCGCCCCAAACTGAGTCAGGTCGAAGGGATCAGCCTTTTCCTCAATCCGACTCAGGATCTTCGGGTTGGAGGGCGTCAGACGACCGGCACCTATCAGTATGTCCTGAAAGCGGTGGATTCCGAGACGCTCAGAACCTCCGGGCAGAAACTGGTAGAAGCACTGAAACAGCGTAGCGATACACTGGTTGATGTCGATATTGACCAGCTGGATGCAGGCGCCAGCGTTTTCGTGGAAGTCAACCGGAATACCGCCGCCCGCCTGGGAGTTTCAATGCAATCTGTCGATGCGGCTTTATACAACGCCTTTGGACAACGGCAGGTTGCCAACATCTATTCAGGGCTTAACCAGTACCATATCGTGATGGAAATCCCGGATCCATTCAGAAGTTCACCAGAAGCGCTCGACAATATCTACCTGCCAGTGACAACAGCAGGTGAGGCAGCTCCCTTCGCCAGTACAGGCGGCACTGCCAGTGGCGGCTCCGCTACCGCTTTCGGCAATGCGGTCAGCACATCGGCCCGCACCATGATTCCGCTCTCCGCTGTCGCCCACTGGTCGACCGGCCCGGCCAGCACCTCCGTCAGCCATTCCGACGGAGAACCTTCAGCCACGCTTTCTTTCAACCTGCCTCCGGGAGGATCACTGGGTGCCGCGGCCAGTACGATTGAAGAAGTCCGGGCGAGTCTGGCTCTGCCTGCCACCGTGCACGGGGGATTCAGCGGAACCGCCAGGGTTTTTGAGGAAACAACGGCCAGTATGCCGCTCCTGATCCTGGCCGCACTGATCACCATTTACATCGTGCTGGGCATACTGTACGAAAGCCTGATCCATCCGCTTACCACACTTTCCACCCTGCCCTCGGCCGGAGTCGGTGCCATGATCGCGCTGATGGCAACCGGCGGGCAGTTCGACATCATTGCCCTCATCGGTATCATTCTGCTCATCGGAATCGTAAAAAAGAACGCGATCCTGATTATCGACTTTGCGCTGGAAGCAGAACGCAGCGGGCTAAGCCCGCTTGCAGCCGTACGTGAAGCATCCCTGCTGCGCTTTCGTCCGATCCTGATGACAACACTGGCGGCAGCACTGGGCGCACTACCGCTCGCCCTCGGTTTTGGTGATGGCGCGGAACTCCGCAGGCCGCTGGGCATTGCCATTTTCGGCGGGCTTGTCGCCAGCCAGATCCTGACACTGGTAACCACGCCCGTCGTTTACCTTGCACTTGACCGCTTCCGCCGGCGTGGCGCTCACGAACAACAGCTCACCCGGCACGGTGATACACCAGCGCCCCTTTAATAATGAATCTCTTCATGAAACCAGCCCTGTCCCTGTTCGTTCTGCTCCTTACCGGCTGCAACCTGGCTCCGAAATACCACCCTCCGGCAATCACGCTCCCGCCGAACTATAAAGAAGCACCGGGATGGGTGGCAGCAGAGCCGTCCGATGCTGTCGCACGCGGGGAATGGTGGATACTTTTCAATGATCCCGTACTCAATGAACTGGAAGCCAGGGTCATCATCACCAACCAGAACGTCGCATCCTATCGGGCCGCGTACCAGGCGGCGCGGGCACTCGTCATTACCCAGCGGGCTTCACTGTTTCCTTTGGTTAACCTGTCCGGCAACCGGTCCCGTTCCATTCCCTTTGAAAATAGAACATCCGGCAGCGGCTCGTTTGTTTCAGGCGCCGGGGGAGCCCTTTCCGCCTCATCCAATTTTATGTTTGGTATTGGGGCAAGCTGGGAACCGGATCTCTGGGGAAAACTGAGTAATGCCGTATCACAGGCAGAAGCGGGGGAAGCTGCCAGCGTGGGGGATCTGGCCAACGCTGCCCTGTCTGCGCAGGGAGAGCTGGCCACCAACTATATTCAGCTGCGTGGCATTGATGCGCGGCGCGATCTGCTCGACCGGATCATTCACGATTATCAGCGTGCACTCACCATTGCCACCAACAAATATGAAGCGGGTACGGTTGCCCGTTCCGATGTTTTTCAGGCACAAACCACACTTAACAGTGCAATTGCTTCGCGGCAGGATCTCGATCGTCAGCGCGCCGTGCTGGAACACGCGATTGCGGTACTGGTCGGAGACAATCCCTCAACCTTCACTCTGGCACCTGTCGCCTGGAATCCGGTTGTACCGGATGTGCCGGCCACACTGCCAGCCACACTCCTGCAGCGCCGCCCTGACATTGCCGCCTCCGAGCGCCGGGTCGCCGCTGCCAACGCCAATATCGGCATTCAGCGTGCCGCCTATTTTCCGCAAATCACGCTGACGGCAGGTGTAAGAACGAGTACCAGCGTAATGGAGCAACTTTTCAAGGCTTCGACCGGTCTCTGGTCTTTTGGTCTGAGTGGCGTTGAAACACTGCTCGACTTCGGTGCACGCCGGGGACAAGTGCTGCAGGCACATGCACAATTTGATCAGACTGTCGCAACTTACCGGCAAACCGTACTTACCGCTTTTCAGCAGGTTGAGGACAACCTCGCTGCGACACAGGTGTTAGCTGATGTAACGCGCAGTCAGACAGAGGCAGCCGAAGCGGCATCCCGTGCTGAAGCCATTATCAGTAATCAGTATCTAAGCGGAATTGTCGATTATTCCCAGGTGGTTACCGCACAGACTGCCGCACTGAACACCCGGCAAACACAAATTCAGGCGGTAATCAACCAGCAGGCGGCAGCTGTTGCACTGATTCAGGCGATAGGTGGACACTGGCTGCCTCAGCTGCCGGATGTTAAGCAGGATGCCGGGCCGGATACGGAAAAGAAACCGTGGCCGTGACAATTCTGTTCAGGAATCCTGTTTTACGGGATCATCAGCGAAGGCTGTCTACGTTTTCCATACGTGACCTGATCCAGTCACGCCACATTGCGAACAGATCTGCATCCAGCCCGCCAATCACCGAACGGCGCCAGGGGTTGGTCGACCAGTAATCATCCTCTTCAAACGTGCACCGGTGCCCTCCGGCTTCTTCCAGAATCAGGCAACCGGCGGCATAATCCCACGGTTTCTGGCCACCGTGCAGATACAGGTCAAAATACCCCGCAGCGGTATAACACCACTCCAGCGTGCAGGTGCCGTAATTGCGCTGGGATGAATAGGGAGGCTTTGCCACAATGTCCACTGCCAGCCTGCGATCCAGTCGCTTGAAATCGACGTTGGCAATTGCTTTGTTCAGCGGGATTTTCCGTCTGGAAAAAGGTAATGGCTTTCCGTTCAGAAAAGCTCCCTTTCCCTGCTCGGCATAAAACATTTCATCCGTTGCCGGGTTGTAGACAACACCCAGCACACTTCTGCCGCCTCGCATCAGCGCTACGGAAACCGCAAAATAAGGCAGTCCGTTCAGAAAATTGGAAGTACCGTCGATCGGATCGACACTCCATAACCCATCCTGGCCGGCTGCCCATTGCGCCTGCTGCTCTGCTTCCGGCATCTCCTCACCGATTATTGCAACCGGAGCAATATCCTGCAGCCGCTCCAGCAGCTTTTCCTGAGCGATCAGGTCAGCTTCGGTGTAAAAACTGCCATCCGCTTTGTAAATCCGTTCAACCTGCAAATAGCGCGACATGATTTCATCTCGTGCTACTTCCCTTACTGCCGTGATGACACGATCCAGCATACTCAATCTTCCCGCCATTTGATCGAACAGCCGATACTCGGGATCTGTGCTTCAGGACCACGACCTGTTTCTGCTACCTGAACCATGGCTTCAAACAGGTCACGGTGTGCATCGGCAGGTGCCGCCTCTTTGCGGGAAGCATCCATCCGGCCACGATATTGCAGCTCCAGCCTGTTATTGAAACCAAAAAAATCCGGTGTACAGACCGCTCCATAGGCTTTGGCGATCTGCTGGGTTTCATCCTGCACGTAGGGAAACGGATAAGCATACTCCCGAGCAACTTTAACCATATTTTCAAATGAATCCTCAGGGTAATCTGCCGGATCGTTGGACATGATGGCAATGGTGCCGATACCGTACCCGGCCAGCTCCTTAACATCGCGAATGATCCGGTCACGAATCGCTTTCACATAGGGGCAATGGTTACAGATGAACATGACCAGCAGCCCGTTTTCCCCTTTCACCGATGCCAGGTTGTAACGTTTACCATCCACGCCCGGAAGATCAAAATCCACTGCCTTCCAGCCAAAATCACAGACTGGTGTTTCAAGACTCGCCATGCTGCCGCTCCTTTTAATTTATCGATTTTTCTTTTATCTATACTATCATAGAAAAATTTTGACCCTCCCGTTTCCCGGCCATTCAGTTACCCGTACAACAACGATGACAGCACGTTTTTTTCATCCCGCACCCATCCGCAACAGCGAACAGATTACGCTGGGCAGTGATACCAGCCATCATGCAGTTCAGGTACTTCGGCTGAAGCAGGGTGATGGTGTCATTTTATTTGATGGAACCGGTGGCGAGTTCTCCGGCCACCTCGCGCAGGCCAGCAAATCCGGCTGCCAGGTACAGATTGAAAGTCATCTGCCGGTCGAACGTGAATCCCCGCTTAAGATCGAACTGGCACAGGCAATCTGCATCAATGAAAAAATGGATTGGATCATCCAGAAAGCGGTTGAACAGGGTGTCACCCGCATACAACCCCTGATCACCCGCCGCACTCTCATCCGACTGGATGAAGAACGTGCCGGCAAACGCTGGCAGCACTGGCATAAGATTATTATTGCCGCCTGTGAACAGTGCGGAAGAAACACCATCCCGCAGCTTTTACCACTCCTCTCCCTGGCACACTGGCTGGAACAGAAGCTGGCACGGAAGCAGCAGCACGGCAGCCTGGCCGGACATCACATCATGTTCTCCCCAACCGCCAGCCAGCGTCTGGCCAAACTATCCCCTCCCGGATCCGGAGAATATGTCACTTTTCTGACGGGACCGGAAGGCGGATTTGCCGGGGAGGAAACCGATGCCGCCTGTTACGCCGGATTCATACCTGTTCGTCTCGGCAGCCGCATCCTGCGTACAGAAAGTGCAGCACTGGCTGCCATCGCCGCCGCCCAGACACTCTGGGGCGATTATTGATAACCTCTCCAACATTCTGATCAGCCATGAAATCGGATACCGAATTTGTCACCTGGTTTCGCTCCGTTACGCCTCATATCCACACCAGTCGCGGAAAAATTTTTGTTATCGCCTTTGGAGGTGAGGTTGTCGAAGATGGAAAATTCATTGAACTGGTGCAGGATTTTAATCTGCTCGCCAGCCTCGGCATTCGGCTGGTGCTGGTACACGGCGCACGTCCACAGATTGAATCCCGGTTGCAGGCAGATCAGCTGGAAACAAGCTATGTGCAGGACATGCGGGTAACGGATGCCGCCACGCTGCAATGTGTAAAAGAAGCGGTGGGCAAAGTCCGGGTAGAAATTGAAGCCCTGCTGTCGATGGGTCTGCCTAATTCCCCCATGGCCAATGCCGCCATACGGGTAGCCAGCGGCAACTTTGTTACTGCCCGCCCGGTTGGTGTGCTGGAAGGCGTGGATCTGCAATACACCGGAGAAGTCCGCCGCATCAACACCACCGCCATTCTCGATCAGCTCAGGCAGGGCACAGTTGTTCTAATCTCCCCCCTGGGCTATTCGCCAACAGGAGAAATATTCAACCTGACACTGGAAAATACTGCTGCTGAAGTCGCTATTGCCCTGCAGGCCGACAAACTGATTTTTCTGGTGAATACCCCGGGCATCCAGCAGCAAACCGAATCAGGCGCCACATTACTGCCGGAGCTCACTGTCAAACAGGGAAAAGTGTTGCTTGCCACCATGGAAACCGCTATTGACCGGCAGCCGGATGAGGATACCCGCATCTATTTGCCGTGGGCCCTGCATGCCTGTGAAAAAGGTGTAAAACGTGCTCATCTGGTCAGCCGTCATACCGATGGTGCGCTGCTGCTGGAACTGTTCACTCATGGCGGTATTGGCAGCATGATCACGCGTGATTCGCTGCAAATCATCCGCCAGGCCGGAATCGAAGATATCGGCGCCATCCTGCAACTGATCGAACCTCTGGAAAATGCAGGCATCCTGGTACGGCGCAACCGGGAACTGCTGGAAATGGAAATCGAGCGCTTCACCGTAATCGAGCACGACAACATGATTATCGCCTGCGCGGCGCTCTATCCTTTCCCGGACGACAATGCCTGCGAACTCGCCTGCCTTGCAGTCCATCCGGATCATCGCAAAGCCGGTATCGGCCGCATACTCATCGACCACCTTGAAGATCAGGCTGAAAAACAGGGCTACCGCCGCCTGTTCGTCCTTACCACCCGCACCGCTCACTGGTTTGTCGAACGCGGCTTTTCAGAAACCACACCCGATCAGCTGCCCCAGCTCAAACAAAGCCTCTACAACTACCAGCGACGTTCCAAAGTATTCATGAAAATGATCTGATGCAGGTGTACAGCAAACCTGTTTACGGTATGTCAAACATTACAACCGGGGTAATCGTGACAAAAACCATATTCACAGCACTCTAAAAAAATAAGTCAGGAATCTGATTATCACGATTGCAGATATGGATGCCACAAAAATTATCCAAAGTGATTTGATTAAATATCTTTTTAATTTTTCGGGCAAAACCAGCAGCAGTATCAATATAAACGACCCAATTGCAATTAACATTGGCACTTCTGAAAATTCCTGCAATAGCACTATTTATCCAGATAAAAGAAAAAATCCAGGCACACACATCCGGATTCTCCCACAAAAAACACATGGAACACGCCGAAAAAGACAACCGGGAAGGTTGCAGATTCTGCTCATGCCAGTCCGGCAAGCTGTCAATCAGATGCTAACGGGGTATTTCTGCCACGGTTTGCGTCTGTCAGATAATTCTAAAAACCTCAGCTGGGCGAGCAGGAGTGTGCCTTTTCCCGGATGCAGGGCAAGGCGCAACAGCGCGGAATGGTCGTCCCTTCCAAGGAAAATCGCAACGCAACCATATGCCCGGAAAAAGGTGCAATCCTGCCGTAGCGAACTCACCAGAGAGGTGAATACAAAAATGGAAATAAAGTTGAAAACTGTCATGATGTTAAGGCAGCAAACAGGCGGTCAGCCGGGGTTTTTAGGATAATGTGGTGATAGGGAGATGTGATGAGCAGTTCAGATAACGGGGCGATTGTTTTCGTACATGGGTTACTGGGTTTTTCCTCTTTTTCAATACTTGGGAGGGAAATACAGTATTTCCGCAATCTTCGTTCCAGCCTGAGGCATGATTCCCGGCAAATTTTTTTCCCCGCATTGCCTCCCACAGGCGTCATTGAGCATCGTGCATATGCTCTGGCAAATTTTCTATCTCGTATCCGTGCAGACCGTATCGACCTGATTGCGCACAGCATGGGCGGGCTGGACAGTCGCTATCTGATTCATCACCTCGATCCAGCGCACCGGGTGCGGAGCCTGACCACAATTGGGATGCCTCATCATGGATCACCTCTGGCTGAATGGGCTATCGGGGAATCGAATCTGTGCTTTCGCTGGATGCATTCCCTTGCCACGCCCGCCGTCAATGACCTGACCCCGGCAGCATGTGCCCGCTTCAATCTGGAAATCAGCAATCGGGAAGATGTCAGATATTGTTCATACGCGAGTATGCGCTCCCCTGCTGATATGTCACTTATCCTGCGCCCCTGGGGAAAAATGATTGCAGCCAGCCAGGGTGATAATGACGGGATGGTATCCGTGGCATCGGCACGGTGGGGGGAGTTCAAAGGCATATTACAGGCAGATCATTTCGAACTGGCAGGCTGGAGTTTCGCCTGGCCGAATGCACGCCAGGCACGGCCATTCAACCATTTTCAGTTTTATTGTGATCTGGTACGAGCGCTTGCCGGGAATTACGCATCACTGCCAAACACTTCTTTAAACCCGGGCAGTTAACAGCATGCATTGTTTCCATGGATGATTTCATTCATTTCTGCCACCCGATCAAACTCTCAGCGGTCTGGTGGAAGCAAATGACTTCGCAGCAGGCACGCTTCACCCGACAGACAGGCAATCCAGACAGCATCAGGACAACAAATACTGCAGTATCAGAAACAACCCCCGGCGTAATCATGATAAAAAGAAAGTCATTC
>WBZR01000149.1_pt1 | contig 121756 bp, 115 predicted proteins | sample 5204231 | NCBI WGS metagenome assembly WBZR01 (sample SAMN12412403, study PRJNA552823) | activated sludge metagenome | isolation source: activated sludge from anammox sidestream of wastewater treatment plant... | place: USA: Virginia | collected 2017-08
TTGGGTTTTCGGTGGTCGGGAAGCGTTAACCACCGCTTACGAAAGTGTTGCATCAAGGCTTGGAGGGAGAGTGTCGCTTGCATCGGCTTTCCCAACCTTACCATAAGTTTCAGATTTGGAATTGCTGGCAACGGTCTAATCATATTGCAATAAACGGATTCCCTGCCGCTCAGCCCAGTAATTTCGGATGGATTTGGTCACGTTTTCGGGGGTGTCGAACTGGTCTCCGAGCGCGGGAAATTGGGATGTATAAGCGAGCGACGCTTCGATCCAACGGGTGAGGCTGGGTTCAGTTATCCTGACAGTTTCCTCGACCATCCCAGCCGCTTTTGCCTCAAGTTCGTGTGGTTTGTAGCACCAGTATGGAACGTCAACATCATAACGGAGAGGTCTGCCCAAAAGTTCCGCGGCGCGCCGCACGAGCGCGTGATCGACGTGTGAACCAAGCCCAAGTTGGCAGACCAATTCGTCGTCGGGATTGAGGCGGGCGGAAATGGCAGAGGCGATCTGCGCGGGGTAATCCGCATCCGCTGGGTGAATCGCGCCGAAGATTTCAGAAGGGTAGAGCCAATCCCCATTTTTGTCGCGGCGGTAGATGCAATCGAGAAAATCGAAGTGGACCGTCTTCGCGCCGACGATCGACGCGGCGAGCGTGTCTTCCATCCGCCGCTTGCGGACAGTTTCTTCCGCTGTCGAGAATCCCCATTTGAGGTGAAGCTTTTGCGCGAATTGGGAATACTCGGTGAGATGCGGGTCGCCGCACATGATCGTCCAGATTTCAACTGGGACGCCTGCTTGAGTTTGTTCGTAGATCAAACCGCCCGCGGAAAAGACGGCGTCGTCGAGGTGAGGGGAAAGATATATCCATCGCATAAAGCAATTTTAACAGTCCCGCAGGTTTTTAGGGAGGTGCTAGTATGTCACCCTCCCGAAAGACATCGGGACGATGTGAGCGTTAGCGAAGGGTCTCTACATCAACAAACCGAGACTCTTCGGTCGCTGAAAAACGCTCCCTCACATTGTCCCGACGGTCTTCGGGAGAGTGACATGGGAATTTTGATTTTAAGATGCGAGTGCAATAGTCAGTCGTAACATGTTCAAGTACACTACGCCCATGCAAGAGAGACGCAAACAACCGCGCAAGAATTTGATGTCGTATTCGCAGGTCTTCGATCTATACGAGGGCAGGCTTATCGGCTACCTCGGCGACCTGAACCTGCTGGGAGCAATGGTGATCGGCGACGAGCCAATGCCGCTAGACACAAAATTAACCGCCTCGATCCAACTACCCGAATTGCCGAATGTCTCTGCCACACGCATGGCTTTGCCGGTCCGCGTTGCGTGGTGCCAACAAGACCTCAGCCCTGAATTCTTCAACATCGGGTTTGAGTTCGAGCTTGTGACCGACGAACAGAAACGTATCATCGAAGCCGTGATGGAAAATTACGAGTTCCGCCGCGAATCGCCGAACTACCCTCCCCGCCCTGAAGTGGGGTAAGTTTACAATCTGGGGGTTATGCTTTCGGTCGCTTCACCGAATATTCGTTATTGATGCTTTCCCGAAGAAAATGTTTGATCAATGATTGATATGGCACGTCGCGTTCATTCGCCAGTTGGCGCAATTCGGCGATCATCGACTCGGGCAGGCGCAAAGAAATAGATTTCAAGGTGGGTTTCAGGTTGGGGAAAACGGCGCGTTGAGCCTTCTTCCAGTCGATCAGATCGCTGGAATCATTATTAGCCCAAAATCGGCGCTCTTCTTCCTCGTTCTTGAATTTAGGAAGTTGCTTGTTCATCATATATTTTCCTTTCTCGCCTGCTCATGTCACGCGCCGAGATCACGCGGATCTGGTCGCCTCGAATTGTGAATACAACAAACAATCTTCTACCAGAATTTGTTTGACCTAAAATATAGTAGCGACTCTCCGCTTGCGAATGTTTCGGGTCGGGTTCTACCAGCAGTGGAAGGTTGAAAAAGACTTCCTCACATTCGCCATTGGAAACTTGATGACGTTTCCAATTTTTATCGCTATTGCCCTGATCCCATTCAAAACCTGTTACTGAAGAGAAGTCTATCATTTTGTATATCGCTATTATATACCGAATTCGGGGTTTGCCAATCCTCTTTTTTTACCCTAGTAAGAACTCATGGCAAAATTCAGTGTTTAAACTGTCAAGTTTTAGCCTATAATTGGAGTATCGGTGTCGGAATTCAAGTTTACAGGTGGAGCCAATATGACAACTGACCAGCCAATTCAATTCGAGATCGAAGTCGGCGCGAAGGACATGAGCGAAGAAGACCTCGACGAAATCACCCGAAACCTGCTGAACGAGTTGCGAGGAAGTGACGCGCTGTCGGCAGATCTAGTCTCCTCGGGAGTTGCCCCACAGGGAACCAAAGGCGACCTCGTGACCGTCGGCATGTTGGCTCTTGAAGTGTTGCCTGCCGCCGCTCCGAGTCTGATCGCGATGGTGCAAGCCTGGGTCATGCGCGGACAGGGTCGCACGGTGAAGTTCAAGGGCAAGGGGTTTGAGTTCGAAGGCTCGCCCGAAGAGTTCGACAAGTTTCTTTCCACGTTCCAAAAGAAAAGCAAGAAAAAATGAGCGCCAAATACGCCTTGGTCATCGGCAATACGGACTACGCCGACCCGGGGTTGGCTCAACTCACCGCGCCCGGCAAAGACGCGGAAGATTTCGCGCGTGTGTTGAAGGACAAAAGTCTCTGCGAGTTTGACGATGTAAAAGTTTTGCTGAATCAAGTTTCCTCTTCCATCATCGAAGCGATTGACGAATTCTTCGACCAAAAGAAACCCGACGACTTACTCGTTTTGTATTTTTCGGGTCACGGTGTGCGAGATGAGCTTGGCGCGTTATATCTCGCGGTCAAAAATACGATCCGCTCCCGATTGAGATCAACGGCGATCAAATCCGATTACATCCGCGAGGTGATGGATCAATCGCGGTCGAGGCGGCAAGTCCTTGTTTTGGATTGTTGCAACAGCGGCGCGTTCCAACAAGGGACAAAAGCCGCGACGGGCGTGAGCGTCGGCACGGCAACCGCGTTCGAGGGTGGATATGGTCGCATCATCCTCACCGCCAGCGACTCGACTCAATTCGCATGGGAAGGGGATAAAGTCATTGGCGAGACGGACAACTCGTTATTCACACACTTCCTCGTGGAGGGACTCGAAGGCGAAGCGGATATAGACGGTGATGGCAGAATCACTGTTGATGAGTTATACGATTACGCATACGAAAAAGTTAAACACGCCACACCGAAACAAACACCGTCGAAGTTTTCGAGCAAGCAACAGGGAGAGATCATACTGCGGCAAAACATGCCGATGGACGAGATCAAATCTGTGCCGTTGCCCACTCCCCTGTTGGACTCGATTGAGAATCCATTTTCAGATATCCGCCTCGGCGCGGTGCAACAGTTGACGAAATTATTGAATGGCAAAAATCTCGGGCTGGCGCGGTCGGCGCAAGAGGCGTTGGAAAAAATTGCCGAGGAGGATGACAGCCGCCAAGTCCAGCGTGCGGCGGCGGGGGCGTTGGAGTCCGTGCGCGAGGGCGAGAAAGAAGCCAAAGATGAAGAATCAGACAGAATGACGAAAGAGGCGCAGAGCATCATCCACAAACGCGTAATGGAGGCTGAACGTCTGGAGAAGGAAAAAGTCAAACCGTCAGCGGCGCGAATCCTTGATGCCAAGAAAGAACTTTCGAAGCCTGAACCTGAGACGCTAACATCATTCATTTCGAATCAACAAGCGATCTTATGGATCACTTTAGGCTGGGTCATTGCCGGCGCAATTGGGGGTGCGGTCTTCTGGGCTGGAGGCGATTTCAGCGAGCAACGTGGCGCTGTAATAGGTTGGGGCATGGGCGGTTTTATCACGGCGCTTGTCTTGCGCGCTCAGGGTATCCTCGCGAGAGAAAAAAATGTTTATTTGGTCACACTCGCATGGATCTTTAGCGGAGTCGTTGCCTTGACCATCGGGACTGCGCTCACCGAGGCAGTTGGCTCAGCCATCGGAGATGCGATTGGTATTGCGATCGCGCTGGCAAGTACATTGGGAATTAAAGAATTACGCTCGCGTTGGAAAGATATATTTTGGTTGATCCTGTTTTGGGCAATTTCCAGCGCGGTCGGCTGGACAATCGGCAAGGGAGTGCAGGAGGCTGAAGGATTTATATTCGGCTCATACATCGGTAAAACGGCGGGATGGGGACTCGGCTGGGCGGTCTCCGGCGCAATCGGCGGTTATGTTTTGGGTCGGCAACTTCTAAAAACAACGAAAGAACCAGCGCGAGAAGAGTTTGAGGGCAAAGAGGGTATTGCTGGATTCATAGAGAAACACAAAGTTTTTCTTCTTTCATGGGAGGGACGAAGCCTGATAGGGGTACTGGTTGGATTAATCCTTGGAATATTGTTCGGAATAATATACGGGATAATCAATGGAGTTATCTATGACTTTGGCTACGCATATTCCACCTTTTATTTTGATGTTCCACACATTATCTTGTTAGTCGCTTGCGGTCTGGCTGGATTAATAGCGTTTCCACACAGATGGACTATCCCATTGATGATCGGCGGTTTCATTGTTGTAGGTATTGCCAAGAGTCAAGAAGGATCTTTGCCATATGACTTGCTTGCATTTGGAGGTGTGTACGGCCTTCCAGCAGGCGCTTTACTTTCTAGAATTTTGTATTGGCTAAAAGTAATCAAGTAATGAAATATTTGCCCTGAGGAAATCATGAGCGGAAAATTCGCCCTCATCATCGGCAACACAGAATACGGCGACCCCGGTCTGGCGCAACTCACCGCGCCCGGCAAGGACGCGGAGGATTTTGCGCGCGTGCTGAAGGACAAAAGTATTTGTAAATTCGATGAAGTCAATGTTTTATTCAATCAAACAGAGTCTGCAATCCGTGAAGCGATTGACAGTCTCTATTATCTTAAAAGACCAGATGATTTGCTTGTGCTATATTTTTCAGGTCATGGCGTACGAGACGAGTATGGTTCGTTGTATCTTGCGGTAAAAAATACAAATCGTTCTCGTTTGAGATCTACGGCGATTAAATCAGACTATGTACGAGAGTCCATGGACCAAAGTCGTTCCAAACGGCAAGTACTCATCCTTGACTGCTGCAATAGCGGCGCGTTCCAACAAGGGACAAAAGCAGCTACCGGCGCAAGTATTGGGACATCATCCGCTTTTGAAGGGAATGGGTATGGTCGTGTAGTTTTGACAGCTAGCGACTCCACCCAGTTCGCATGGGAAGGAGACAAGGCCATCGGCGAAACGGAAAATTCACTGTTCACCCATTTTCTTATCCGGGGGCTTGAAGGCGAAGCCGACAGAAACCGCGACGGGAACATCACTGTTGACGAATTGTACGATTTTGCTTATGAGCAAGTTCTCAACATAACCACAAAACAGACACCGGGAAAATGGTCATACAAGGAACAAGGTGAAATCATTCTTCGGCAATATGTTCCCGTTGGCGACAAAAAGACACGGACCGAAGAACTTCGAGTCCTGCATCATGAACGATTGAAAATGATACAGAGCAGGCAGGAAAAATTGCTACAGGAGAAAGAGGAACTTGAATCAAGAATTAGCGAATCTGAATCTCTCCGCTTATCATCCAAAAAATCAACATCAAGCAAGTCATGGGTAATACCAACAGGAATTTTCCTAATACTTTGCGGTTTCGCAATCAGCGCGCTTTGGGTCAGTAATAGAATATTCTCATTATTTGCATCCCCACCCCAAACGAGCACAGACTCGGTTTCCGTCACACCCATTCCTAGCGAAGGAAATTTTCAAACACCTACCGCGGTCGTAAGTCCTATCATCCCAAATTTTCCATCATACCCCCAACTCTTGGAATCCTTGATTAATTCAGAAGTTTCATATTTTGATGGTTTTGATAATCCTCTTGTAACGGGTTCAACTTTTTCCGGTGGAGCAATTAACAACGGTGTATTGGAAATCATCGGCACTGAAAACTGGGACGGGGTTTCTCGGAAAAAGAACTTTAAGGACGGCGAGGGAATTATCGTTGATTTCAAATATACAAACGATGCGCTTTTTGAAGCGTTTTTCGAGCAGGGCGATTTTGGCAACGAATCGTACAGACGGTTTGGCATTTTCATCGGCGACAACTCTATTCTGACAAACGAGTATGATGGGGATCAACTCATTCAAAGTACCCCTCTGTCAGGGAATATTTCGCTCAATGCAGATACGGGGTATTCGCTATTAATGGCAATTTTAACAGATGCGCAGTTTGTTGTGGCTGTTTGGGATCCAGCTAATCCATCGGATATTCTATTTCTTCGAGAGGAAAAAGACTCGACATGGATTGAGTCGGACTGGATTTTTTATGTGCAGGCAAATCAAGGTATCATCACCCTTGATAATTACAAGGAAATTACTTTTAGCAACCTGAAATGATCCGTGTAGCATCAAAAGGATAAAATGAGCGGAAAATTTGCCTCATCATCGGCAACACAGAATACGCCGACAATTTGCGCTAGCGGGGTGTGAATATACTCCCCACCGAAGAAAGAGAGTATCCTATGCAAGAAAAAATCACAATCGCGCTTCCTCAAAAGATCCGTTCAGCCTTGGATGTTGTGCTTGCCGAAGAGGGGAAATCGGCGAATGAACTCATTAATCAGGCGGTCGCGGATTATCTATTTTTTCGGGAATTGCGCTTACTACAGGAACGATTAACGGCAAAGGCGCACATGCGCGGCATTTTCAATGAGGAAGAGATCTTCAATCTGGTTTCATGAAACTGCTGTTAGACACGAACGTGTTGATCGCGGCGTTCATTACAAAGAGGGTTTGTACGCGAACTTTTCTCAAGCCAGCGGATTTCTCCACTTTCGAAGCAGAACATTCGTGATCGAATAATGTCCCACAAAAAACATCCGAGACATCTGGAAGTCTCGGATGTTTTCAATTTCATTTTGATTTTTTCTTCGTTCGCTTTTTGACAGAAACGTTTGCCTTGCTGGTTTTCACAGGCTTCTTCTTTGCCGCAGTTTTCTTTTTAGTAACCGCCTTTTTCTTCACCACTTTTTTCACGGCAGGCTTTGCCTTCTTCACGACAGTTTTCTTTCCAGTTTCTACTTTCTTCTTCAGAGCCTTCTTCCTCGACTTTTTTACCTTCACAACTTCATCCTGCGAAGCAATCCTTCCACCTTCATCCTTGCCCCCAAACATCTCCTCCCACTTCGCGGACATGGACTCCACGCCCGCGCCATTCAAGGCGACATAAATGTCGCGCCACTTTTCATCATCTACAAATCGCCAATCCATGAACACATGATGTTGATATGCGTGCAGTTCAACGTACAGTCCCTTGCCCCAGAGTTCCTCGCACGAGCGGATATATTCTAAGCGCGTGACGTAATCCTTGAAGATGACAAAGCCTTCAAACGGAAGTCCCAGCGCTTCGGCTAATGATTTCTGCCGCAAATCGCCAGTGGACTTGTCGAGATACGCGGCGGAGGTTTTGATCCAGCCTTTGGTGTCGGCGAAGCGGTTGTGATAGAGGACGAGTCCGCGTTCATCATTGTGGATGTTTGAATAGGCGAAAACATTTTCGTCCACGTGACCGCTGGCAGTGAAGAGGTCGAAGAGGAAGAAATTTTCCACGTCGGCGAACAGGTAGCGGCGGTGAAGAAGCGGGAAGATCTTCCAATCATGTCCAGCGATCAACCCTTCGTTCGGTGTTTCATCCCATTTCGGTTTGCGAAACTCCATCCCATATTTTTCGCGGAAGCCCTCCACTTGTCCGTGCCCGAACATCGGCAAGCCGGGCAGTGTGGACAGCACAGTTGCGATGCCAAAATATTTATCGCCGTCGCCGAATTGCTCGATGGCGGTTTTTTCATCGGGGTTGTTCATGAAGTTGACGTACCGCTTGAGAATTTGCGGATCGAACTCCAGCGTGTTCTTGATCGCGGCGCGATATTTGGCGTTGTCTTCGTCGCGCAGCATGTGCATGAACGCGGAGTTGTACACGCGGTGCATCCCCAGCGTGCGGACGAAATATCCCTCGAGCAACCAAAACGCTTCGGCGAGGAGCAGAGTATCGGGGACTTCCGCCGCGACGCGGTCCACGACCTCGCGCCAGAATTCCTGTGGGATCGCCGCGTCAAATTCGGACCTCGTCATGCCTCGCTCTGCCCGTGAGGGGATCGCGCCGCCTGAGCCTGGTTCGGGGAACCACAATCGTTGAATGTGTTTCTTCGCCAATGTCATCGCCGCGTCAAAACGGATGACGGGAAAATTGCGCGCCACATGCAAAATCGTTTGGATGATCGCTTCGCGCACTTCGGCTTTGGTGTAATCGAGTTGCGCGGTGTCATTCCACGGAAAGGATGTGCCGTCGTTGCCGTGATAGATGTAACGCACGTCGCCCGTGAAATGGTCGCGGCGCTGAAAGACGACAGCCGCATCGGTCTTGTTGTAGTAATGATCTTCGAGATAAATTCCCACGCGAATATCGTCGGAAAGATTTTCAGATTTGAACGAATACGAAGGATACGGCGAATACGGAAGCGACAAGAACCAATCAGGATGTTCGCTCACCCACTTCGAGTCGATGCCCATGTGATTCGGAACCATATCGGCGGAGAGACGAATGCCCCGTTGCCATGCTCTAATTCTCAAATTCTCTAATGCTCCCCACCCTCCAAGGTCTTCGGCAATATCGTACGAAAACAACGAATACGCCGAAGCGACTGCGTCCGCATCGCCCATGCGTTGTTTGATTCGTTGGCTGGCACGGCTCCGCTCCCACAAGCCGATGAGCCACAAGCCTGTGAAGCCGCGATCGCGGAGAATATCTAATTCCTCGTCGGGGATTTGGTCGAGAGTTTTTATCCAGCGACCATACTTGCGGGAGAGTTGTTCAAGCCACACGTAGGAATTTTTCGCGATGAGGATTAAGCGCGGCATCCAGTCTTTATCGGGACTGTATCTTTCGTATTCAGCATAATCGCCGCCTGAATAGGTTGCGACGGGGATATCCGCTTTGAAATCGCCGTGAGCGAGATGATGACGGAGAGTTTCTTCACGCAAAAAGTCCATGCCGCGCAAGAGGCGTGACACAAATTCTTCGCCGAGCAATCCGCCCCACTTTTCGAGGATGAATTGCAACTGCCCTTCGAGCGAATCGGGGAAGGCTTCGGCAGGCGCGCGCAGGATGTCGAACAACGATTCAGCCGAACCTGAAATACTCGCGTTGTCTTTGGCGATTTGAGCAAAGAATGAATCCAGCGCGGCGATCAGATTCTTGTACGCGGTCGGTTCGAGCGGAGCATCGTCCACGAGCTCGAGCATGGGACTCACTGCCGGGTTCGCGTTGTGCGTGAAGACGTAGATCAATTCTTCAACCGACTTGACCCGTCCGTTCGTGAGTTTGGCGAGATAGTCATCAACTTGTTGCTCGCCGAGATACACGCTTTCAGGCGGGAACTCCGCGACGAATTTTTTTTGCGTGCGGTCAATCGAATCCGCGCCGACTTGCTCGCTGGCAGAGTTGACCGCGGTGTTCATCACCGGCGGCGGGGCGAATCGCCTCACGAGGGCGCGCAAAGCCTCGTCAATGAGGGATAAGGCATAAAGGTCTGAAGCAGGCAGAGGGTCCGAACGAAGCGCTGTTGCCTGCGCCGCAAACTTCCGCGCGGAGGAGAAATCCCCAAAGTGGACGCGGCCGTCGTCGCGGAAAAAATCCGATGAAAAATGATAATGATCACGCGACAGTTTTGTTAGGCGCATGGGGCAATGATAACCTCGAAAAATGATTTCGAGTATACTTTTGCTCAATGTCACCCCAAATTTTCGAGATGGTCTTATTGATGATCGCAGCGGCATTGCACCTGCCTGTGCTTTCGTTGTTGTTACGCAAGCGCGCCGGGCAAGAGACCGCCGCCGTATTCTTTTCGGTATACGTTATCATCAACCTGCTCCTGACCGTTGTAGAGGGACTGATACGCGGGGGGCAATTGGCGCTCGGCGAACGGAGCGCAATCGACCTGCAGGCGTTCGGCGCATTCATCCTTTCCTTCATTGCCCTGATCGCCATCCTGTATTTTGTGCGACGGAATTCTCGCAACTGGCTGATCGTGGGAGGCGTCTGGTTGCTTGGCTTTTTTGCCATCCTCTTCAACCTGTTCCGTTTCGGCGAAGTGGTTTGGACGAACGGCGCGCTCGTTGTCACCTTCGACCGGCTCGCGTCGATCTGGGCAGGGTATGGCTGGTTGGTATTTACCGCTGGGGCTTTTGTGGTTGTGCGCATTGCGCATGACCGCTCGCGCCAGCCCCTGCTCCGCAACCGCCTGAATTACTGGACGCCGGCGTTTCTGCTGATTGCGCTCAACGATGGTTTGCTGTTTTTCGGGATGCCCATACCCGGCAACCCGGCGCGTTTGTGCGCGGCTATGCTCGGCGCGCTCATCATTGTTACCCACGATCCGCCAGACTTGCGGAATGTTGCGCGGCGGGTGCTTACGTACGTTATCACCACGTTGGTGATCCTGATCTTTTATGTCGCCGGCGCGACCGCCTCGCAATCGGTGTTCAATGCTCTGCCGAATTACAACCCGCTCGTCGTCGGCGCGGGGATCGCGCTTGTGTTGGCGTTGATCTTCACCCCGTTGCTGACCAGCGTGCGGCGGCTCGTCAACAACTGGTTCAACTTGCAGGAATACGACGCCAGCCGCACGCTCCATGCCTACAGCGAACAGATCAGCAACATCCTCGATATGCAGAGGCTCGCCAATGTCGCCGTGGGACTCATCATCGAGGCGATGGACATTTCGCGCGGCTTCCTCTTTCTTGTAGATCCCGATATCACGCCGAACGGCGAGAAGAATTACCGCCTGCGAGCCGTCCGCAACAAGGGCGAGCGGCAGATTCGGATCACCACACTGGGAAGCGAACACCCGGTGACGAAATACCTCGTGGTGGAGGGCCGCCCGCTTCTTCAATACGACTTGGACCTACTCCCGGCTTTTCGGTCGGTTTCTCAGCCCGAGCGGGAATGGTTCAATCATCTCGAAGCGGAGGTGTATCTCCCGATCTTTTCCAAGCGCGAGTGGATCGGGCTGTTTGCCCTCGGCGCAAAGATCAGCGGCACGCGCTATACGGAAGAAGACCTCGTCACCCTTTCGGCGTTATCGAACCAGACGGCGGTGGCGCTCGAAAACGCCCGTCTCGTCGATAACCTGGTGGTGGTCAACACCGAACTGCGGCAGGCATATCGCAACCTCGATAAAGCCAACCGCGACCTCGAGCGCCTCGACCAGACCAAATCCGATTTCATCAGCATCGCCTCGCACGAACTCCGCACCCCGCTGACAACGATCATCGGCTACACCGAAATGCTGCTCGAAGATACCTCCCTGCCTTTGCCCAGCCATTCCATGTTGAAAAATATTTCCAAAGGCACGAAACGCCTGCACGAGATCATGGACTCGATGTTCGATATCGCGCAAATCGACTCGCGCACTCTGCAACTCCACCTCACTTCGGTGGATACCGGCGATTTGATCCGCAACGTGGTGAACGGCTCCGAAAAATCGCTCAAGGAACGCGAACAAACACTGACACTGGACATTCCCAACCTGCCCATGGTCAAGGCAGACCCAAACCTTCTGCTCAAGCTTTTTCAGCACCTGCTGACTAATGCCATCAAATTCACGCCCGATCAAGGGAAGATCAACATCGAGGCGCGGCAAATCTCCCCCAGTACGGCAGACATGCCCAACGGCGGACTCGAGATCGTGGTCAGCGACACCGGCGTGGGCGTAGATCCCGATTCGCGCGAGATCATTTTCAGCAAGTTTTATCAACCCGGCGAACTGCTCAAACATTCCACGAGCAAGTCGCGCTTCAAAGGGAGCGGCGCCGGGCTGGGACTGGCATTATCCAAAGGCATTGTCGAGGCGCATGGCGGGCGCATCTGGGTGGAGAGCAAAGGCTACGATGAGGAAAATTTCCCCGGCAGTCAATTCCACGTGATCCTGCCTCTAGGCGTTTTCGATAGCGGCGAAAAAACAGTTGTGATGGGGAATGAAGTGAAATTGCAACTGGGGTAACTCAAATCGCCTTGCGATAGACCCGGTGATTTTTGTACTCCACCCCATTCAAGTTCTTCAAATCGGCGCGCATTTGTTCGGTGGTTTCAGCCACCTGAGTCATTTCGACGTGTTCGAACTGGTTGAAGCCCAAGACTGTTTTCCCCATTTCGTAATACAGCAAAGCATTTCCGCCTCTTCCCTGATATTCCGGCAGGATGCCCATGCCGTTGCCTGAGACTGTTTTCGTGCGTTTCATTTCGAGCAGAAGGTCGAAGATGCCGAACGGGAAGAGTTTTCCCTTCGCGCGTTGAAACGCGGCGGAGACATCGGGGAAGGCGAAGAGGAAGCCGACGATCTTTTCACCATCCAAAATAACTTTGATGAGGCGCGGATCAGCGACGAGGAAAATGTTATCCACCGCGTATTGGATGTCGCCGGGCGAGAACGGATAATACTCCCAGTTGTGGATGAACGCCTTGTTATATGCTTCGCCGATGCGCGGCGCCCATTTGATCAACTCGCGCTTGCTCTTGAACTTTTTAACTGTCAACGCGCCGCGTTCGATCACGCGTTTGGCGATGCTTTCGACTCGTTCGGGAATTTTGAACTCGTGAGCGGGCAGGTAACACGAAACAAAATCCACTTCTTTCTCGAAGCCAAGCGACTCCATCAGTTTGGGATAATACTCGTAGTTGTAGTTCATCATCGTCATCATCTGGCGATGCTCGAAGCCTTGCACTTGAATCCCGTAGCCGTCGAACGGAGAGAGTCCCTTCGGACCGATCAGCGTGTCGAGTCCGCGCTCTTTTGCCCAGGCGTGGACCGAGTCGAAGAGGGCGCGGGCAACCTCAAGGTCGTCAATTGAATCGAAGACGTAGAAGTGCGCTTTCTTCGTCTTGTGATACTCGTTGAATGGCTTGTTATTCGCGGCGCAGATGCGTCCCACCACTTCGCCATCGCGGACGGCGAGGAAGAAATCCGCTTCAGAGTGGCTGAAGAAGGGATGCTTCTTCCGATTGAGAGGCAGGTAGGCGTCAAGAAAAAGAGGCGGCACCCACTGTTTGCAATCGCGGTAGAGGTGGTAGTAAAACTCCACGAAGCGTTTCACTTGTTGCTTGTTTCCCGTATCTACTTTTTCGATAGTAAGCATGTCGCCAAGTATAAATCCATCACTGCTGTTCGTGCTATACTTGCGAAAGTTCACAGAAAAAGTCTTTGCCACGAATTACACGGATTTTCACGAATTTATATTTAAAATCTGTGCGAATTCGTGAAATCCGTGGCAAGGTTTTGACCTCTGTAAAACAAAAGGGAGATGCCATGCCATCAAAACAACACCAGGAATTGCTTGAAAAATATGCCGAGGCTGTGGTGAAAGTGGGGCTGAACCTGCGCAAGGGACAGCGGCTCATCATCACCAACGCTACCTCGCGCGGAGTGCCGCCTGCCGGGCGAGAGTTCGTCTACGCGGTGACGAAAGCCGCGTATGCCGCTGGCGCGAAATACGTGGAGGTGATCTGGGGCGACGAGGAAATGTTGCGCCTCCGCTTGCAACACGCGCCCGCCGATTCATTCGACGAGTATTCGAATCATATCGTTGACGCCACGATGAACATGATCAAGAACGGCGACGCGTTGCTTTCGGTTTACGCCAACGATCCCGACGCGCTTGCTGGTCTGGATTCCGAACGAATCGCGGCAATGCAAAAAACTCATTTGAGTCATTACAATGCGATCGGAGCGCAAGTCAGCCGCAACGCGATCAACTGGTGCGTGGTCGCTTCGGGGAGCCCGGCGTGGGCGGCGAAAGTTTTCCCCGACCTCAAGCCAGAGGAAGCGGAAAAAAAATTATGGCAAGCCATCTTCGAGACGACTCGCGCCACGCTCCCGGACCCGGTCGCCGCGTGGGAAGCGCACATCAAAAACTTGAAAGCCCGCGCCAACTACATGCAAGCAAAAAAATATTCCGCGCTTCACTATAAAGGTCCCGGCACCGACTTCACCCTCGGCTTGCCCTACGGTCACATTTGGGGCGGCGCGCAAGCGATGGCGGAGAACGGCGTGATCTTCACCGCCAACATGCCCACCGAAGAAATTTTCACTCTGCCCGATCGCAACCGCGCGGAGGGAACTGTCGCCGCGACGTTCCCGCTCAGTTACGGCGGAAGTCTCATCGAAGATTTCAGCGTGACGTTCGAGAACGGGCGCATCGTGAAAGTAAACGCGAAAAAGAATCAAGCCATCCTGCAAAAGCTGGTGGACACTGACGAAGGCTCGACGCGGCTCGGCGAGGTGGCGCTCGTCAACGCGACCTCGCCCATCGGCAAACGCGGACATCTGTTTTACAACACACTCTTCGACGAGAACGCTTCCTGTCACATCGCCATCGGACGCGCCTACCGCTTCACGCTCACGGGTGGGGCTGAGTTGACCGACGAAGAATTTATCGCCGCTGGAGGCAACGTCAGCCTGAACCACGTGGATTTCATGATCGGCTCCCCGCACATGGACATTGACGGGATCAAAGACGACGGCGCGCGCGAACCTGTGATGCGATCGGGCGAGTGGGCGTTCGAGGCATAAGGTTTGTTTGCAAGCAGTTGCACTGCGAGCAGGTTGCACTGGTGTAAAAAGAATCTTAACCACTGAGTCACGGAGACACTGAGAGAAAAAAAATAAATTCTCCGTGACTCGGTGTCTCCGTGGTGAATAGAAATCGCAGGCAGAGGAGTAATCTTCCATGACCGAACAAGAATTCGACGGACTGCTTTCCAAATACGCGGACGTGGTTGTGCGCATCGGACTCAACCTCCGCAAGGGACAACGCCTGCTCCTGCGCGGAATCCTCGAGGACGCGTCATTGATGCGCAAAGTGACTGAAAGCGCGTACAAGGCTGGCGCGGTTTACGTCGAGCCGATCTACACGGACGAGCGAATCGCCCGCATCCGTTTTGAACATGCCGACCCTGAGTCGCTGACCGAAGTTCCCAATTGGATGCTGACACGTTATGAGGAATACTACGAACGCATGGACGCGGAACTCGCCATCCATTCCTCCGATCCCGAATTGCTGGCAGGCATTGACCCGGAGTTGATCGCGAAGAATCGCAAAGCATCCGCGGAAAAGTTCGAACCGCTCCGCAAGTATGAAAACACGACCAACTGGTGCGTGGTGGCAACCGCGTCACCGGCGTGGGCGCGGAAGGTGTTCCCAGCCGTCCCTGCGAAAGAAGCGGTGGAAAAATTATGGGCGGAGATCTTCGCCAGTTGTCGAATCTACGAAGCGGACCCGGTCGCCGCGTGGCAGGATCACGTCGAGAAACTCAAAAAGTATCGAGCATATCTGAACGAGCAGAAATTCACCGCGTTGCATTATCAAGCCCCCGGCACAGACTTGACCATCGGCTTGCCCGAACAACATCTCTGGCAGGGCGCCCAGGCGGAGTTCAAGAACGGGATCACGGGCATCCCCAACCTCCCCACCGAGGAAGTGTTCACCACGCCGCACAAAGATAAAGTGGACGGCACGGTCGCGTCCACGATGCCGTTGAATTACAGTGGTGTGTTGATCGAAGATTTTAGTCTGACGTTCGAGAATGGACGCGCGGTAAAAGTGTCCGCAAAAAAGGGCGAAGAGACGTTGAAGAAATTGATCGAGACCGACGAGAATGCGGCGCGGCTCGGCGAGTGCGCGCTCGTGCCGAACAGTTCGCCCATCAGCCAGCGCAAGATCCTGTTTTACAACACGCTCTTCGACGAGAACGCTTCGTGCCATGTTGCCATCGGAAATTCATACCGCGACACCATCGTCGGCGGCGAAGATATGACCGAAGAAGAGTTCGCCGCGGCGGGAGGCAACAAAAGCCTCACGCATGTAGATTTTATGATTGGCTCGGATCAATTGGATATTGATGGAGTCAAAGCGGATGGCACGCGTGTTCCTGTCATGCGCGCAGGCGAGTGGGCGGTGAAAGTTTAGTATTTTCGATACGGATAAAATGCAAGAATGACTAAGGCATCTAAGAATATAACAAAAATCGGGCTAAGAAAATACTGGTTTGGCTTGATATTCTCAAGAGCAGTTCATGATATTTGGGAATATATCAAGGGGCATTTAGCAATGGCACTTCTAATTATTTTAGCCGCCATTGTCACATCTATCCTGTCAGCAAACGGCGTCCTTGATGCTGCAATATTCAATGGATATATATCAGACGCGAATAGTTTAATAAGGGCATTTGCCGCCCTTTTAGTTCTTTCATTTTTTTATCTGGCTTGGAGTTTGTTTTATTACCCAGTTAAGATTCATAATGAAAGTCAAGAAAAAATAGGTGAACTAGAGAAATCCTCTCTAGAAATAATCCCCGTGAATAATATAGATACACATATTAAATACAGGTCGTTTCAAGGCTGGTCTTGGACAGTTGGAGTGAAGGTACATAATGAAAATACTTATGATATCAATGAATGCTTTGGCACTTTAGAAACTTTGCAACGAGTTTATATCGAACGCGGCATACTTGTTTATGGTGGACATTGGCTATTTAATATGGGGTTAGATGTGTCAAAAAAGTTGCGCTGGACAAGCGGAGAAGATACAACTTGCAAAATATCCATACCTGCAAAATCCAAAGAAACTGTACTTATGGTTTCCAGTATTATTCATGTAGCCGAAGTAGAAAAGAATGGAAAAGCCATAAAAGTTAAAGACAGGAAAATGAAGAAATATGTGATCTTTAATTTTTGTGAAACTTATCCGAAGACTTTTCACGGTTCAGGTCTATTCAAAGTCAAGATTAGAATCAATGGTAAGGTTTTTGGAAAAGCAGACATAATCGAATATTTTGAAGGGTATGTTTATTCGTACATGACTGAAGACGAACATAATATTTATTGGTCAAAAGACCCGTTACAAAATCAGAGTATCCTCAAAGACCCTAGAGTACTAAGAGGTTGAAATGACAACCACAAACGCCACCGAAAAGAGCATTTTTGAAAAAGATCAAAAAGCCCAGTCTCGCCACTGGGCTTTTTGATTTGTTTGCAACGTATATTCATTATTGATTCTTAGAACACATGTTATACTTTTGAAACTTCAGAGAAAACACGTGGCACAAACCAAAAACTGGCTCGCCTCCCTCACATAAGGACTCCCTCCCACCTACTGGCTCTTGTGGAGCGGCACACTCATCAACCGCCTCGGCGAGGTTATAATGCCGCCATGCCCAAACAAAAATCTCCGCCTATTTCGACCGATGAATTCCTCACCGAGGAATACGAATACATCGCGCAGACCGCCGCGCAGGCGAACGAAGACCGCGCGCGGATTTCGTCCTTTTACCTCATTGCCGTCGGCTCGCTGATCGCCGCCATCTTCGGCACGCAATTCTTCGACGCCGATTTCTTCACGCAAGGCGTCAAATTCATCTTCAGCGGAATATTTCTTCTGCTCACGTTGATGGGCACAAGCACGATCGTGCAACTGGCAAAACTTCGCGCGGCATGGTACGAGTCTATGGTGGCGATGAATCAGCTCAAAGAGTTTATGATCTCGCAAAATAAAGACATATCAAAGGCGTTCCGCTGGACATCGCACACCCTTCCCCCGTTATATAAAAAGACGAGTATTTCTTTTTATCAAGCGCGTGAAGCCGCCATCCTCAGCGGTGTGACGTTCACTGCGTCGGTCTACTTCGCGCAATATGCAATGGGCTTGAATACATGGGTTAACTGGCTGGTCTCTGCCGCGTGCGGAATCGTGGTCATCTTTTTACAGATCGGTATTTACAAACGAGCGTTGAATTAATATGCCCCGCGACTACATCCCACAACCTCCCGCCGCGTTCCAGCGCCGCCCGCATCTCACCAAAGACGACGATTGGATTCGCTCGTTTCTCAATGAAGCAAAAATAGGACACATCGCCACGTCCATTGACGGACAGCCGTTCATCAACCCGACGATGTTCTGGTACGACGAAGCGAATCATCAGATCGTATTTCACTCCAACATCGCGGGGCGAGTCCGCTCGAATGTGGAAGCCAACCCGAAGGTCAGTTTGGAGGCGAGCGAGTTGGGAAAATTTCTGCCGTCGAACGTCGCGCTCGAGTTCTCGCTCCAATTCCGCAGTGTGGTCGTCTACGGCGACGCGCGGCTGGTGGACGATCCCGCCGAAGCGCGTGAGTTGCTGTACGGTCTGATCGGAAAATATTTTCCCGCCATGACCGCGGGCAAAGAATACCGCGAGATCACCGACAAAGAATTGCGCGCCACTTCGATCTACGCGATCCAAATCGAATCGTGGACGGGAAAAGAAAACTGGGCAGACCGCGCCGATCAATCCGACGAGTGGGCGCCGCTCGACGAAAAATGGTTTGAATAAATAAATAGATCAATCGGCAGTTGCACTGCCGATTGATTGTGCTTGTACGAATATTGGGCTACTATGCGGCTCCATCCAGCAGTACAACTGCTGGATGATCAATTGATTAAATCGCGTGGTAGTTGCACAAATCATGCGGCAGTTGCACAGATCATGCGGCAGTTGCACGGCCGCATGGAGGAGTAAACATGTCGAGAGCGTACCGCATATTCTCTGATACCCATTATGCCTATTTCGTCACATGGACGCTGGTTGATTGGCTGTATCTATTCGACAAAGAATCCTACCGCCAAATTATTTTAGATTCGCTGAATTATTTGCGGACAGAAAAGAAAACCCAACTCAATGCTTTTGTAATCATGTCATCGCACCTTCACGCAATACTATGGCCCGAAATCGGGATCAATCTTTCCGATGTTACGAGAGACTTTAAACGCCATACATCCAGAAAAATTTCGCAAGAAGCGGAAAGACAAAGTGCAACAGATTTTTTGAACGTTTTTGAGAATGCTCGAATCAAAAACCGCGCGCAAGATGTATCTCAGTATCAGGTTTGGCAGGAGGGGTCTCACCCAGAAGCAATTTTCACAGAAAAGTTTGCCCGCCAGAAAATGGATTACATCCACATGAACCCTGTACGAGCAGGTTTAGTTCAGTCGCCAGAACAATGGCTTTATTCCAGCGCTCGCGCGTATATTCTTGGCGAGGAGACGTATCCCCGACAGATATTTTGGTGACAGGGTAAGGCGTCAGTTTCATCCCGTTCTTTCGGCAGTTGTACTGCCGAAAGTTCATCCACAGCACAACTGCGGATGAACTTTGGTGACGGATAAAGCGTCAGCAGTGCAACTGCTGACGCAACAAGTAGAGGAGTCAACATGTCCGAAGAAAAATTTCGCACCGAAGAATTCCGCGTGGATGGCGAAGAACTGCTTCGCAAGGTCAAGAACCTCATCAACGAGGGCAACATCCGCCGCGTGATCATCAAGGATAAAGATGGAAAAGTTATCTTTGAGATTCCCCTCACGTTCGGCGTGGTCGGCGCGTTGATCGCGCCGCAACTCGCCGCCATCGGCGCGATTGCCGCGCTATTGGGTGAAGCGACTGTTGTGGTCGAAAAAAGAGCGGTTTGAACAACTAAACATACACTCCTGTCAATCCCGAAGGGATGGCAGGGTTATAGAAAATTGCGATGATCGATTTCAAATCCCGAAGGGATGACATATCTTTACCATCTCTGACACCCCTTCGGGGTTGTCCCCCTCGCGATAAATCGATTCTATAATCATATGACCCCTTCGGGGTCTTTGTCTTGCGCAAAATAAAGCAATAAATTAAATTCTCTCCACCCCGATCCCCGCGCCGCTTGGCAAAAACATCTTCGCCCCATCATACGTCACCCCGCGATAGGGATCGTTCTTGATCAACAGCGGACCATCCAGATCGGCGTAATCGCACAACGGAGCGAGATGCGCCGCCGCCGTCACCCCCACCGACGACTCGACCATGCAACTGAGCATGATTCTCATATCGTGCGCCCGCGCCGCGTGGATCATCCGCAACGCCTCGCGAATCCCTTCGCTCTTCATCGTCTTCACCACCACGCCGTCAATCGCGCCCGCAAGTTTTGCCACATCATGCGAATTCTTCGCCGTCTCATCCGCAAAGATGGGAATGTCGATTCGCTGAGCGCGTAATTCATCCTTCAACCAAAAATATCCATCCACATCATCCACCGCCAGCGGCTGTTCGATGAACTCCAGATCGTATTCCGCCAAGCGCGGGATGATGTTCAACGCCTGTTCACGACTCCACCCCGCATTCGCGTCGACTCTCAATTTTGAATTGGTCGCGCCTCGAATGGCTTTGATTCGCGCTTCATCCTCCTCCCCTCCCAGCTTGATCTTCAGGATCGGATGACCCGATGCTTTCGCCTGTTCCGCCATCACATGCGGCTCATCCATCCCAATCGTGAACGATGTCATTGGAATCTTCTGCGGGTTCAAGCCGAATAATTTATACAACGGCTGTCCCAACTTTTTTCCCCACAGATCATGCAACGCCTCGTCAATCGCAGACCGCGCCGCGCGCGAGCCAGCGGGTCGTCGCGCCAAAACATTGTCCATATCAAACGGATCATCGCCAAGATCAGGCACAGATTTCAAATATTCTATGATGCCCTCTTGCGTCTCGCCATAATATGGAACCGCCGCCGCTTCGCCCACCCCTTCGTCAAGATACACCAACACATTATGCCGCTGGTCGCTCGCCCCATGCGCCACGCGAAAAGTTGTCTTCAATTCAAGTGTGATCGGTTCCCAGTGAAGTTTCATTGTTCAATAGACCTCCCGCATAAGTAAACTTTTTAGCCACAGAGACACAGAGAACTCAGAGAAAACCTTTAATAAAGTCTCCGCGACTCTGTGACTCAGCGGCAGAATCATTTTTGCAAAAGGTCCAATCTTCCAAGCAAGCGCACATGCTATCACAGATGATAAAATCAATCCATGCAAACCATCCTCGATGACTTCGCCAAAACGCTCGACAAACGCACCGCCGTCTTCGATGTGAAGATCGCTTCGCAAACAAGCGACTCCATCTCCCTCAGCGGACGCGTCCTTCACCAATCTCAATTGGATGAACTGCCCCGCCTCTTTCCTCAATTGAAGCTTGATACGGCTTCCGTCAAGGTTCTCCACACCGACGCGAACGAGCGCGTCCATGTTGGAACCAATCTAACAGGCTTGCACGAAAGCCCCACATTTCGCGTGCCGCTCCTCAGCGAGTTGACCTTCGGCACAGAACTCGAAGTGTTGGAAGAAAAAGACAAGTGGGTCTTCGTCCGCCAAACGGACGGATATTTGGGCTGGGCATATCGTCCCTATCTCAATGAAGGACTCGCCCCCGCATCCACGCATCTCGTGATTGCGCCTGTGATCGAACTCCGCGCCGAACCGAATCCCGTCAGCGTGGTGATAACTCGTCTCGTAAGCGGAACCAGCCTCCACGTCGAAGAGACGCGGGATGGGTGGTCAAAAGTCCGCGCGAACCGAGTCGGCTGGGTCGAGTCGCGTCATCTGCGCCCGTTGAGCGACATCCCGCAAGATGTTGAAGAAAAACGCGCCATGCTCGAATCCGATTCACAAAGGATGATGGGCGTGCCGTATCTTTGGGGCGGAAGCAGTGGCAACGGAATTGATTGTTCGGGCTTTGCGCAACTGCTTCATCGCTGGGTGGGTATCGAAATCCCGCGCGACGCCGACATGCAATGCGACGCCGCGAAACCCGTTGAGCCTCCGTTCGAGATCGGCGACCTGATCTTCTTCAGCGAAGACGACGACAAACGTATCACCCACGTCGGCATGAGTCTCGGCGGCTGGAAGATGATCCACTCCTCGCGCTCGCGCAACGGCGTGTATGTGGATGATATTGAGGAAGTGAAATTCTTGAAAGATATTTTCGTCAGCGCGGGAAGTTATTTGAGGTAACCCGCCGGCATCGATCGGAAATAAAACAGAACGCTGATTACGTAGATTGTACACTCCGAGTAATCAGCGTTTTCAATGGCGCAAGCAAGGGCAGGTATCCGCGCTCAAATGCGCCTACCCTTTCAACAACTCATCCTGTTTCGACTCCTCATCCTCAGGCTTTGCCAGCGATGGCATTTCGAGGATCGAGTTCAACCCAAAGTGTTGCAAAAATTCAGGCGTGGTGGAATACAAGATCGGGCGACCCGGTCCATCGGCGCGACCCGATTCGAGGATCAGATTCTTGTGCAGGAGACTCTTCATCATACTGTCGCTATTCACGCCGCGAATCGAATCAATTTGCGGGCGCGTGACCGGTTGCTGATAGGCGATGATCGCCAACGTTTCCAGCGCGGCGCGGCTAAGATGAGACGTGGCTTCAAGCCCAAGGAAATGCTCCACAAGTTCGGCGAGTTGCGGCGCGGTCGTTAACTGCGCTCGCCCGGCGTTCCGCTGAAGGCGCAAACCGCGACTGGCGAGCGCCGCATCCAACTCATTCAGCCCGCGTTCGATGACCGAAGGGGCAACGTCCAGCGCGGCCGCTAACTGCGCGGTCCCCACAGGCTCGCCTGATACAAACAACATTGCTTCCAGTTTTGCTGAAAGTGACAATTCAGTTTCGGAATTTTGCGCCGTAGAAGCCTCAGAATCGCTCATGCTATAATACCCTTCGATGTACGATTTACGATGGTCGAGTCGCCCAAATGTTTATTGAGGGCGCATCGAGACCACGCCGACCACTTACGAAATACGAACTACACCGCACGGAACACCCAGGAATGAAACGAACCAAACCCAGCATCTTTTTCATCGCGCTCATCCTCGCATCGCTCGCCTGCACGCTGTACGCCGGCGGACCCGACTACTCAGACCTCGCGCCCATCCCAGTGTCGACCGAAGCCGCGCAAAGCCTGCAAGACGGCATCCAAAAATCCATCGAAGATGGTTTAGTCAGCGGCGTGGTAACCATCACCATCACCGAGCCGCAGATCACATCCTATCTTGCCTTGCGCCTGCAAAACGACCCGAGCCTGCAACAAGAGAATTCCACGCCGCTCATCACCGACCCGCAAGTGTATTTGCGCGACGGGCAAATGAAAATTTACGGCAAGACCCAGCAAGGCGTGTTCGCCGCCAACATCGGCATCATCGTCAATGTCGGCGTCGACGCGGAAGGTAAACCAACCATCGAGATCGCCTCAGCCGACTTCGGTCCGTTCCCCGCGCCGGAGGGCATCAACGAAACCATCACCGCCATCATCGAAGAGGCGTACACCGGCTCGTTCGGTCCCGTTGCCACCGGGCTTCGCATCGAAACCATCGCCATTGCCGACGGACTCATGACCATCGTCGGTCGAATCCGATAGCGCACGGATTATACACCGGATAAAATGCGCCGAATCTTTTTCACGCGAAACGCTTCGACGAAACCAGCGCGTCGACTCAGGGGAAGCCTGCTCCTGCTCCTCAACCTTAGCCTCCTCCTAAACGGATGCCGCTCCCCGCAGTTCGCCAGCCCAGAGGCGACCATCTCCGTCACTGTCGATGGCGCGACGCAAACCTCCACCATTCCCGCCGGGAGCACCGTGCAACAGGCATTGCAAATCGCCGGTATCGCATTCGGAAATTTGGATCGCGCCGATCCGCCGGTCTACACGGTGCTCAACGATGGAGATTCGGTCGTCATCATTCGCGTGCGCGAAATCTTCGAAACCGAAGAACAAGTCATCCCCTTTGACAAACAAATTGTGCGAAACGAATCATTGCCCGAAGGCGAAACGCGCCTCGTGCAAGCCGGCGCAAACGGCTCACAAGAAGTAACCTACCGCCGCGTGCTGGAAGACGGCGTGGAAATCAGCAAATCCATCGTCAAATCCGTAATTCTCGTGGAGGCGATACCGGAGATCGTGATGATCGGCGCGCAGACCTCCTTCGCGCCCCTGCCCATCCCCGGCAAACTTGCCTACATCGCGGGCGGCAACGCATGGGTCATCGACACCTCCACCGCAAATCGTTTTCCACTCGTCACCACCGGCGACCTCGACGGGCGCATCTTCCGCATCTCGCCGCGCGGCGATTACCTCATCTACACCCGCAAATCTACCAAGCCCGCCGGCAAAGAGATCAACGTCTTGTGGGCGGTTCGCACCAACCCTGGCAGTAAACCCTTCCCCACCAGCGTATCGAATGTAGTCCACTTCGCCGATTGGATTCCCGGCACAAGTTCCGTCGCCTACACCACAGTGGAACCGCGCGCCACCGCGCCCGGCTGGCAGGCAAACAACGACCTCTGGCGATACAGCATCTCGACCGGCGAAAAGAAAAAAATACTGGACGCGAACGCCGGCGGCGTCTACGGCTGGTGGGGCATGACGTTCGCCTTCTCCTCAAACGGGAAACTGGCATACGCCCGCCCGGACGGCATCGGCACGGTCGATTTGGACGGCAAATACATCAAACCACTCATCGACATCGTCCCCCTCAACACTCACAGCGACTGGGCGTGGCTTCCGTCCATCTCGTGGGGCGCCGACGGAAATACCCTCTATTATGTAACTCATGCGCCCCCGCCCAGTCTAGTGAACGCTGAAGATTCGCCGTTCTTTGACATCCGCGCCACCTCATTTGAAAACGACGCCACTGTCGACATCGCCTCGCAGACCGGCATGTTCGCCTACCCAAACGCCTCGCCGACCCAATCTAGTTCGCGCGAACGACAGTATCAAGTGGCGTACCTGCAAGCCATCTTTCACGAACAGAGCGAAACCAGCCGCTACCGAGTCGTCGTCATGGACCGCGATGGCTCCAACCGGCGAACAGTTTTCCCTGCGAATGACGCGCCGGGTCTCGAGCCGCAAATCCCCGCCTGGGCGCCGCGTCAAATCGACGGGCAATCTGGCTACTTCCTGGCGGTCGTCTACCAGGGGAATCTTTGGCTGGTGGATACCGGCAACGGTCAGGCATTTCAAGTGACGGGCGATGGGCTGGTCACAAAAATCGATTGGAGATAACACATGCGCATTTTGATCACCGGAGCCGCGGGATTCCTCGGCTCACACTTAAGCGACCGGTTGCTCGCCGACGGTCACGAGATCGTCGGGCTGGACAACTTCATCACCGGCAACCCGGGCAACCTCGCCCACCTGATGGGGAATGAAAAATTTTCGTTCTACAAACACGATGTATCGAATTACATCTTCATCCCCGGCAAAGTGGACGCGGTGATGCACTTCGCTTCGCCAGCCAGTCCCAACCCTCAATCGCCATCGGGCTACTTCAACCTCCCGATCCAGACCATGAAAGCCGGCGCGCTCGGCACACACAACTGCCTGGGCGTAGCAAAAGCCAACAAAGCGAGATTCCTGCTGGCATCCACAAGTGAGATTTACGGCGATCCGTTGGTTCACCCGCAAACGGAGGATTACACCGGCAACGTCGATCCCGCCGGTCCGCGCGCCGTGTACGATGAGGCGAAACGGTTCGCCGAATCGATCACCATGGCATATCACCGCTATCACGGCGTAGACACGCGCATCGTGCGCATCTTCAACACCTACGGTCCGCGCATGGACCTTGAGGACGGGCGCGCCTTGCCGAACCTGCTGAAACAGGCATTGCTCGAGCAACCGCTCACCGTGTACGGCGAGGGAAAACAAACCCGCTCGTTCTGCTACGTGGACGACCTGGTGGACGGTATCGTGCGGTTGCTCTATTCCGACGAACATTTGCCGGTCAACATCGGCAACCAGCGCGAGATCAGCCTGCTCGAATTCGCCGAAGCCATCAACAAGATCACCGGTAACCAGGCGGGCATCACCTACGTCAAAGACGCGCGCAGTGTGCGAGACCCGCAACAGCGCCGCCCCGATATCACCCGCGCCCGCGCCATCCTCCAGTGGGAGCCGAAAGTCTCCCTCGAGGAAGGGATCGCCAAAACCATTCCCTATTTCAAATCCAAACTGGGGCTATGACCGCCCAAACCAACAAGATCGAACGCATCCGCTTCCTGAAATTTGCCACTGTAGGCGCCATTGGCTCGCTGGTCGATTTTGGCGTGATGAACCTGCTCACCCGCCTATTCGCCATGCGGCTCGTCTACGCGGGGACAATTTCGTTCGTTTGCGCGGTTGCCAACAACTTTACCGGCAACCGCTACTGGACGTACCCAGAATCGCGCTCGCGCCACATCCTGCAACAACTAGGGATGTTCTTCGTGGTCAACGCGGCGGGGATCGCCATTCGCGTTCCCATCCTCCATTATGTTGAGCCGCCCATGGAAGGGCTTTTCGCCTCCCTCAGCATACTCTCCGCGTTCACGCCGGAAACGCTGGCAAAAAACGCCACCCTCGCCATCGCTATCGGAATTGTAATGCTTTGGAATTATTTCGTGAACCGCTACTGGACGTATAATGATGTGGAATAAGCATGGCAACCCAAGCCCAAACCCGTATTATCCCCATCTATAACTCGCAAGGCGAAGCGGACGCTTTCCTCGTATACCCTTATATTTTCAACCGTTCCGGCGAATATATCGGATGGGTCACCCCCCAGCGCGAAGTGTATTCTGTGATGGGGTACTACGTCGGTTCTTTGACCAACGACCCGCGCATCATTCGCAAGCGGGCTGAAGACTCAGACAAGCCGCATATGGCTTGTCCTCCAACCCCAAAACGCATTTCCCCGCCCGCGCAGGTGCCTCTCGCGCCGATGATGCAGGAACTATCCTACGGCATCATCGATGTTCTCGCCGAGAGCCCCGAACTACTCCACACTCTGGATAGCGGCGACCTGCGACAGGATATGGATTGAAGGTTGACGATACGTTTCCCCTCTCCGAAGTAATTCTCTCCACCGTACACCTCCCTTTTTACCGCGAAGAGCGCCAAGTTAAGAACTTAGGGTTCGTAAAAATATAAATTCCCTGTTGGGGATGCAGTTGCACTGCATCCCGCTCGCAGTGCAACTGCGCGCGAACAAAAACACGGGAAGTTATTAATTTACAGACCCTTAGTGGCGGAAATGTGCGGTAGAGAAAAGTCTAATGTTCAATCCTCGCTGGCGCGCTCAAGGCATTCCTTGATTTTCCGCGCCACCTCAGGAGCATACTCTTCGGCGATTATGTTGTGCGATGCAATAAAGCGATGTTTCTCAAAACCGCCCAGGGCAAGAGCCTCCCAACTCCAGGGAACTTGATCGCAACTTTGCTCTTCGGTCTGGCTCGATCGGAACAATGTCACTTTGCCAGCGTAGGGCTGTGGGAAATATTCATGCAATGCTTTACTATGCGTTGTGCGCAAGTAGGCAAGCAACAGACGATCTGAAAGACGCCACTTCATCGCAAATGCAAGGGCAACCAGACCGAAAAGCGCGATACGCAAGATCTTTGTCTGGATAAGCATCCCAACATACCCAACTTTTCCCTTGAAACCTGTCTGTGACAGGCGGCGGAGATGCCACTGCATGGTTCGCACCGTTCCATCGAGAAAAGGCTGATTCTCCGCAAACACCTGGGTTCGCGCCAACCGCTCCGGGTTTCGTGTGTCAAGCATCAATAACAACTTAACCTGCTCGCCTTGCTTCAGGAGTTGCTGTGCCATCTCGTAGGCGATCTCCCCTCCCAGTGAAAACCCACAAAGATAATACGGTCCATGAGGTTGAAGTTTCTTAATTTCTTGAAGATAGAGCAGAGCCATATCCTCGATGCGCGGAAGGGCTGGAGTCACGCCGTCCACGCCTTGCGCTTGAAGAGCATAGAAGGGCTGATCGGCAGGTAACTGTCTTGCGATGAAGCGGAAGTACAGCACCCCTCCTTCATGTCCATGGACACCGAACAAGATGGGCTTGTTCCCCCTGGGATTAATGGGAACCAGAATCTGCTCTTGATACAGACCCGTGTTGGCATGTTCCAGCAACGCCGCCTGGCTGGAAATTGTGGGAGCATTCAAAATAGCCCCTACGGAAAGGTGAATTCCAAATTCGCGCTCAATCCGGGAAATCAACCTCACTGCCATGAAAGAATGCCCGCCAAGATCAAAGAAATCATCATGGATTCCAAATTCAGACTGCTGTAACAACTCGCGCCAGATGACCATGAGCCGGCTCTCAACACTATTTCCCGGCGGCTCAATGGTGGACGCCAGGGATTTCGCACCCCGAATCTGAGCAAGCGCCCGACGATCCAGCTTCCCGTTGGTCGAGAGAGGCATCGTTTGTAGCGTAACAAATCGAGAGGGGATCATGAAGTCGGGCATTTTTCGCCGACAATACGCGCGGATCTCTGCCAGGGCAACATTTTCATGCGCGGGAACAATATATGCCGCCAGATAATTCTCGTCGGCTTGATCTTTTAACACAAGGATCGCGCAATCCTCCACCTCGGGGCAACTTCGTAGAACCGATTCCACCTCGCCCAGTTCGAGTCGCTGACCGCGGATCTTTATCTGGGAGTCACTGCGGCCCACGAACTCGATATTTCCATCTTCACGTTGTCGCACAACGTCCCCTGTCCGGTAGAGACGGCAATTGATCCCATCGTCAAAGGGGTTGCTAATGAATTTCTTTGCCGTGAGTTCAGGCAAATGTATATAACCATCTGCCAGACATGGGTTGCTGATGAATAATTCTCCGCTTTGCCCCGGCAAGACCGACTCCATGTGGTCATTCAGGATGTATAGGCGCGTCTGAGCAATCGCCTGTCCAATTGGCACAGCGCAAGCAAGCCCATCATCACCGGCGGCCGGGATTGGATAAGTGGCAACCACGCCTGTCGTTTCCGTTTGCCCAAAAATATTGACAAGCTCTACCTTGTTGCCCGCTAGCGCCCTCCAATCTCGCGGAGTTTCCATGCGCAAAGCCTCCCCCACGCATACGATCCTGCGCAGATGGTTTTGCAACAAATCGCTGCGGCAAGGCTCTGGCAAATCCTGCAACCGTTTATTGATCATCCGCCAAAATGAGGGCACTACATCCATCAAAGTGACGCGAGTTCTCTTGATTTCCTCGAATAATCTCAGAGGGTCGCGCATTTGTTCGTCGGAGGCGACGACCAGCGTGGCGCCACGCGATAACGGCACCATAATTTGACGCACAGCCAACGCGTAAGAAATGGACGCGCTCTGAAGATACACATCATCCGAAGCGACATCCAGCCCGGATTGAGAGACCCTGACAAAATTTCGAAGGCTGTCATGAGATACCATCACGCCTTTCGGCGCCCCGGTCGAGCCCGAAGTATAAATAATATAAGCCAGGTCTTTCTCGGCGGACATATTTTCCAAACCATCCGAAGGGAGGCGCTGGATGCTCTTTGACACGGCGTCTAACAAAATAACTTTCACAGCGGATTTCGGCGAAGATTGAAACAGACCGGTTTGAGTAATGCAAAATAGGGAATTGGAATTTGCAAGGATTTCCGCCACACGCTCCCGAGGATATGCCGGGTCGATCGGGATATACGCCGCTCCAGCGATGAGACATCCTAAAATGCCTGTTACCATCTCGATGGAGCGATTCAGCGAGATGGCGATCCGCGCGCCAGCCACAACTCCCTCGCCGCGCAAATACCGCGCCAGTTGGTTGGCGCGCCCGATCAACTCCGCGTAGGTGACACACTCGCCGCCAAACTGGATAGCGGGTTTTTGCGGCGATCTTTCCGCCTGATAGGCAATTAATTCATGGACCAATCGTTCCTGTGTGTGAGTTTCAAGAGATAATGAGTTTGGCATATTGTTAGCAGGGTTAACTGTGACGCTAGAATGTTGATGGACAAAATGAAGCCGCATCTACTCCATGTCGGAGAAACATCAGAAAGGTTACGCGCGCTAGCCTTGTTCACATCCCACATTCGTCCTGTCGCATGGTAAACTTTCTTACAATTATGACAACCATCCAAACGCCCAAACCCATCAGCGCATCGCGCGTCACCCTGTCTCAACTCATGCACCTCGAACATGCCAACCTGCTGGGCAACGTGCACGGCGGCTGGATCATGAAACTCGCGGACGAGGCAGGCGCGCTCGCTTGTATGCGCCACGCCCAATGCAAAGTCGTGACCGTCGCGATCGATTCGATGACTTTCCGCGAGCCGATCAAGATCGGCGACCTCGTTACCCTGAACGCGGAAGTCACATACACCGGCAGGACCTCGATGGAAGCAAAAGTGGATGTGCTCGCCGAAAATCCGCTGACCCGCGAACGCTCGCACACCAACACAGCCTACCTCGTCTATGTCGCGCTTGACGATAGCGGCAAGCCGTTGGAAATTCCGCAATTGACGGCTGAAAATGAGGAAGAAACCCAAAAACTGTTGCAGGCAAAAGAAAGACAGGCGCGACGTTTGACTGAAAAGAAACTGCGAGAATCGCAATGACCGAACCCGAACTCACCCAGCCCGAATCGGAAGAAAAAGAGCCGGTCGCGCACTCGTTTAAGAGTCTGCGCGAACTGGTGGATTTTGTTTCGGGTAAAAATCTCCCGCCGCTGACCTCGGAAGATGGGCGCGTGACTGAGGCGCTTCCCTTCCCGTTCCTCGCCATCGTGGGGCAACAGGAAATGAAACTCGCGCTGTTGCTCGCGTTGATCAACCCGAATGTGGGCGGGATTTTGCTGGTCGGTCCGCGCGGCACGGCGAAGACAACGGCAGTGCGTAGTCTGCTTGACTTGCTCCCGATGGTGGAACGAAGCACATGCCCGTATGGTTGTCTACCTGAAGACATTGAAGCGGGCGGAGTGGATGCCGTTTGCCCGGACTGCGCGAAGAAATTCGCCGAGGGCAAACCGCTCACCGCGCCGGACAAAGTCCGCTTGATCGAACTGCCGTTGAACGCGCGGCTCGAAGATGTGGTCGGCGGCATTGACGAACGCGCCGCCATCCACGAGCGGATGAAGATTCGACGCGGAATATTGGCACAGGCAGATCGCAATTTGTTGTACATTGACGAGATCAATCTACTCGCAGACGATGTTGTTGATTCGATCCTGGATGCCGCCGCGCAGGGATCGTACACTGTGCGGCGCGGACCCGTCGCGGCGACATATCGTTCGCGCTTCGTGTTGATCGGCTCGATGAATCCCGAAGAGGGCAGACTCCGCCCGCAGATTTTAGACCGCTTCGGACTCCGGGTTATCGTCCGCGGCTTGGACGACGCGTCGCTGAGGCTGGAGGCGTACCGCCGAGTCCATGCGTACCTGGCGAATCCGCGTCACTTGGTGAACCAGTTTGCCCCGGAGATGGAAGCGGCGGCTGGAGAAATCCGCAGCGCGCGCGAGCAGATGAAGAGAGTCACCATCCCCGATTCGATTGCGAATCCCGCCATCGCGCTCGTCCAAAAAATGGGAATCGATTCACTGCGCGCCGAGATCACGTGGTTCGAGTCGGCGCGCGCGTATGCGGCGGCGGATGGACGCAATGAAGTGACGAATGACGATCTGAAAATTGTCGCGCCGATGGCATTGCGTTTGCGGCGCTCCGTGTTCATGAACGATTATTTCAAAGGGCAGGCGGGCGAGGAAAAAGAAATGAACGCGCTGTTGAACGGGTTTGGTAAAAACATCGCAAAGAAAAAAGCGGGTAAAAGAAAATGAGCGATTCGAAAGTTGGCAACCCGGCGTATCGAATCGAAACCGCGCGGCTTGTGGTGCGATGCTATCAGCCGACGGACGCGACGTTGCTCGAGGACTCGGTGCGCGAAAGCGTGGAGCATCTCAAGCCATGGATGCCGTGGGCGCACAATGAACCTGAGCCGTTTGAATACAAGGCAAAGCGTGTTTTGGAATTTCGCGGCAAATTCGATCTGGGGCAAGATTTCACTTATGGGATTTTCAACCGCGAAGAAACGCGGTTGCTCGGCGGAACAGGATTCCACACGCGACTCGGCGACAAAGAACTTGAGATCGGATATTGGATACACAATGATTTTGTCAAACAAGGACTCGTGACCGAATCCACCGCCGCGCTGATCAAAGTTGCATTTGAAATCATTCATATTCACCGAATTGAAATTCATTGCGATCCTCGCAATACAGCCTCCGCCGCGGTGCCGCGCAAACTCGGCTTCACGCACGAAGGCACGCTCCGCGCGAAAACGCCGTTCCTCGATGATTGGAGCGACTCGATGGTCTGGGGTCTGCTCGAAAGCGAATACCCGAACAGCCCAGCGGTTAAAGCGGAGATCAAAGCCTTCGACGCCATCGGCAACACGTTGTTATGAAATCCCTTTTTGGGCGTATCATCCAAAAACCGATTTACATCTTGCTCGCCGTCAATCTATTGATCGGCGTTTTTGTTTTCCGCGACTACGGGCTTTCGTGGGACGAACCTCTCTTTTACGATTACGCCGACGCGCTCGGATATGCCTACTCACCGCATGAATGGTTCAGCGGACATTTCGATCTCGAAAATTCATATGGTCCCAGCGCGGAGGATCACAAGACGCGCGGACCCGCCTACCTTTTTCTTGCGCGCAATTTTGCCTACGGATTGGAAGACCTCGGTTCTGACCGCGCTTCAGCCTGGCACCTCGTCAATTTCGTCTTTTTCCAACTTGGAGTTTACTTCCTCTATCGGTTATCCATCCGCTGGATGAAACCGTCCGCCGCGCTCGCAACGACTGCGTTTTTTTCCTATCAACCTTTGTTGTGGGGACATGCTTTCATCAATCCGAAAGATCCTCCGTTTCTAACTTTCTTCCTCGGAGCAGTTTGTCTCGGCTTCGAGGTGGTGGACGAAATCCAAACACGCGCAAAACCTAATCCGTGGAAAATTATCGCCGCGGCGTTTTACTTGGGCATTGCAACTTCGATCCGCGTGCTGGGACCTCTGGCGGGACTGATTGTGCTTGGCTATGCCATTTTCATCATCTTTGCCCGCAATGGATTGAAATCTGCGTCTACCCCTACAAAGTCCACTCAAGCGGACTCGGCTTCACCGAAAAAATATTTTCGACCATTTATGATTTATGTTGTAGTTGCCATCGCTGTGATACTCGTCACGTGGCCCTATCTTTGGGAAAATCCAATTGCAAGACTCTTCGGAACGCTCAAGTTCATGTCCGATAACCCGACGCAACTCGCGGTGTTGTTCAACGGCGAGATCTTCCGCGCCAACGACATGCCGCGCCGCTACCTCCCCTTCATGCTGTGGTCAACGCTGACGGAACCGACATGGATTTTGTTCGCGGTTGGAGTTCTGATCGGTTTTTGGAAATTCAAAACGAATTCAAAAGAATTTGCATCTCTGGCTTTGACCCTCGCTTGGTTCATCCTTCTCGTCGCTTACGTTCTGATCCTTCGACCAGCCGTGTACGATGGCTTGCGTCATTTCCTTTTTATCCTGCCGCCGGTGTTCATCTTCGCGGGTTTTGCGTTTGAGTGGACGTTTGAGAAACTTGCCAATGCAACGACTCGCCTTACAAATCTTGAGGGACACATCGCGTCCCAAAGGTTCTCCATGGCGAAACAGAGATTCTTCGCTTCGCTCAGAATGACATCAGTTTGGCTACGCGCTGGACTTGTTTTACTGATCCTTGTGCCGGGCATCCATGGAATTATCAAACTCCACCCGTACGAATACGCGTATTACAATTCATTCGTCGGCGGCACGAGCGGAGTCTTTCGCACATACGAAACGGAATACTGGCTCACCTGCTACAAGGAAGCGATGCAAAAATTGGACGCGAGTTTGAGTCAACCAGCGAATGTCTTTGTGTTGCGAGAGGCATACATTGCCGAGTATTATTCCGGGAGCAATACCATCGTCCGCGATCTGCGCAACGAAATAAGCGAAGTGAGATCAGGCGACTATGTTCTGGTCAACACACGCACAAACAATGACCGTTCCATTTTCAGGGACGCGCCGCCGGTGATCCAAATCCGCCGGGGAGATGCGGTCTTCTGCGAGGTCAAACAAATTCCATGAGTCTACGAGTCATTTCTGGCAAAGCAAGAGGTCGTAAATTGAAATCGGTGGACGGCGATACGACGCGCCCCATCACCGACCGCGTCAAGGAGGCGTTGTTCAACATCATTGCCAGCGACGTGATCGACTCCAACTGGTGGGACCTGTTCGCAGGCACCGGGGCAGTCGGCATCGAAGCGTTGAGCCGAGGCGCGGCATCTGTCCGCTTTACGGATTCGAACCGCGAACCCGTCGAGACGATCAAATCGAACGTGGAGCATTGCGGATTCGCGGCGCAGTCCGAAATCCGCCGGGCGGATGCGTTCGCGTATCTCGCATCGCCAGCCGATAAAAAGTTTGAATACATCTACATCGCTCCCCCGCAGTACAAGGATATGTGGGTGAAAGCGCTGGAACTCGTGGACGATAATCTCGAATGGCTCACGGACGATGGTTGGGTCATCGTGCAGATCGCGCCGCGTGAATTCAAGTTCAACACGGTCGAGTTGAAGAATCTTGAAAAGTTCGATGAGCGGAAGTACGGGACGACGTTGCTGGTGTTTTATCAACGACATTCGTAACGCGAGATTTTGCAGATTAAGAATTTAACCGAGCAATCCTTCCATTCCACTTTGAACCACGAAGACACAGAGACACGGAGTTTTTAAACGTATTTTCTCTGTGTCTCCGTGTCTCGGTGGTTAGGTTTATTGCTCGATTAATTTAGAAAAGTGTAATATCTCGCGTTACAGCCATTCACTAATAAGGGCGACATGAATGCTTGTCCTGAGTTTATCGAAGGGTCGCGTTACAGAATCTGACAATATCACCATGCCATTCACGATACTTTTCCTCAACAGCGGACTTTTGATTCTCTGCCTGATGACACTGCTCTGGCTATTGAGTCTCGCGCTCAAGAACGCCAGCATCGTAGATATTTTCTGGGGCATCGGGTTCATCGTCGTTGCGTGGCTGGGATTTTCATACGGATACGGCTACATCCCGCGCAAACAATGGATGTGCGTAATGGTCACACTCTGGGGACTGCGCCTCGCGCTCCACATTGGACTCCGCAACTGGGGCAAGGCAGAAGATTTTCGCTATGCCAAATGGCGCGAGGAGAACGGTCCGCGCTGGTGGTGGATTTCATTTTTCAAAGTGTTTTTACTCCAAGGAGTTTTGATGTGGCTCATCAGCGCGCCCATCCTTGTCGCGCAATCGTTTGGATACCCTGTCACCCTCACGCCAATGGATTTGCTCGGCGCGTTGATCTGGGGAGTCGGCTTACTCTTTGAATCCACCGCAGACTTGCAACTCACATTATTCAAACGCAACTCAAATAACAGAGGTAAATTGCTTACCGCGGGTTTGTGGAAGTTCTCCCGCCACCCGAACTATTTCGGCGAAGCGGTTGTTTGGTGGGGAATTTTCATCATCGCCCTCGCGGTTGGCGCGTGGTGGACGATCCTCTCCCCTATCTTGATGACGTGGCTGTTGCTTCGCGTCTCCGGCGTGGCAATGCTCGAACGGACGATGCAAAGCAAGCCCGGTTACGAGGAGTACATGCGAAGGACAAGCGCATTCTTTCCATGGTTCCCGAAAAATCGGGACGCTGATTCACGCTGAATACGCAGATTTTCTTTCTTTTAGGACTTACGCAGTTGAACCTGTTGCGCCGTAGTTGCACTGCGGCGGCGGCGGCAGTGCAACTGTCCGCCAACTGCGTAAGTCTTATCTTTGAATCAGCGGGGTCAGCGTTTTCACCTGCCCTTGCGGGCGGTGCAAGGGTCTGCGTCCAAAGGGGTTGTATAAGGTATCAAAGGCGAAATGGCATTTCGCGCTACGAGATTCATCCTTGCAATTTCCTTTTAGTTCAAATGGGGCTTCGATTCGAATATCGCGCCATGCTAAAATAATCGCACCATGACGAACCTCCGCGCCCCGTCGAAGATCATACCGCGAGCCTTCCCCGGCATCAAACCGGACGAGATCGAAGAGTTGATCAAGAACAGCCAGGTACACGCGTACGCGCCCGGCGCGGTGTTGTGCCGCGAGAACGCGGTGGAAGCCCGCTTCTACATGATCCTCGAAGGCGATGCCGAAGTGACCAAGGTCATCAACAACTCCGAGACGCGCCTGCTCAAAACTTTGGGACCCGGCGATTTCTTCGGCGAGATGGCGCTCATCCACAACGCGCCTCGCGCCGCGACCGTCACCGCAAAGACCGCGCTCACCGCGCTCGAACTCGACAAGCCCGGCTTCGACCGCGTGCTTCATTCCTCCAGCAGTATCGCCATGGCGATGGTCAGCGAGATCAGCAACCGCCTGCGCTCGAACGACCAGATGGCGGTGGACGACCTCCGCTTGCGCGCGAGCGAACTCGCCGAGGCGTATCAAAAACTTGCCGAGCAAGACCTCGCCCGCCGCGAGTTCCTCTCCAACATCGCGCACGAGTTGCGGACTCCGCTGATGGCGGCGAGCGGGTATCTCCAGATGTTGCAAAAAGGCGCGATGAGCGGCGACCAGATCTCCACTGGGATAGAAACGGTGAGTCGCAACGTCCAGCAGATCGTCAGCCTCGTCAACGACATCCTGTTCTTGCAAGAGATGGACCTCGTCCTCCCCGAATTTCAAGCGGTGGATTTGAACGCGGTCGCAAAAAACGTGACGGACAAATATGCGCCCAAAGCCGTCGAGCGGAATGTAAATCTGCGCTTCGCTCCCAACGTCAGCCTGCCTCGCGCGTTCGGCGACTCGAAATCCCTCGAGCGCGCTCTCTCGGCTCTGGTGGATAACGCCATCAAGTTCAGCCCCAAAGGCGGAGACGTGGATGTGCGCCTCAGCGCGCGCGCCGAGGATATTTTGCTTTCGGTGGAGGATCACGGCATCGGGATCGAAAAAGAAAAGTTGACGAATGTCTTCGACCGCTTCTATCATCTCGAACGACACGAGAACGATCTCTTCGGCGGCATCGGGCTGGGACTCGCCATCACGAAACAGGTCATCGAGCAACATCAGGGAAAGTTGACCGTGACCAGCACGCCGGGCAGGGGCAGCACATTTACGATCATATTGAAAAAGGGAAGTTAAAACCCTCACCCTAACCCTCTCCCAAAGGGAGAGGGGATTTACTCCTCAAACCTCACAACCAATTTCCCCGCCTCATCGTAAAACGACCGCGCGCTGAACGGCGGATCGCCGCGCTTCATGCCGTGAATTCTCCCCAACAGAATCGGCAAATCCTCGACAACGTCCAATTCTCCAATTCTCTTGTATTCAACCCACTCCGCCAAGCCTTCTTCCGAGGCGATTAATTCACCGCCCGTTACATTCCCCGTGAACATAAATAAACATATCCCTGTTTCACCAGCGTCAACGATGACCGTTCCGCACAGCCATAGATCCGCCGTAAGACCGGTCTCTTCAAGCAACTCACGCTTCGCAGACGCGAGAACATCCTCCCCTCTCTCCACGTGACCGCCGAGTCCGTTGAATTTATTCGCCCACAGACGTTTCGTCGGCGCGCCTTTGAGGAGCAGGTATGCATCTCCGCGCCGCAACAATATCGCCGTGCGCGGGATGAGGGTGTAGCGGGGGTTGTTGAGTCCTTGATCGGATTGGGGCATAAAAAGTTTTCCGCACTCGGGCTATCATCTACAGATTGGATTTTACCCCAAGGCGGAATCACAGCGTTGCAGGGACTGCCCCGATCACGGGAAGGTCTAGGCAGAAAGCCCTGGTGCATAATTTGGTCCACTGGCAGACTTCCAGAATCGCACTCGAGATTGCAAACAAGTTCACCCTTCCGCAGGTAACCATCGTTCGGCAATGATCGGAATTCAATCCATTTCCACCTTGACGGATTAGAACGCATATTCTACAATCTCGTCAAGGAGAATGCTCATGAAAAAAACAAGCGTCTCATCAAAAGGCAAGTCTGCGCAAAACAAACCTTCGGTAAAAGAGTTTATCGCTTCGTTAGACGATGAACAGTTAGTCACAGATTCCCGCGCGCTGATGGAGATGATGCAAAGGATCAGCGGACATAAGCCGACGCTGGCGAATGCGGGCACGATCGCGTTCGATACCTATCATTACAAATACGACAGCGGACGCGAGGGCGACAGTCTTGTGATTGGGTTTTATCCACGAAAAGGGAAGATCACTGTCTACCTGATGGACGGCACGGCGCGCTACTCTGACTTGCTGGCTACGTTAGGGAAACATACCACTACGGGGTATTGTCTTTATATCAAGCGGCTGAGCGATATTGAATTGCCGATCCTTGAGCAGATCGTGCAAAAGTCATATAAAAATATAAAGTCGCAGGACGGGCATATCAACCGAATCTTATGGCAAACCGCGAAAAAATAGTGTTTCTGTAAAGTCCGCGCCTAACGAGGAACCAAGCCATGAACAACAAGTCTAACGATCGGGTTTTTCGATATATATTTGCGAATGTATATCCGCTATACATTCAAAAAGCGGAGCGAAAGAATCGCACGAAGAAAGAAGTTGACCAGGTCATCTGTTGGTTGACTGGCTACACTCAGGCGGGTCTGCAACAGCAGATCAAAAAGGGAAATGACCTAAAAACATTCTTCGCTGAAGCGCCAGCCATGAACCCAAATCGGTCGCTCATCACGGGCGTCGTGTGCGGCGTGCGCATCGAAGAGATCGAAGACCCGCTGATGCAAAAAATCCGTTATTTGGACAAGCTGGTGGATGAACTCGCCAAAGGGAAGGCGATGGAGAAGATTCTGCGGTCATCCCCCGCTTGAGGCTGATTCTGCTTGGACGGTTTGCCGTCTCCGCCCCAGCGTGAATGCGCAATCCGTTGGGCGCCCAACCGCCATAGTTTCTGCTATGAGTAGATCACGAAAATAGGCTCTTGATGCGGTTACACTGCGTCAAGGCAGTCGGCACGATTTGTTTGGTCAATCGAACTGTCGCCTGAACTTTCGTGAAGTACTGACCATCAATACATAGGAGTTTTGCAATGACGATCACTTGTTTCATCCGCTACGAGATCGATCCTTTTCAGCGGGATGCTTTCAAGGAATACGCGGAGAATTGGGGACGCATCATTCCCCGCTGTGGAGGACATCTTGTTGGCTACTTCCTACCTCACGAGGGAACAAATAACATCGCATGGGGATTGATCGCCTTTGATAGCCTGGCGTCGTATGAAGCCTATCGCGCGCGCCTCAAGTCAGACCAGGAAGGTCGTAAAAACTTTGAAATGGCGCAGGCGAAGCGGTTTATCCTTCGCGAAGAACGGACTTTCGTGGAAGTCGTCGATGGCACGTTTGGTATTCCTGCAAGCCTGATGGGAGGTTCCTCTTGATCGCCGTGATTTTTGAAGTGTTGCCGCATCCAGATCAAAAGCAAGTCTACCTAAACTTCGCCGCCGATTTGAGATCCCACTTGGAGCATATTGACGGCTTCATTTCAATTGAACGATTCGAAAGCCTGACTGAGCCGGGTAAAATTTTGTCTTTGTCCTTCTGGCGGGATGAAGAGGCTGTGAAGCAGTGGCGAAACCTCGACGCGCACCGACGCGCCCAATCTGCGGGTAGACAGTACGTTTTTGCAGAGTATCGCCTGCGCGTGGCGCAAGTCATCCGAGACTATGGATTAAACGACCGCATGGATGCGCCTGACGATTCGCGACAGGTTCACGGTGGCTGAGTTCAAGCCAACCGCCGCTACCCAACAAGGCGCGCGCTGTCCCTGCCTAGACGAGAATTTCCATGCCCCTGAAATTTGAAGAAAGTAGTCATATCAACCTCTCGGCAACCGAATTCATTGAAAAACATTTAACGATGGGCGGCGTAAATTATGAGTTAGGACCTTTTCTCAAAATGTCGTGCCCGAAAGAATGGGAGCAGAGACCGTTAACCGAATGGCAGACGGGTACGCCGCTGTTCCGCAGTGTGATTTTCGCGCTTTGGTTCTTGCCGATTGACGTCCATTCGTTTTACATGGAGAGGGTGTCGGCGCATGGGTTCGAGGAGCGCTCCTCCTCATGGATGAATTCGTTATGGGCGCACAAACGGACAGTCGCGCCCGACGGCGCATCTTGCAAGATCCATGATGTGGTGGAGTTTACGCCAAGGATTAGGATCATCGGCGGATTGGCGGCTCTGATCTATCAAACAGTTTTTAGACACAGACACAAAAGGCTTCAGGTGCGTTTTGGCGCGAAACTCCGTTGACGAACTTCCGCTTGAACAAAGCGGTATCATAATCCCTCTCAAGAGATTCCTGCTCATCGGAGAATGTCCTCCCGAGTGGAAGGACTTCGATCTCTACCTATTCCGAGATAACGACACAGCGTTTTACGTCGGGCAATCACAACTCGCCTTTGCTCGCGTGTGGGAACATCTCCTCGGCGGATTCAAGGGACACTCGATTGTGGGTCGATTCGTGTGGGTCAACTGGCCCAAGTCTATGAGTTTCACGATTGAACTGTTGAGTTCACAATCTGAGCAGTTCAATGGCGTGGGGAATGATTTGTCTGCTTCGGAGCGGCTGTTGATCGAGCGCTGGTCGCCGTGTTTCAACGTTTCACTGAATAGTCAGCCGACGCCTCTGCCGACTTCCTACTTGCCGCCGAATGCGCCGTTCAGACGTAGAAGAAGTTTGAATGCCCTTCTCCACGAGGCGGAGCGCGCCGTGAAAGCGGACGATGCGAAACTGTGGCTGCAATCCATGGAGCAATGAATGGAACGCGGCGCGGTCCATTGAAACGAACAGGAGCAATACACATGAAAAGTAGACAACCAAAAGACGGCGACTTTTGCGAAGTGATTCGCGGAATACACGCGGGTAAATCTGGAACCGTCAGAGACAGCAAGATGAGCAAGACGGGTCATGTCACTATCACCATTGTGCAAGAGGATGGCGAGCGGTTCAAGACGCTTGCGCGAAATATTCTCGTCAAGCCGCGCGGTAGAGCCTGGCCATGACCTTCGAGTTCAGCGGCACAATCTTCCATTGGCGCGGACCTGCTCCGTATCTTTTCGTCGCTGTGCCAGAAAAGCAAAGCCGCGACATCCAAGCCATCTCAAGAGAGGTCACGTATGGCTGGGGTGTGATTCCCGTCCACGCGCGGATCGGCAATACCGAGTTCAAGACCTCCCTGTTCCCGAAAGACGGTCTCTACCTTGTGCCGATCAAAATGATCGTTCAGAAGGCGGAAGATATTGGTGAAGGGGACAATGTGAAGATTGGGCTTGAAATCCGTTTATGATCGAAATGAAGGGGAAAATCCTCCACAATCCCTGACAGGCTCGTCCATATTTCCTCCACAATGAGTTGATAACCTTACAGCAAATATAGGCATGTCATTCTGAGCCGCCCTTCGACTTACTCAGGGTAAACTCCACGACGAAGAATCTCTACCGCAACAAACGAGACTCTTCGCTCCGCTCAGAGTGACATAAAAGGAGAATCAACCATGAAAGCAGTTGTGTTTGAGTCATATGGTCAGCCAGATGTATTGAAGATCAAAGAGATCGAAAAGCCAGAAGTTTCAGATGATGCCGTGCTGGTCCGCGTGCGCGCCTCCTCGATCAATGTTGCGGAATGGTACGGCATGACGGGCTTGCCCATCGCCCGCATCTTGGGCGGCGGACTCGTCAAGCCGAAAGACACGCGTCTCGGCGCGGATTTTGCGGGCGTGGTCGAAGCGGTCGGCAAAAACGTCACCGATTTCAAGCGCGGCGACGAAGTCTTCGGCGGGAGAAGCGGAGCGTATGCGGAATACGTCAGCGTGAAAAATGCCGTCGCGTTGAAACCAGCCAACGTCACGATGGAAGAAGCGGCGTCCGTCCCCACAGCGGGAATCACCGCGTTGCAGGGACTGCGCGATCACGGGAAAATCCAGCCCGGGCAGAAAGTCCTGATCCACGGCGCGTCGGGCGGAGTCGGATCGTTTGCGATTCAGATCGCCAAAGCGCTCGGCGCGGACGTGACGGCTGTGTGCAGTACGAAAAATGTTGAACACGCTCGCAGGCTGGGCGCGGATCATGTGATTGATTACACCAAAGAGGACTTTACGCGCAACGGCAAAAAATATGATCTACTGCTCAATGTCAATGGCGGGCGTTCGTGGTCTGATTACAAACGCGTTCTCAAGCCAGACGCAACCTTTGTGCTCATCGGAGGACCCAAGACGGAATTGATCGGTCCAGTCAGTCTTTTGGTCAAGATGAAAGTTTCGATGCTGGGCGCGAGTCAAAAATTCGTGTTTTTCACCGCCCAATTCAACCGCGCGGATATGCAAACCTTGAAAGAGCTGGTCGAAAGCGGAAAAGTGAAACCGTTTGTCGAGAAGGCTTACCCAATGACGCGCATCGTTGACGCCATGACACATCTTGGCAACGGTCATGCGCGAGGCAAGATCGTTGTCACAATGACATAAACGAACACCGCAATAGCAACTCGCTTTGTACGATCCCGTATATGAGAATCAAAATGTGACGCTCGTAGAGGCAATCCAATGGAACTTAGATACTTTGAATTCTTGAAACATCTCATTCGCTTCAATCGACAGGTCTATCTCGATCATAATGCGACGACGCCTGTCAGCGACCATGTCCGTAGAAAGATGGAACAGGTGTTGAGAAACCAATACGGCAATCCATCGTCATTCTATGGCATGGGCAGAAAATCGGCAGAGTTACTCGAAGAAGCCCGACAACACGTGGCAAACGCCATCCACGCCGACTTGTCGGAGGTTTATTTCACCGCGTGCGCGACCGAGTCAAATAACGCCGCGCTCAAATCGGTTGCCGCGCATTTTTATCCGAAAAAGAAGAAGATTGTTTCCACGCCCATCGAACACCCTTCTGTGTTGAAAACGCTGGATTATCTCGAAACCCAAGGAGTGATCGTCAAATATTGTCCAGTTGACGACAAAGGGCGGGTACAACTCGCCGAATTGGAAAAGATGATCGATGAGGATACCTTCCTTGTCTGTTGCATGTTGGCAAACAATGAAACCGGCGTCATTCAAGACATCAAAGCGGTGACGAAGATCGCGCATCAACACGGCGCGTTGGTATTGACAGACTGCGTGCAAGCATTGGGGAAAATACCGATTGATCTCCGCGCATGGGATGTTGACTACGCCTCGTTCTCGGCGCACAAACTGTATGGACCGAAAGGCATCGGCGCGTTGTATATCAAACGGGGAAGTCCGTTTACTCCGTTGCTCCATGGCGGTCATCAGGAAAGCGGACTGCGGGCTGGGACTGAAAGTATCCACAACATCGTCGGCTTTGGGGCGGCATGTCAGGAGGTGGACAAACTCCTCGCGCAGAGCAAACGAACTCAAACATTGAAGCGACAATTGACTCAACGGCTCAAAGAGATCAAGCCAGATTGCGTGATCAACTCGCCAGAATCAGAATCCCTGCCGAACACGCTTAGCGTTACCTTCCCCGGCGTGGAGAATGCCGGGTTGATGGGAATGTTGGACTATCGCGGCATCGCCGTCTCTGCCGGGTCGGCGTGCAGTACCGGCGAAGATACGCCCTCCCACGTGTTGAAAGCGATCGGCGTATCCGACCAAGCCGCCCGCGAGACGATTCGGATCAGTCTCGGGCATGAAACTTCATCACGCGACATCCGATACACGACACAGGTAATCCAAGATTACATTGAAGGACGAATCTCTTTCGTCAACATGCTCGCGCCCGCGCAATTGAATGAAAACATTCTCTTCGACGAGAAAACTTTCATCCTCGATGTGCGCCCCGGCGATGACCGTAAAAAATTCGAGGGTCTGCCAAATTCTCACCAGGTCAACCCGCTCCGAGTCGAAAACTACTTGAAACAACTTCCGCGCGATAAAAATATTTTGGTGTACTGCCCGGGCGGCGGGCTTTCGGTGATGATCTCGTATTACCTGAAATCGAAAGGCTTCAAAAAAATCACCAACCTGCGCGGCGGGCTGGACGGCTGGAGAAAGCGCCGCAGTGACCTGTACGAGAAATACGCCGGGCAAAACGTCACAATCCTTGAACCGGACAAAATCAATTAACCGAAAGTTTCCTTACACTTTCCACTTTCTATTTTCTACCTCATTCTCTCTACTTTGCTTGCCAAAAACTTTCATAACTCATCCTTCATAATTCATCATTCATCCTTGATAATTCATCCTTCATCATTCCCCTTTCCTCCCTTATACTCCCCCCATGCCACCCCTCATCCTCGTCGTGGATGACGAACCCAAGATCGCGCGCCTCGCGCGAGATTATCTGGAGAAGAACGGATTCCGCGTCGTCACCGCCGCCGACGGTCAATCCGCGCTGACGATTGCCCGCCGCGAAAAACCCGACCTCATCATCCTCGACTTGATGCTCCCGCAAATAGACGGACGCGAAGTCTGCCGCATCCTGCGCCGTGAAAGCGACGTGCCCATCATCATGCTCACCGCCCTCTCCGAAGAGATAGATCAAGTGACGGGTCTCGAGATCGGCGCGGACGATTACATCACCAAGCCGTTCTCCGTGCGCGCGTTGGTGGCGCGTGTGCGGGCGTTGCTCCGCCGAACGCGCGGCGACGTGAAAGCGCCGAGCCTCATCCGCGCGGGCGGGCTTGAAATTGATTCGGAAAAGTACGTGGTCACATTCAACGGCGCTCCGATCAAGTTAACTCCCAACGAATTCAAATTGCTGGTCCTGCTCGCCAGCCGTCCCAGCCAAACGCTCACACGCGAGCAATTACTCGAAGACCTGCACGGCACATCCTCCAGCATGGATCGCAGTGTCGATTCGCACATCAAGAACCTGCGTAAAAAACTCGAAGCCGCCTCAGGCAAATCCATGATCGAAACTGTCTACGGAATCGGTTACCGCTTCATCGAATAGTACATTCGCGCTGAGCGGAGCGTCCTTCGTCTGCGTTCGTCGCTGTCGCTCCTCACTCCGCTCAGGACGAGAAAACAATTAAGTAAAGAGCGCAGACGAAGCGCCTGCAACCATCAAGCATTATGTCCAACGCCTCCTCCCCTCCCTCCAACCGCCACCGCTACCGCTTCGTGCCGTTCGTCATCTTCCTCGTCATCACCGTCTTCCTTTTCGTCGGAGGCATCGCCGCTCTTCTTTACCTGCTCTTTTCGCAATACACCAACATCAGAAATATCTGGATCCTCGTCTGCGGCGCGCCCGTCGTTCTGGTCGTCATCCTTTTCATTACCGCCTTCAACCTCTATCTCCGCTACGGCAAACCACTTGAAGAGTTTTTCAAAACGATCAATGCCGTTGAAGAAGGCAATCTCTCGGCGCGCGTGCCTGAAAGCAATTCCGACATGTTCAGCGATCTCATCAAACGCTTCAACAAGATGGTCGGCGAACTCGAACGCGCCGCGCAACAACGCCGCAACCTCACCGCCGACATCGCTCACGAACTCCGCACGCCGCTCCACATCATTCAAGGCAACCTCGAAGGCATCGTGGATGGCGTCTATCAGCCGACGCCCGAACACATCAACAACACATTGGATGAGACTCGCCTCCTCACCCGCCTCGTGAACGACTTGCAGACTCTCTCCCTCGCCGAAACGGGACAACTCCCGCTTCATCCCACCTTATTTCTGCTCGCCGACCTTCTGCATGATCTCACTTCGAGTTTTTCCTCCCAAGCCGCGTCCCTCGGTATCGACCTGCAAACGCGCCTCGCCGATTCAAATCAACAAGTCACCGCCGATTACGACCGCCTGAATCAGGTGCTGTCGAATCTCCTCTCGAACGCGCTGCGCCACACTCCTCAAGGCGGGAGAATTTCCATCGAAACCGAATCCGCGCGCGATACGCAATACGCAGTACGCATTACGATACAAGACACTGGCTCTGGCATCCCCCCCGCCGATCTCCCCTTCATCTTCGACCGCTTCTGGCGCAGCGACAGATCGCGCAGTGAACGCGCCCACAGCGGACTCGGACTCGCCATCACGAAACAACTCATCCACGCGCATGGCGGCACGATCGAAGCGCAAAGCGAACTGGGAACAGGCACAACGTTCATCATCGAGTTACCCCGCGGATAATCAGCAGACACGAAAACACGCCCTTGACGACGTTGCGCTGTGTCAAGGAATACGACACGATTTGCTTGGCAAATCGAACTGTCGCATAAACTTTCGTAAAATATGAAATACTGAAGTTGGGGATAATTTTTCTGTCTTGTCACAATCCGTCACCGCAAAGTTTACTTTGCGGCGCTGTAAATTTTTATGCTAGACTTGTCGCATGAAAAACAATCGCCTCATCACGAGCCAAATTTCAGACACCGTAACACGCCTCATCCTTCTGCCATTGATCGTCACGCTGGCGGCTGGATGTGGATCACCCGCGCCCAGCCCAACCGATATAGCCGCGCCTCCTACCCAACCGTCGTCACTCCCCACCAATACTTCGGCTCCCCCTGCCGCCCAGCCGGTCACGCCGACTACGGAAACGACAGCCACACTTCCGGTCACCGACGCGCCCGCGCTCCCGTCGAACATTCTCACGGGTCAACATCCATTCACATCCCAATCGGGAGGTCGGAACTATCTGCTCTTCCTGCCCTCAAATTACGGAAAAGACCCCGCGCAGAAATTTCCCCTGATCCTTTTTCTACACGGCTCAGGGACGAGCAGTTCGAACACCGACATGCTTCTCTACGAAGCCCTGCCTCAAATTTTGGGGTTCACGCCGGACTTTCCGTTTATTGTGCTCTCGCCGCAGATGACCGGCAAACCGGGCGATGAGTATTGGTTTCAAGATAAAGTGGAAGCGTCTGTTTTTTCCCTGCTCGATGAAGTGACCGCATCATACGCCGTGGACACGACGCGCGTCTACCTGACGGGTGTGAGCATCGGCGGAAACGGCGTATGGGAATATGGGTTGCGTCACCCAGACACGTTCGCCGCGCTCGCGCCAGTGATGGGGTTTGTCGGCGACACAACCGGCTTCCATGTCCCTGCAAATATTTGCGATTTGAAAAACAAACCCATTTGGGCGTTTCATGGCGCAGTCGATACGATCGTGCCGCTCGAGGCGGAACAATCCCTCGTGGATGCGTTGAAGGCGTGCGATGGCAACATCCAGTTCACGGTGTATCCTGACGGCGACCACGATATCAGCGGCAGGGTCTATCAGGATCAAGAACTTTATACGTGGATGCTGGCGCAGACGTTGAGGTGATTTGCGTGGAAAGTGGTGGGGCGCAATCGGTGTCAAGTTTCAGGTTCCACGTTTCAGTTTCAAGTGGACGGTCTTTGCCTCCCTTAATCCATTTCAATGTTATGTTTTCCTGGGGAATGTGCTAGACTCTCGATAACTACAAACCCATCCAATTACCAATTACATCATGGAAACCATCTCCTCCTCCATCAACACCTCCTCGACTGAATTCAAACAAAACTCCGAACACCATCGTTCATTAGCGAACGAACTCAAGGGACGCCTCGCCAAAGTTCGCGAGGGTGGCGGGGAAAAATACCGCAAGCGACACGAGTCGCAGGGCAAACTCTTCGTCCGTGAGCGGATCGAACGCCTGCTCGATCCCAATTCTCCATTTCTCGAATTCTCCGCGCTTGCCGCGACCGATCTTTACGATAACGAAGGTCCAGGCGCGGGTATCGTCACGGGCATCGGGCGCGTGTCCAACCGCGAAGTGCTCATCGTCGCCAACGACGCGACCGTCAAAGGCGGATCGTATCTCCCGATGACGGTCAAGAAACATCTGCGCGCGCAACAGATCGCCGAAGAGAATCATCTGCCCTGCCTGTATCTCGTCGATTCGGGCGGAGCGTTTTTGCCGCTTCAAGATGAGGTTTTCCCCGATGTGAATCATTTCGGTCGCATCTTTTACAATCAGGCAAGAATGTCCGCGAAAAAGATTCCGCAGATCGCGGCGGTGATGGGCTCGTGCACGGCGGGCGGCGCGTACGTCCCTGCGATGAGCGACGAAGCCATCATCGTCAAAGGGACTGGCACGATCTTCCTCGGCGGACCTCCGCTCGTGAAAGCCGCGACAGGCGAGGATGTGAGCGCGGAAGATTTGGGCGGAGCAGACGTCCACACGCGGCGAAGCGGGGTTGCGGATCATTTCGCGGAGGATGACGATCATGCGATTGAGATTCTGAGGAATATTGTTGAGACACTTCCGTCGAAAGTAGAAAGTGGAAAGTCGTTTTTCTACTTTCCACTTTCTAAACCCGAGGAACCTCTTTATCCCGCCGAAGAAATCTATGGCATCCTCCCCTCCACCTTCCGCGAGACCTACGATGTTCACGAGATCATCGCCCGCCTCGTGGACGGAAGCAAATTCCGCGAGTTCAAAGCCCGCTACGGCACGACTCTCGTCTGCGGGTTCGCGCGGATTCACGGATACCCCGTCGGCATCATCGCCAACAACGGAGTCTTGTTCAGCGAGTCCGCGCTCAAAGCGACTCATTTCATCGAGTTGTGTGATCAGCGCGGCATTCCGCTCGTGTTCCTGCAAAACATCACAGGCTTCATGGTGGGACGTGAAGCCGAAGTCGGCGGCATCGCCAAAGATGGCGCGAAGATGGTCCATGCGGTGGCAACGACGCGCGTCCCGAAGTTAACCGTTGTCATCGGCGGCTCCTTTGGCGCGGGAAATTACGCCATGTCAGGTCGCGCCTACGGCTCACGCTTCCTATGGATGTGGCCCAACGCAAGAATCTCCGTCATGGGCGGCGAACAAGCCGCGAATGTTCTGCTCACCATCAAACAAGATCAACTCGCCCGCGAAAACAAACCCGCCATGACCAAAGAAGAAGCGGACGAGTTCAAGCGTCCCATTCTGAAGAAATACGAAGACGAAGGGAACCCATATTATTCAACAGCACGTCTCTGGGATGATGGGGTGATTGACCCTGCTAATACGCGTCAAGTGTTGGGGCTGGCATTATCAGTTGTATTAAATTCACCTGTTGAGGAGCAAGGGTTTGGGGTGTTTAGGATGTGAAATGAAAGAGGAAAGAAGAAAGAGGAGTTTGAGATCATGAACTATGCCAAATGGCTTATAGACGTCCCGTCTGAGATCACAAATGATCCAATCTGGAAATTGGAAGTCTATCGCTTGGGATTATTCGCAGGTGACGTTGGCTTGCAGGACGTTTATTTTTTGGCAAAGCAACCCCTGATGCTGAAAATTGCAGACCAACTTCATCGTTCCATTGACTCGATCAGCGTAAATCTCACAGAAGGATACTCCCGAAGCAAAGGACCAGACCGCGCTCGTTTCATCGAAGCCTCGCTTGGGTCTGCGCGTGAGAGCCGCGAATGGTATTACAAATCCCGCCACGTTCTCAAACCCGAAGTTCTTAAACACCGCATGGGTCTTACAACCCGCATCGTAAGCATGTTAGCCCCAATGATTCCTCACCAACGCAAACACGCCATCCGCGAAGACAAAGCCGAATACAATACACTATCTTCAGGCTTCTCCATCGAATCAGAAGTACCCTTCCCATAAATCATCTTTCCTCTTTCATCTTTCATCTTTCCTGAGTTAACCAATACCACTCCTCGGAGATTCAAAATGACCTTCGAAAATCAATCAGGCAGTCCACACCATTTTCTAGCAAAATTAACAGGCAGTTGGACAGGCACATCCAGCGTCTGGTTCGAACCCGACAAACTCGCGGGCGAGTCACCTATCGTTGGCAACATCCAAATTATCCTTGATGGACGCTTTGCATTATTCCTCTATCAATCCTCCATCCAAGGCGAACCGCAACATGGAATGTTCACCTTCGGCTACAACACGACCCTCGACCGCTACGAATGTTCATGGGTCGACTCCTTCCACAACAACACCGCCATCATGTTCTGCACGGGGAACGCCACCGAAAACGGATTCTCCGTGCTCGGCAATTACCCCGATCCCGACGGCGGACCCGACTGGGGCTGGCGCACGCAAGTCGAATTGATTGACGCCAATCATTTGGTCATCACCGCCTACAACATCCACCCCGAATACGGCGAAGCCAAAGCCACAGAAGCGACATTGACGCGCATCAAATAATGTTCAAAAAAATTCTCATTGCCAACCGCGGCGAGATCGCCATCCGCATCCTGCGCGCCTGCAAAGAACTCGGCGTCAAAACCGTCGCCGTCTATTCCGACGCGGATAAAAATTCACAACACGCGCAACTCGCCGACGAAGCGCTTCACATCGGCGCCTCTTCGCCGAAAGAATCTTATTTAAATGCGGATGTCTTAATTCAAGCCGCGCTCACCTCCCAAGCGGATGCCATCCACCCGGGCTATGGCTTCCTCTCGGAAAACGCCTCATTCGCAGGGAGGGTTGCCTCAGCCCATTTGACCTTTATCGGTCCCTCAGCGGACTCGATCCGCGCCATGGGCGACAAAGCCGAGTCGAAGATTCGCATGAAGCAGGCAGGCGTGCCGACAGTCCCAGGCTTCGAGGGACTCGAATCCGAATCCGATTTCAAGAACGCCGCGCAGGAGATCGGCTATCCCGTGCTCGTCAAAGCCGCGGCGGGGGGCGGAGGGAAAGGCATGAGGGTGGTGAATCAGGCTGAAGAGTTGAAAGAAGCGATCGAGTCCGCGCGCGGCGAAGCGCTGAACGCGTTCGGCGATGAACGTCTGCTCGTCGAAAAATACATCCCGAACGCGCATCACATCGAGTTTCAAATCTTCGGCGACCAGCACGGACACATCGTCCACTTGTTCGAGCGCGAATGTTCGACGCAGAGGCGCTATCAAAAGATCATCGAAGAAACTCCATCGCCACTGCTCACGCCAGAACTGCGGAAACAAATGGGAGATGCCGCAGTCAACGCCGCGCGGGCCGTGAACTATTACAACGCGGGAACAATCGAATTCATCTTCGACCCATCACTTTCTACTTTCTACTTTCTTGAAATGAACACCCGTCTCCAAGTGGAACACCCCATCACCGAACTCACCACTGGACTCGACCTCGTCCAATGGCAGATCCGCGTCGCGGCGGGCGAGCGGTTTCCCTATTCGCAGGAACAACTGACTCAACGCGGACACGCCATCGAATGCCGCGTCTACGCCGAAGACCCCGCTAACGGATTTTTACCCAGCACAGGAAAACTTTTGCAATTCATCGAGCCGCGCGGACCAGGCATCCGCGTCGACTCAGGCTTCCGCGCAGGCGATGATGTGACGCATTTTTACGATCCGTTGCTGGCGAAATTAATTGTGTTCGGCGAATCGAGGGAAACCGCCATTCAAAAGATGCAAGCCGCGTTGCGCGACTTCGTTGTGCATGGCGTGACGAGCAACGTGGATTTCATGCAAGATGTTTTGGCTCATCCCGATTTTGCCGCTGGACGAGTCTTCACTCGCTGGGTGGAAGATCAACCTACGTGGAGTCCGCCCGACCCGTCGTTTGAAGCGCTTGTCTCCGCCGCGCTTGCTGATACCACAATCGAAAATCGTCAATCGCAAATCGTAAATGAGCATGATCCTTACAGCCCGTGGAAAAATCCAAATGGATTCAGAAATTAATTTTATGGAAAAGAAAAAAGTTGACCTTCGACTCATCGTTGCAGGCGCGGCGCTCCTCATCCTCCTCTACTTCGGCGCGGACAGTTTATGGCACATCGTAGGCATTGATTGGCGCGAGACCTACTACCCCGCCGCGCGCGCTGTGCTCGAAGGAAATAATCCATATCTCGCCGCGCCCACGTTTCGCAACCTGCCGTGGACATTGATCCCCATGCTGCCGTTGGCGATATTTTCCGAACGGGTCAGCGGCGATTTGTATTTCATCCTCACCCTCGCGTTGTATACGTGGGTCGCCGTCCGATTGAAAGCCAGCCGCATCGCGTTGATCGCATTTCTTTTATCGTCACCCGTTGTCTACGGCATGCGCATGTTGAACGTGGACGCGCTTGCGCTCGTCGGCTTCATCCTCCCGCCGCAGATCGGATTATTTTTCATCCTCATCAAACCGCAGATGGGCATCGCGATGATTCCATTTTGGATGTTCGAGACGTGGCGCGCTGGTGGATGGAGATCGCTTCTACGCGCCTTTCTGCCTGCTACAATCGCGACGGTTCTTTCCCTCGTCATTTTTGGTACCGCTTCCATCGGCAGGTCGAATGACTTGTTGCAATCCGCATGGAACGCCAGCCTGTGGCCCTGGGCATTCCCCATCGGCTTCGCGTTGACGATTCTCGCGGTCCGCAACCGACGCAAAGATCAGGCGATGGCGGCGTCGCCGTTCCTCTCGCCGTATCTCGCGTATCATTCGTGGGTCAGCGTGTTGGCAGGCTTGATGCAACGCGACCTCGAACTTGTCCTCGCGGTGATCGGCATGTGGCTGGTGGCGGTGATTCGGATTCTAGGATACGGATGAAAACAAATTTCGAGCATAACTCCAAAACATATAGCATTGACGTTGTCCCTTCGGGCAAAACTCATCGCGTCACGATAGAAGATAAAACCGTTGACGTTGAAATCCTACGCGCTGAAAACGGGAAAATGGATTTACTCATTGACGGCAAGCGTGTCACCGCGTACGTTTCCTCTGATAACGCCAAACGCTGGGTGACGGTGAACGGGCGGACATTTATGCTGACCAAATCGTCTGGCGCGAAGCGAAGGGGTGCGGGCGGAGATCAAGCCTCGGGGTTAGCCGCGCCCATGCCCGGCTTGGTGCGAAGCGTGAACGTCGTCGAGGGCGAGTCGGTGAAGAAAGGTCAAACGCTGATGGTCTTGGAAGCGATGAAAATGGAGATTAGAATCCACGCGCCGATGGATGGCGTGGTGAAATCGCTGGCGGTGAAGGTTGGTCAAACGGTGGAACGTGAGCAAGAACTGATCAATGTCGAAAGTCAAACGTCGAAGGTCTGACCTTTGACTTGTGACCTTCAACCTTCGACAAAGGAGTCTTATGGCTGGAAAATTTTTCGACGAGCTCGAAGTTGGGATGAAATTCAAACACGGCGGGCGCACCGTCACCGAAATGGACAACGTGCTGTTCACCGCGTTGACGATGAACACACAGCCTCTGCACCTCAACGAGGATTTCGCCTCGAAGACCGAGTTTGGTCAGCGATTGGTGAATGGCATCTTCACATTTGGACTCGTCGTCGGTTTGACTGTCGCCGATCTCACCGATGGAACCATCGTGGCAAATTTGGGATACGACAAGGTCGCGCATCCCAATCCCGTTTTTCACGGCGATACCGTCTACGCCGAAAGCGAGATCATCGAAAAGCGCGAGTCGAAATCGAGACCCGAGGCTGGCATCGTGCGAATCAAATGCTGGGGCAGGAAACCAGACGGAACAATTGTGGTCGAGTTCGAACGGACGGCGATGTTCTTCAAGAAAAGCAAATGAGCTTTGCTTTACCGGTAGGTCAAACATGAAAAGAAGGGCGTACATATTTTATTTCTTTTTCATCCTGATTTCGGCGTGTCAAGTATCTGTCCCCACCGAGCCAGTTGTGCAAATTCCGCATTTCCAAACTCCTAGTCCCGTCATCGCTCTTACGCCTTCGCCAAGACCCACATCAACTATTGATGAAATCCAGCGGGCATCTGGGGGGTTCCCGTTTTGTCAGGTATCTCCCCGGGAAGCGCGTCTCGGTTCATCGGTCAATATATCGGCTTTTCGCCTACCGCCAAATCATCCAATATCCATTTTTATTTATTATGAAACGAACGAGTTCATTCAACTAGAGTCAAGCAAAATCATGACGGACGACCACGGATATGTAAATTTCGATCTCATTATTCCTCAGGAGTTGCCTACAGAAACCTGGAGTCGAATTGGTCTAATTGCATATGGACCGACAGGACCGCTGTCTGAGGCATCTTGTGGGATTTGGCCTTGGACCGAAATATCATTAGCAACATATTCTGCCCGCCAGACTGCGATCTATGCGCCCACAATGACAGTTCCCCCCTTACAAGCTGCGATAACAGCGACACAGCAGTTTCTAAAAGACCACCTAGGTGCAAATTGTTATTATGGCTCCGCGCAAGCGGTTCGATTATCTCCCAACGGTCAATGGGCGGAAGCAATCTGTGGATATGATTCGATTATCATCATCAAAACCGATAGAACCAAGGAGTGGAACCTGTCATCTGAATTGCTTATCGGTCCTTATACAGGCCATTTTGTACATACAGCGCATTGGTCTATTGATGGTAAGTATGTCTATGTGGATGTGAACCCGCACACTGATGGGTATTGGGAGCCGTTCCATCAAGGTATGGTTCTATATCGTGTCAATCTTGAAACAGGTCAGGTACATGAAATACTGCCACAAGGTAAACAGGATGTGATATTCTACTCCTACGGATTTTCCCCGGATGACAGTCAACTAGCATACATCGTGACAGACAAATCCCCTGTCGTGTTGAAACTTCGCGATCTGGAAACCACCGCTGAACGATCTTTTGAATTCGACACCAAATATGATACAGGTGGAGGGTTCGTCTGGTCCCCAGATGGTCAAAAGCTGGTATTTTCCGTTACCCAATTTGACAGAACACCTTCCCAGTATATCGCTACATCCATCATCCTGTGGGATAGGGAAACAGGTCAACTAACGGAGCTGGTAAAAGATCATAAAAGTCAGATGGAAGCCATCGAATGGATCGATGAAACAAAGATCAAATTGGAAGCCATTATTTCGGATGCCGTGAGCATTACCACACAAGTTTACGAATTCGATCTAGCGACCAACACATTGAAAGAACTCCATCCCTAACGAAGTTTTAATCCAGACGGTACAATTGTGGTCGAGTTCGAGCGGACGACGATGTTTCTCAAGAAAGGATGAAGGCGGAAGGATGAAAGATCAAAGTCCACGTTTCAGCCATTCGGATGCTTGGATTTTCTTGAGCCTAGACGAATCTGGCGATCCTACATCGCTAGATTACTTGATTGCAAAAGCAGATTGGATTAATCATTGCATACCCGATGATGACGAAGTGGAAGATGCAATTAATCATTTGGCACAGGCAGGGTTGGTTCGGGTTCGAGGCTCGAAACCATACCTGACTGATGCTGGAAAAAAATTGTATAAAACGATTCATGGCGCAAAACGGATACGAGTGCTTACCTTGTGGGATAAACTGTCGAAACACTTGCAAATAGCAGATTTTCCACGATTGAAGGTGAAGAAGTACAAGCTTAAACCGAATGAGTTGAATGAAGCATACGAGCTGTATCATCAACGGTTTTTGAAGTTATCCAAAGAGAAGGAAATTCAATGAGAGCTAGACGCGCTTTACTCTACATGCCCGGCGATGACCGCCGCAAGATCCAAAAAGCGACCACGCTGGGAGTCGATTCCATTTGCATGGACATGGAAGACGGCGTGGCGGCGAACAAGAAGACCGAAGCGCGGGAAGTCATTGCTGGGGCGATGAAGGAATTGGACTTCGGCAAGTCTGAGCGGTGTATTCGCATCAACCAAATCAGTTCGGGCTTGGAGAAGCGCGATCTCGTCGCGGCGTTGGCAACAAATCCCGACACGATCGTTGTGCCGAAGATCGAAACTGCCGAACAAGTGAAATGGGTCAGCGAACACATCGAGACTTATGAACTTTCGAGCAAGTTGAACATTGGGAGCGTCCGCTTATTGGTTGGAGTGGAAACGGCGAAGGGAATCATGAACCTAAAAGAGATCGCCGAAGCGGACAAACGACTCGAAGCCATCATCTTCGGCGGCGAGGACTTCGCCGCATCCATTGGCGCGGTGCGGACGAAAGCCGCGACTGAGTTGCTCTACGCGCGGCAGGCGGTGGTCACTGCGTGCGCGGCGAATGACTTGCAGGCAATTGACATCGTCTTCATTGACTTCAAAGACCCCGAGGGTCTGCGCCTCGAAGCCGAAGAGGGAGCGCGGTTCGGCTTCAGCGGGAAACAGATCATCCACCCGAATCAGGTCGAGGCGGCGCAAGAGGCGTTCACTCCATCCGATGAGGCGATCGAGTACGCAAAGCGGATCGTCGAGTCGTTCGAGTCGAGTCAAAAAGAGGGCAAAGGCGCCTACGCGCTGGATGGCAAGATGATAGACATGCCGTTGCTGAAGAACGCGCAGAAGGTGTTGGAACGGGCAAAGGCGGCGGGGAAAAACGGAGCGCGGACTTAAGTCCGCAATCCGCATACGCATATGAAATGGTCAACCTCCCCTCACCGCCCGCCGCATCTCTACTTGGACGACGCGTGGTATTTCGTCACCGCGTCAACGGTTGGCAAGGCGAAAATTTTATCTTCCGACGCGCATTTCAATTTGTGGATCAAAACATTCAACGCATTGATCGCCGAGTTCAACGCGAAACTTATGGCATGGGTCATTCTCGCAAACCATTATCACTTCCTCTTTCTTCCGCAACACGGGCTTGATCTGGGAAAATTCATGAAGCGGCTCAATGGGAGCACGGCTTTCCAATTGAACGGACTGGATAACACACGCGGCAGAACCGTTTGGTACACCTATTGGGATACTTGCATCCGGGGCGAGCGGGACTTTTGGACACGTTTCAACTACATCCATTACAATCCTGTCAAACATGGCTATGTTCAACAGCCCGAGGATTGGCTGTTTTCCAGTTATCGCCAATACATCAGCGACAACGGCGAAGTGTGGATGAAAGAATGCGCGCAAGAATTTCCTGTTTTGACTCTGTTTGACGACGATAATTATTAACGGAGCGCGGACTTCAGTCCGCTATTCATATAAAAAATGGCGGACTGAAGTCCGCATTCCGGAGGTTTCATTTGCTTTCCATCATTTACGGCATTGCATCATCTTTATCATGGGGCGCGGGAGATTTCGCGGGCGGTCTCGCCAGCCGCAAGGTCGGCGCGTATCGCGCAGTGTTATACGCGGACTTCTTCGGCTTGTTGATCGTCATCGCCGCGTTGGCTTTTTATCCCGAATCGTTTCCCTCCGCAAAAGTCGCGCTCTATTCGTTCATCAGCGGCATACTCGGTTCGTTCGGCTTGCTCGTTTTGTACTACAGCCTGAGCATCGGGCAGATGAGCATCGCCGCGCCGGTCTCGGCATTGTTCTCAGCGTTGCTTCCCGTGATGTATGGCGCGTTCACCGAAGGCTTGCCCTCTGCGATTCAATTCATCGGATTCGCGCTCGCGCTCGCCGCCGTGTGGCTGATCTCGCAAGGCGACGGCGGATTCCACATCGGCAAACTCTCCGACTTGAAATTCCCGATTCTCGCGGGCGTGGGGTTTGGTTGCTACTTCATCTTCATTCACAACGCCGTCAGCGACCCCGACGCGCTGTTGTGGCCCATGATCCTCTCGCGCCTCGCAGGGACACTTCTGGTCTTCGCCATTGTGCTTGCGCGGCGAGAATCGTTCCCCGTTCCGCGCGAGGCATGGGGAGTTGTCGGCATCAACGCCACACTCGACCTCGGCGGCAATCTCTTTTTCATCCTCGCCAGCAAAGCGGGCAGGCTCGATATTTCCGCGGTCCTCAGTTCGTTATATCCCGGCGCGACGGTTATCCTTGCGTGGCTCATCCTCAAGGAACATATTTCGCGCAACCAAGTGATTGGCATCGCGCTTGCGTTTGCGGCAATTTATTTGTTTGCGATCTAACGAACCCAATTCTCAAGGATTTTCATTTTTGTCATCATTGCACGATGACAAAAACGGGTCGCTCCCGGGAAAGACAACTACCGTGCAAGAAAGTTGATACCCATCCTCATACTCGGCAGTGACTACAAACCCTTCGGTTGAGCCAGTCGACGGCTTTTCATACAAGTGATACCCTGCGCTCAGATGATCCTCAAAACCAGCCACCCGCCGCAGCGCGTTATCTTCGTGATTCGGCGCGATCCGAATCAACCCATTCATAAAATGGACAGCTTCCACTGCGCGCGGAGGCATTCGCATGAACCATCCGCCCGCCGCGCCGAGTGTCAGAGTCACAGCCACGAGCAGGGCAATCTTCAACGCCGAGAACCTTACATGACGCGCGCGCGCATACCTTTCAGTCAGCCAGCGGAGCGTCCACGAAATGGGCAGGGCAAGCGCCGCCACCGGCACAAGGGTGAATGCCAGCGCAATGATCTTCATGCCCGTGGTCGCTTCGCTGGGTTGCAACAACGAACCAGCCAAAACGATCGAGCTTGTGGCAAGCGCGCCGTACGCCAATCCGCGCCAGGTTTCAACAGCCCAACACGTCATATAGCCGACAATGCTCAACACCGCGCTGACAGCCAACCCATAGGATAGAAGAAAATCGAACTCAAAACCAAGCGGTAGGTCTCGATGCGTAAGCAAATCCACACCCGCAGCGGAAACGGCAAACGCGAGACCGGCAACCAATCCGAACAGAGCGCCGACCCGCGCGTGTCGCATCTTTGATTCGCGCGTGTTTTCGATTTCGCCATCCAGCGAAAGTCCAAAAGCCTTCATTCACTCTCCTGAAAATTTTTCGGTAATTCTCTCACAACTCCCGTCTTTCTTCCATCCTCAAGGTATGAGAGTAGAATCATTCGCAAGGAGTCTACAACATGGGTAAACTTTCAGGCAAGGTGGCAATGATCACAGGCGCGACCTCGGGCATCGGCAAAGCCACCGCGTTATTGTTTGCGGACGAAGGCGCGGATGTCGTCATCACGGGACGCCGCGCGGAGTTGGGACAACGCGTCAGGGAGGAGATCAGCCGTAAGGGGGTCCGATGCGAATTCATCCAAGCCGATCATGCCGACGGGGAGGCTTGCTCCCGCGTCGTCAGCCAGACTCTCGCCTCGTTCGGTCGCATGGACATCTTGTTCAACAACGCGGGCATCGTCACACATGGCATAGCCGAATCGATCTCGGATGACATTTGGAATGAGACGCTGGCAATCAACGTGACGGCGGTGTGGCGCATGTGCAAATTGGTCTTGCCCGTGATGAAAGCGCAAGGCGGAGGCGCGATCGTCAACTGCGGATCCGATTGGTCAGTAGTGGGAGGTAAAAACGCGTTTCCATATATCGCGAGCAAAGGCGCGGTGGGGATGATGACCAAAGCGATGGCGCTCGATTACGCGCGCGACAACATCCGCGTGAACGCAGTCTGCCCCGGCGACACGTTCGTAGATCGCTGGCTCGAGACGGAGCAATTTAATTCTTCAGACGCCGCCTATTTGGAAAATGAGATCAAGAAAGCCAGTGCCTATTTGCCGATGGGTCGCTTCGGCAAACCCGAAGAGATCGCCAAGGCGGTGTTGTTCCTGGCTTCGGATGATTCATCGTTTATGACAGGGCATTTATTGTTGGTAGACGGCGGCAATACGGCGCAGTAAGGCGTTGAACAGCGATCGGCAAGACCCAGCCGCGCGCGAGAAGGCTTCGGCGATGATTTCAAGGGATGTGTCAGTGACATTGTTCATCGGTTTGCTCCTTGAAGCGGTGGTTTCGATACGCCCTCGGCTGTCGCCTCGGGCTACTCAACCACCGGGCGCACATCAAACAAATCTCCTCAACTGCCATTCGCTTCGCACTAATCCAAAAATATTTCTCGGCACATTCGCCAGCCCTCTCAACGATCTCTGTTTGAACGCTTTCCTCGCGCGGAATTCATAATGGACTCGTCCATGCAACACGCGGTAAAACTCTGTCGGGAACGGACCGCGATAGAGCATCGCCAAGTCTTGCGAGTCGACCCAGTTTTGTTTTTCGCCCAGTTCCAATTTCACGCGTTCGTAAAATTTCGTGCCGGGCAACGGGTATGAAACCGAAATACCGATATCATCGGGCGCGCAATCGCGCACCATTTTCAATGTTTTTTGCACATCGTCCCATGTCTCGCCGGGGTAGCCGAACTGCAAAAAGAATCCCACTTCGATCCCGTTGGCTTTCAACAACCTCGCGGCGTTGTAAATATCCTCCACCGTATCGCCCTTGTCCATCGCGTCGAGAATTTCTTGCGAACCCGACTCCGCGCCGAGCCATGCGGTTTTGCATCCCGCCTTCGCCAGCGCGGGCGCGGTTTTTTCATTGATCAAGTCTGCGCGTTGCAAACATTTGAAGGGAATCACCGCATCGGCTTCGTTCAACAGCGCGGCAAACTTTTCGATCCAATTCGGTTTCAATCCCAAAATATCATCCGCGAACCAGATGTGATCTGGCGCGAACGTTTCCTTGATCCACTTCATCTCGGCAACCACATTTTCAGGCGAGCGCGAATTGTATCGCTGTCCCCAGATCGGTTTGGCGCACCAGTTGCAGTGATACGGACAGCCGCGCGTGGTGACCATGTTCATCGAAAAATATCCGTGATGCTGCAACCAGAGGCTTCGATATTTTTCGACTTCCACCAAATCCCAGGCGGGGAAGGGTAATGTGTCGAGGTTGGTGATGTCGGGACGGCGGGGGGTAGAGAGAAATGGAGGATTAGAGAATTGGAGAATTGGAGATTGGAGATTGGAGACTGGAGATTTATATGCGAGACCGAGAATCGATTCAAGCCCCGCTTCTTTCCCTGTGGACAACTGATTCAACAACTCAAGCAGAGTCTCCTCCCCTTCGCCCAGGATGCAGTAGTCTGCGCCGTGTTCGAGGTAGTCTTTGAAATGATCGGTCGCGTCGGCGCCGCAGAGGATGACGACGCATCCGCGCGATTTTGCCATGTGGATCATGTTGAACGCGGCTTCGCGCATTCTGAGCAAACACATCTTGGAAAGATAGTTGAAATTATCTTCGTAGATGATCGCGTACTGCGGCTTGTACTCATCCAGCGACTTCGCCCACTCCTCTTCCGACTCTGCCAGCATCGCGTCGAACAACGCGACATCGTATCCATGCTGACGGAGCCAACTTGCGGCGTATAACGTCCCCAGCGGCGGATAGGGTTGCATGGCTTCCCAGAGTTTGGGATCGAAGCGGAGGTAGTAGGATTGACCGAGGAGGATTTGGGTCATACCACCCTCACCCCTAGCCCCTCTCCCAAAGGGAGAGGGGAACTGTCGCCCAATTTACCGAGTTTCTGCAAAAATATTTCGTGTGTCCATTTTCTGTGATGGTGGAAATTTCCCTGACAGACCTCGGCGGTGAAGATGGTCTCTTCGCCGAAGCCGGGTTGATGGGAGAAGCGGGCGATCTTGCGGGTCATTTCCCATGATTCGAAGTAGTCTCCGAGTTTACCGCGCAGGGGAAATTGAAGAAAACGCTTAATCGTAGTAGCGACTCCGCGAAGCGCCCCTCTGGGGTCAGCCGCTGTGTTGGCACGACTATCGCAAAGTGAACTTTGCGGCACGAATTCCACAACCCAAGAGTTGACTTCCATGACTTGCCGATACACATCCATGCCTGAAATCGGAATCATTTGAACCAACTCGCGGGCAGAATATAGATCATGCAGGGGCCATTCAAGCGCGGATTCGGAGACGATGAGGTTCGGGCAAATGGTGTGACCGAATGGACGCACGAGTCGGTTGAACAGCAGGGCAAACGCGCGCGCTGTCCACACACGACCTTTTGCGGTGACGAGCATGTAATCGAAGTCCGCATTTTTGGAAATGTTCAAGACGGCGAGAGAACCTGTCAACGCCACCATGCGGACGAAGGGCAGAGAGCCGAGGATTCGTCCATAGCGCAGGGCAATAGGCAATAATTTTCTTGAGCGCGCTTCGCGTTCGTTGCGAATCTCCACTATCTCATTGCGACCCGCGAGAAAATAAAATCCATCTAGTTGTTCAGCTTGTCCGTTCATTGAATCTAAAGCGACAGACAATTCTTCCGCGTTGGCGGGAACGGGAAGATAGCGATGCAACTCGTCGAAGCGCAAGGGATAGTCGAAGATGTCCGAGTAGGTCAATGCTTCGAGGATGGCGCGGGAGAGGGAGGCGGAGGGCATGAGAAATGTCGCTAGGGTGAATCAGTTAGAAGCCGCGGAGGGAAGCGTCTTTGAATCGCTTGAAGAATCGTCAGACCGGAGTTGAAGAAGAGTCCAGCCGCGAAGATCGCCGCGTACAACGCGATCAGCCAGTTGGAATTTTGAATCGCAAGCCAGACTGTCCAGAGGTTGAACAATGCGAGGAAAATTTCGAAGGGGACGAGAAAATCCATTTTGACATAATAGCGGCTTGATTCCCATTTTTGCGCGCGGGCGGTGATGCCGTATTTCGGCGTCCGCTCGAACGCGCCGCGGCGACCCGCCCACACTTGCAGCGCGGCGCGCAAAGTGTTGAGCATCAACCCCGCGCCGAGCGCGGCAAGCGTGACGATGTACGGCAGGATTGCGAACCAACGTTTGTGAAGCGACTTTTGCGCGACCGCCACCAACGCGATCGGCGCGAGCGCGGTGAAGTTGAAAACGACGGCGATGCCGAACAAACTGATCAAGCCCGGGTATCGTTCTGAAATTGCAACGACCAACGGATATAAAAACACGCACATGAACAACAACAAATGAATCAAATAGCCCGTGAGATGCAGGCTCGCTTGAATCTTTCGCGCGAGGGTCGCGTCCGATTTCCAGATGACGGGGATATAACGGATCGCGCAATCGAATCCGCCGTGCGCCCAACGATGTTGCTGGCGTCGAAACGCGGTGAAACTCACGGGCAACTCAGACGGCACTTCGACCTCGCCCGCATAGCGCGCGCGCCATCCGCGTAAATACGCGCGATACGAAAGATCGAGGTCTTCGGTGAGAGTCTCGGCTTTCCATCCGCCCGAATCAATGATCGCCGTTTTGCGCCACACGCCCGCCGTGCCGTTGAAGTTGAACCACAAACCAAGTTGCGAACGCGCGAGTTGCTCCACCGCAAAATGCGCGTCGAGCGAAAGCGATTGCAAAAAAGTCAACAACGAATAACCGCCATTCAAATGTCCCCACCGCGCTTGCACGAACGCGATATTATCTTCATCGAAGTATGGATGAATCTTTTTGAGAAAGTCTGGCTTGGGAACAAAGTCCGCGTCGAAGATGGCGATGAATTCTCCCTGCGCGGTTTGTAACCCGTCAGCCAACGCGCCCGCTTTGAATCCATGGCGTTGAGCGCGATGCAGGTGATGGATGTTAATCCCTTGCACTTTGATTCGATCCACGGTTCGCGCGACGAGTGAAACTGTCTCGTCTGTGGAGTCATCCAACACCTGGATTTCGAATCGGCCGCGCGGGTAATCAAGCGCGGCGGCGGATTCGATCAACCGTTCGGCGACGTACAACTCGTTGTAGATCGGCAATTGAATCGTGACGAACGGTAACGAATCCATGTTGAGCGGCAAAGGCTTGGAGGCGAGCGCGTCGCGTTTCTTCCATGCGTGATAGGAAAGATATAAAAAGTTCAAGCCGTAGATGAACAGAGTCGTGACGACGAGGAAGTAGATCACGGTGACGGGGATGAAGAGGGTGTCGAGGGAGGTCATGATGATTTGATTTCACCCTCACCCGCTTCGACTGCGCTAGCGCTCCGCTCAGCGCGGAGAGGGGCACTGAGTGCAACTGCAACCAATCCCCAGGCGAGCCATTGCCAGATTCGGCCGGGGGTGGAGAACCAGGTGTAGTAATCGAAGAAGCCGACGATGGTGACGGCGAGGAATAATCCCATCGCGCCGATCACTTGCGGATTTTTGCGCGCCTCCACGTTCCGTGAAAATGCGATCCATGGAAGAATCATCAACAGGAAGTAGAAGATCGCGCCGAACATGCCGGTCTCCAAGCCGACGGTCAGCAAGACAAAATGAGGCGGCTGGTAATTGAAGGTTTCGGGGAGTTGGGGGATTTCCTCTCGAAGGGCGAGCGGCGAAGCGGACATGCCGACGCCGGTCAATGGGTGTTTGGAAAAAATATGATTGGCAGATGCGATGAGGAACAACCGCTCCTGCACCGCGCCGCGCTCAGAGCGGACCGTCTCGAACGAACTCCCCGCATTGAAGCGCGCGCCGAAGTAATTTGAATTCATCACAATAAAAGGCAGGGCAACGAGTATGGCGCATACGAAAAGCGGGACAACGGATTTGAGAGACGCCCAACCTCGCGCCTTCGCTTCAAACCAGACGATGAAGATTGATCCCGCCGCGAAAGCCAGCCACGCGGAGCGAGAGAAGGTCATGAGCAACGCGAGGCTTATCAAAACAAAAACAGAGCCGAGAACTAGAGAATTTTTTCTGTTGCCGCGCAGATAAACGGTCAACAGGATGAGGAGGCTGAAGGCGAGGCATCCGCCCAAAATGTTGGGATGATCCGAGAGTCCATAGGCGCGGAGGATGCGGGTCGCCCCATCCGAAATGATAGACACGCCGGACCAGGATGGGTCGAGCAGATATTCGCCGAGAACTTGTAACCCAACTGAACGTTGCAGAATAGATTGAGGAATCGCAACCGCCGTTTGCAACATGCTTTGCAGTCCCACCGCGAAGGCGACGTTGAAAATCGAAATTTGTTCGTTGACAATGAAAAGATAAAAAAGAAATAACAGACACAAACGGATGGCATGATAAAGGGAGAGAGCGCCGTCCACGCTTGAGGCAACTGAAATCAGGGAAGAAGCGGTCAGCCCCGCGAGCGGAATCCACACGAGCGGTGGCCCGAATCGCAATGGCTTGGAATTGAATCGCTTTGCGAATCCCCAGGCGATCAACATAACAAGCAACGCGATGTCGGGCAGAAAGAGGAGGAAGTCGGTGTAATCGCTGTAGATCGCATGACTCGGACGCGACTGCAACATCATTCGCAAGCGAACGGGGGCAAGGATGAGCGTTAAATAAAACGCGCTATGCGCGAGTTTCTCTGTCCAATGTGATGCAGGGTGTGGGGATGCGAGGACCATTTTCGGAAGGCTTATTATAATGATGAATTAGACGCCCATGTCTGAATTTATCTTCCTCACACAAACGGACTATCATGCCGCGTGACATCGTCGTCAACGGACGGTTCCTCGCGCGGCGCGTGACGGGAAATGAACGATATGGGCGCGAGATTCTGCGTCGCTTCAAGAATGAACATCGAGTTGAGCAGACTCGCACTCAAGGTATTTTGGGTCATGCGTGGGAACAGTTCATCCTGCCGACGAAGTTGAGCCGCGATTCTATTTTATGGTCGCCCGCAAATTCGGGGCCGATCGCAATTCGGAATCAGGCGTTGACAATTCATGATTTGAGTCCGCTTGAGCATCCCGAATGGTTTACGAGAAGTTATTCGGCTTGGTATCGTTTGTTTTTGCCGAGACTCGCCAAACGAGTCCGTGTTATTTTCACGCCTTCGGAGTATGTAAAGCAAAAAGTGATAAAGCGATTCGGGGTCGAGAATGTCATCGTCACGCCGAACGGAGTGGATACGTCTGTTTTTCGCCCCGAAACAAAACAAGGCGTAATTGATTTCCCCAAAAAGTATGTTTTGTTCGTCGGTTCGCTTCAACCTCGCAAGAATCTTGAAGGGTTGATGGTGGCATGGCATCAGATCAAAGGTAAGTTCGCGGATACCTGGCTGGTGGTTGCAGGGGATTCGGGACACGTGTTTCGTTCGGTAAAATTCTTTGCGGATGAGCAAATCCGCTTTTTGAATTATGTCGCGGACGAAAACTTACCGGGCTTATATGCCAACGCGGAGTTGTTCGTACTCCCATCCTTTAACGAAGGTTTCGGCTTGCCCGCGCTCGAGGCGATGGCGTGCGGGACTCCGGTCATTGTTTCAGATGGCGGCGCATTGCCTGAAACGGTTGGCGAGGCGGGACTCGTTTTCAATTTAGAGGAGGCTGATAGCCTTGCGCAGACCATCGAGAAATGTTTGAGCGACGAAGATTTGCGCAAGTCGCTTTCTGAAAAAGGATTGACGCGAGCGAAAGATTTCTCTTGGCAGAATACAGCAGATTTGATCTGGAATACTTTGAATGAACTCTAATCTCCGCTGGAAACTTGCTTGTGGCGACAAAGATTCTTCGTCGCCGCTTCGCGGCTCCTCAGAATGACATGATCCCGACTTTTTCTACACCGCGCATCGCTTTTGTGCTCGATACGCTCCCCTCCATTGGCGGCGGGGAGAAGGTGTTGTTCGCCGCGTTGGAGGCGTATCCCCGCGCGGATATTTTCACGCTGATCTACAATCAAAAAGTTTTTGTCAACTCGCCGATTGCGGAGCGGAAGATACATACATCGCGGCTGGATTCGCTTCCGTTCGCGCATACACATCACCGTTATTTGCTTCCGCTCATGCCTCCTGCAATTGAGCAAATCAACTTGCGCGGATACGACATCGTCGTTTCATTCAATTACGCGGTGGCAAACGGCGCGCGGACTCCCCATGGAGCGCGTCACGTTTCGTACACGCACACGCCTTTGCGTTACGCATGGACGAATATCAACATCAACGGAAAACACACGCGCCGCAATTTTCTCCTCGACCAATACATGCGATCCTTCCGCGCGTGGGATCAACGCGCCGCGAATCGCGTCCATGCGATGGCGACGAATTCGCACACTGTCCGCCAGCGGATTCGGGAGGCGTATCAACTCGAAGCGAAGGTGATCCACCCGCCCGTCGAGGTGACGCGGTTTCGTCCCAGCCTGAAACGCGAAAATTATTTCATCACCGTCACGCGCCTCGTCCCGCACAAACGAGTCGACTTGCTTGTGCGGGCGTTCAATCAATTGAATCTTCCGCTCGTCATTGTCGGCGATGGACCTGAACTGCCGCGTTTGAAAGCGATGGCAAATTCGAATATTCGATTGCTGGGATTTCAGTCGGATGAAAAAGTTGCCGAATTGCTGGGCAACGCGCGCGCGTTCGTCTGCGCGGCAGAGGAGGATTTCGGCATCGCCATCGTGGAGGCGCAGGCGGCGGGATGTCCCGTCATTGCGTATGGTTCGGGCGGCGCGTTGGAAACGGTGGAGGAGGGAGTCACGGGTTTGTTTTTTGCAGAGCAGGCTGAGGAGAGTCTGATCGAGGCGATCCAGCAGTTTGAAAAAATAAATCAAACGTTCGACGCTCGTGAAATAAAAAAACGCGCCGAACGATTCAACAAGGCGCGTTTTTTGGATGAGTTTCGAGAATTCGTTTCGGGTTTTGCATTTTTATAAAACGATCGAGCAATAATCCAAACCACCGAGACACGGAGACACGGAGTTTTTTTACTCAGTGTCTCCGTGTCTTCGTGGTTTAAAAGAGAGCGGAAGAATTGCTCGACTTAATTGTTAATCTTCAAAACCCAGACGGCTTGCGATGCCTGAGACATCAATTTGCGCGTCCACCGCGGGCGACCTCAACTGCGCTTCCATGCCGCCATCCACCACAAGTCGTTGACCGGTGATGTACGCCGCGTCATCAGAGGCAAGAAACACGGCGGCAGAGGCGATGTCGGCTGGCGCTCCCGCTTTTCCGAATGGAATCGTCCGCGCGGCGGCTTCGGGACCGGTCGCGCCGCCGAGGGCGTTATCCACGGTGATGTTGCCCGGCACCACCACGTTGACGCGAATCTTCCACGGGGCGAGGTCCATTGCCATTGCGCGTGTGGCGGCTTCGATCCCGCCTTTGGTGGTGTCGTACGCCATGAGCTGGCGATGCGCGCGCATCCCGCCGCCTGAACTCATGTTGATGATCGCGCCGCCCGCCGATTTTCCTTCGGGGTTTTGCTTCACGAAGATCCGCCCGGCGCGTTGACTGCACAAGAACATGCCGGTGAGGTTGATCTCCAACGCGCGAGTCCATGCGGCTTGGGTCAACTCGAGAAAATTTTTGTTGGAATCGGGATGATGCACGAGCGCGGCGTTGTTGACGAGGATATCCAGCCTGCCGTGTTGCTCAATCACTGTCTTGAATAGATTGTCCACCTGTTCGGCGTTCGACACGTCGCACAACACATACGACGCATTGAGTTGACTCGCAAGCGCTTTGGATTTCTCTTCATTGAGATCGGCGATGACGACCTTCGCGCCTTCTTCTGAAAATCGCGCGCTGATCGCGGCTCCGATTCCCTGCGCCCCGCCGGTGATGACGGCAATTTTGTTTTGTAGTTTCATGGTGAATTCCTTTTGAGTCAATTTATCGAACCGCTAAGCGCGCGAAGTGAAACGCGGGGCTAAAGCCACCTGCTCAGTGCATGGAAGCCCCTTCGGGGCTGTGGAGCCGAGTCGGCTTCAGCCGACTTCCACGAACTGAGGCAGGGCTTTAGCCCGCCGAATCGCGCCATAGCCATGATTGACGTTAAGTTCAGAATCATATCTGTCCCGAAGCGCCCCATTGTTTTATTAATTCTTGATAGCGCAGATCTTCGTAACGGCTAAACAAAAACGCGGGGGCATAACTGGGCAAGTCAACGCCGGTGATATGCTTCGCCAGCAAATCAGACGCGCCGCATGCGACTTGCATCCCAAACCCGCCGAAGCCGCCGAGGATGTACGCGCCGTCCACTGGCAACGGCCCGATCAGCGGACGATTCTCCGGCGTGCGGGCGTAGTAGCCTCCGTCGATGAACGGCTTGGGGAGTTGGTTGAAATATTTCGACAAGCCGGGGATCACCCGCGCCATGCCGCGCAACACCACCTCGGGCAACTGCGGGTCGAGCGGAATGGGATAGACCGACTCTTCCAACGCTTCATTGTGATACGCCCACTGCAACAAGACCATGTTCCCCTCGCCTTCGGGTCGGCTGTGCACGCCGGCTGGGAATTCCTCCGTCAACCAGCGCGTCTCTTCATCTTCTGCAAGCGCGGCGCGTTCCTCGTCTGACCACATCAACGTGACCGGGTCGTTCCAGATGAACAAGCCCATATCGCGCGGCACAACACGATACGAATCGTTGAACATCATCTTGAGGTGCGGCTCGCACAAGATGGGCAAGTCCACGCCGATCATTTCCCCAACCGATCTTTGCAACGGTCCCGCCGCGATGACAAAATTCCGAGTGGAGATAACCTGCTCGCCATCATTTGCCGCCACCTTCACGGACTTAATTCGATTGCCCTCCACTTCCACACTTTCCACTTTCCCTTTGACGAGTTGCACGCCATGCGCGATTGCCTGCTCAAGCATGTACATGCCGAACTGTTGCGCCGCAAACCATCCGCACCTCCGCGCGTGGACTATTGCCAGCGCATTCTCAGTCACATACGGGAATTGCTTGCGGATCAACGACCGGTCGAGAAACAAGTCGGCTCCTGTGGGCGCATCGAACAAGCCATGCTCGCTCACGGGGATATATTTCGGATCATCGCTGGAGTTGCGATACACACGCAGATCGCCCGCGCCGAGACTGGTGATCTCCTCCGCGTTGGCGATCATTGCCTCGACGCCGCTTGGGTCGCCAGTGGCGTATAAATATCCACGCCTGTGCATTGCCAAGCGACTCGGCGCTTCGCGGTGCAATTCTTCCATGATGTCGATACTGCGGTTCATTAGCCGCACCATATCATCACCGGGACCGGGCCACCAATTGCGATACGACTCGGATGATTTATCGCTGGTGAGGGTCAGCGGCGGCAACGGGTCAACGATGACGATGTTTTTCGCGTCATGTTTCACCGCGAGTTGATAAGCCGCTGAAATTCCAGCGATCCCCGCCCCGCAGATGACGATGTCGGCTGTGTTGGTGTTGATCATAGATTCCTTTGGTTCATAGTTCGGTGGTCGAGTAGTCCCGCGATGCTTCGTCTTCGTGGCGCGAACATCACGCGCCACTCCGCTCAGCACGCGCTGGACGTATCGAGACCACCACGTCGTAAAGCAACTCTTGTTCGAGACATATACATGTAACTGGTGGTTTCGATACGGGGCGGACGCTTCGACTGCGTGGCGCGAAGAACACACGCCACTCCGCTCAGCGCGAGCCCGCCCCTACTCAACCACCGAGGTTTCTTTCATCTTTCTTCTTTCCTCTTCCGTCCTCTCCTCATCCACCTTCCCCTCCTCGATCACCACGCCATATTTTTCTCGCGCGGCATCCAGAGAAACATATCCCTGCTTCACATCTTCCAACACGGAGGCGGGATCGCGCTCGAGGGGCGAATAAAAGCCGCCACCGCCGGGCAGACGTAACGTCACGGTTTGACCCGGCTGGAGGGTGTAGCGACTCTTCGGATGCGGGCGATAGCCGTCCGAACGAATCACTTCGCCCGGTGTGCCATCCAGCCCGCCATGGAAACCTCGCGCGGAAAACTTCGTGCGATCATACATGCACGAATGAGTCGCGGGTTTGCCGGTCAACACTTCGAGGACCATTTCCTGCCCCAAGCCGCCGCGAAATTTTCCCGCGCCGCCGGTGTCGGCGAGCAGTTCGCGCTTGTGCATGCGGATCGGCGCAACGGATTCGATCACCTCGGCTGGCACACCGGTGATGCCGCTGGGGAACGCGGTGGCAGACAACCCGTCGCGATACGGACGCGCGCCCATGCCGCCCGCCGAAAAATAAATGTAGGCGAACACGTCGTGCGAATCTTTTAACTCGCCCTCGAACATCGTGTTCCATAAACCTGCCGAACCATCGGCAATCACATGATTTGGAATCGGATTCGAAAGCGCGTGCAAAATCGGCTGTGAGACGAAATGCCCAATGAGATGACGCGCGCTCACGGGCGCGGGTCGGCGGCAATTGAGGATCGAACCTTCGGGCGCGATGACTTTGATCGGGCGGAACGCGCCCTCGTTGTTCGGAATATCAGGCGCGACCGCGCACATCAACGTGTACGTGGAATACGCGTGCGTGTAATTCATCACCACATTGATGCCGCGCCGAATCTGCGGTGAGGTGCCGTCGAAATCCACGACGATATCGCGGTCGTTGACTGTGACCTTGCAGTGGATCGTCACGGGGTCGTCGAAGCCGTCAATGGTCACCGCGCTTTGATAGACGCCGTTCGGAATTTTTTCAATCGCGTCGCGCAATCCTTTTTCGGTGCGATCCAGAATCAACTCCGAAAGTTCGGCGAGCGATTCGAGTTTGTACTCGTCCATCATCTCGATCAACTTGCGGCTCCCCACCATGTTGCCCGCTTGCTGAGCGTAAATATCGCCGATCACTTCATCGGGCACGCGCACGTTGGCGCGGATGATGTCGAACAAATCTTTGTTGGGTTCGCCTGCTTTGAACAACTTCATCAACGGGATGAACAATCCCTCTTCGAATAATTCCGTCGCATCGCCGCCCATCGTCAAGCCGCCGATGTCCATCGCGTGACACGTGCTGGCAAACCAGCCGATGCCTTTGCCTTTGTAAAACACAGGCGAGACAATCGTCTGGTCGAACAAATGTCCCGACGCCGCCCACGGATCATTCGTGATGATCGTGTCGCCAGGCTGAAGTGTTTCAATTGGAAATTGCTTCACCACGTGATCGCGCACGCAATTCGCCATCGTGTTGATGTGCCCAGGCGTGCCCGTCACCGCTTGCGCGAGCATGCGTCCTTGCGCGTCGAACACGCCCGCCGAAAGATCGCCCGCCTCGCGCACCAACGTGGTGAACGACGAATGGATCAACGCCGCCGCCTGTTCGTTGACGATGGAAAGCAATCGCTTCCATAACACTTCGAGCAAAATTGAGTCGACCATGTTTGCACCTGTAACGCGAGATTTATCTCGCGCATCACTGGCGACATAAATGTCGCGTTACCGAGTTAATACCAAACATCCATTCACATCCACACGCGCCGACCAATTCGGCAAAACAATTGTGGTGGACTCTGCCTCTTCGATGATCGCGGGACCGTTCGCTTTGAATGACGATGAAAGCGACTCGCGCCGATAGACGGGAGTCAACGCCGCGCCATCATCGGGATTGAAAACCACGTTCCGCCTCCCATACGGCTGGTTCGCCCTCTGCGACTCTTCTCCCACTTTCAGCGCCCGCCCTTCGATCTCCAACGCGGGACCCGAAACCACCACGCGCCAATTCACCGCCTGGATCGGAACGCCCTCGCACAACACGCCATAGAAACGCATATACTCTTCTTCAAAACGTTTTTCGAGCATGGACAACGTTTGCGCGTTGATCTCATTCCCCTCGAACTCCACGCGGATCTCATAGCCCTGCCGCAGATAACGCATGTCCACACTGCGCGTCACGCGGATATCCTCCGCCGCGACTCCCGCGTTCATCACGATTCCCCGCCCCTCGGATTCGAGATCGCGCAAAATCTTCATCAACAGTTGCGCATCCACCTGGTCGATGCGCGTGAGATAACTGCGCGTGAAATCGAACGAGATCGGCGCAAGCAAAAAGCCGAACGCTGAACCGACTCCCGCAATCGGAGGGACGATCACGGTGCGGACGTTCAATCGCTCCGCCACCCCGCTCGCATGGACGGGACCCGCACCGCCCGTCGTCACCATCGCATACTTTTGAATGTCCAAGCCCCGCTCTGCCGCATGGACGCGCGCCGCCGCCGCCATGTTTTCGTTCACGAGTTGATGAATCCCCCACGCGGCTTTGGTGATTGAAATGTCGAGACTCTTCGCCAAACTCTCGAAGGCTTTCTCGGCGGCTGAGGCGTCAAGTCGAATCGAACCGTTCGCAAAATAATCCGCGTTGAGATAGCCGATGAGCAGGTCGGCATCCGTCACGGTGGGAGTCATGCCGCCACGGGCGTAGCAGGCTGGACCGGGAGTCGAACCGGCGCTTTCGGGTCCAACCGCAGGCAAGCCGAGATTATTGACGTGGGCGATACTCCCTCCGCCCGCGCCGATCTCGATCATCTCGATCATCGGCACGAGCAGGGGAAGTCCGCTTCCGCGTTTGAAGCGATGGACGTGCGCCACCTCAGAAACTGACGTGATGCTCAACTCGGATTTATGCGTGAGGATGGCTTTCGCGGTTGTGCCGCCCATGTCAAAAGCGAAGATGTCGTTGAAGCCGTTTTGTTTGCCCCAATACACGCCCGCCAGCGCGCCGCCCGATGGACCCGACTCGACGAGGCGGATCGGAAAACGCGTGGCGGTTTCGATGTCGGTTGTGCCGCCGCTGGAGAGCATCACATTGAGCGGAGCGTTCAACCCCGCCTGCGCCAAACCCGATTGAATACGTTCGAGATAATTCGACGTGATGGGTTGCACGTACGCATTTGCTACCGTTGTTGATGTCCGTTGATATTCGCGCATAGCAGGCGAGACTTGATGTGAAATGGAGATCGAAGCGTTCGGCATTTCATCGCGGACGATCTCGTACACATCAAGTTCGTGACGCGGATTCGTGAACGCGTGAAGCAGACAAATTGCCACCGACTCGATGCCCTCCGCATTCAACTGTTTACACAACTCAGCCACCGCGTTCACGTCGAGCGGATGCAGCACCTCCCCGTTTGCCGCCATCCGTTCATGGATGCCGAAGCGCAGACGACGTTCCACCAGCGGCGGCGGTTTGACCAAGCCTAGATCGTAAATGTCGTAGCGTCCCTCGTTGCCGATCTCGAGCGCGTCGCGGAATCCTTCGGTGGCGATCAACGCCGTGCGCGCGCCTTTGCGTTCGATGAGCGTGTTGGTGACGAGAGTTGTCCCGTGAATGACTTGTCGAACAGAGGCAGGGTCAACGTGGTGATCTTTCAATAACTGAGTGACCCCGCTCAACACCGCTTGCGATGGGTCGGGATACGTGGTGAGCACTTTGCCGACAGCGATGTGATTCGATTCGGTATCGAATAAAACAATGTCAGTGAATGTGCCGCCAATGTCAACGGCGAGGAGGTGGGAGAGGTTGGGCATGGAATTCCTTTTGCATGTCACCCTGAGCGACAGCGAAGGGTCTCTGAGACGATCGTGGAGATTCTTCGCCGCAAAGAGCAAGAGCGCGGCTCAGAATGACATTTCTATTTTCTATACCCTTTCGGGTCTATCATCATTTCCAACAGCGCGGGTTTGCGCGAGGCGACGGCGGTTTGCACAGCGGCATCACATTCACTTTTGTTCGTCACGCGGGCGTATGCAAAATTATATCCGCGCGCGATGAATTCGTAATTCGGGTTGACGAACTCGGTGCCGAAGACTTGCAGGTCGCGTTTCGTTTGCGCGAAGCGGATCAGGTCGAGCGCAGAGTCGTTCATCACGACCACGATCAACGGCAGGTCGAGTTCCACAGCCAGCGCGAGTTCGCCCAACACCATCGCCAAGCCCGCGTCGCCGGTGATGCACACCGTCGGTTCACGCGTCACGCGCGCGGCGGCAATTGCGGCGGCGACTCCGAATCCCATCACGGAGAGTCCGTTCGAGACGAAAAAAGTATTCGGTCGCAGAGCCTTCCAATTCAGCGACGTGAAAATTTTATGCGAGCCCACGTCGGTGGTGACGATCACTTCGGGCGGAGTGTGATGGCGGATGGAGGACAACACGTCAGCGGGGAAAATGCGACTCGAAACCGAATCAAGCCTCCCCTGCGGATGATGCGCTTCTCTCCACGTGGACATCTGCTTCTCACCCCACGCCTCATCCACGCGGACGGAGGAGTCGAGCAAAACATCAAGCAACGCGTTGAGATCGCCGACCAATTCGCACGCCGTATCGATGCGCGGATCGTCGTTCTCCCAATTGGAAACCCAGATCGTTAGCTGAGGTTGCTTCCACGGTTTGACGAGTTCAACCACATCAAAACCAATCGCGATGACGCAATCGGACGCATCGAGAATTTCATACGCGGGATCGTTCATCGTGAGACCCAACGTGCCGGCAAACAAAGGATGATCGGCAGGCAACGCGCCTTTGCTCTTCGGCAGGTCTATCACCGGCGCGTGAAGTTTTTCGGCAAGCGCGCGGAGTTGCGGATACGGTCGATCGGGCTCCAAGCCCAAGCCCGCCACGATGACCGGGCGGTGGCACGAAGAAAGAATTTCTTTGGCTTTGGCGATTTTGTTTTCATCCACCGAGTTGACCGATGATGACGGCGTTGGGAGCGAGATCGAATCAACTTGGTGATTCGCCAACGCCGCAGGGATGCTCAAATGCACGGGGCCCGGTCTGCCTGAGCGCAATAGTTCGAGCGCGCGCGTGAGGGTGGCGTCCGCGTTTTCGGGAGTGAGCGATTCTGTCAATTTTGTTACGGGGCGGAAGACGGCTTGCAAGTCCAGCGCTTGATGCGTGTGCAAGCCAGCGAGCTTCGGGTCGGATTGCGCGGTGAGTAAAAGGATGGGCGCGCGGTCGAGAAAAGCGTGCGCGATGCCGGCGTAAACGTTCGTCGCACCGGGACCAAGCGTGGTGAGCGCGACGCCGATCCCGCCGGTGAGCCGCGCATGCGTATCTGCCATGAACACCGCGCTGGATTCGTTGCGCGCGAGCACAAAGTCAATGCCGCGTCTGCGCAGGGCATCCAACACATCCACGTTTTCACCGCCGGGCAGACCGAAGACCAGATCCACTTTTGCTTCGGATAATTTCTGGGCGATGAGTTCGGAGAGGGTTGGCATGGCGCGATTATACATGCCGAATATGTCGTTGCGAAGATTCCTCGCTGAGCGGAGCGTCCTTCGACTACGTTCGTCGCAATGGCGCTGTTGTTCTTTTCTAAATTAATCGAGCAATAGCCCTAACCACCGAGACACGGAGACACGGGGACACAGAGAAAATACCTTTAAAAACTCCGTGACTTAGTGTCTCAGTGGTTCAAAGTGGAACGGAAGGGTTGCTTGGTTAACTTCTTTATCTGCAATAGCGCCACTCCTCACTCCGCTCAGGACGGAAATGTATCTGGCAAAGAGCGCAGCGCCGCCCTGAGCATGTCGAAGGGTCGAAGCCCGTGTGATAAAGTAAAATTGTTCGAATATCAAATTCTCTACCGTACATTTGCACTGCTAAGTGTCGCCATGGCGCCATGCGACACCTGCAAAGAACGCAAAGAAAACCTTTTTCACTTGGCGACCTTAGCGTGCTTTGCGGTAAAAATCTTTCATGTACGGTAGAGAAATACCAAATAGAAGAAAGTAAAACTCTATGCACCCTCTTCAAAACATTCGCATTCTCGATATCACCCGCGCGCTGGCGGGACCGTATTGCACGATGATGCTCGGCGACCTGGGAGCAGACATCATCAAGATCGAACGTCCCGGCATGGGCGATGAAACTCGCGGGTGGGGACCTCCGTTCGTGGGTGAACCATACGGAAATTATCCCGGCGAGTCGGCGTACTTCCTTGCGGCGAACAGAAACAAACGGAGTGTGACCGTCAACATCCAATCGAAAGATGGGCAGGAGATCATCCGCAAACTCGCGGGCATGTCGGATGCGCTGGTGGAAAATTATCGCACGGGCGATCTCGATAAACTCGGCTTGGGCTATCACGATCTGCACAGCCTGAATCCAAAGTTGATCTACTGCTCGGTGAGTGGATACGGCCGCACGGGTCCGTACGCAGATCGCCCGGGGTACGACGCGGTCATCCAGGGCGAGGGCGGCATGATGAGCATCACAGGTCCCGTTGACGGACCTCCCTCGCGCGTCGGCATCCCGATCACCGACATCACGTCGGGCATGTTCGCCGCCACCGCGATCCTTGCCGCGTTGCGCGCGCGCGATCTCACGGGCGAAGGTCAACACGTGGATATTTCGCTGTTCGATTCGCATCTCGCATTGCTCACGAACGTCGCGTCCAATTATTTGGTCGGGGGCAATCCGCCGCGCCGCCTCGGCAACGCGCATCCGAATCTCGTCCCGTATGATTCGTTTCGCGCCCGCGATGGCTGGTTCATTTTGGGCGTCGCCAATGAAAAGCAATGGGGTTTGTTGTGCGACGCGCTCGCCCGCGCCGACTTGAAAGCCGACGAACGATTCGCGTCGAACGGAAAGCGCGTGACGAACCGCGCCGCGCTCGTGGATGAACTCAACAATACGTTTGCGCAAAAAAATGTGGACGACTGGCTCGCGGACTTGGTGAAAGCAGGTCTGCCTTGCGGACGCATCAACTCGATCCCCGAAGTGTTCGCGCATCCGCAGACTCAAGCCCGCGACATGATCCTGGAAACCGAGCACGCCTCTGCCGGGACGGTGAAACTGCCCGGCTTCCCGTATAAATTTTCCGCCACCCCGGCAGAAATTCAAAAGCCGCCGCCGACGCTGGGTCAACACACGGAGGAGGTGTTGACGGGGCTGTTAGGTTTTTCGCACAAGGGTGTGGAGGAGTTGAGAAATAAAGAGGTGATCTGATTACCTTACACAACACTTTTTGGACGCAGAAAAACGCTGACTCACGCTGATTCAAGAGAAAGAAAATCTGCGTTTTCAGCGTGAATCAGCGTCCCGATTTTAAAACAAAGGGGCGTATAATTACCCCATGATCGCAAAAGATATCCGCTGGATTCAACGCTTCAACAATTTCAGCAAAGCCTTTGCCCAACTCAAAGATGCGGTGGAGTTGACGAAACAACGTCCGCTGTCGAAACTTGAAGAGCAGGGCTTGATTCAAGCCTTTGAGTACACTCATGAGATGGCATGGAATACCATGAAGGATTTTCTGGAAGAACGGGGCGTTAAAAACGTATACGGTTCAAAAGACTCCACCCGCGAAGGCTTTAAGGTGGGTTTGATTCAAAACGGCGAAGTCTGGATGGATATGATCAAAAGCCGCAACCTGACATCGCACACGTACAACGAAGAGACTGCCCTCGAAATTGCCTCAGCGACGATCAAAACCTACTTCAACGCTTTTGCAGATTTTCATACCTACATGGAAAAATTGAAAAAGGAACAAAAATGACCGTCCTGCGTTTCGGTTTGAAGGAAACCACCATCCAAAAACTGTGCGGGGTCTTTGCCAAATACCCGCAAGTGACCGAAGCCGTCCTGTACGGCTCGCGCGCCAAGGGCAACTACAAAAACGGCTCCGACATTGACCTGACCCTGCACGGCGGCGCGGACTTGACCTTGAACGTCATGTATAAAATCCTCGATGAGATTGACGACCTACTCCTCCCCTACACCATTGACCTGTCCATCTACCGCACCCTAAGCGATCCCGATTTCATTGATCATATTCAGCGCGTGGGGGTTACGTTTTATGATAGAAACGAGTTTGTCTCTGAATTGGCGAGGGCATAAGCCCGCCCCCGATGCTGGGTCAACACACGGAGGAAATGTTTATGGGTTTATTGAGTTATTCGTCAGAAGATGTAGCTTCTTCGCAGGATAAGGTATGTCAATGAGTATCAATGACCATAACTTCATCATCGGATTGATCAGCGCGCTCGCCTTGGTTGTTGGGATCATACACAATCTTCTTTCAATTGAGAAACTCAAATCGGAGATTCGAGGCTCTCGTTCGAGCAAACGTCCTAAAGGTGGTTCCAATAAGAATTTGGCGACCCGTTCTCCCGTTGAATTACAAAAGATCTCTTCTCGGATTGGAATTGTTGTGGACAGTTTTTTCTTTCTAATGTTTTCATTTGGAAGCATTACCACGATCCTGAACTATCTTGCAAACAATGTGCCTGTAATCGCCGTCGCCGCGCAGGTCCTTGTAGCAATCTATTCAGTGGTGCTGATAAGTGACGAGCGACTTCGCTCAGAGGGTCTTTCCAAGAATGAGCAAAGATATACGCTTATAGCTGGCTGGACTGGGCTTTTAGTGTCGCTGAGTATTTTCATTATGCTCGGGATACAACGGCTTATACCTATATTTCCTACTGCTTCAACTTACAACGGCATAGCCGAACAACTTTTTTCGCTTGCAGTCAATTTGGCTATCGTCCCTCTTCTAGCCTTTACATTGATATCGTTGCATCGAATCATCCGAAACATCTCGATCTTTGTCATTTCCCGGGAAGAGGCTTAACACTGCGCGAAGCGGGCGAAGGGCACTACACCATTTACAGTACCATGAACGAATCCTCAATCACAGACTACATCACCCAAACCTTCCCCAACGTCGAAACAACTACAAACCTCGGATACACCTTCTTTTTCTATCGCGAGGAGCGCATCCACGCCTTTGCGACCATCGCCTCCACAGGCAATGAGTATGAGCAGGTATCAAAACTCGACCGCCCGGGCGTTTATCGTTTGAACATCGGCGTGAGCAGGGAGACATTCAAGTCGCTGTTTGGGGCGGAGAAGGTCAACGTCAGCGACTACGACTTCACCGTGTTGGATACCCTCCTGCCCCATCCCGATTATTCCGCGCAGTTTTTCATCTGCGTCCTTTCGCCGAGCGAAGAAACGTTTGAACGAGTCCGCCCGCTGCTTACGGAAGCGTATGAGATCGGCGTCCGCAAATTCAACAGGCGCAGGAAGGACAAATAAACTGAGTGGTTATCTCCACTTCTTCACCCGCTCGACGATTCTCTCCTCCCTCAAACCCCGATAAACTTTCTCTAGCGCGGAAAGTAACTTACGACTTACCAGCCTTTTCAATTTCCTCAACGAGGGCAGGAAGATTCGGCTGAGTAAAACTCATATTGGGCGCGGGAATACGATAATGCTTGATGTCGGCGGGATGTGTTTATGATGCGGCATGGTCGAAGCGAGGGTCGGGTCGTTAGGATGCGGAAAGTCGTCATACCAATACAATCGTTCCTCTCCCCGATACACTTCATAACCGTAAGAAATAATCAAACCCGCGTCGAAATCCATTTCCTCCCTCATCCGCAGGCGCAAACCATTCGTAAAAAGAACTTCGCCCTCGGCAATACCCGTGTACGGACTATCCGACCAAACAGAGACGGTTGAACTTGCGACGTTGAGTCGGCTGAACAATTCAGCAATGAAAAGACTGTAGTCGTTCAGCGATGTAAGTGGAGAGTCAGGCATTAATACGCGGGTTGAACGCGCAAAACTTCGGAAAGCCCCCGTTCTCGAAGTTGCTTACGGTACGACTCTTTCCGTCGCTGCCATGTTTCAAAGATACCCTTCCAGCGGCTAAAATCGGCGCGGGTTTCATCGTAGGAGTCGTAGTCGGCTAACTTGCCAGCGGTGAGCGCGGCGTAAAAATCCTCGCTGAGGATGCCGTATTTTTCTTCATACAGCGTCAACCGCCGTTCCAGCAGTTTCATTTCGATGACCAGTTCGTGAACTTCCATATTGGCTCCTGTTTGGAACAATTTTACTACCGATTGCCAAACGATCATGCGGGGAATCGCTTTACTGCAACTTCAGCATTCGCTCTACGATTCTCTCCTCCCTCAACTTATAAAACATGGATGCAAACGGTTAGGCATAGTAAAATTTCCCCATGAACGAATCATCCATCACAGAACACATCACGACGACCTTCCCCAACGTCGAAACGACCACAAACCTCGGCTACACCTTCTTTTTCTATCGCGAGGAGCGTATTCACGCGTTCGCAACCATTGCATCCACAGGCAATGAGATGAACAGGTTTCAAGGCTCGACCGCGCAGGCGTGTATCGTTTGAACATTGGCGTGAGCAGGGAGACATTCAAGTATATGTTTGGGACGGAGAAGGTCAACGTCAGCGACTACGACTTCACCGTGTTGGATACCCTCCTGCCCCATCCCGATTATTCCGCGCAGTTTTTCATCTGCGTGCTTTCGCCGAGCAATGGAACGTTTGAGAAAGTCCGCCCGCTGCTGGCGGAGGCGTATGAGATCGCGGTTCGGAAATTCAACAGAAGGAGCAAACAAGTTTAGGCTATCTTGCGAAACCTGGCTACTCAGAAACAGGCAATCGCATCCCATGCGCAGGGCATGGCGAAGCAAGCGTGTAAAGAGCACCTTTTCCGTGGAGAACACGGGGAGCCTTCGAAAAAATCTCAGAAAAGTAACAATAAAGATGAATATGTGCTACCATTGGAGTGTTCCCGCACCAAATCACACAGGAGTAAAAAAGAATCATGAGCGGTAAAGCGATACAGATCACCCAATTCGACCTTGAGCGTTTGCAAAAGTTACTTGTAGACGCGCAAGCCACCGACTACCGCAAAAGCGAATATTTGGAAAAACTTCAAGCGGAGATTCATCGCGCGCAGGTGGTCGAGCCAAAAGACATTCCAAGCGACGTGGTCACCATGAACTCCACAGTCAGCATCGTAGACCTCGACACGAAGGAAGAGGAAGTGTACACGCTGGTCTTCCCAGAGGATGCCAACGTTCGAGAAGGAAAGGTTTCGATTTTGGCGCCTATAGGAACCGCCATGCTCGGGTACGAAGTCGGCGACACCTTTGAATGGGACGTCCCTGCGGGCAAGCGCCGACTGCAAATCAAGAAAATACTGTATCAGCCTGAGGCTTCGGGGGATTTTGATCGGTAGCATCCACGATCAAGCGCGACATGAATGTCGCGTTACGGAGTCTCGTTAAAAAAACATCCCGAAGCAATTGCTTCGGGATGTTTCGTGTTACGCTACCGTCACACTCTTATCCAAATACACATCCTGAATAGTATTCAGCAACTTCACGCCTTCCGCCATTGGGCGTTGGAAGGCTTTGCGCCCGGAGATAAGACCCATACCGCCCGCGCGTTTGTTGATGACGGCGGTCGCCGCGGCTTCGGCAAAATCGTTCTCGCCCGACGCGCCGCCGCTGTTAATGAGTCCGATGCGGCCCATGTAACAGTTTGCCACTTGATAGCGGCACAGGTCAATGGGATGGTCGCTGATCAAGTCGGTGTACATGCGCTTGTCGAATTTACCGAACGAGACGCCGTCTTTGTTCAACGCGAGATACCCGCCGTTGTTCTCGGGGAGTTTCTGCTTGATGATGTCCGCTTCGATCGTGACGCCGAGATGGTTCGCCTGACCCGTGAGATCGGACGACACGTGGTAGTCTTTGTCCGATTTGAAGGCTTTGTTGCGGAGGTAACACCACAACACGGTCGCCATGCCGAGTTCGTGCGCGAGCGCGAAGGCTTGCGCGATCTCGATGATCTGGCGATGCGAATCGTCCGAGCCGAAGTAGATCGTCGCGCCGATTGCCGCCGCTCCCATCTCGTGCGCCTGCTTGACCGTGCCGAATAAAATTTGTTCAAAACTATTCGGATAGGTCAACAACTCGTTGTGATTGATCTTCACGATGAACGGAATCTTGTGCGCGTACTTGCGCGCGACAATTCCCAGCACGCCGAACGTCGAAGCGACCGCGTTACATCCGCCCTCGACCGCAAGTTTGACGATATTCTCCGGGTCGAAGTAATCGGGATTCTTGGCGAAACTCGCGCCGCCGGAATGTTCGATACCTTGGTCTACGGGCAGGATGGACACGTAGCCCGTCCCGGCGAGTCGGCCCGAGTTGTGAATCCAGTTCAAATTGCGTAAGACGCGGTTGTTCCGATCCGAATGACCGAAGACGCGGTCCACCGAGTCGCCGCCCGGCGCGTGAAGTCTATCTTTTGAAATTTTCGGGGAGTTGAAGTTGAGAAGCGATTCGGCTTTATCGCCCAGCAAGGATTGAATATCGGTTGGCATGGCAATTCTCCAGTTTGATTTTTTGAGCGACCGTTACGATCTCTTAGCCACTGAGACCTCAGAGTTCTCTGAGAAAAATCTCAAAATCTCTGCGCGCTCTGTGGCGATGGTACGAACCGCCGCTCTGGAATTTAGTTTTCTTGATTATAATGGGTTTGCGCGACTTACCACACTCTGACTCGTATATCTTTTTTGGAGGCTCACATGGATGATTTTTTTCAAAAAGTAACCAGCATGCAAGACCCGTTCAAGAAATTGGTGTCGTTCATCCCCGGTTTCGGCGGCTACATCGAGCGGCAGAACCGCCGCGACGCGGACAAACTCCTGCGCGACACGGTGGCGCGGCGCTTTGAGGAACAACACAAACGCGCTTCGCAACTGCAAACCGAACTCGTCAGCGCGGGCAAGATCGAATTCGTGGACGATATGGAGAAGGCGGCGATCAAACTCCAAACGTTCATTGACAAGATCAGCCGCGCCCCGCGCGGATACTCCGGTCTGTTCGACGCGGTGAAGATCAACGAGAAGGAACTCGAAGCGATCTACCAATTCGACGCGGCGTTCTTCGACCTCGCCGAACAAGTGGGACGCGCGAACGATAACGTGGAGCAATCGCTCGGCGACGATGCCGCGCTCCCCGCCGCCATCCGCAACCTCGCCACTCTCGCAAGGCTGGCGGTGGAGACGTACGAAAAACGCGACGAAGTTGTGACGGGATCGAAATAATAAACCCTTCCGTCATTGCGAGGGCGGTGGTCTTCCGCCCGAAGCAATCCCCTTCACCATATTGGAGATTGCTTCGTCGGTCTTCGACCTCCTCGCAATGACGTGGCGAAATTATGTGGCATACCTACATCAACGCAACAACCATTGAGGACGTATTACAGACGATCCATGCCAAGGGGGAACACAGCCGCATCATCGCCGGGGGAACCGATTTAATTCTCGAACTCGAACGCGGCGTCCGCAAGGGGATCGAAACCGTCATAGACGTGACGCGCATCCCCGGCCTCGACAAGATTACCATGGACGAAGACGGCATCATCCATCTCGGTCCGCTCGTCACACACAACCATTGCGTCGAATCGAAATTGATCCGCGAACACGCCTATCCGCTCGCCCGCGCGGCGTGGGAAGTGGGCGCGCCGCAGATCCGCAATCGCGGCACGATCGCGGGCAACCTCATCACCGCCTCGCCCGCCAACGACACCATCACGCCGCTCATGGCGCTCGGCGCGTCGGTCACATTGCGATCGGTGAATCAAACTCGCACCGTCGCGCTCAAAGACTTTTACACCGGCGTCCGCAAGACCGTGATGCAAGCGGATGAAATGCTCGTGGACATTTCTTTCCCCGCGATGAAGACGACGCAGCGCGGCACGTTTATCAAACTCGCGTTACGCCGCGCGCAAGCCATCTCCCTCGTGGACGTTGCGATTCTTCTCGACTTTGATTCTGATTCAGTTTCCTCAGCCTCCATCACGCTTGGAGCCGTCGCCCCCACCATCATCCACGCGCCCGAAGCGGAAAAATATCTCGCTGGCAAAAAACTGACAGACGATGTCATCGCCGAAGCCGCGCGATTAACAATGGACGCATCCAAACCGATTGACGACATTCGCGGAAGCGCGGCATACCGCCGCGAGATGGTTCGTGTTTGCACTGCGCGTGGATTGAAGTCAATCCGCGATGGGCAAGAGCAGGCTGGGATGCCGTCCGATGCGGTTTTGTTGTGGGGCAAACAATCTACGGAACGCGGACTTTCAGTCCGCCCTGAGCCACACTCAGAAATTGTCACGACGATTAACGGAAAAAATTATTCATCGAAGACCGGTCACGAAAAAACATTACTGCGTTTCCTGCGCGAAGACATCGGCTTGACCGGCACAAAAGAGGGATGCGCCGAAGGCGAATGCGGCGCGTGTACAATTTTCCTCGACGGCAAAGCGGTGATGGCATGTCTCGTCCCTGCCCCGCGCGCGCATGGCGCGGAGATCACGACCATCGAAGGTCTCGCGCTGAGCGGAGGTCTGAGCGAGCGAAGCGAGACGAAGACCGCAGTCGAAGCGCTGCACCCCGTCCAGGAAGCGTTCATCAAGCATGGCGCGGTACAATGCGGATATTGCACGCCGGGCTTTGTCATGTCGGCGGCGATGTTGATGGAAGAAAAAGAGAGCCCAACCAAGAACGAGATCGAGCAAGCAATTACCGGTAACCTGTGTCGATGCACAGGCTATTACAAGATCGTGCAAGCCATTGAAGATGCCAAGTCAATGACGGAGGTGAAGCATGGGTAAATATACAACCCAGGTAAAACAAAAAGAGACCGCGCGCGTGCGCGGCGTGCACCCGATCATGAAAGGGTTGGGGTGTTTCATCATGATCATCGTGCCCGTCATTTCCTACGGTGTGGCAATGCTTCTGGTCAATTATGGAATCGGAAAAGGGTGGCCCCTTCCCACCGAATGGCTGGGAACACCGCAGTTCTATCCCTGGCTATGGAAGTCGAGCGGGTTGGCTTACATCCTTGGATTCTTGCAGACCCAAACCAACCTCTACGCCAACATTGTTATTGCGCTGGGAGTTTGGGTGGTGATCGGCGGATTCATGGCGATCTTCTTCGGCTACTTATACCGTTTTCTCGGACCCTCCGAGTACGGTCCCATGGATGTGCCTCCGATCCGCGCGAAAGTGAAACGCTACAAAAGGTAACTGTTGCAATGACTGTTCAAACGATCGGCAAATCTCTGCCCCGCGTGGATGCGCGCGGAAAGGTGACCGGCAGTTCGCCGTATTCAGGCGATCTATCGATGCCGGGTATGCTCCACATGAAAATGCTGTTCGCCGGGCGGCCGCATGCCCGCATCCTGAGCATCGACACGTCCAAAGCGGAAGCCGCCCCGGGTGTGGCGGCGGTGTATACGGCAAAGGATGTGCCGGTCAACGAGTATGGCTTGCAATGGCAGGATCAGCCTGTGCTATGCGGACCCGGCTCCACAAAGCCCGGCGCGGATGTGGTCCGATTCGTCGGCGACCAGGTTGCGTTGGTCGTGGCAAACACCGAAGCCGAAGCCGCGTCGGCGGTGAAAATGATCGAGGTGGAGTATGCAGACCTCCCCGTCGTGATCGACGCGGAAGAGGCGATGAAGCCCGGCGCAACGCGCATCCATGAACATATCGGCGATTCGAATATCTGCGTTCACTACAAGATCCGCCGGGGCAATGTGGACGAAGCCTTCCAACGATCGGATGTGATCGTCGAAAGCGAGTATCGGACGCCCGTGCAGGAACACGCCTACCTGCAACCGGAAGCGGGGCTGGCGTACATCGACGAGGCGGGGCTGATCACGCTCGTCTGTGGCGGGCAATGGACTCATGAAGACCAACATCAAGTGGCGCACGCGCTGGGTATGCCAGACGAAACGATCCGCGTGATCTACCCGGCGATCGGCGGCGCGTTCGGCGGGCGCGAGGATATGTCGGTGCAGATCGCGCTCGCGCTCGCCGCGTGGAAGTTAAAGCGCCCGGTGCGCATCATCTGGTCGCGGCAGGAATCGATGATCGGGCACGGCAAACGCCATGCGACGGTCATCCGCGCCAAATGGGGGGCGACGAATAATGGAAAAATCAATGCAATCGAAAATGTGATCATCGGCGACGGCGGCGCGTACATGTACACGTCGAACAAGGTGCTGGGGAATTCCGCCATCACGTCCACGGGTCCATACTTCATCCCGAATGTGAAGACCGATGTGTACGGCGTATACACCAACAATGTGCCCGGCGCGGCATTCCGCGGGTTCGGCGCGCCGCAGGCATTGTTCATGGCTGAAATGCAAATGGACAAACTCGCGGAAAAACTCGGCATGGACCCGGTCGAGTTCCGCTTGAAGAACGCGTTGCGCGACGGCGACCCGCTGGGCGTTGGCACGCCATCGCCAAGTCCGGTCAGTGTGGCGCAGTGCATCGAGGCGGCGAGGGATCGGTTTGGGTGGGAGAAAGGAAAGCGCCGCCCTGAGGCTCTCGAAGGGAAGAAAGAGGAAAGAGGGATAAGCCATCTCAAACGCGGTCAAGGATTCGCCGCGGGCTTCAAGAACATCGGCTTTTCTTTTGGCTATCAAGAAAACTGCTGGGCAAAGATCGAACTGCATGGCGCCACCAAGATCGAGCGGGTGGTCTTGTATCACTCCGGCGCGGAAGTTGGGCAAGGCGCGCACACCGTGATGATGCAAATGGCGGCGGAAGCGACAGGCGTTCCGTTTGAGAAAGTGGAGTTGGTCGCGTCGGACACAGCCAGGACGGGCAACTCCGGTTCGGTCTCCGCCTCGCGCATGACGTTCATGTCGGGCAACGCCATCCGGGGCGCGGCTGATTTGGCGTTGAAAAAATGGAATTCCGAGGAACGTCCCGCCGTTGGCGAGTTCAAATACCTCGCGCCGCGCACCACACAATTCGATCATGACACCGGTTACTCCACACCCAATTTTGCCTACGCTTTTGTAGCGCAAGCCACCGAAGTGGAAGTGGATACCGAAACCGGCCACATGCGTGTGATCCGCTTCATCTCTGCCGATGATTTGGGCAAGCCGATCAACCCGGCGCTTGTCGAGGGACAGATCGAAGGCGCGGTTGTGCAGGCGCAAGGCTATGCCATCCTCGAAGATTACAAAACCAAGAACGGGCGCGTGCTGACCGATCAACTCAGCACGTATCTCATCCCAACCATTCGAGACATTCCCGAAAAAGTAGAATCGGTCATTCTCGAAATCCCCGACCCGAACGGACCTTGGGGCGCGCGCGGCGTGGGAGAACTCCCCTACCTCGGCGTCGCTCCCGCCATCGCCTCCGCGATCCACGATGCCACCGGCGTGTGGATCGACGAATTTCCGTTCACGCCCGAGCGCATCCTCAGAGCGTTGGGCAAAATATCCTAAATGCGGCAATGTTGTTCCCTGTTCGTAACGAAACGAAAGAGATCAATGCCGACGCCCGCAACTCAGCGGGCGGTTCGTTCATACAACTGCCCGGCGGCGTCACCCACTACGAAGCCGGCGGGAACGAAACAAGCGATACTGTCGTTTTGGTGCATGGCTTTTCCGTCCCATATTTTATTTTTGACCCTACTTTTGAATTTCTTTCACGATCGGGGTTTCGCGTCATACGGTATGATTTGTTCGGGCGCGGCTATTCGGACCGCCCGCAAGCCAAATACGATATCGACTTCTTCGTCGACCAACTTACAGGCTTACTGGACGCCCTGCGTCTCTCCTCTCCAGTCAGTTTGGTCGGGCTTTCCATGGGCGGACCCATCGCCTCGGCGTTCACCCTCCGCCACCCAGAGCGGGTTCGCAACCTTGTGCTGATCGACCCTGCCGGCGCCAAGCCCATCTCCATGTCTCCACTGCTACGGGCGGCGAAACTGCCGAAGGTGGCAGAAGCAGTTTTATATCTGGTTGGAAGCGATTTCATGGTAAAAAGCATTGCAAAAGATTTCTTCGATCCCGCGCTGGTGGCGCATTTTCAGGAAAGGTACAAGGCACAAATGCAATACAAGGGATTCATGCGCGCCATCCTTTCCACGATCCGACATGGGATGCTCAACTCCTTTTTGGATATCTATCGGCAACTCGGCGCCACAGAAACGCGCGTTCTGTTATTGTGGGGGCGGAACGATCACACGGTCCCATTTGAGCATAGCGCGTTGCTTCGCGCGGCAATCTCAACCATCGAATTTCACGCCATCGAAGGGTGCGGGCACCTTCCGCATTACGAGAAGCCCGAACAGGTCAACCCGATCTTGTTGGAATTTTTGAGGCAGGCATGATCCGCGCATCGATCGATTATTTTTCTCACAACAAATATCGTCTCACCATGTTCTCCCTGCTGGCTGGCGCGACGGTCCTCTCAGTCGCCATCTGGCGGTTCCGCGTGGAGTACAGCGGGAGCGGCAATTACAACTTCCTGATCTGGAATTTGTTCCTAGCGTGGATTCCGTTCCTCATTGCCTATTTCACCTACACGCTCACGTTATCGAGGCGGTGGGTGTATGCCGTTGTGCCGGTGGCCGCGTTTCTCTGGTTGATCTTCTTCCCCAACGCGCCCTACATCTTGACCGATTTTCAGCATCTGGATTATTGGCACGACGTTCCCGTTTGGTACGATGTGATGTTGCTGATCTGGTTCGCGTTCACCGGGTTGCTGTTGGGAATGGTCTCGTTGTTTCTCATGCAAGAGATCATTCGGCGCGAGTTTGGGCGTTGGGCTGGCTGGGGATTTGTCGCCGTGGTCGCCGCGTTGAGCAGCGCGGGGGTGTATGTCGGTCGCTTCCTGCGCTGGAATTCGTGGGATATCTTTTACAACCCCGCCGGGATGGCGCAACACACGTTGCAAAGTATTCAAGAACCCAGCCTGCAATCCATCGGCTTCACCAGCCTGTTCGGAGTGTTCTTCCTGTTCTTATACATTACGCTGTATACATTCGGACATCTTTTATTGGAACGGCAGGCAAACTTACAGGGACAATGATGAACAAACAAGATATTCAATTCCTCTTCAAATACAACCAATGGTCGACGAAGAAAATCATGGACGCCGCGTCAAACCTGACGCCGGACCAGTTCCTCGCGCCCGCAGGTTTTCCACAAGGAGGCTTGCGCGGCACGCTCACCCACACCTTGTTTGCAGAGTGGATCTGGCGGAATCGCTGGGAGGGAACATCGCCCGCCCAGCGCATCCAACCCGAGGAGTTCCCCACCCTTGAGTCCCTCCGCGCGCGCTGGCTGGAGGAGGAAAGCCTTCTGCTACAGTTTGTGGGTGAAGTGAGCGATGAACGGTTGAACAACCCCTTCAGTTACACCAACACCGAGGGCAAGGCGTTAACAAGAATCCTGTGGCAGTCCATGGCGCACGTGGTCAACCACGGAACACAACACAAAACAGAAGCCGCGGCAATCCTCACGGCTCTCGGTCACTCACCGGGCGATATTGACATGATCTGGTTTGCGGCGGAACACAAGTAACTCAACCATGACGCCTTTGAAAAATCGGCTTCGCAATTTCCTCATCCGTAACCGGTACAACCTGGCGGTCTTCACATTGCTCAATGTGGCGTGCGCCATGTGCATCGCCCTCGTCGGCGCGCGCGTGGCGTACACCGATTCCGGGCGGAGGCTGGACCTGATTTGGAATTTATTCCTCGCGTGGATTCCCTTCATCCTCTCCTACGTTGCGCACGCCTTCTCCTGGCGGCGATTGACGTTGTACATCTTGATCCCCTTCGTCTCGTTCCTTTGGTTGATCTTTTTCCCCAACGCGCCATACATGCTCACCGATCTGCAAGACCTGGCGCGCGGTTCCTTTGGCGCGCCGCTTTGGTACGACGTGATCATCGTCGTTTGGTGTTCGTGGACCGCGATGTTGTTGGGTGTTGTCTCGCTCTATCTGATGCAAGATATCGTCCAGCGGTCGTTCGGACGTTTCATCGGCTGGATATTCGTCTTTGCCATCTCTGCCCTGAGCAGTTTTGGGATTTACATCGGGCGGTTCGTGCGCTTGAATTCGTGGGACATTCTGCAAAACCCGGCAGAAACCGCCATGGGGATCCTTGGTCTGGTCATCGACCCCAGCCGGCGGCTGGCGGCATTCACGTTGCTCTATGCGATTTTCTTTATTTACATTTATCTCCTGTTGTATTCATTTAGTCACATGTTGCAGGTACAAAATCTGAGAGCGAGCGAAACGCCAGAGCAACTGGCAGGGACTCAACCATCCGATGCGCGGCGATAACGCGGTTTTAATTCGAGGCGGCGGCGATCTCGCCACAGGCGTCGCGTTACGTTTGCATCGGTCGGGCATGCGCGTGGCGATCACCGAACTTCCGCAACCATTGGCGGTGCGTAGAACGGTCTCATTCTCCGAAGCGGTTTACGAGGGCGCGCGCATGGTCGAAGGGGTCGGGTCAAGGCTGATCGAAGCGCATCAGTTGTCCGCGTGGGAGGAAGCGGATTGCATCCCCGTGATCGTCGACCCGGAGGCAAATCTGCTCACGTCGATCGGATTCATGGTTGTTGTCGATGCGCGACTTTTGAAGAGTCGCCCGGCGCCGCTCCCAGCCCCCGCCCCGCTTCACATCGGACTTGGACCTGGTTTCACAGCGGGGAGCGATTGCCACGCCGTGATCGAAACCCGCCGAAGCCATACGCTTGGGCGGGTGTATTGGTCGGGGTCAACCCAACCCGATTCAGGCGAACCCGAGGGCGATTCGCGCCGCGTACTTCGGGCGCCTGCGAATGGAGTCATCACCGCTATAAAAAATATCGGTGAGTATTGCGTGGAGGGCGAAGTAGTCGCTGTGATCGACAGTGAACACACGGTGACCAGCCCCTTCGGCGGCATGTTGCGCGGCTTAATTCGTTCGGGCTTGCAAGTCACCAAAGGATTGAAGATCGGCGACGTGGATGTTCGCAACGACCCCGGCGCCTGCGCTCTCGTGTCCGACAAATCGCTTGCGATTGGCGGAGGCGTACTGGAGGCGATCCTTGCCAAGCCCGAGATACGCTCAAAGGTATTGGCGTAAGATAGCCGAGTTCTCAGAGCTTTGGTAAAGTCGCGCGGCAAGACCGAGTCGCTGGAAGGCGAATTTACTACCGCGCAAACGGCAAAGTTGAACCGCACAGCCCGCTCAGAGCGCAACGAAAACCGTGAAAAATTCGCGTTAAATCTTTCCCGGGTTAGCAAAAGCCATGTATTGGGAGACTTGCAACGAACGCGCATCCGTTGTATGCTTGCGAAATGACGCTTGCCATATCGTTTCGGCGCTCTATCTTTCTACCTCAGGAAATTTCTTCAGGTAGCGACTCGCCCCGAAAAGTCCATTGGGTTGGAGGCAAGGCGCCGGTTGAGCCGAAGCAAAATCATGCGCAAAACGGGGATCATAATTCAGGCGGGAAATCTTCCGGCAGTTACCACAGCCTGTCTCACATCAAATTTGGGGAGGTCCAGCAAGCCTTTCACAATTTTCTACCCATCCTCATTCCGAGTGACACGCCTGGCTGGGTTGCTCCCGGTTATTTCTGTTCCATTCCCCTCGCGCAGGCGGCTGAGTATCGTCCCTCGGCAGTTTTTGGACGGGTAAAAGCCTGTTATCCCTCAGATGGTGTTATTCAAAATATCCGCGAAATGGAGTTATGGTTTCCCAAGCCGGGACATGAGCCGCTAGAGTTGAATATTCGCCGTCGCGATATTGATTTTGAATCCGATCTGCTGGGGCAAAGTTACTGCGCCAAAATTCATATCTTCATTTCGCCAGGCGAGCAGGCTGACTTTGCGCGCTTCGAGGGTATTTTCTTGCAACACGGCTATATTCCCGAATTCATCACGCGCTACGTCGATCTCGCGGATGTGAATGAATTCAATCACAACGACTTCCCGGATGTGATCGTCGTCAGTTCGCGTTGGTTCGAGTCTGCCCGCGAGATATCTGATGGACAGATATACGAGAAATTGCACCAACTGATCAAATGGCGCAAAACGGTTGTGAACTATCATCCATTGAACGTGGGACACGATGTCCGCACCTTGAACCGTGAATTAGGATTCAAACACGGGTTTACCGATACCGCCCTGATCGAACCAGAGACGCCCGCGCAAACCCTTGAGTTCGTATCGCGGACGTTCGATAGAATTTTCATGCAAGGTATGAGATAATCCCATTGTGAATGCAGAACAGGAAGATATCGCATTAGCCAACCGCCCAAGAGATTACGCCGGGCTCTTATGGATTTTTGCCGCCAGCATGTTGGGGTTCAGCATGTTTTGCGCCACCTCTGCCATCGCGCTGTCTGACCCATCTCTGCCCACTCCTATCGTGATCGAAGCGCGCGATATTCCCAACCTGGCATTTTCGAATTTAAATACTATCGCGGCGCAAACTGCCCAGGCGTTTGCCCAACTGGTAGCCACAGGCACCCCTACCAACACCTTCACACCCAGCCCAACATGGACTTCTTCGCCCACTGTGACCATGACCGCATCCAGAACACATGTAGTTCCAACAAGAACCGAGACGAAAGAGTCTCAGCCCCAACAACCAACAGCGATTCCCCCAACTTCTACTCGAAAACCGACAACCCTCCCTCCGACAAAAACGGCTGTCGTGATCGTCACCTACACCGGCACAGCAATTTCCACGGAACCGCCCACAGAAACTCCCGTGCCTGAACCATCAACAGACACCCCAGAACCTCCGCCAGACACCCCAGTACCTCCGCCAGATACCCCAGTACCTCCGCCCTCCACCGATACGCCTGTGCCAATTACAACTCCATAAGACCTGTATATTACAGGACTTACGCAGTTGGCGGTCAGTTGTACTGCCGCCGACGCAGTGCAACTACGGCGCAACAGGTTCAACTGCGTAAGCCCTCTATTAAAACCTCTGTCATGGTTGTTTGTTTGCAAGGCAACTACGAATGAACGGCAATGGATATATTTGCGGCCGCGCAAATGACAATACTCAACTGCGCAGAACGCAAAGAAAACCTTTAAAAACTTGGCGCTCCTCGCGCCCTTCCCGATAAAAAGAGAATCGAAGGTCAAATGAAGTACGGGCTTTCGCAATAACTCCTTGACTTACAGTAAGCATCGCCTTATACTCGAATTAATCAGATTAATATGATAGTTCGAGAAAGAATTTCTCCAAATATCTCAGAGTTTCTCAAATATCTTGCCGCGCATCAAGAGGCGGAAGGCGGCTTACCCACCCTCACCGAATTAGGACAAGAACTCGGTGTGAGCGTTGCGTCTTTGCGGGAACAGTTGGAAGTGGCGCGCGCGCTGGGGCTGGTGGAAGTCAAACCAGGGAGAGGAAAGACACGGCGGTTGAATTTTTCCTTCACGCCGGCGATCCGTCAGAGTCTTGGGTATGCCCTGGCGCTGAACGATGAGTACTTCCGTAAATATTCCGACCTGCGAAATCACATCGAAGCGGCATTCTGGTACGAAGCGGTGGAAAAATTATCGACCGAAGATAAAGCCGAATTGCGAGCCCTGATCGCGCGCGCCCACGAAAAATTAAATCATGCGCCGGTACAAGTTCCCCATGAAGAACATCGCGCTCTGCATCTGTTGATCTACAGCCGCCTCGATAACCCTTTTGTCACCGGGGTGCTCGAGGCGTATTGGGATGCCTACGAAGCGGTTGGATTAAACGTATTTACAGGCGGCTATGAATACTTGCAAGAAGTCTGGCGATATCACCAGGCGATGGTCGAATCCATTTGCAATGAAAACTATAAGGCTGGTCATGAGGCGCTGATCGCCCATACCGACCTTTTGTATCACAGACCGTAACACGAGGAACACATGAACAAAGTAGTCAACGATTTTTCCATTATTGTAGGCACAAAGAACGGCTCCGGCAGTTCGACCGCCAACAATACCATCCTGCGGGCAATTTTCAAGATGGGCATTCCAGTTTCAGGGAAGAATCTCTTCCCCTCGAACATTCAGGGACTGCCCACGTGGTACTCGATCCGCGCCAGCAAGGATGGCTATCTCGGCCGGCGCGATCAGCAGGATATCGTCATCGCCATCAACCCCGACTCGTTCACCCGCGACCTTGCGTCTGTTGCGCCGGGCGGGGCATTTTTCTACGCCGACGATATCAAACTCCCCATCACCCGCGCAGACGTTGCCATCTACCCGATGCCCATCAAGGAGTTGGTAAAGAAGGACCCGAACGTCCCGGCAGATTATCGCGACCTGGTGGGGAACATGGTGTATGTGGGCGTGCTCGCGCACATGATCGGCATCGATATTGAAAAAATTCAAGCCGCGCTGACGTTCCATTTCAAAGGCAAGCAAAAACCCATCGACATGAACTTCCATGCCGTGCAAGCCGGCATGGAATGGGCAAAGGGGAACCTTGAAAAGAAAGACCCGTTTTCCCTTGAACCGATGAATAAAACCGACGGCATGATCATGGCTGACGGCAATACCGCCGCGGCAATCGGCTCTGTGTTTGGAGGCGCTCAGTTTGTGGCGTGGTACCCGATCACGCCAGCCTCCTCGCTGGCAGAGGCGATCAATGATTACATGCCCATGCTCAGAAAACGCGAGGATGGGAAACACACCTACGCCGTTGTGCAGGCGGAGGATGAACTAGCCGCCATCGGTATGACCGTTGGCGCAGGCTGGAGCGGTCTACGCTCGATGACCTCCACCTCCGGACCCGGCTTGAGTTTGATGACCGAGTTTGCCGGGCTTGCCTATTACGCCGAAGTGCCGGTCGTGATCTGGGATGTGCAACGTATCGGTCCATCAACCGGTTTACCCACGCGCACCTCGCAAGCCGACTTGTCGTTCACCATCGGCATGGGGCATGGCGACAGCGACAGCATTGTGCTCCTGCCTGGCGACGTGTTCGAATGTTTCGAGTTTGGCTGGCGGGCGTTTGATATTGCCGAAAGGATGCAAGCGCCGGTCTTTGTGCTGTCCGATCTCGATATGGGCATGAACCAGTGGATGAGCAAACCGTTTGAATACCCAAACACGCCAATGGATCGCGGCAAGGTCCTTTGGGAGAAAGACCTCGAAGAGATCAAAGGCAATTGGGGTCGCTATCTCGACAAGGACAGCGACGGCATTCCCTACCGTACCTTGCCGGGCAACAAACATCCGATGAGCGCGTATTTTACGCGCGGCACTGGTCATGATGAATACGCAAAATACACGGAAGATTCGAGCGTCTTCATCCGCAATATGGAGCGTTTGAAGAAAAAATACGAGACCGCAAAGACCTATTTGCCGAAACCTGTGCTCCACGGCGCAAAAGGCGCCAAGATTGGCATCCTTGCCTACGGGTCGACCGAGTCTGCCATCCTGGAGGCGCGAGACCAACTGGCGCGCGATCATGGCATGAAGATCGATATCCTCCGCGTGCGCGCCTATCCATTCACCGCCGAGGTGGATGAGTTTATCCGGGAGCATGAGCAACTATACGTGGTGGAAATGAACCGTGACGGGCAGTTGCATCAATTGTTGAGCCTGGCGAATCCCGAAGCGGCAACGCGTCTCATTTCTGTCGCCTACGGTGACGGGTTGCCAGCCTCCGCAAAATGGATCCGCGAGGGCATTCTGGCAAAATCGACGGCTGGGAAGCCTGTCCAGAAATCCGTCGTAAAAAAATCAACGGCAAAGAAACCTTCCGTCAAGAAGAACGCTAGAAAAGGAGCGAAATGATGTCTGCATTACCTATGGCGGGCGTGCCCGCAAACGTGAACACGGTGGGTCTCACGAAGAACGATTATCGCGGCGCGCCGACGACGCTGTGCGCGGGGTGCGGTCACAACTCGATCTCGAACCAGATCATTGCCGCCATGTACGAGCTGAGCGTATTACCGGAAAACGTGATCAAGTTCAGCGGCATCGGTTGTTCGAGCAAAAGCCCCACGTATTTCATGAACCGCTCGTTCGGGTTTAACAGCCTGCACGGACGTATGCCCTCGATCGCGACCGGCGCGCTCTTTGGCGATCATTCGCTCAAAGGCATCGGCGTTTCCGGCGATGGCGATACGGCAAGCATCGGTATGGGACAGTTCAAACATGTGATGCGCCGCAATTTGAACATGGTGTATATCGTCGAGAACAATGGCGTATATGGGCTGACTAAAGGTCAATTTTCCGCCACCGCCGAGCGCGGACTCGAACTCAAGAAGCAAGGCACCAACCCCTACATGCCTGTGGATATTTGCATGGAAGCATTGATCTCGAACGCCACGTTCGTTGCGCGTTCGTTTGCGGGCAACGCCAAGCAGGTGAAAGAGTTGATCAAAGCCGCCTTTGCCCACAAGGGTATCGCCGTGCTCGATATCATCAGCCCGTGCGTTACGTTCAACAACCAAGACAACGCGCATTATTCGTACGCCTGGGGCAAGGATCACGAAGAGCCGCTTCACGATATTACCTACATCGCGCCGCGCAACGAGATCGTGCTGGAACGCGAATTGGCGGAAGGCGAGGTCCGCGAAGTTGCCATGCACGACGGTTCGGTTATCATCCTCAAGAATCTCGAAAAGGGATACGATCCTACCAACCGCTTTGAAGCCTTGCGCGCGCTCGAAGAGGCGCAGCGTAATAACTGGCTGACAACGGGATTGATCTACGTTTCGACCGACAAGCCCGCGCTCGCTGAAACGCATACCCTCGTGGACACTCCACTCAACCGCCTCAACGACGCGGACCTGCGACCTGCTCGCGAAATGATCGACAAAGTCAACGCGTTGATGTTCTAAGTCATCCCTCACCCCTGCCCCTCTCCCATTGGGAAGAGGGGTTTGTCTTATGATTCAAATCGCGTCCTCCATCTACATCCGCGAAAACGAACTGCGCTTCGACTATATTCGCGCGTCGGGACCGGGCGGGCAGAACGTGAACAAAGTAGCAACGGCTGTGCAGTTGCGATTCGATGTCCGCGCTTCGTCGTTGCCCGAAGAGGTCAAGTCGCGTTTGATTCATCTTGCGGGAAAGCGAGTCACGGATGATGGAATTTTGCTCATCGAAGCCAAGCAATTCCGCGCGCAGGAGCAAAACCGCGAAGACGCAATTCAACGGTTGGTTGCGTTGATAAAGAAGTCCCTGATAAAACCCAAGCCGCGCAAGAAGACCAAGCCGACAAAGGCGGCGAAGGAAAAGAGATTGGAGTCTAAGAAACGAAGAGGGGAAGTCAAGAAGAACAGGCAGAGCAAGTCTTTTGAGTAAAATGTTCATGCGGCAGTTGAACTGCCGCATGAACATTTGCTATCCAACCCAGTTATAATCCCCGCTTCATGGACAAAAAGTTTATCGCCCTCCTCTGCGGACTAGGCGCCGCATCTATTTGGGGCGGGATGTATGTGGTCAGCAAAGTGGTGTTGGAGGTCATCCCGCCGTTTGCGTTGCTGACGATCCGCCTCGTGCTGGGGTGCCTCTCGCTCGGCGCGGTGATTTGGTTTCGCAAATCACAAAGCACGTTCACGCAGAAAGAATTTTGGCAAAGTTTTCTCGTCGGTGTAATGGGTTATGGAATTTCGCTCGGCTTCCAATTCACAGGGACCAAACTTTCTACCGCCTCGAACGGATCGTTGATTACCTCCGCCACGCCCGCATTCGTTTTGCTATTCGCATTCTTTTTGCTCAGAGAAAAGATAACCAGCAGGCAAGTTTTTGCGCTGGCAGTCTCAACGGTCGGCGTGCTGGCGGTCATTGATCCGCGCACAGCCGAACTATCTCCCTCATTATTTACAGGAAATGTGTTGTTGTTCTTTGCAGGGCTCACGTGGGCGCTATATTCCACGCTTGTGCGCAAGGTTGCCAGAGACAGCGATTTGCTCATCTCCAGCGCGGTCATGTTGTTGGGAGGGATCCCATCTTCCACAGTTCTCGGATTCTACGAAGTCAACTCGCAAGGAATTGGAACGATCACGCCGGGCGTCATCGGCGGGATTCTTTACCTCGGCATCATTTCCACCGCCGTTGCCATGTTCATGTGGAATTACGCGTTCAAAGAATTGCCCGCCTCGCTCGCATCGCTGACCTTCTTTGCCCAGCCCGTTGTCGGCACTTTACTCGGCTGGTTTTTCCTCGGTGAAAAAATCACGCCGCTGTTTTTATTCGGCGGCGTGTTGATCGGGATCGGGATTTGGATTTCGACGAGGGAAAACTAAAACCACTTTACCACAAAGGCTTGCACTGAGCCTGTCGAAGTGACACTAAGGTCACGAAGAGACAAACCCTTAAGACTCAAACCCTTTGTGAACTTTGTGTCCTTCGTGTTTAAAATGTATTCAATTCTCCCCCACCGTATGCAACAATGCCATATTCGGCGGGCGCACATCGCCAACCGGGTATCCGCACACCAACACAACCTGGTCACCGGCTTGCACCACATCCGAGCGCATCAACGCCGCATCCAGCAGATCGAGCATTTCCTCCAGCGAGGTAGCGAACGCGATCAATTGCGGGCGCACACCCCACAGGAAAGCCAGCCGTTGATACGTTACTTCATCGGGGGTAAACGCCATCACCGGCACGCGCGGACGGATTTTCGACATCAACCATGCGGTTCGTCCCTGCGTGGTGAAGCACGCCACCGCCGTGACGTTTTTATCGTTCGCCAACGCCTGCGCGGCGCGCGCCATCGAAGCCGCGTCGGAATGCTCAAAGCCGTTCACACTGGGTTCCAGCCCCCACTCCACAAAATGAGACTCGGCTTCGCGGACGATGCGGTCCATCATCTGAACCGATTCGACCGGATATTTTCCAGACGCCGACTCGGCGGAGAGCATCACCGCGTCGGTCCCGTCAAAGACCGCGTTCGCCACATCCGACGCCTCTGCCCGCGTGGGAAGCGGATTCGAGATCATCGATTCCAGCATTTGCGTGGCGGTGATCACAAGTTTGGCGCGCGCGTTCGCCGCGCGGATGATGTGTTTCTGCAACGCCGGCACGCGCTCCGGCGGAAGTTCCACGCCGAGATCGCCGCGCGCCACCATCACGCCATCCACGATCTCTAAAATCGCGTCGAGGTTATCGAGCGCTTCGGGTTTTTCCAATTTGGCGATGAGCATCGGCATACGCTTGCCGTTGGAGAATCGCTCCATCGCATAGCGGACTTTTTTCACATCCTCCGCGCTGCGCACAAACGAGATCGCAACCGCGTCTACATTTTGCGAAATGCCAAAAGCAAGATCAGCCTCGTCTTTTTCGGTGAAACCCGCAATACGCAGGCGAACACCGGGGAGATTGATGCCTTTATGAGAAGACAGGGGTCCGCCAATCACCACATCTGCCGCCAACGCGTTGCGACCGATCACCGACACAACCTCCAACGTCAGGCGCCCATCGTCGAGGAGAAGCCGGTCTGCGGGCCGCACCGAATCGAAGAGCTGTCGAAAATCCACAGGGATTTTTTTGCCGCTATCTTCCGGGGGCGTAGACTCAGTCGCATAGAGGTAAACCCGCTCCCCGTCCGAAAGTTGAAGCGGGGTTGTCAGGTCGCCGACGCGGATCTTCGGCCCCTGCAAATCCTGCAAGATACCCACAGGCGCGCCCAGTTTTTTCGAGACCTTGCGGATCAATTCAATCCGCGCCAAGTGCTGTTCGTGCGTGCCATGCGAAAAATTCATACGCGCCACATTCATGCCCGCTTGAATGAGTTGTTCGAGTATTTCTTCGCTTTGGCTGGCAGGTCCCACCGTCGCCACAATTTTTACATTACGCGTCATATCATCCTCAATACAATAAACTCACCGCAGGCAAGAACACCACGCCCTGCAGTGAGTTGCTGTCGATTTATGGCAGAGCGAGCCGCGCGATACCATCCGCTCTGACGCACTTAAAGATAATGCAATTCGTTCGCCTGCTTTTCCAACTCGGCGCGGAAATCGGGATGCGCGATGCCGATCAACTGCCCCGCGCGCTGGCGGATGGATTTGCCGTACAAGTCAGCCACGCCGTACTCGGTCACCACGAATCGGACGTGATTGCGGCTGGTCACCACACCCGCGCCTTGTTTCAACATCCCGGCGATGCGGCTCACCAGTGTACCATCTTTCAGCATGGTCGTGCTCGGCAGGGCAATGACCGGCACCCCGCCCTTCGAGCGCGACGCGCCGTAGATAAAATCCAATTGACCGCCCACGCCGCTGTATAACCTGGGTCCGATGCTGTCGGCGCAGACTTGACCGGTGAGGTCAACTTCAATGGCAGAGTTGATCGCCACCATGCGCTCGTTCTGCGCGATGACGAACGGGTCGTTGATATATTCCGTGCGATGCAGTTCGATGAGCGGGTTATCGTCCACCCAATCGTACAATTTTTTCGTGCCGAGGATGAAGCCCGCGATGATCTTGCCCGGATGCAGGGATTTGCGCGCGCCGGTCAACACGCCTTCGTTGACCAGATCGATCACGCCGTCCGAAAATAACTCGCTGTGCACGCCGAGGTCTTTTTTGTCGCGCAGGTATTTCAACACCGCGTCGGGGATCGCGCCGATCCCCATTTGCATCGTCGCGCCGTCAGGGATGAGTTCGGCGATGAAGCCCGCGATCTTCTGCACAATGGCGGGGTCGCCCTCGTCTCCCATCGGCACTTCCGGAATGGGATAATCCACCGGCACAATATGCGTCAGGCGGCTGACGTGGATGAACGCGTCGCCCAGCGTGCGCGGCATTTGCTGGTTCACCTCGGCAATGATGATCTTCGCCGTTTCCGCGGCAGATTTCGTCAGCCCGACTTCGACGCCCAAACTGCAAAAGCCATGCTCGTCGGGAGGCGAAACGTGGATGAGCGCCGCATCCAGCGGGAGAATGCCGCGCTTGAAGAGCAGAGGAAATTCCGAAAGAAGAACCGGGGTGAAATCCGCCTTGCCGCTTTGCACGGCTTTCCGCACGTTCGCGCTGATGAACATCGTGTTGACGCGCAAATGCCCCTCCAGTTCGGGCTTGACGTACTCGGCGGGACCGATCGTCAGCGCCTGGCAAATTTCCACCTCCGAAAGATTTGGGGCGTAGTCTGCCAACGCGCCAAGAAGTTTTTGCGGCACCGACACGTTGCCGGTCAAAAAAATGCGGCTGTTGGATTTGACCGCTTGCACCGCTTCCCGCGCCGATATGACGCGCGATTCGTAGATCTTTGTCCAATCCATGTTATCGCTCCTCGAGCAGGGTGAGATGAACAAGCCCGCCCTGATGCGTGTTGACGCCTCGTTCGAGCGCGGGGTCGTTCGCAATCGCGGGGGCTATCCCATCGTCGGTCATCCGAATCAAATAAGGCATGGCGGCATTGACGAACGCGTGCGTCGCCGTGCGCGCCACAACGCCGGGCATATTCGGCACGCAATAATGGATTACGCCTTCGTCGACAAACGTCGGCTGGTCGTGCGTGGTCGGGCGCGAGGTTTCAAAACACCCGCCCTGATCGATGCTCACATCAATGACCACCGAGCGGGGCTTCATCGCGCTCACCATGTCGCGCGTGACCAGGATCGGCGTTCGCGCGCCTGTGATCAGCGCCGCGCCGACGACCACATCCGCATACGTGGTGGCGCGTTCGATATTTCGCTTCGTAGACATCATCGTGACGATGCCGGGAAACCGATCGAGAAGTTTTTGCAATCCGTCGAGATCGTCGCTCATCACGGTCACGTGCGCGCCCAGCCCAAGGAACGCCTGCGCCGCGTGCGTGGCAACCACGCCCGAACCCAGGATCAACACTTCGGCGGGCGGAACACTCGGCGCGCCGCCGAGCAAAATTCCCTTGCCGCCCCAATTATTTTGCAACAACCTCGCCGCCACTTGCGCCGTCATACTCCCCGCGATCTGGCTGAACGGTCGCAAGAGCGGCAGTGATCCATCCGCCAATTGGATCTGCTCGTACGCGATGGACGTGACCTTCTTTTCGAGCAACGCCTCCACCTTGTCGCGCCGCGCCGAGGCAAGATGCAACAAGCCCGCGATCGCCGCGCCGGGCTTCAGCCAATCCAGTTCGTTTCGCAATGGGCGAGCCACCTTCAAAACCAGGTCGGCGCGGGCGAAGATTTCCTCGCCGGAGTAGACGATGCGCGCGCCGGCCGATTCGTACTCCCGGTCCTTGAACCCCGCCCCCACACCCGCATCTCTCTCGACGCACACCTGATGCCCGTGTTGGGCGAGAATCTCAGCCCCGGCGGGATTCAACCCCACCCGGTATTCAAACGGGCGCGTCTCTTTGGGTATACCAACGATCATGTCGTCGCCTCCTTCAATACGCTGTGTATTGTCTCGAAAATAATCTGTGGAACCGTCTCGAACGAATACGGCATGTGGACTCTCTCGTACAACCCATGCGCGTCGCTCCCAAACGGACCGATATTGACGACCGCGCAATTCAACGCGCGGATCTCCTCCAACTTTTTTTCATCGAGCGCAGATGCCAACTCGCCTGAAGAATTCTTCAACCCAAACAACGGCATATTCTTCGAGAGCGATTCGATTTGCACACTCGATTCCAACTGGACATAACTCAAATCGGAAATATACGGATAAAAACCACGCTTCTGAATCGGCGCCTCAACCTGCTGCGCCAGCGCGGCATTCATCGCGCGTGTGACCTGATTCTCCCGCGGCGCAATGGACGGATAATACGGCGGCGAGAAAAACGCAACGACGGCGGGTCCGCCGAGTTTGGCAACCTTCGCCAACTCGGCGACGATCATGCGGCTCAATTCGCGTCGGTCTGTTGTCAGAGCGGCGTATTTTTCAATGCGTTTTTTCAGCCATTCTGCAAAATCCCCGCCCGCATTCTCCTCGTTCCAGCAAGCTTGCGCCTGCTCGCACAGCGAAGCGTAATCGAACACAACCGAGTGCCACTTGAGCGGAGAACGCGTTTGCCCGCCGCGCCGAGAAAACTCTTTGAACGATTCCTCCTGTCTCAAACGAACCGCCTCCAGCGCGGCGCGAGCGGCTTCCCTCATTTTGGTCATGGCGTGATCGGGCGCGAGAGTCAAGGTGAGCCAGTTGAAATACACAAACGCTTCGCCAGCCGTTTCCACATTGTACGAAGACTTGAGGTCGCGCATCCGCAACGCCACCGGCGGAGGGGCAACTTCGGCGACCTCCTCCCCTCCCAGCAAGCCCTGCCACGAGTCGACCCATTCGAGGCTGAGGTTGATACGGCTGACCAGTTCCGCCGCAATATGCGACGCGTCTACCCCGCGATAGACCTCGCCAACGTGAGTCCGCGCGCCGAGGATGTAAAACGATGGGAGCAACTTCCCCACCGTGCCGGAGTAGACAAAACGCGCGTCCTGATTCGAATCGCGCGGGGCGGTGTAATCGGTGTTGACCACGCCGAGGTAGTTCAAGTTTTCCTTGTCGCGGAGTTTGAGCAATTCGGGAACCGCCGAAAGGATGCCGGTTGATTCGGTCTCTTCATCGGGGCAGGAGAGGAAGAGCAGGTTGCCCGCGAGTTCGTCGATCAATCTTTTCCCATTCTCCCGCATGCGCGCAAACTCGCGCATGATCGCAATGTTGACCGCGACGCCCGATTTCATATCCACCGAGCCGCGACCGAACATCCACTCGCCGCTGTGCAATGCGATCAACGCGGACTGCTCCGCAGAGGTCAGCGACTCTTTTTGTTCGAGAGTCGCTTGCATGACCTTTGCCAATTCATCGGGCTGGAAAGCAAGATTTAAATCGCCAAAGCGGGCAAAGTCTTCCACGCCAACCGTGTCGAAGTGACTCATCAACACGATCGTCGCGCCCATGTTGTTCGAGTTGTCGCTCTTCAACAAACACGCGATATTTTTTCGCCCATCGTTCGTATCCCAAAAAGTCGGCGAGAGAGAATCAACCGCCAGCATCTCGCGGATTCTCTCCGCGCAACGATTCTCCGCCTCCGCATCCGGGCTGACGCTGGGAATCGCAACCAGCGTTGCGGTCATTTCGCGGACGGTGTCGAACCAGCGGGAGGGATATTTCATCATCGATTGAATTGTACCGGAGTTTCGCCTTGTTCCAAGTTATGAATGTCCCCTAAAGATATAACTTTTATCAAAATAGGGCTTACGCAGTTGAACCTGTTGCGCCGTAGTTGCAGCGGCGGCGGCGGTACAACTGCCCGCCCACTGCGTAAGCCCTGAAAATAAAACGACTAGCGCACATCCGTGCCGGTGAAGCGCGCCAACAACTTGTGGAGGAGCATAACGGGAAGCGCCAAAATTCCATGGACCGCCGCGCTCAACCCGAAGATCACCGCCACCGAACTGAGAAAATCGCTGACTGCAGGGGCAACGTTGGTCAACATCCACGGACCCGCGCCGACGAGCAGGGCAACCACGAATAAAATGCTCACCGATATGACCAGTTCCAACCATGCATGACGGTCCGATTGCGAGGGCATCATCATACTGCTGACCACGAAAGCCAGATACGCCCAGAGGTAAAAGTTGTTGACCGTTGGCAGGGCGTTGATCCCCATCCAAAACATGCTCATCTGCCCGTTACGTAATGTATCCCACAGCACCCGCATATCAAGCGCGTACACTGCCACATAGGCGGTGAACAGCGTTCCCACGATCAGAGGCGCCGCGCCGATGAGCGAATCGCGCGCAATGTCTGAACGGGCGATTTCGACATACCCCATTTGCAGTCGCCCATTCGGCAAGGGGCGCGGAAGAACCGAAAAACGCCCGGTCGGCACGCGCAGGACTTTCGCCATCAGATAGTGACTCGATTCGTGCAGGAACACGCCGGGCAAAAAAATCAACTGGAACAACCCGATCGTGAAGCGCGCGCTGCGGGTGGCGATCAGAAAGACCGCTTGCAATTCGCGATGCAAAAGCCGCTGTAGAAAGATCAGCGGCGCGAGCATCAAGACAAACCAGAAAAAACCCGCAAGTTGATTCATCCATTTCCCCGGTTGCAACCACAGACAACGGACGATAGACTACAGTTCATCGTCTACGGTCGATCGCCTATCGCGCGGAAGCCGCTTTGGTAATCGCCACGAACTCATCGGGCTTGAGGCTTGCGCCGCCGACGAGCGCGCCGTCAATTTCGGGTTGGGAGAAAAATTCAGGCGCGTTGGACCCGGTGACCGACCCGCCATACAACACCCGCATCGATTGCGCGGCATTCTCGTTGAACACTTCGCTCAATGCGCGACGTATGACCTGCCTCACCACCCCGTTGGCATTCTCGCCGCTCGAGGCTTTGCCGGTGCCGATCGCCCACACCGGCTCATACGCGACAACGATGCGCGATGCGGATGCGGAATCCGCACTGGCAAACCCAAGCTTGATCTGGCGCGAAACAACCTCCCCAGTCCGACCAGATTCGTATTCGTCCAGCGTCTCGCCTACGCACACGATGGGAATCATGCCCGCCTTCATCGCGGCATGTAATTTCTTGTTCACCTGCTCATCGGTTTCACCGAAATACGCGCGTCGCTCCGAGTGACCGATGATGATGTACGCGCAAAATTCCTTTACCATGTTCGGCGAGAGTTCGCCGGTGAACGCGCCCTTCTCCTCCCAATGCATGTTCTGCGCGCCAAGACCGATATCCGAGCCGGTCAACATCGGCGCGATCGCGGGCAACGAGGTGGATGGCGGGCACAACACTTTTTCGACGCCCGCGATCGCGCGCAACGGATTCAGCATCGCCGCAACGAGTTCGCGCGCCTCGGCAGAGTTCTTGTTCATCTTCCAATTACCGGCAACCAATGGTTTTCTCATGATGCTCCCTCAGGGAAGTTTTTTGATGATTTCCTCGGCAAATGCCCGCACCCAATCCGGCGCGCTCAAGTCTGCCAGCAAACCGTTTGCGATCAACCGCGCTTTTTCATTTTCACCGGTCACCGAGTTCATCTCCGCTTCCAGCAAAAACGCCTCGGGCATATTCGGCGACAGCCGCTTCACCTGATTCAAGAACGTAGCCGCATCGTCGATGTGACCGGAATAGAAGGCGTTACGCGCCTGCGCGACTAATGCGATCGGCTGATCCACCTGCGCCACCTTGTCAAACGGCAGAACAGACGGGGCTTCGGCGCGCTCTGCGCCTCTGTAATAAGATTGGTGGAAACCATCCAATATATTATTCGGCACATTGCCGCCCAACCCGTATGTTTTTCTTGCCTGAAAATATAACGCCGCCGCCGGTAACCAGCCTTCAATGGCAACAAACTTATCCCCGGCTTGAATGTAAAACGCCTCATTATTCGCGCCGGCAAGTTTGATCAATTCCGCCAGGGTATCATACGATGCGCCCGGCATTTCAGCCGACCATAACGCCACCGCAAGATCAAGCCGCGCTTGCAGATCATTGGGGTTATCTTTTACGCGTTGTTGCGCAACCAGCGCCTCAGGCGGAAGATTCAACGGTTGGTTGGGGGTGATCGGTCGAAGGGGAGTTTGAACCGGCGGCGCGGCTTGTTGCGTCACAGTGGCGGGCGCGGTAAACGTTGGGGTGGCAGTGGCGCGTCGATTCAAGAATGTTGTAAACAGGCGATTCTGACGCGCGACAAACAAAGACCCCAAACAAATTGCGACGACTGCGATGACTCCCACCCAGACAAACGGCGAACGCTTCTTTTCCGCCAGTGCAACGGGTTCAGCCGCCCCAGCCTTTGCCGCCATCTTCGTCGGCTCGGCAGTGGGCTTCATCCGCGTTTTATCGGCAGGCGACGGCTCTACGGGTTTGGCGATCGTAATCAACGTGCCCTGCATGGGCACGCCCGCCTCATTCCATGCGGACTTAAAAGCCGCAACCAGTCCGTCAACTGTTTCATAACGGTCGGCGCGTTCTTTGGCAAGCGCCTTCAACAACACACGTTGCACAGGCTCCGGCACTTTCGGGTTAATCGATTGTGGAAGCGGCAGGGGCGTGTAAATGTGATCGTGGATAATGGAAAACGGCGTGTCCGCGCTGAACGGCACCTGCCCCACCACCATCTCATACAACATCACGGCGAACGAATAAATATCCGTGCCGTTGTCGAGCTCTTTCTTGCCCATCGCCTGCTCGGGCGAGATGTATTGCGGCGTGCCCATGATCATGTCGGAGGAAAGCGTTGATTCGCCGGACTGGGCAATACGCGCCAAGCCGAAGTCTGCGAGATAGATCACACCGTCGTTCGCCACCAACACATTCGACGGCTTGATGTCGCGGTGGAGGATTCCCTGCTTGTGCGCATACGCCAGCGCGGAACCGATCGAGTCGACGACTTTTTCGATCTCCTGCGCGGTCAGCGGAGCTTTATTCAACCGCGCTTTGAGCGTATCCCCCTCGATGTATTTCATAATGAGATATGGACGTTTTTCATGTTCGGCATAATCGTACACCGGCACAATGTTCGGATGTTCGAGTTTTGCAACGACACGCGCCTCGCGTTGAAACCGCGCCGAAAACGTGGCGTCTTCACCGAACGCCGCATGCAAGGCTTTGACCGCGACATAGCGATCCAATGAGGCGTGATAGGCTTTGTAGACGGTTGCCATGCCGCCCTGCCCCAACTGTTCGATGATCTTGTATGGTCCGACGTTATCGCCGACGTTGAAAGACATTCATTGCTCCATGCAATCTTATTTAGCCACAGAGATCACAGAGAACGCTGAGAAAAACTCAAAATCTCTGCGCGCTCTGTGGCAAAGCATTCTTGGTCAAGAATTCAACTCGCCAAATTATAGCCGAGGCTTGTTAAACCGGGTTTATCGCTTTGTAAATTGTTGGGAAGTTGAAATTAAAGAAATAGACCTGACAGGTTTTAAAAACCTGTCAGGTCTGATTGATTACTTATCCATCAACGCCGCGACGCCGGGCAACTCTTTCCCCTCTAAAAATTCCAGCGACGCGCCGCCGCCAGTGGAGACGTGCGTCATCTGTTTGGCGACGCCCGCCTTTTTGACCGCGCTCGCCGAATCGCCGCCGCCGATCACCGTGACCGCGTTGGATTCTGCCAACATGCGCGCAAGGGCAAATGTCCCTTCGGCAAACTTCGGCATCTCGAAGACGCCGACGGGTCCATTCCAGACAATCAACTTGGCTCCGCTCAACGCGGCTTGATACACACCGACAGTTTTCGGTCCCACATCCAACATGCGCCAGCCAGCAGGGATTTTCCCCACGTCCACGACTTGCGTGTTCGCGTCTTCGGCAAATTTATCCGCGATGACCGCGTCTACGGGCAGGATCAATTTATCGGCAGACTTCGCCATGATTCCCTTGGCTGTTTCCAGCGACGATTCTTCGACGAGGCTGTCTTGCATGTTCAGTCCCTGCGCGGCTAAAAATGTATTTGCCATGCCGCCGCCGATGATAAGTTTGTCGCATTGGGAGAGCAGGGTTTCGACGACGAGAATCTTGTCACTGATCTTCGCGCCGCCGAGAATCGCAATGTAGGGATGTTCAGGATTCGCTACCGCCCGACCGAGGTATTCGAGTTCCTGTTCCATCAAGAAACCTGAAACAGCGGGGAGAAATCTCGCCACGCCTTCCGTCGAAGCATGCGCGCGATGCGCCGAGCCGAACGCGTCGTTCACGTAGACTTCGCCGAGCGAGGCGAGTCGTTTGGCGAAGTCGAGATCGTTCTTCTCTTCTTCCGCGTGGAAGCGCGTGTTTTCGAGCATCAACACTTCGCCGGGCTTCAAGTCTTTTGCCATTGTTTCCACTTCGGGTCCCACGCAATCAGGCGCCATTTGAACGGGACGCGCCAGAAGCGTGGATAAAACTTCCGCGGCCGCGCGCAGGCTGAACTGGGAGTCGGAAGCGGATTTTGGTCGCCCCAAATGACTCATCAGAATCAACGACGCGTTTTGATCCAGCACGTATTGAATCGTCGGCAACGCGGCGCGGATGCGTTTGTCGTCGGTCACTTTGCCGTCTGCCATCGGCACGTTGAAGTCCACGCGCATGAGCACGCGCTTGTTTTTGAGATCAATATCTTTGACTGTTTTTTTGTTCATGGGGGAGGTACACAGGTAGACAGGTACACAAGTACACACGTGCTTACGTGTTTACCTGTATACCTGTTTACGTTTTTACAGAGTCCTCGCCATCATCGCGGCGAGATCGGCGGTGCGGCAGGCGTAGCCCCATTCGTTGTCGTACCATGCCACCACTTTGACCATGTTGCCGAGGACGATCGTGTCCATCGAACTGAACACGGACGAATACGTTGTGCCGCGCAGATCGGTGGAAACGAGCGGCTCGTCGGTCACATCGAGAACGCCTTCCATGGGACCGCGCGCATATTCGACCATCGCCGCGCGGATTTCGTCGGCGGTCGCTTCTTTGTTGAGGGTGGCAGTGAAATCCACAACCGAAACGGTCGGCGTGGGAACGCGGAACGCCATGCCGGTAAACTTGCCTTTGAGTTCGGGGATGACGAGCCCCACTGCTTTTGCCGCGCCCGTTGCGGATGGAACGATGTTCTGCGCCGCGGCGCGCGCATCGCGCACGTCTTTCGCGCCGAGGTCTTGCAGTTTCTGCGAGTTGGTATACGCGTGAATGGTGGTGAGAAAACCTTTGTCGATCCCGAATTTATCGTTGAGCACTTTGGCCACGGGAGCGAGCCCGTTCGTGGTGCAGGAAGCGTTGGAAACAATGTTATGTTTCTTCGGGTCGTATTTGTCGTCGTTGACGCCGAGGACAACGGTGATATCTTCGTTCTTCGCAGGCGCGGAGATGATGACCTTCTTCGCGCCGCCCGATTCGATGTGCGCTTTGGCTTTTGTCGCGTCGGTGAAAAATCCCGTCGACTCGATCACAATATCCACGCCCATGTCTTTCCATTTGATATTCGCGGGGTCTTTCTCAGCCGTGACCTTGACCGTCTTGCCGTCAATGACAAGATCGCCATCTTTGACTTCAACGGTCCCTTCGAATGGGCCATACGTTGAATCGTATTTCAATAAATGCGCGTTGGTCGCGGAGTCGAACAAATCGTTCACCGCAACTACTTCGATCTCGCCCGGGTGCCGTTGTTTGATGGTGCGGAACACGAGCCGCCCAATGCGCCCAAATCCGTTAATGCCGATTTTTACTGTCATTTCAATCCTCCGAAAATGATATTTGATATCTTAGAACTTACGCAGGTGAACCTGTTGCGCCGCAGTTGCACTGCGGCGGCAGTACAACTGCCCGCCAACGCATAAGTCCTGTATCTGTTTCGATGAGATTTTATCACAGAGAAATTTCGATCAAGACGAACAATGCGCGGGATGTGACAGTTTGAAGTGAAACGAGGATGAAAGTAACCGTCAGCCCAATGGGCTCGAGTATTCTTCCAACACATCGTTCAGCGCGGTAGCCAGTTTGGATGAGTCGTGCCGCCAGGGTTGCGTCTCGTGGATCAAGTCGGTGCAAAAGGCGCGCGCGTCGGCGAGGATTTTTTCATCTGCTTTCACCCATTGCGAGCCTTCGTTGAGCGCGCCCTCGTAATTACTGTTGCACAATACCACATCGAACAGGTTATCGCCCACATGTTCCTCCAACGCGCGGACATGATCGTAGCATGAGAACAAATCCGTTTCGCCGCTTTGCGTGGCAAGGTTGCATACATACACTTTGACGGCGCGGCTGGCGCGAATGGCTCCCAGCAGGTCTTGCACGAGCAGGTTGGGCAGAATGCTGGTGTACAAACTACCGGGTCCGATCACGATCATATCTGCGCCGAGGATGGCTTTCAACACAGGCGGGTACGCCGGCGCGTCGTTCGGTTCCAGCCAGATGCGGCTGACGCGCCCCGCCATCTGTGGGATGCGACTCTCCCCCTCCACGCGGACTTGATTCATCGTGTGAGGCAATTGCATATCCGCGACCAGTTTCACGTCATGCAGTGTCGATGGAAGCACGCGCCCACTCACCGAAAGCACCCTGCCCGATTCCTCAACCGCGCCTTCGAAACTGCCGGTGATGTCTGCCAGCGCGGTGATAAATAAATTCCCAAACGAATGACCGCTCAGATCGCCCGCGCCGCTGAAGCGATATTGGAACAACTGCGTGAGCATCTGCTCGTCGTTGGAAAGGGCGGCGAGACAGTTGCGGATATCGCCCGGAGGCAGAATCCCAAAATCTGCGCGGAGGCGGCCCGACGAACCGCCGTCGTCTGCGACTGTGACCACCGCCGTCAAATTCCGCGTCCACGTTTTCAAACCTCTAAGCAGGGATGCCAGCCCGTGCCCGCCGCCGACGGCAACGATACGTGGTCCGCGTTCGCGGCGGCGAAAGTCGGTCAAATCGTTCAGCAAAATGCGACCGGACCGAAGGTAAGGGCGAAGAAGCGAGCGGTTGAGTCGCACGATGCCGTATCCCACCAGCCAAAGGCCGATCCCGCCGAACACCAAAATACGAAGAATACGCGGCAAGAATCGAAGCGAGGCATATGAAAGGATCGCCAGGAGGGTCTCGTTGGTTGAATCGGTGCGATAGAGATCAAGCAGGAGCATGGCCAGCCCCACCCCCAGCAGTGTGATACCCGCCATGATAAAAAGGAACCAACGTTTGATTCCCAGCCCCGGCGCAAACCAACGGGCGATCTCTCGAAACTCTTCGAGCAAACGAGCAATCTGAGAATTCTTTTTGTTCGGCATAAAACGAGTCTAGCAGGGATGGAAAACAGAGTCAACTCTGTCAATTTTTCATTAACCGGGCTCTACCGTTTTTAACGGGAAACCTTTTTTCAAACACAAAGGACACGACGGTCACAAAGGAAAACCCAAGGAATCTAGGCTCTTTTTTTGCCTTTGTGTCGCTTCGACGAACTCAGCGCAAGACTTTGTGCCCTTCGTGGTGAAGCTCTTTCCCGGTAATTACGGGAGACTCATTAACCGCAAAGCGCGCGAAGAACGCCAAGAAAATCTTTTTAATCTTCGCGCTCTTAGGGTTCGTAAAAATATAAATTCCCTGTTGGGGATGCAGTTGCACTGCATCCCGCTCGCAGTGCAACTGCGCGCGAACAAAAACACGGGAAGTTATTAATTTACAGACCCTTAGCGTTCTTCGCGGTAAGCGATTGCCCAAGTCATGCGGAAACTTTAGGCTGGTAGATGCTCGGTTATAATGACCCCCATGTCACTCACGATAGCCGTAGACCTCGGCGGGACGCACATCCGCACCGCATCATACAACTCTGAAAGCATCACACCCATTGCTCGTTATCGCGCGCGCACGAACGCGCATGAGCCCGGCGTGTTCGATCGGCTCGTGCAAGCGATCGAAAATGTGTGGGACCCCAACGTCACTTCGATGGGCGTTGCGTCCCCCGGTCCGCTTGATCCGTATACAGGAACCATCCTCGCCACTCCGAACATTCCCGAGTGGCGAAATTTTCCACTGGCGCAAAAACTCTCCGCGCGTTTCGGCGTGCCGGTGCACCTCGACAACGACGCGAACATGGCGGGCTTCGGCGAATGGACGTTCGGCGCGGGCAAGGGTCATCACAACCTCGTCTATCTCACCATCAGCACGGGCGTCGGCGGCGGCGTGATCTGCAACGACGCGCTCTTGCAAGGCTTTCACGGACTCGCCACCGAACTCGGTCACATGATCATCGACCCGGACGGTCCGCCGTGCGGATGCGGCAAAAACGGACATGTAGAATCATTTTCATCGGGGACTGCCATCGCGCGACATACGATGGAACAAATTCAAGCGGGAGTAAGTTCCTCGCTTCCTTCGCAGGGACAGCTGACCGCCAAACAGATAGCGGAGGCGGCGCTTGCAGGCGACTCACTCGCTGTTTCAGCCTTTGCGCGCGCGGGACATTACCTCGGCATTGCAGTTGCGAATTATCTCGCCATCTTCGATCCGTCCATTGTAATTTTTGGCGGAGGCGTTTCACAGGTGGGCGATCTGTTGTTCAAGCCGTTTGAAAAAAGTTTGCGCGAGCATACGTTTCACCCGCATTATTTGGATAATCTCGTCATTGCCAAAGCCGCGCTCGGCGATGATGTGGGTTTGCTGGGCGCGCTCGCATGGGCGCGCTTCAAACGAAGCAATGAAATGGCAAGGGTGGCATGAAGAGTCGGATCTGCGTGACAGCCCCTTTGTGGCTGATCACAAAATGGTGGACTGCGGACCGGGATGGGGAAACATTGTCCATGGGCGACTCAGGCTGACCTGAGTCTGACGCGTTGTTTTCTATCCGCCTATCATCGTCCCGCAGGTTTTCTCGTAAAACGTAATCCATCCAAATAAACCTGCGGGATGCTCATCCACTAAGGAGTTCGTAATGAAAAAATTGAATCTGCCTGGTCCGAAAGCCAAGGCAATGCTGGAGAGAGACCAGAAGGTCGTCTCATCGTCGTACCCGCGCGCGTATCCGCTGGTGATGGATCACGGCAAAGGCGTGGAAGTGTGGGACGCCGACGGCAACCGCTTCATTGATATGATGGCGGGCATTGCGGTGTTATCCACGGGACATTCACACCCGAAAGTTGTCAAAGCGGTGAAGGACGCCGCCGAAAATTTTCTGCACATCTCGTCCGACTTTTATCACGAGGGTTGGGTGCGCCTAAGCGAAAAACTGGACGAGATCGCGCCGTTTGAAGAACATGCAAAAACATTTCTCACCAATTCGGGGACCGAAGCAGTGGAGACCGCGATCAAACTGGCAAAGTATCACACCAAGCGGCACAACTTCATCGGTTTCTTCGGCGCGTTCCACGGACGCACGATGGGGTCGGTATCGTTCACCGCCAGCAAGCCGCATTATCACCGCGGGTTTTATCCGCTCATGCCTGGCGTGACGCATGTGCCATTTCCCGATGAATATCGACCGATCCTGCACCGCAAGATGGGCGAGGATTACGGCGAAACTTGCGTGCGCTTCATCGAAGAGGAGATCATCGCGCACAATGTGCCCGGCGATGAGATCGCCGGCGTTCTCGTGGAGCCGATCCAGGGCGAGGGCGGTTACGTCGTCCCACCGGATGGATTTTTCCCCGCGTTGCGGAAGTTGTGCGATAAATATGGAATCCTGCTCATCGTGGACGAGGTGCAAAGCGGCATGGGGCGCACGGGTAAATGGTGGGCAATCGAACACTGGGATGTGGAACCGGACATCGTTGTCTCCGCAAAGGGAATCGCTTCGGGTCTGCCGCTGGGCGCGTGTATTGCGCGCGAATCGGTGATGACGTGGCCCAAAGGGACGCATGGCAACACGTACGGCGGCAATCCCATCGCCTGCGCCGCTTCTCTTGCAACCATTGACCTGCTCGAAGAAAAATACCTCGCCAACGCGGCGGAGGTGGGCGACTACATGAAAGACGCGCTGGAAGAAATTCAGGCTCGGCACACGTCCATTGGCGATGTGCGCGGCAAGGGGCTAATGATCGGCGTGGAGTTCGTGAAAGACAAGAATACGAAAGAACCCAACGAGGAAATCCGCAACATGATCGAGCATACCGCCTTCGAACATGGCTTGCTCACGCTCGGGTGCGGCAGGTCCACCATGCGCTTTGCGCCGCCGTTGTGCATCACCAAGAAGGAGGCAGATGAGGGACTTACCATCTTCGAGGAAGCCGTAACGATGGCGGAGAAAGAACAGGGGTTAAGGTAAATATTCGTTGGCGCGGCAATCACGACTGCCGCGCCAACGAATGCGTTCAGCGCGATCTGTCAAGCAAATCGAACAGCCGCAGTTTCATTAACTGATGTTATGCAGTTGAAGCCAGCCTGATCCCCGTAACGCGATGCTCATGTCGCTCTTGCTCAAGAATAACCTGAAGGGCGAGATGTATCTCGCATTACAGGAGTCATTAACTCACCTTACACAATAAAGATCGCGCACTAAGACATGGGGACACAGAGACCTTGTATTGAGCCTGCCGAAATAAAGCCATAGGACATCTGCGGTTGAACCTGTTGCGCCGTAGTTGCACTGCGGCGGCAGTGCAACTGCCCGCCAATTGCGTAAGTCCTGAGCCAGTGAACAACTCCGCGACTCGGTGTCTCCGCGGCTCAATCAGGTATGGCAGGAGCGCTCGTTTAAGTTCTTAACTTGCAAAATGTCGCATGGACGATAGTCAAAGCAACTTTAACTGCGGATAACGGTTCAAAATCTCGAAAAACGTTAGATGGTATAATTCCCGCCCGTATGCTTCAAGAACCTTCACCCCAAAAATCACAAGTCTGCCCCACCTGCGGAACGCGCTTAAGTGAAAACGCCACGCGTTGTCTCGTGTGCGGAACAGAACTCACCGCCAAAGCCGCAACCAAAGCCAAGAAAGCCGAAACGGTTGTTCAAGCCAGCCGCATGCCTGAGATCACGCTCAGCTTGCCCGCCGCGCTTGCCGCGATTGTCATTGTGCTGGCGATCGGCGCTGTCGCAATCTATGCCCTGTTGCAATCCGGCGCGACCGGCGCATCGCTTGTGACTCCGACAGCCGAAGGCACAACGACCGCCACCGCAACCATCACGCCCACAGTGACGGAACTCCCAACGGGAACGCCCATCCCGACTGAAACACCCCTGCCGCCATTCGACTACACCGTGCGTCAGGGTGAAACCTGCGGCGTCATTGCGGCAACGTTCAAGGTTTCAGTGCAAAGTATTATTATCACCAACCAACTATCATCGGAATGTTTGATTTCGGTTGGGCAACCCTTGAAAATTCCCTACCCAACGGCAACGCCCGCGCCGCCGCCTACCAATATTCCAAACGAAGCAACGCAAACCTTCCAAGCCTGCGAAACGGCTCTCTACACCGTGCAGGCAAACGACACCCTTTCAACGATCTCCCTCAACTACAACGTCCCACAGGATGCGATCAAATTTTACAACGGACTGGCATCGGACAATGTATTACTTGGGACAACCCTGGTGATCCCCTTATGCGCCCGATTCGCCACACCGGGACCAACTCCTACTGCGACGCTTCCGCCTCCTTATCCCGCCCCGAGCCTGCTCCTCCCCGCCAACGGCGCGGCGTTCACCCTTGCCAACGATGTGGTCACCTTGCAGTGGGCGTCTGTGGGAACATTGCGCGATAACGAACGATATCAGGTCATCATCGAAGATGTGACCACAGGCGAATTGCGCATCACCGATTACGTTACCGACACAAAATACATTGTGCCAACCTCCTTCCGCCCGAACGATAACCTTGCCCACTTGATCCAATGGTGGGTAACCACTGTCCGCCAAAACGGCGTGGACGAGCAAGGACAACCCGTGTGGGTATCCGCTGGCGCGGTCAGCGAGAAACGCGGCTTCACATGGGTTGGCGTGGCGGTGCAGGGAACGCCGAATCCGTAAATGTAAACACGAACATAAAAACGACTTCCTCGCGGAAGTCGTTTTATTTTCAGGAGTTTTAAAGTTGGAGGGCAGTTGTACTGCCCGCCGCAGTGCAAATGCGGCGAATCAGGTTCAACCGTGTAAATCAAATCTCAAATCTTATTCGTTGATCTGAAACGCGATCTCGCCCGCGTCAGTCCATGCTTGCGCGGTTTCGGCAATCGTCGCCCAGCGGACGAACGGATACGCGTTCATGCGCTCGACAAAAGCCAAAATCACATTGACATCATCGGTAGCAGACGTTGAGATGCGCAACGTCTCAGGCTCGACCATGATGGTGTACCCGATCACAGGATACGGATGTTGTCCTTGCGCAATTTGCGCGGCGAGAGCTTCAGCGTCTGCCAACTGGTGGCTTCCTCCGCCGAGTTTGATCAATTTCCCACTCGGGTCATGGACTTCAAATTGCGAACTGCTCGTGGGGCGATATAAACTTACAGAGAGATCATCGCATCCCTCCTTATGTCCCGGGCAAACCACCCCGCCCCAAATCACGGATGGCGACCACGAATTTCCTTGGTATGTGTAACTCGACTGCAAGCCGTCGAAGTCTTGAATCAAGAATCCACTGACGACGCCCGTTGGCGTGACGCCCCACGAAGAGAGAATGGACGCGATCTTTGCGAGGTCGTTCGGGCTGTGCGCGTGATTGTCCCATTGCGCGCCCATTGCGGCAGAACGTTGCACGATCTCCTGCGCATCGTCCGCATTTTCGAGCCAGCCGATATCGCCGCCGATGGACCAGCGGATGCCCGCATCAGTTGTTTGTTGGAGGAAGTTGAGGAAGGATTCGGTGTCTGCGGGCCATGAGTCAAATTTCGATTCGATGTGCAGGGTGGCAGAGATGTAAAGGGTTGTGTCAGATGTCGCAGGCGCGGGGAGAAGCGTGGGCTGAGATTCGGTTGGGGAAACTGAATCAGGCGCGGGCTGAGTCTGAGGCGCAGATGGGGCGGAGACGCAGGCTGTTAATAAGATCAATCCAATTGCGAGGGTGAAAAGTTTTTTCATGGGAAATCCTTTTTAGTGTAGGGCGGGATATTATCCCGCTCTACAATTTCTATTTCAACATTTCCAAAACCATCGGGATATTAACTATTGTCACGCGATCCGTTTGCAACGCGACATAACGAACGGTTTGTTCATACATCGCCCACATCGCATCTTGTTCGGGTTGCGAGAGCAACGGCGCGGCGAGCGACGTGTCCCAGTTCGGGCGTTTGCCGCCGTCGACATAGACGGTGAGCCACGCGGATTTTGTTGCGAAGAAATCGTTATCGTGCATCTTCACGCCGACGAAATACGGCGCGACGCCGCCCGATTGATGCGCCTGCGTGAGCGCGGACTCAAAACTCGCAACCGCGTCCTGCCCAATGAATTCAAATAATTTGTAATCGTAATGTTCGGGTCGGATCGGCAAACCTTTTTTCACATCGCCAAGATTCAACGCGCGCCCATGCACCACCGTCATCTGCGCGCCGAGCTCGTCGAACACTTGCAAGATCGCGCTGTCAATTTCCGCCGAGTCCGCAATGGACGACGCCGCGTACGGCGCATACCCGATCACGTCCGCCACGTATTGATAACCGCCCGCCGCATCCGTTGTTTGCCCCGTCACGGGATCAACCTCGCGCGTTTCGTAACGCATCACCGTTTGATACAACTCGTCGGCGCTCATCGCGCTCAAGCCGAGCCAATCGTAATTGTTGGCATACGGTCGCGGCGCGCGATAATGATACGAGACAGCAACAACGGGCGATGTTTTCAGACGCGCCAACAAGTCGGGATATTGTTCGGCATAAATCTTTGCCATCACATCGGTGAGATAGACATCCACCGGCACGTTCAATTCTTCGTGCAAGTCAATGATGCGATTCAACACCGCGGCAGATTCAGCGGGATGCGAAAAATCCTGCACGTTGATCGAGAAGATGGCGTAATCTTCTGTGACGGGAACAGCCGCTTCATTCTCGACGGGCGGCTGGGTCGCCGTTGCGGGAGGCGACTCCACCACTGGAGCCTGCGTCGGCGCGGATTGTGTCGCGGGCGCGGCGCAGGCGGACACCAACAACAAGAGGGCGATAATTGGCAACAATTTTTTCATGGGCAATTCTCCTTACCTGTGATTCTACGAATCCGATTTACAACAATATTATCCCCATGTAAAATCCCTGTAATTGACAGAACCGCAAGGATGATTGTTGGTTTTGTTTGGGCTGAAAACTTTTGGACGCAGACCGCGAAGCGCGCTGACTGCGCTGATTTCTAAAAGAATAAAATCTGCGTTTTCAGCGTTCATCTGCGTCCCGATTAAAAACGAAGGAAGTGATATGGACATCCGCACCTACAACCGCGAGGCATGGAACCGCGAAGTTGAATCGAACAACCGCTGGACTCAGCCCGTGACTCACGAAGTCATCGAACAGGCAAAACGCGGCGAGTTCCAAGTTTTGCTCACGGAAAATATCCCAACTCCCCGTCGCTGGCTCCCTCCCCTGAAAAGCGCGGACGTGTTATGCCTCGCCAGCGGAGGCGGTCAGCAGGGACCCGTCTTCGCCGCGCTCGGGGCGAACGTGACCGTCTTCGACAACTCCCCTGCCCAACTCAAGCAAGACACGCTCGTCGCCGAACGCGAAGGCTTGACCCTCAAAACCGTCGAAGGCGACGCGGCGGATTTATCCATGTTCCCCGATGAGTCGTTTGATTTGATCTTCAATCCCGTTTCGACGGTGTTCATGAAAGATGTCCGCGTTGTGTGGCGCGAATGTTTCCGCGTACTTCGTCACGGCGGGATTTTGTTGACAGGCTCGATGAATCCCGTCCATTACATTTTCGACCTCTTCAAAATGGACGAGGGCATCCTCGAAGTCGCGCACTCGATCCCCTACTCAGACGTGACCAGCCTCTCGAAAGCGGACTTGGACGAATATCTCGCAAAAGGTCTGCCTCTCGAATTCGGTCACTCGCTGACCGACCTGCTCGGCGGACAATGCGCGGCGGGATTCGTCATGACCGACCTGTACGAAGACGTGATGACCGATTCGCCGCTGGGGAAATATCATCCCAACTACATTGCCACGCGGGCGGTGAAGGGATAAAAAATCAGGGTCGCATTTCTGCGACCCTGATTCATTGAAACGACTTGCTTGTTTTTACGGCAGTTCGTTGGCTCGATTCGTTCCCGGAGGGGAGACCGGGCTGTTCGCCGCAAAGTAGGCGATCAACTCATCGAGGTCGATACCGCCGCCGATACGCAGGGACGGGTCGATATCGCGGAAGGTGACGAAGTTATCGCCGCCGTCGGCAAGGAACTGGTTGACCGTCACCATATACGTATCCGCCGGGTTGAGCGGGACGCCATTCAACATGATGTTCGAGACCGTGATCGAGGTGCACGAGTTGATCGGCGCCGTCGTGGGGTTGTTGTCGTGATCCACCAAGCCAAATGTCTTGGAGAGATCGTAACTGAACCCGACCGATACGCCGAGGTGCAAGAACGGACGGCTCGAGCCGGCAGGCTGGCACTGATCTTCAAGCGCCGATTGAACTTGAGCGCCGGTCATGGGCATCGTCATCAGGACGTTGCTGAACGGCTGGAAGGTGAACGCTTCCGAGTAGGTGACGATACCATCCACCGCCTCTGCGCCAGACTTGGCGAAGATCAAATCGGAGCGGATGCCGCCCGGGTTCATGAACGCGATCTGCGCGCCATTAACTTGGGTTGCAAAGAGTTGGGCATCGGCGATCATGTTGCCCGCGTTCGACTCGGAGCCGCGATCTTCGGCGGCGCCGTTGAAGGCGCGGCGGATGTCAGCCGTGATCGTGCCCACTTGCGCTTTGCCGATGGGGTCGCTGATCACCTTCCACTTGTTGATGATGGCGGTGATGGCGGCATCAGCCGTCAATTGCGCGCGAACGACGGTATGGTTGGTAGCTGAACTGAGGTCGCGGCGGATGTCGCCTGTGCGGTGGTCAAGAACGAGGTTAATCTCAGAGACCACGCGACCAAACGAGTACGCGCTCGTCACAATACGGGGATTCCCATTCGGGTCGTTGAGCAGACAGTTATACGGGAGGTGCGTGTGTCCTGTGACCACCACGTCGATGGCGGGGTCGAGCAGGTTGTTGATCTGCACAACGGGCCCACTGATGCCGACACAAGCATTGACCGCGCCCGGAGGAGGCGTTTGCGAGCCGCCTTCGTGCATGAGCACCACAATCGCTTCGACGCCTTGCGCCTGTAACTCGGGAACGAGCGCGTTGGCGGTATCTGCCTCATCGAGGAAGGTCCAGCCATTGATGCCGGATTGCGACACAAGCGTGTTGGTTGCTTCGAGGGTCATGCCGATGAAGCCGACTTTCACGCCGTCGATCTCATCGATCCAGTACGGAGGCAGGGGCGTTTCACCGGTCACATCGTTGACGACGTTCGCGGCGAGCCAATTGAAGTTTGCGCCGGGGTACGGGTCACTGGGGAAGTAACAACCGTCCACTGGGTGACAGCCGCCGTTTTGCATACGCAGGAGTTCCACCACGCCTTCATCGAATTCGTGATTGCCGACGCTGGAGACATCCAGCCCCATGGCATTCAACGTTTCGACGGATGGCTCATCGTGGAACATGCCGGAGAGGAAGGGCGAACCGCCGATCAAGTCGCCTGCCGCCACGGTGAGGCTGTTTGCATTCCCCGCTCGGAGTTGGGTAAGTTTCGCGGAAAGGAATTCGCCGCCGCCAGCCGGGTCGCTACCCACGTTGCCGGGTCCCGGGTTGCCAGAGGTCTCGAGGTATCCGTGATAGTCGTTGAAAGCGAGCAATTGGAGGTCGACAAGCTGGTACGGAGGATCGATGATCGTCCCGCCGCCGAAATCATCGAGGATGGCTCCGCGCCCGCCGATGAACCACAGACCGACATATCCGCCTTTGGCGTAATGGGGCCAGGCTGTGATATCGCGCGCGCCCAACAGGGTATTGTTTTGATAGACTTCGACAAACCCGTTGCCATAAGCGCGAGCGCTGAAGGTGTCGCCGTCCGCGAAGGTGGCGGGCATATCTCCGCCGTATTTGACCCAGCCTTTGGGCCACTCCCACGTCCACACTTGTACCATGTGCTGATTCGCGTCATACAGGACTTCAATGACGCCATCGCCCCACGTGCGGTTGCTTTGCGCTTTGAGCAGGAGGTTTTGTTCGGTGGCGGTGTCTTTCACATCGACGAATGTAACGTAGGCTTCCTGGTCGACGCCAAGTGCGGTCTTCCAGTAAATATCCGCATTCGACGCGTTGCTATTGACGTACAACTGGTTATTCAAGATGCGATACTTCGATCGGTTGCCAGACCAATTTCCGTTTAATACCCCGTTCGCCCGGTTGAAGTCGTCCAGCAGACCCACGCCTGCCAGATTCGATGCCTGCGCCAAGGTTTGGGCTGGCATCAGGATCAATCCCACTAATAGGAATACAACTAACATACGAACTGATCGTTTCATACAATCTCCTCATGGTTGTCTAATTGGATCGTTTGCTTTAGTTCATGAGCGCCCCTGAAAATCTTTGCCAGCCACCTCCTTGAATGAACAGAAATCAAGTTCTTGGGTTATTATAAGTTACACAAACTGAATTTCAAAGAATTAAAAGGTTACACGCCATGGCTTTACCAAAGTCCGAGATTCTGGGCTGCTTCTTCGTATAACGGAGTAAATGTCGCTGTTTTCAGCCACATTCGCTCCAACCCGCCACAAATGCGATGATCTGTCAATCTACTTTGGTAAAA
>WBZR01000150.1_pt1 | contig 121680 bp, 93 predicted proteins | sample 5204231 | NCBI WGS metagenome assembly WBZR01 (sample SAMN12412403, study PRJNA552823) | activated sludge metagenome | isolation source: activated sludge from anammox sidestream of wastewater treatment plant... | place: USA: Virginia | collected 2017-08
GTACTGCGCTTTTTCGTGTCTCTTCATGGTTCATGAAACTATTATACAAGAACCATTTTGAAAAAGCCAGTTTATTCCTTTTCTTTTTTACGTGTCAGTACTTGCGCTTATACTTGACGTAGCCCTGGGTTTCCATGCAGCGGCATTGAAACCAAGCCACAGCGCCTCCCGCTGATACATAGGCATAAACACACCACCTTGTTCCCGCCACAGGGGAGGGATACAATCCCGGTAATCATCAACCTTAAACAGCGGAAAGGCACCGAGACCCGGCGGCAAAGGATAGACCCGTCCGTCATCCGGGATTCTTAAAGTGCGATGAAAGGATACCGAAAAGCGCGGGCCGATCCGTATTCCATACTCATCGATAACAACATCAAGCATTGTTCATCCTCTCTCACTGCAACCCTACGGCATATGTTCCTTGCCCGGGGAAATTGTTGCCATGAAATTACTTTTTCATTTTCATAATATCCTGTTTTCCGACCAAAGCGCTCTTGTCTATATGCACTTCTCGACGAGACTAAGCAGAGCAAGAATGCGGCCGGTACTTTCCACCGGGAGCATCATTGGTGTCTCCGTTAGTGGCGCCAAAGACCCAAATACTCCTTTGTCATCTTCCTTAGCAAACAGCTCTGTCGCCAACACGATTAGCCGTCCTGTATCGTTCAGTGGATATCGCCGACGCCGAACTGTGTGCCCGACGTTACCTCCGATAGCCTCCGCGTATACCGTCTTCCCATTTTCAGTCTTGACAAGCGTGACAATGTCGCCATGGAGAAGGTCACCTTTTTTGACGTCCCTGAGACGCGCTGGTTTCTCGATGAAGTCCGTTCGATCCGTGATAATGATATCGCCAATCTTGATTGCACGTTCGATGGGTTCGAAGGCATGGTACGTTCCATCAACGGCTTTGCGTCTGCGTTCACGCGCCTCGACGACATAGTCCGAATGTCTACGACTCGCCTTGAGCAGACCATCCAGCCCGCCATGCGCGCCTCTGCTGTCGATAGCCTCCAACTTGTGGCCGATGGCAGCTGTCCGAACGCATGACACTACGAACACGGCGCTCCAGGCTTCTATATCCGCGCGGGACTGATGTGCCAGTTGCAGCGCTTCCTCGGCGAGGGTGTCTATATTCTGGGGGTCCGTGCTCCCAGCCTTCGTGAGAATCTTTTTTCGAACCTTTTGCTTATCGCTGTCCTCCCAGTTCTTCGCGGGGTTCTCCAGTAATTTGCGTAATCTCCTTGCCTGTTTGTGTTTATCCTTTGCCGCTTCGAGGACTCTCCTCGCCACTTCAAGGCTGTTTTTTTCAGCATCGCGCGCCTTCAGCGCGGTGTCATATGCCATTCTCGCTGCACTAAGGGCGGCACTTGCTGCGTCGAACGCCGCTTGTGCCCCAGAGTCAGACCGGCCGCTGGCGGCCTTCATACGGTCATTGGCTGTCTCCATGTTTTTGGCGGCCAGTTCCACCGCTGTCTTGGTGACCTTGGCCTTCGTCTCGGCATCGTTGACCCTCACGATAGCTGAATCGACATCGTCAGACTTCTTGTAGACATCAGCGGTCCTGGCATCAACATCCGCTGCGGCTCTGCGGAAGGCCAAAACCGCCGCATTGAGGGTGGCATTGCCAAGATTGCCGTACGTGACACTTGGATCAAGCGCTGCTTTTTGCACCGCCTCGAGCTTCCCGGGACGAATGGTTCCTGTATGCCCCGCTAACCAGTAACGGACGAGATCACCGAAACGCGAGTCATTGTCCTCTTTCTGAGCGGTGCTGCCTGCACCCATCCACCATATCTTTCGCTCGTCCAGGGCGGCAGTCGCCACGGCAGCCCTGAGGTCTGCCTCTTTGACAAATGCACCGCTGGGCCCATGAAAACCACACTTGGACGTAATCCCGGGCTGTTCCTGAAGTATCCCTGATTCGAACGGTTTTCCGCATTTTTCTCTGTGGTAAAGCCTTAGTTCCTCAATCTGCTCCTCGCTAACCCGACCATAGTTCCAGACGTGGAATTCTCCCCTGACATCCACATGGGCGAAGTTTGGCGCCAGCCCTATCGCAACCCTGCATCCGCAGGCGTCTATTGCCGCTTTCGCAATCTCAACGCCAGTCATCCCAGGTATCTTTATATCTGCTGCCCTGCCGCTCAGATGCTGACTTCTCTTTTTGGGTTCTTTCCCCAGTTTCTTGTAAAGATACAGGTTATACGTATAAGAGCGATAACCAGAGTTGATAATGACTGATTTGCCAACATAATCCTGAATGGCCTGAAGGCAGTTTACCAGTTCGGGATCAATTCGCGCCTTGTCGAATTTTTTCGGGCCGCTCCTGGCAAGCTCATGGACGGTAAAATCCGTGGATAGCTTTCTTGTTCTATTGTTGCCACTCGTATCCAAAAGCGGGTTTCCCGATGTATTTGGGTCATAATACTCTTCTCCGGGACCGTCTTGTCCGGATACGATAGTCAGGGATTCCCCACTTGGAAAAGTTTTAGTATCTCCCACCGTATCTTCAACTGCTGTTCGCGCGGTGGGTGGGACAGAAGTTAAGCTTTCGCTTTCCTTGCTCGCCTTGGCAGCATTGCAAGGTGCATTGTTGATGCGATCCAGCCAATGCGCAATGGGTACCCAAAAATGGGGATCCGCTTTGCTTTTCTCCCTTTTCTTTCTCTCCGGTGCAGTCGAGGGGACAACACAAACATTGTTGTGCTTAAATTTTTTCTTTTTGAGTTTTTCGGAAGTTGCTTTTGGCCGGTCATCATAGTAATAAACGAAAAGCCAGGCATCTTGATGTGAATCCGCCCAGTTTGTCCACTCATTCGCCAACCATTTTTGTTTTCTCTCTTTTTCTGGTTCCGGATCGTCCAGTTTGTTTGCATACAAGGAATCAAAACCCCAGCATTGGACAATTTGGTCGGCATAACCACCGTCACCTTTCAATTTCGCCAGCTTCAGCATTGGGCTTCCTCCACCCGAATGGCATGCAAGGATGATGCTTCCGGCCATAGGGCCTTGCTTACGAGCCATATATGGGCCATAAGCTTTAAGCGCTTCCATAACCTGGCCCAGGTACTTATCTATTTCTCCGGGATTCGTCAAAATGCCGGTTTCGGATTTCGGGCCCAAAGTTGGCGCAACAAGGATACAGTTTTTCCCGCTATCGTTTAATCCTTCCCGGAATGCGAAAAAGGGGAACTTTTTGCCGTCCCAATATTCTTTAATCGACTTATCATTACCTGGAAAAGTTCCTTTGTATCCGTGCAAATAGAGAATCAGGTCGACGGTTGATTGGGGTTTGTAGTTCTGTGGAATAAAGATCCCCGTACAGGGCGGCGCAATCTCATTGTTTTTCTTATCGACGATTTTTAGATCGATCTTAACGTAGAGAGTTTGACCGGGTGGGGTTGTTTCACTGTCAAGGAGGAGAGGCGCAGAAGAGACATCCTCTGCGAATATTTCCGGTGCACGTCCCGCTACGGATAAGCATGTGTGGCCAGTTTGTGGCGCATAACCCCTATTCAGGATTTTTCCTGCCCCATCCATACGGCAATCAAAATGCATGATATCGCCGCTACGTCTGGGACCAAGGTCTATGGCGCCCCATGCGAGACAGGCTTGATCGCGCAAAGCCACTACAAGGTCACGGTTGAGATTGAGGAAACCACGGAGAGGGTTGCGACGTGACCCAAAATAAGTTTTAAGAAGCTTTAAATGCCCCTGAATCTGTTTCTGCCAACGCCCCGATGCAGCCTCTAAATCTCCCTTTTCTTTATCCGATACGAAGACATTGGCGGTGCCTTTATCCAGTCTTTCCTGCAATTTTCTCCTGATGGCTTCAATATCGGTGGCAAGCTGAAGATATGCGCGGAATTCTTTGTCTCGTTGAGCAAGTGCATCATAAATTTCACCTGTGGACCTCATCCTCCCGGTAAACGGGTCAGGCTCAGTTGCCAAACTATGTAAGTAGGTCGGTGTGAAATCGATCTCCGTTCCGGAAATAAGTAACGTAACGCTCTTCATTATTTTAATAAAACTTTTGTTGCCAATCGGCCTATCTTTATCACCAGCCACATATGGATTACCGGTGTAGCTAATATCCAGCGCTAAACCAAACGTGTGATTGCCCTTCGATCCTTTTTTGTAGCGCATACTTTTGTGTCGTTCATCAATCCCCAATACCTTGCCCAACTCAACCGGGGTCAGACCAGCGTACGCTGGCATGGAAAGGAGATGTCTTTCGGCAATGCGTAATTTACGTGCTAAAACCAGGTGAATGCCTGTGAGTTCACCTGCACTTTCGAATCTCTGACCCAGGAACGCCGGATTCACCATGTTCCTGAACCAGTTCCTTGCGGTAAATTCACCACCGGTGGCTATTGAAATCTTTTCACCTAAACCATTGAGCCAGTCCTGAGCTGCAGGATTCGGTTTATCCGCTTCATGCAATCCTTTCCGGTTCACGAGGCCGAGACTGTCGAGTGTCGATTCCCCGGCCTTGCCATCTATCTGATTGGTTTCAACAAAACATTTCGCTTGAAACTGATGAACCGTCTCCACAAACACGCCATCAATGGGTGGCGTGCCCACTTCGATTTGGTTCTTCGGGTTGGCCTTGTTATGATTATCAATTTCATCTTTGACTTTACTCAAATCAACATAGCGTCCCAATTCCGTTCGGATGTCATTTGGATCCACGCCTGATTGACCCGGATGCGTTTTCCGATTCCAGCGGACAGCATCCGTATTCTGTTTAGGATCAAGAATTGGGTGTATTATATCTGCCCGTTTTGAAGGATCAAAATCCGGCACTGCAACCGTGGTATCGGCAACATCCTCAAACAGATCGGGGATATCTTCCCGCCATCTCATGATTCCGGGACGAAAGCGAAGGATCATCTGATCGTGCGGCATGCGGCCGGTTTCATCGAGAATGCGGCGGGCAAAGGAGTCTGCCAGCGCATGAGGCCTCGCGCCACCTTCAACCACATGCACATAAGCGCCAAGGTGATGGCTTTCCGGAATCAACCCGGCAGACGACAACTGCTCATAGTTCCAGCTCTCGGGTGCGGCAATGATGGCAACGTGTCCAAAGCCTTCGCACATGGCTTTGCGCACGAGGAAGTCGCCGAGTTGAAAAACATCGTCGGGTCGCACTCCCGGTTCTGCCACCACCTCGAAAAACCGCTCGAAGTATTGACGCAGCGCCGGCGCACCACCAGGCGCAAAGGCATCAAAGATCGACGCCGGCGAAGGAAAACCTTCTGTGCCAAGAGAATTCTGTGTTTCTGCTCTCCCTGCTTTGGATAGCACTTGGCTAAGCAGAGCGTTCGAGGAGACAGAAACCTTATCTACAGCAATTGCCTTCTCTGCTAACTCGATAAGTTCGCGACTAAGACCGCTCCCAGCTTCTCCTTTACTCCTCATTTGTGTAAAACCTCCTTGTCCGTCTGATTTCAACCGTCAACCGGATCATTGTGCGCTCTCTATCGTCAATCAATCGATGGCGCACCAAGACGATATCGGAATCGGGTCTCAACCCTGGTCTCTGGGCGTCCAGGCCAACCAAGAAAAATCGGTACCCCTTCCCGCAGGTTCTGGAAATCGAATGCAATGAAGCGGTACCTATTCTCACTAACCCACTTATAGTGCGGGATGGAGATCTCTCCCACATAGAGCACTGGAGAAAGGGCACCAACGGGGAATTCATCGTCCGTATCAATCACAATCTCGACCGCCTCAGTAGCTTCTACTATCTTCAATCCGATGAGCCGATGTTGAGGTTCGCGGTAACGGATGTGCTTAGAGACCACATTGAGAACCGCTGGTAGACGCCACGGGCTCTGGCTTCCAGGGCCGGTTCTTAGGTCATTATTTTTGCGCATATTTGGCTCTCCTTCATGACTTATACGGTAACTATCTGTAACTGATCAAACGCAAAGTCGCGCGCATCGGGCCGGTTCAGCCTGATTATTGCTGCACGTATCCTTGTGAGATCGAGAGATGGGCGGGCGTGGGTAAAACAGTTAGCAGGAAAACGGACAGTCTTGAGCATTGTCTTGGTAAGGTTTACCCCAAATTTAGCCAGGTCCGCCGCTTCCCGGTCGAACGGACGTGGCAGAGCCCCCGAAGGAACAAAAGACACAACGCCTGCCGCATCCTCAAGTCCTATTTGAAAACCAGTAGCGTCCACCGGTATAGCAATCCCATTGTAAACCTCCGCAGCACGAATCCATACCTCTCGACCTGTAAGATTAAGCTCTCCTATAAAAGGCTCCCGGAATGTTCCCAAAGCGGTTGGGCTTTGGGCCACCATCCCATGGGTATTTCCAAAGTACGTCGTGTCAGGTACCACACCGGGCTGAAAAAAGACGACTTCTCTTGAAGTAAGGGTGCCTGCATCCACGGTCGTTTGACCCAGGGTATTTATCCGAATATTGCTGTTTTCGTAATTATCAACGGTAGTAGAGGTTGAGATTTCTGCAGAGATTTGGATGTCGGCGGTATTGACGCCTGGCGGACTCTCCCGCCCTGTCAAAATCTCAATGAATGGTGTACCAAGGAGCGTGTGACGGAAGAAAGCGGTTGCGTATACCGATAAGATGCGCCGGTGTTCATTCTCCGCCATTAAAGGCGGTTCCAGCTGCGCCGGAGGCGGTCCCCCAACCGATGGCCATGGTCGCTGCCACTCGCTATTCACCCATTCGGTGTTGAAGAAATTGTGGTTAGCCCTATGGAGGTATAATTGAACTTTGAACGGAGAAGGAGTGGTCTGGTCGTAAAATTTTGCCCCGTCGTTATCACGAACATCCCCATCAGCTGCTGGCAGGATTGTCATGAACGGTATACCCGCTGGCGCGCTCGTTATCGTGGCTGTATCCGTGGGCGCCAGGGATATCACCCCTCGGAAAGTGACATTCTGCAGGCCCTGCAACAAGCTTGCTACTACAGATGATGTTATTGATGGAACGAACAAAACAGACTCAGCTCCGCGGGAATGCCCCAGAAGCCCTACTCTTAAAAAGTCAATACGTCCCTCAAAAATTGAGCCGCTGCCGGGAGCGTTTAGCGCCTGGAAGTGGCGCATGGCCGCAATGATGAGCATAGCACGCTGAGCAATATTGATATCGCTCATCGGAGTATGACCATTGAGATCATGACAATCCACGGAAACAGAGATAATTCCCAGCCTGGCCAAGGCTTCTTGCAAGTAAACATAGCCCCGGTGGTTGCCGATCCGGGTCCAGCCTCCCGGGTTGTTTCCTCTTTCCCGTCTCCGTTCGGCAGGGTCATGGAAGCGGGCGTGATTGCCATGAGCGATAAATACTATGGGCGATGCGCCTCCTGCCGCCAAGGCAAAAGGCACACCTGAACCAGCAACCGCAGCGGGGTAAAAGACGTTACCCCTAACCTCAAGGGTGTCACCGAAGGCTGAGATCGTACCGCTAGTGTAATTGCTGTTTCCGGGTTGGAAACCACCGCCCGCCGTCGGGTCAGTTGCGCCGGCGGTGGGGGCGCCGCAGGGTCTGTCGAGCAAAGCAAATACGACATCAAACCGGGTCATGGTCTCGTCTCCAACAATCCCGTCAACCTTCAGACTCGGCACAACCCTTTTCTGGTCTTTCTGGAATGCCTGAACTGCCGCTTTGGTCTCACTTTCAAAATTGCCGTCTGCCCCGAATTTAGGGAGGGTATATCCGAGGTCGAGGAGGGCCTCCTGCACCTTCCTGACTGCAGCGCCAACGGCTCCGCCTTTGCTCCCTTTTTTTAATTCCTTTCTGTTATTAAGGACTTCGATGAGAATAGCGTCTCCCTGAAAACGAGAGGCTGTATAAGTCCGCAGGTTTTCGCTGTAGCCGATATCTTCACCCTCTATGATCGGGATACCCTGTGGACGACGTACAACGCGCAGAATCGCCGAGTCTGGGTACAGACGGCCCCTGGAGTCGAGTACGCGCCGTGCAAACGAATCAGCCAGGGTGTGAGGTCGGGATCCACCTTCGACTACCTGCACGTAGAAGCCGGGACGATCACTTTCGCCATATAATCCTCTCCCCATTAACTGATTCTGTCCCCATAGCTCAGGTGTGGCCACTATAGCCAGGTGAGCAAGCTGCCCTTCGCCAAGGGCTCGGCGGACAATCATGTCCCCCCTCTGGAGGGGTTCGCCAAGCCGCGAGCCAGGGAGGGCCACTACCTCGAAAAATTGTTCGTAATGACGCCGTAACGCCGGACTTCCACCGCGTGCAAAGGAATCAAAGATCGATGCCGGCGAAGGAAAACTTCCCGCACCAAGAGGGCTTACGGTCTCCGCAATGCCGGCTTTGGATAGCGTCTCATGCAGTAGCGCGCTCCCGGAAAGAATACCATTTCCGGCAGAAATGGCCTCATCCGCCAGATCAACAAGTTCAACGCCAAAACTCTTCTCGACTTCCGGAAACACTTCATCGTCCTGTTCCCCGTCATCTCCGGACTCACAGATTTCAGAGACCTCCGCTTCTTCCTTATTATCTTCTTCTCCCTCCAATAACTCATTGTCCGACTCCTCAGGCCATGAATCTTCAGCGGTTGCAATCTCTCCCTGCCAGGCTTCCGTGGGGTCAGCCTCAATCCCCTTCGGCGAGAAAAACTTGATTGTGGCACTTCCCACAAGACTTGGTTCTCCGCCTGTTTTATGAATGGCGGAGAAGTCAACCTTTTCCTCCACACCCTCACTCCAAACCTTAAATGCCTTAGACCACGCCTGGGCAAATGCACTTGTATTGCACCCTACAAAGCGGTGTATCCTCTTTGGATTCCCTTTTTGGAATCGTTTCCGAAGTTTTTTATTGCTATCAATCGAGGAGACAGGAATAATCTCGTATGACTCGGGCGCAACAGCTTCGCTTGCAGAACTATGGCCTAGTGAGAGCCACAGGTCGTCACGAGCATGGCCCCAGTACCACACGCGTGAGACAGAGCTTTTGCTGAACGTCTTTAGCTTCTTCCACAGATCATCAGCCGTATTCAACCAGCTTAGATTCCAACCTCTCTCCTTTGCCCGTCCCTCAACCATATCAACATAAGAAGTAAAACCTTTGCCTTTCACCTCCTTAATTGACTTACGACCATTCTTTTGATCATCATCCCATCTGCTTTCATAGGCTGGTTTATAGACAAACCACCAGACCTCTTCATCCGCCCGAGCAAATTTCTTACGCTTTTTTTCAGTATCGGTCATCAATAAAGGGGGGGTGACGTAGTTTGCCCATGATTTATCATGCTCCACATCCCGGTCGTCAAACAAGCCGGGACCGCCAGAAATCAGGATAAAATTGCGCTTTCCCGAGTCTTCCTCAGACTCCTCATCCTCTTCAACGTATTCTTCATATTCCTCGTCTTCCCCCTTTTCCTCTTCAGTGAAGAACTCATCTTCGAAGTCTTCTTCTCTTGAACATTCGTCATTTCTATTCATAACCACATCCTTTGCAATTTCTCTTTCGCGGTTTTCTTCCTCATGAGATTCCTGTACGATATTACTCACCATGCAAGATTTGTCCATCTCTTTGGTACCTGAAGGGTCATCGCCTGACGCGTTTGATTCTAAAAATCGAGATTGGGTCTTGTTTATCTGTGCCGCACACGATAACGGTTCTTCTATAGTTAACCGATTTGTGGAAGATTGGAATTCTGCTTTTTCTTCCCCGGCTGGTATCATCTTACTGTCTTGGTGTAATCCTTCTTGTGTGAATATGCGAGCAGCCTCCACGGCTTTTTTAATATCAAGACAGCCATTTCCAACGCGGGCAGCGATTTCTGACGGTGCCGTAATAGTTCTGCAAGCACTTAAAAGTATCTTTCGAGTCTCTTGGATCCAGAGCGGTCGTTGGGCAGTTTCAAACATGCATGCTATAGTCCCCGCCACATGGGGAGACGCCATGCTCGTTCCCGATTTTCTCGTGAGCATAGGCACCCCAATATTCTGATCCCGGGAGCTGGAACGGGCTGCTAAGATACGAACACCGGGTGCAACGAGATCGGGTTTCTGGCGGCCATCTGCCGTTGGTCCGGAACTACTAAAAATCGCCACCTCCAAATCAGGAGAATGAGGATTGTACGCACCTACCGCAATGGTGCGAAACCCGTTACAAATAGTGCCTATTGTGGAAGCAGGCACAGCATCATGAGGATCAAACCGGGATTGACATTGCGGACAAGAATTGTCGCGCTCCACCCAGCAGTGGAATCGTCCATCAACGATATCTTCTCCAATCAAGGTGACCAGCCATGATCCAGATGGAGCCCCCGGATAAAGAAAAATATCGACATGGTTGTCACCCTTACCTGGATCGCGCGCCCGGTGATAGATATGACCGAATTCCTGACCGCCAACCTGGATAGCGCGATGCTCACCCAAAAGAACATGAAAAACCGCATTGCGTTCGGGCGGACGGACTTCAACTATGAATGAATCATTCCCTGAGTACCAGCACTCCAGTTCGTTGGGGGTAAAATCCGCCTTGTTTGTCCACCAGGTGAGGGTATGTTTTTGCCCGGGGGATAATTGGCCAGCGGCATGCACCCGTTCATCAAAATAGTTTCCCGTGCTCATACAGATAGCCCTACCAGGGGCCTGGAGTAACAGCGCATCCATGCCCTGCTCCACAAGGGTCAAGCCCGTGTGAGGCCCGCCACACCGGCCAAGGCTGAGGTTAACCACCCACGGCCTCTTCCCGGCAACCCTGGCAATAAAATCCAGGGCCTCTAAAATCCTCACACTATCTCCCAGATTTGCCAGGCCACCTGTGCCCCGGGCTGCAAGATTGACAAAGACAATATCCGCCTCCGGCGCAATGCCCGGGGGACTGCCTTCTACTCGTCCGTTTCCTGCAGCAATATCACAAACATGGGTGCCGTGGGTGCCATAGCCCAAAGGGTCACTATCGCCTGGATGATAGCCCAGGGTTTCGTACGGTTGCGGACATTGAAGGGCTCTGTTTATCTCATCCGGCGAATAGACAACGCCGTAGCCATAAGGGACGGGCTTTTCTATGGCTGTTGTATTGCCCTGATCCCAGAGGGCCAGTAACCGGGTAGAGCCATCATTCCTTCGGAAATTGGGATGAACAAAGTCGAGGCCCCAGTCAACGATACCAATGACCACCCCCTGGCCAGTGGATTCCACCGAATCGGGACGCCGGGAGTCACTGGGGAAATTCCTGGTATCTAATACTTCGCTTTCACCAACAAACTCCGGTTCGGGCGCCACATACCGTGAACCCTTTACGCTTACCGTTGCCGGATGTTCCCATACCCCATGAATTTGATCACGCCTCAACCGGCAGGTGCTAATATCCCCAAATTGTGTTATGATCCGCACATGGGGAGGAATGATATCACCCTGCCGTAGCTTTAGAATCACCTCAACTTCTTCGGCTCCTTCTCCCTCTTCAATGACCTCTTCCAGACGGGGATCCACTCCTTAACTCCTTGGATATAATCTTTGCCTTTTGATCTTACAGTGATTGATTGGACTAAGATTCTTGTGTAACTTTTTTTTCAAATGTAAACTCCCTCTTAAACCCATCATTAGGCGTTATCACAAGGTCAACCGAACCAGAACCCTTACTAGTGTTTAGATTCTTGTCGTCTGTAATCTCATATCCATTTTTTGCATTTTCATTTTTAAACTTCAAAGTTGTCGTTTCCGCACCGGAAATGGTGAAATTTAAAACTCCACCGTTTTCTCGAGATTCAACTTTAAGTGGACGATTGAGGCTTGCTAACTCATTTTTCGCTTTTATCAGTTCACCCTGAATGTTATTCAGACTGCCTTGCAGACTAGTGTTTTTGGTCTCCAAATCAATCCTTGTATCAATTTGGGGTTTTAGCAACAACGGGCCTACCATATTATTCGGAGGAAACATGCCTGAGGCGAGACCAACCGTTAATGCTTCATTTCTCGGCAAGTCTTTCGCCAACAAAAACCCTATCAAAAAATTATTATTGAAAATTCCATTCACGACGACCTCCTTTATAGTAATTAGATTTATAAAACCTACTTCAATGCCATGGCCAGAACTAAAGGCATCATATTAGAAGAATCACCTGTGCCGCCCCCCAGACCGCCTGGCATCATTGCCATCAGCGCAAAGATAAGGAAGAAGCCATCATCCTTCTTAAACGTTGTAGTTTGGATGGGGACCTCGGCATCTTTAACAAGGCCTTCTTTTGGAACCTCCCCCAGTTTTATTTTCTCTATCTGAGGTGGTTTTGTAAGAAGCAGAGGCAGGATTGACATCATTGACATCTGTTGCGTTTGTTGCTGCCCTTTCTTCAGGGTTGCATCAATCGCGTTAACCTTTTTATCCAGCATGCTGGTATTTTTGTCTAATGTTTCGTCCACCTTTTTGATAGCCGTCCTTAATTCCTTCGCCAGATTATCCACCGACTCCCTCGTCGCGACGGGTTTTTCAAATTTGAACTGTGCCCGCCCGGCCGGAGTATTGATACTACCTCCCTTTAAACCCCCTACTCTGCGTGAAGGTAGCCTGGTTGCCCGTCCCCTCCTGTACCTTGGATATCGAGCTTCACCGAATGTTTCCTCCCATTTTTCCGTATCATCTTCAGTTTCCAAAAGTGCCTCGTCATCTTCAAAAACTTCCAAATCATCTTCTTCTAAATACGGCATAATTACACCTCCTTTTGGTTAATGTTCGTATGCTGACTTTTAGCATTGACCTTCGTCTCCGCGCCTGAATCCGCCGGAACACCTTGCTCCTTCCCCCTAAATAAGCGGAGTTTGCGAACCGCCGGAAGCACATATTCAACGAAGGCGCTTGTGTTCGGGACATACGCACCCGGAACACCTTTTCCATTACATATTTCACACCCCACGTCTTCCCCCCAACAGTACGGACACGCGCCGAGGGCAGAAGCAAGGGCATCATTTTTTTCCATTAAAACCATATTCTCATGCTTTAGCTGTTTGTATCTGCCAATGATCCTCTTAAGTTTTATTTTCTCTTCTTCGGCAGGTATGCGTTTATCCTGCGGAGGGTTTTGATGTTTCATGAATTCCGCAAGCATTTGAAGCCGGGGGTCAGAAATACCCATTTGATTCAGCATGTCTACGATATTCATAGAATTTGCCGGTGAATCATTATTTGTACGAGAAGGGCTATGCTCGTCCATTAATCTTTCTCCTGTCATCCATTTATTAAGGGTCTCATAATTGTATTGATTCGTCGTATGCTTTCCTTCTCCAATATTGAAGCGCTAAACGGACAGCTTAATGTGTGTTCTATTATGAGACGATTAATAATAGGTAATTACACGGAAACTAATTTATTAATACTACTAATAACGACCCCTGTATCTTCTGTATCTCGATCTGGGGTAACGGCGGAATGCGCTTCCATAACGGCGCCGTGAACGGGGGCGATTTTCTAACAAACCGGCTTCCGACAACCACTCTGTAAGAGCCTCTCCTTCATCATCATCCGTTTCTGCAGGGTAATCTTCGTGCAGTTGTTCTAGCAAAATCTGAGCTCGTTCTTCCGGCACTGCAGGATCGCACAGGAAATTCCCTTGCTTATCTAAAAGGTAGCTGGGGGTTCCCTGGGAATCTTCTCCCGCATTAGCCTCTGCTGCAGCTTGATTAGCCAGGGTAGACAGCGCATTCATAAATGACCCGAAAGGGGCTGATGCACCCTGCTGGCCTACCGGCACCGTGCCGCGTCCGGCCTTCCCTAATACCTGACCGAGTATACTTTGGAGGAGTGCAGGATTTTGTAAAAATGACATGAGTTGTGAAACTGCCGGAGAACCCCCGCCGAGAACCTGCGATAGCTGGCCTCCTATTGGTTTCCCTGGTGCACCTCCTAAGGCTTTACCGGCTAATTTTCCTACCGCGCCGCCGATGGCGCCTCCAACAGGGCCACCAAGTGCAGTACCGAGGACTGGAGCGGCTACAGGGAGGACTTTTGAAGCAACTCCTGCAACGCTCTTTCCAATTTTACCCAGTGTGCCCCAAAAACTCTCAATCTCCTCAGGTGACATCCCCGAAAATACATCCTCCAGCAGGGCATTGATATCTTCGGGATCAAGGTCACGGTATTCCGGAGCCAGGACATTACGAATCGTCTCATAATAAGAGTTGTCAAATCCTTCGTCCATATCTTCCAGCCAGACCTCCGTATAGTCATCACGATCGTCCATAACATCCTCCTTTAATACCAACAAGTCTTCTTTTGATAAATCAATACGCTATCCACATTCAAAAACTGTCGTTTGTTGCACGCCCATTGTTTTTTTATTGTGCTATTGATACAAGAACGCCTACAATTTCATAATTTCCCCTTTACAACAACCTTTTCCTTCCTAAATAAAAAAACCTTACTGCAAAGACATTTGAAAAATTCTTTCAAAAACATCTTCGGCAGTAAGGCTGTCTTTCTATCAGAGGCAGGGGCGTATTGCAATACGCCCCTACAGAAGACCCTGTTACTTTGCGTCCCCTGATCGCTCAGGGTTTGCCTTTATCGTGATGGTACGATGGCTAATTTATAGTTTTTGTACGAAAATATCCTTCACTTCTAAGACACGGTGCTCCGTGTCCCTACAACTCCTACAACTTGTTGTTTCTTGTTTTTTATACTTGTTACAAAAACAGCACAATACATTTAGCGTTTTTCAATCTCATACATTCTCCATCCTTCGATATTCATTATTCCTTATTCCTTGGTTCGATATTGGAATTTTTACATTCAATTAATGCACAGAGTTTTATTCGCCCTCCTCATCCCCTTTCGATATAGGTCCAAAGGCCTGCTCATATCGTTCTATGGACTCCTGCAGTGTCTTTAACAGGATATTCGCATAAAAGGGACTGCTGACGATCCGGGTATGAAAACATTCATTCTCTCCTTCGGTATACGATTGACCAAAATCGATGACAATCTCAAAGGCATTTTGCCCTATTTTGAAGGTGTTCGCATACCGCCCTTCTAATTTTTCGCCTCCTTGGAAATCTTTCGATGTGTCACAGCCCATAAACCAGCTTTCTTTCATCTTTATCTAGCAGAGGAGGTATGTAATTATTTAGGCAACTGGGAAAAAAACTGACTACACACCCCGTAAATCACTTGGAACCACAGATTTCTCAGATTACACAGATTATTCAAATTTTTATCGCTGAAATCGTTTAAATCTGTGATATTAGCACTATACGCAATGTTGATGCCGAATCGGGCTTGAAGTGCATTTCGCCTCGAATGGTCTGTATTTACTTGGTTTTTATCCAGTATTGAATTTTTTCATCCCCCCGCAAAAACAGGAAAGTGTAACATTAAGGTGTAACATCCATGAGACCAAAGTTGCGGAAACTACAGGCTGGAAGGTATGAGAGGATGTTGGAAAAGTCTGAAAAAATAGGTGTTTAGCTGATGTGAGATAGCAGGTTTATACGACAAAACAAGGTGTAACAAAAAGTGTAACATTTTGTGTAACCGTGTAACATCGATAAGAAGATGTTTGATGACGAGAAGGCCGAGCGGCAAATTGTGTTGTAAAAAAGTTTGCAATCTTCAATAATTGCATGTACAATTGTACAATTAGTGATTCATATGAATTTAGCCGTAGATACTTCAATCATCATTGCAGTGATAACAAACGAAAGTCATAAAAAACAGCTGATTAAAGCAACCAGCAACGTTGACCTAATTGCTCCATCATCTCTTCATTGGGAAATCGGTAACGCCTTTTCAGCAATGTTTAAACGAAAAAGAATTAACATAAGACAAGCAATTTCAGCTCTTGAGGCATATCATCAAATTTCTCTACGTTTTAGCGATATCGAGCTCGATGTTGCCCTTGAATTGTCAAACAATTTAAACATTTATGCTTATGATGCATATGTCATTGGGTGTGCATTAAAACATAACGCTGCTTTGATTTCACTCGATGACAGATTACTAAGGGCAGCCAGCCAAGCTGGGGTAAAAATCAGAGAGGTATAGCTATGACGACATATACATTTTCGGAGGCACGACAAAAGTTATCGTCTGTACTTGAAAAGGCGCGATCTGAAGGCGAAGTGCTGATCAAAAGAAAGGATGGTTCCACATTTGTTGTAAAACCGGTTTCTGCAAAAAAATCACCGCTTGATGTTGCAGGTATTAACGTAAATCTTTCCGCAAAAGAGATTGTCGATATTGTTCGTGAAATCAGAGAGCGATAAATTTTTTAACATACCCCTAAATCCAAGAGGTAGGCCAAATCGTCCCCGGTTGACATCATAATGACAAGCGGGGACGCTTGTCCCACCACCGATAGAGGGGACATGGTTGCGGCCGTGCTGCACTATAAATATCCGGACGCTTCCTTCTTCCCCGTACTGATGTGATACCTTTCGAGCTTCCGGTAAAGGGTCATCCTTGACCAGCTGAGCTTCCTGGCTGCCTCTGCCTTATTCCAATTGGTGGACAAGAGAACGGCAAGCACACGATCCTTCTCGTCTTGGGAAAGCATTCTCCCGTCTATAACCCGACTTCGAAAGGATGCCGGCAGGTCTTGAATCGATACCCAGCCGGAGTCTTTGTTGGCCATAATCGCCTCTAAAAGATTCTTTAGCTCCCGGATGTTGCCTGGCCAATTATAGGTGTGGAAGAACTCCAAAGCATCCGCAGCGAACCCTTTCACATGACGCCCGAAACGTCTGTTTAATTCATACATGTAATGGTCTAACAATATAAAAATATCCTCCTTTCGCTGCCTGAGCGGCGGTAGGTGAATGTTCACCACGTTGAGCCGGTAATAGAGATCTTTTCTGAACCTGCCTTCTGACACCATCTCCTCCAGATTCTTATTGGTAGCCGCAACAAACCTGATATTTAAGGGAATGCTTCCCTTGCCACCCAACCGCTGTATCTGCCTGTTTTCAATGACCCGCAGAATCTTTGCCTGGTGATAGATGCTCATGTCGCCAATCTCATCAAGGAAGACCGTGCCGCCGTCCGACTGTTTCAGCTTGCCCTCCTTCAGGGTATCAGCGCCGGTAAATGCCCCTCTTTCGTATCCAAAGAGCTCGCTTTCCAGGAGGCTGTCAGGTATGGCAGTACAGTTAATGCATACAAAGGGGTTCTTATTCCTTGGGCTATTCTGATGGACAAGTTCAGCCGTCAGTTCCTTGCCCGTCCCGGTCTCTCCTGTAATGAGCACGTTACTGTCCGTCTGCGCCACCTTTCCAATGCAGGTTTTGATCTCTCTCATTGGTAAAGAATCACCGATGAATTTCCCTCTCTTGAAAAGACCCTGACGAGGAGTTTCTTGTGTGCCGGAAGGGGTGTGAACAACGGGACCAGAGAGGCATCTTCGAATACTTGCAGCAAGGCCCTCGAATGAAACGGGATGTTTGAAATAGTCGCTAATCCCAAGTTTCAGGGCCGCAATAGCAAGGGCTTCGGTGCTATCGTGGGTGATCAGGATAAGGGGAATGGCGCTATTCCACTGACGTATCTCTTGTGCCATCTGCAGGCTATCCCGGCCACCATCAAGCGATCCAACGATAACAAGATGAACGACGCTGCATTGAATGATCCCAAGGGCTTCTGTTTTATTGGACGATTCGAGACTATTATATTTCTGCTGAAGCAAAAACCGTTTCAGCTCCTTCCGCAACGTATCATTCCGTTCCACGATTAAAATTGTTGGTGTCTTCATAGACAGGCGCTCCTATTCTTTTTCCGAAATTACTGTTTACCCTAATGAAGGACAAGAGTACGTCGTCCATTGCGAGGAGCGGAGTGACGAAGCAATCCCTGCAATAGATTGCTTCGCTGTCGCTCGCAATAACAATTCATGCATACTTATTTAAGACATTGACTATATCGAAGATAATTGTAAGCTCCCATGAAAACAAAAAAGCCTTACTGCAAAGATTTTGCGAAAACATCTTCGGCAGTAAGGCTGTCTTTTTACGACTTACTACAAGGATACTCTTGCCTTCTCTTAGACTACATCCCTGTATGAAGAAGACCCTATTACTTTGCGCCCCCTGATCACTCAGGGTTTGCCCTTATCGTGATGTACCTGTTTTGAAATAAACAAAATAAATGCCGACACCAGAAAAGAGAGAGTAGTTTTTAGGAATTACTGCATTACACCTTAAAGTTCAATTAGTTACGAACTTAATAGAACCGCTACAACCAGCATGTTGATTCTTCAAAGCAGAGGAAAAAGTGTGCCATGACACACAAGTGTGACGTTACATAAGTGTGCCATGTCACACTTTTTGATAGATGATTTCAGCAGCGTAGTTTTCAGAATAAAGAACCGAAACCTTATTTCCCGATACAAAATTCAGAAAATATTTTCGTTAAAATATCTTCCGTTGTAACGGACCCCAGTACCTCACCCATGGCATCTGCTGCTGCACGCACGTCTAACGCAATAAATTCGTGGCTTTCATCACGCTGCGCTGATTCCACGGCACATTGAACCGAATGGAGGGATCGCTGCAGGGCATCCTTTTGACGGATATTCATGAGACACGGAATGGTCTCTATCCTGCCGCCCAGAACGGTATCTATCAGCAGGTATTTTAATTCTTCAAGCCCCTCTCCGGTTTGTGCAGAGGTATAGACAACAGGATACTTTTCAAGCTCCGGAGGAAGTGACTGGCGGAGAGATGTTAGATCGGATTTGTTGACGATAACAATCGTAATGGCGGCCAAATCGTCCACCTTTAGTTCCAGAAATTGTTCAGCCAAACTGAGACTACCATCAAAGACAAGCAACACTACCTGCGCCCGTTTCAGGACGGATTGCACCTTTTCCGTTAACCCTGCAATCCCGGCTTCTTTGATAACTTCCACTCCTGCAGTATCCGTCAGTTTGAAACAAATTCCTCCAATCTCCACCGTATCGGCAACGATATCCCGGGTTGTTCCCGGCACGTCGCTGACAATCGACCTTCTCTTCCCCAGAAGGGCATTAATCAGGCTCGATTTCCCCACATTGGGTTTGCCATAAAAAACGGCACCAATCCCCTCCGTCGAAACCTTACCGGTTTCTGGCTGATGGAAAAGACGGGAGATGGCTATTTTTAGCTCTGCTAGTTGCCGGATAATTTCCGTCGCCGGTATCAGTTCGATATCCTGGTCTGAAAAGTCAATGGCGGCCTCTATCTGCGCCAAAAGAGAAACTATCTTGTCCTGTATCTGCCTGATCTGCCGTGATACGTTTCCTGTCAATTGCTCAACCGCTGCGGCGAGCTCAAGGTCTGTCTGTGCCCGGATGATGCGCATGGTGGCCTCGGCCTGCGCAAGGTCGATCCGCCCGTGTAAAAAGGCGCGTTTGGTAAATTCTCCCGGCTGCGAAAGCCGGATGCTCCTGTGTGCCTGAATCTTTTCCGAGAGAAGGGTGTCTAAAAGTATTTCCAGAAGCGGCGGAGAGCCAGTGGTGTGAATTTCTACGACATCCTCCTTTGTGTAAGAAAAGGGCTTTTTCATAAGGTACAAAAACACGGGAATACTGACCTGTTCCTTTGAAGAGCAAATGAATCCCTTTAGCGAGCTATAGGACGGAATATCTTTCCACTCAATGTTCGTGGCTGGAATAAAAATACTTCTGACGCACGGAATGGCTTCGGGTCCGCTGATCCTGATGATTGCATGAAATGATCTCCCCGCCGGTGTAGACACCGCAACAATCGTATCCTGCATTCCGGGGTACATAAAAGAAGAACGGGTTATTAGATTCTTATCTTTTTAATGGTCTTTCGAATCACGATGCCCTCGATAATACTAAATATGGTGCTTGTTGTCCAGTAGACCGTGAGTCCTGATGGCATATGATAGAGGACGAAGGCAAACATGATTGGCATAAATGACATCATCTTCTGCTGTGCCTGTGCCTGGGGGTCTGTTGCCGGCGCTTTGGGAGTAACCTTCATCTGGGCAAAGGAAGCTCCGGTCATAATTAACGGCAGGATATTGAGGGCGCTCCCGATGAACGGGATGCTAAAGGGAAGCATCATCAAGGTATCCGGCCTTGAAAGGTCATTAATCCAAAACATAAAGGATGCCTGCCTCATCTCGAAAGAAAGCTGCAAGGTGCGGAAAAGCGCAAAAAACACCGGGAGTTGCAGGAGCATGGGCAAGCAGCCGCTCATAGGATTCACTCCGTATTTTTTAAATAACATCATCTGCTCTCTTCCCATCTTCTGTTTATCATGCTTGTATTTTTCCTTCAGTTGATTAATCATGGGCTGCAACTGCTGCATCCGGAACATGGAAACCTGACTTTTCCTGGTGAGGGGAAAGAGGATGGCCTTAATAATAATGGTTAATACAATGATAGAGATACCGTAGTTAGGAATTACCCGGTAGACGGCGTTTAAAAACGTCAACAGCACTTTGCTTATTGCAGTAAACCAGCCATAGCTCAGAAGGATGTCTAACGTCTCATACTGTCCCAGGATTTGCTCTTTTTTCGGTCCCATGAAATAGCTATAACTGTGTCTGACCGTCTCATGCGGCGGAACCCGGAACTTGTTTGTTTGCACGGTCACCATAAAATCAGCATGCTCTGGTTTTTCATTCGTGAGCATTCCCTCGGCATTGAATGGCTGCGCATTGACCCATGCAATCATATCGCCGGAAGCGGGTTTCAGGATCGTGGAGAAATACTTATTCGTTGACCCTGCCCAAACAATGCCCATCGATTCATTTTTCGACGGCAATTCCTTTAGCGCCATCTTTATTAGCTTTGTCCTCTTATTTCCCATATCCACTCCGGCCACTGCTGCTACGTCCGCAGAAGGTTCCCCTTCAAGGGTAATCAGTGAAGATGCAATAATACTGTATGAGGCAGGGGCTTCTGCATCGGTGGTATTTTCTATAGCTACATCCATATTAATATGATACTTATCCGGCGGCATCGAGACCGTTTTGACAAGGTTTATCCCTTCCTCCAGCCTGGTGGTAAACACGATCTTGTCGGCACTATGCTCAGCGATATGGTATCGCTGCCGGTGAAAATTCGTTTGCTGCAGGATGGCATCAATGGCAAGAGGCCGGTATTCCATATTTCCATTTTTTACTAAATCAAGGACATTTTTTGCCTCCGCATCTTTGAACTGTTTGAGTTGAATCGACTTGAGCGCAGCGCCTTCATTTGTCCATATGGTTTTTACAAATGCATTTTCGAGAACCATTTCCTGTACAGGAATATCCTGCTGAGGCTGTATCGTGTGAACGGGAGGCGTTCGCGGCGATTCAGGCGTCTTGACATCCACGGTTTTTTGCGGAGCAACGGCCTCCGTTGGTGCTTCGGTAACGGCAGCCTTTTTTGAAGAAAGCAAGGGTAAGATGAAAGGATAATACAATATCATAATTATCCCACAAACAATCACAGCAATCAGCGCCTTTTTATCCATGAATCTTTTTTGGTTCCTCCGGCAATTTTGCCTCATCAACTAACATAACGGGAATATCGTCTCTTATGGGATATCGCCGTCCGCATGTTCGACACACAATGCTGTCGCCTTCCAAACAGACGTCCGTCTTACAGAGGGGACAGGCAAGGATATCCAGCAATTCTTTTGTAATCATCAGAAAACTCCCAATCAATTATCATTAATGAGATTCTTCGCTTCGTTTAGAATGACGAGCAGCGCCATTCTGAGGGAGTAAAATGGACGAGAATCTCAAACTTTGAAATTCCTAAACATTAAACATAGCATGCTAACAAACTATCTCAAGAATTTCAAATTAAAACTACGATTGTGCTGCTACCGAGACAAAACGCTGCCTTCTGTTCATCCGGAATTTCTTTACCGATTTGATCAAACACATTACGCCTTCTTACAAAAACGGTCTTCCTTTTCGGCAAAAAGTGTGAACAAACTCCTTTTACGGTATATTCCTGTCCCTCAGTCTCTCTTCCACCGCGCTTCTTTTTGCCTCAAGACCACTGCTTTTCATTACCGGATAGGGTTGGGCGTCCTTCAGTCGTCTGTATGGCTCCGGCAGGCGCGCGAGACCGTCTGATGCCGTGCGCTGGATTTCATGGATCGATGGCAGGTGGCAACTTATCTTTCCCTCTGTTATCACGGGTAGCAAAAGGGGGATTCCCTCCACATCTTCCCCTTCAAGCCCGATGATATCCTTCACAAAACAGTCGTTTTCATCATGAATGCGGTAGACCTGTTTCTTGCATGGATAGGTAAGTTTATCCTCACTGAATTTCATCTTTGGGATAATTTCTCCGTTCTGTTCCTGTTCAACCAGCTTATAGACGCCCCCCAGCGCCGGGGCGTCTTTGGATGTAACCATCTCCGTGCCCACACCAAAGGAGTCGATGGGCGCACCCTGTTGCAACAAATCATCAATGCGGTCTTCATTCAGATCACCGCTAGCAATGATCCTGGCGTCCGACAACCCTTCGGCATCTAAAATTCTTCGCACCTGCCTGCTGAGTTCTGATAAGTTTCCACTATCAAGACGAACGCCCTTCAGCTTCCTGCCAATCGTAGCAGCGTGCCTTGCCCCAGCCACGGTGTCATAGGTATCGATAAGCAGGATCGTGTGATCAGGAAATGTTTCATAAAATTTACCGAAGGCGTCTTGTTCATTTTCAAACGCCAGGATCCATGAATGGGCAAGAGTGCCCACTGCCGGTATGCCGAGTTCACAGGCGGCAAATACGTTGGAAGTTCCTTTGCATCCGCCAATAAAAGATGCCCTGGCCGCAAGGACGCCTGCCTGCATGCCATGTGCGCGCCGTGTTCCAAAATCAATGACTTCCCGCCCCTGGGCAGCGGTGACAACCCTTGATGCCTTCGTTGCAATGGAAGTCTGAAAGTTTATTGTTGCAAGCAGGTACGTCTCTATGATCTGCGTCTCGATAATCGGGGCGGTAACCCGCACGAGGGGTTCTTCCGCAAAGGCAATGGTTCCTTCCGGCATGGCATACACGGCGCCATGGAAGGTAAAATTTCTTAAGTACTCAAAAAAATCGTCACTTACCTGATGGAAAACCGGCAATTGCCGTAAAAACCCAATCGTTCCCGCTGAAAATTTTATGTGGGTAAGATAGTGCAGTGCCTGTTCAAGCCCAGCGGCGACTAAATAAGAACGATTTTTCGGCAAGTGGCGAACAAACAATTCAAATGTTGCAACGCCCTGCATCTTCTGTTCAAAATACCCTGCAGCCATTGTAAGCTGGTAGAGATCGGTAAGGATACCGAGCGAATCTTCAGGCAGGAAGAGAGATTTTGGTCCATTCATAATTCTTGTGGTAACGCACATTTTATCTTGCAAACTGGAGGTGCAATCTTACCGCCAAATCGGTCTAGGATCAAGCGAAAGTTACCGCGACGCGATGTTTACCATACCGTGCAGGAGACGAGTTTCAAACCTGCCCCTATAAGACAATATTATTCATAGAGAAAATTTTTCTAAAAGCTAAATTGTTACAAATTATTTTCTTGATAATGTATTATCAAGATATTGTCCGTACTGATCTTGCATTGAATACTATAATTTATTTTTCCATTGAAGAACCTAAATTTGTTGTCAATATTTTAAACACTATGCATATACAGCTGGAGCACAATTAAAAAAGCCGTTCATTTTATCCATTTACACCCTTTAAGCCATGAAAGGAATGAAAGACGACAAAGCAGTCATACCTGGTGGTAATTTTGTCACACAAAGTTACTTTATTAAAAAAAGTAAAGAATCCACCCGCGGAGCAGGTGGCTTTGGGTTAACCCCTAAAAGGGGATAAGTTTGCCATTTGTACTCATTACGCAAACTGTAAGTAATTCCCGTAGTGTGCAGAACTAACTGCGATTCGTTTTCATGCAACCAAAATGCTTCTTTGAGCTATGAGCGGTAAGCCTATTTGTATTTTCAATGTTTTATACTCAAAATTGAACATCTCTTTGGGAAAATACCGGCATGGAGAAAACCAGTTCCGTCATACTTATCGAAGGGGATAACTGGCATAGCCGTTGTTCTCTGACCACGCCCACAGGGCGCGGTTTTCTACATTATTAGTAAAAAAAGCCTTGCGAAAACAGGTCGTCATGAAAAGAGGAAAAGAAAGCTTTCCAGGGCATTATCATTTTTGCACTTGGACAACTACCTTTCTGACCTATTTTTTTTATACAGCGCGCGGAGAAACAGAATCGTGATCACAAACGAGAGGGTAAACCCGTTTGCCAGGGCGATGATGGGATTTTTTAAGTGAATTCCGTACGTGAGCCATAAACTACAACCCACCAGGAGAAGCGTCAGCATGACAGGAGAAACGTCACTCAGTTCCTTCGTTTTTATGCCGCGTATTATTTGAGGCACAAATCCTATGGTTGTGCAAATTGCAGCAATCGTACCCATGACAGACCAAAACATATTTTTCCCCGTCCCGGTTTCTCCGTAAGCCTGACTATTTTTGTTGGATACAGTTCCCCATCATGATATGATATTCAACCGAGCATCCTGTCTCTCTTCTTCACCCTTGTCGGAAAAGATAGAGGCTAATAATTTTCAACAGGCAAGCTCTGTCATAGTCATTATGTTACCATATTTTCTCATAAATACATGGTATAATTTGGCGTTAAGGAGTTTTGAACTTTCTGCTCCTGGCTTACACACCCCAAACCCCTTCCCAGGAGCGGACGCAAAAAGTCCCCTCTTGTGAGGGGATTCAGGGGTTGGTTTAATCGTATTGTAAAAGGTTGACAAAGGCCTCATTTAAATACCCTGAGGGGAAGATAGTAAATGGAAGTTTGGGATAGTGCCATATTTGTAATTTCCCTCATTATTATGATGATGGGAATGGCTGGAATTATCGTGCCAATAATTCCAAGTACGCCACTGATCTGGGTAGGAGCATTCATTTATGCAATAAGCACTCATTTTGAAAAAGTTACGTGGCTCATGGTATTGCTCCTCGCACTGATGGCCATTTTTTCTGTCGTACTGGAAAACCTTGGGAACGTCTATGGCGCAAAAAAATTTGGCGCCACACGGTGGGGAATTATCGGCTCTTTTGTGGGCACAGGCGCAGGATTCTTTATGGGCGGCCCTGTCGGTTTGATTTTAGGGCCTATCGTTGGCACGATTGTCTTTGAATTGATCGGGGGAAAGGGTTACAGGGGGGCATTGAAGTCGGGCGTGGGTAACTTTGTGGGCTTTCTTGGCGGATCACTATTAAAATTGCTTATTGGTCTTGCGATGATTTCTCTTTTTGTCTGGAAGGTATTCTTTGGATAATCGCGGGTAACTTTCCGGTTAGATTTTCATTGACGTGAAACACCGGGCGTGTTATATAAACCCAGCCGTAGTATCAACGTACCCTGTAAAAAACTCCCTTTTCCAGAAATTGTTACACAACGCCTTCGCCTTCTTTTCATTTAACCCGAACCTTGTATTTGCTACTTCTTGCGTTCTGCCGAAGAGACGTCGTTGGCACGGAGATGAACCATGAGATTTCTGATTGTCGATAATAACCAGGATGACCGTGAGCAAATCAAGCGGAATTTTCAAGAGGAATTTTATGCTCCGGAGTTCCTGGAAATCACGAAACGTGAGGATTTTGATGAGGTTATCGGAAAAGGCATCTTCGATGCCGTGATTACCGATTATCGCCTTGACTGGACAGACGGATTATGGATTCTCCGATCGGTCAGGAAACAGTACCCTTCCATGCCGGTAGTCATGATTACCGATCACGGAAGTGAGGAAATCGCCGTGGAAGGAATGAAATCCGGCCTGAGCGACTACATCCTGAAACGGAAACTGCACGATCTGCCCGTTGTGTTGAAAAAGAACCTGATGAATGCCAGGCTGGGTAAGGGATATAGCACATCAGGAATTCAGAAAAACATTTCTCACGGGCGACATGCGACCACGGAAACCATTTCAGACTACGCATACACGTTACGCGTTGAATCTGATGGCACCTTCGTCTGTGAATGCGTAACCGATGCCTTTACTCCCCTTACCGGCCATACCCTTGAAGAAATAGACGGGCATGACGGCTGGTACAGTCTTATCTGTCCGGAAGATAAGACTCTTTTTCTCCAGCACCGGAATTATCTGCTTTCCGGCCAGCCGAAAATAAGTGAATTTCGTATCATCACAAAAACCGGAGAAAAGCTCTGGTTGCGTGACTATGCTCAACCGGTGTGGGGAGATGCACAAGGTCGCGTCATCCATATCTATGGCACGGCGCACAATATTACCGAACGCAATCGGGCGGAGGAACGCATCCGTCTCTATGGAGAGATCTTAAATAATCTGCAAATTGGCCTGGTTGTCTGGCAATTAGAGAATATCGATGATGTCAAAACCTACAAACTTATTGCCGCTAATTCTGCTGCTGCTCAATGTACCGGTGTGGCATTGGGAAATCTCATCGGAAAGACCATGACAGAGTGTTTTCCTGCCCTTATGGAAACTGAAGTCCCACAGAGTTATGCAGAGGTTGTCCGTTCCGGGAAGGCAAAGAATATGAAAGAAGATCGCTTTTCCGATTCGGGCAATTTAAAGACGATCTTTTCCGTCAGGGCCTTTCCACTCACGAATAATTGTGTGGGTATAGCGTTTGTGGACATTACGGAAAGCGAGAAGATACATGAAGAATTAAAACTCTTTCAATTACTGTTCGCTGAAATAAGAGATCTCGCATATATCTGCGATACGCAGGGCAATATTTTATATGTAAACAATGTTTTTGAAAAACTTACGGGTCATAAGCCTGAAGAATTCTTTGGAAAATCATTTGCACCTCTGTTTGATGAAGAGAACCTGCAAAAGGCAATGGATTTCCATAAAAGAACCGTGGCGGGGGAAAGCCTGCAATTTGAACTCCGGTTTAAAAAAACGGGGATCGTATGCGAATTCAGGAATTTTCAGTTAAGGGACGGAACGGGAAATGTCCTGAGGACCATTGGTATTGCCCGCGACATTACGGAACGCCGTCGTGCGGAAGAAGCTCTGCAGGAATCACATAAACGACTTACTTCGGTTTTGGATGGCCTGAGTGCCGTGGTATACGTTGCGGACTTGAAGACCCACGAAATCCTGTATACCAACAAATATTTGAGGGATCTTTTGGGGAATGTCACCGGCAAAATCTGCTGGCAGACCTTTCAGACAAATCAGGCAAAACCGTGTGATTTTTGCACCAATCACAAACTCCTCGACGCCGACGGAAATCCTGCCGGGGTATACTCCTGGGAATTTCAGAATACCGTTGACGGCCGGTGGTATGCAATTTCTGACAGGGCAATCACCTGGGTAGACGGCCGTATTGTCCGGCTCGAAATAGCAACCGACATCAGCATGCGCAGGCAAACTGAAGAAGCGCTGCGAGAAACAAATCAAACGCTTCAGGCGTTGATTCAAGCCTCTCCGCTGGCTATTATCGCCCTTGATTCCCAGGGAAACGTTACCCTGTGGAATCAGGCTGCTGAACGTATGTTTGGCTGGAGTCAGCACGAGGCACTGCATCGTCCTCTCCCGATCGTTCCTGATGATAAACAGGAAGAGTCCCGTGCCTTGAGAGAAAGGGTATTGCGCGGCAACTCCTTTACGGGCGCCGAGGTGCGGCGGCAGAAGCGTGATGGGTCCCCGGTTGACATCAGCCTCTCCACGGCGCCGCTGCTGGATGAACAGGGTAACGCAAAGGGCATCATGGGCGTAATTGCGGACATTACTCACCTCAAACGAACCCGTGTTATTGACGCGTTGCTTCACGAAATTGACCAATTTGTACTGCAGGGACAGCCACCGGATGTTATCCTGCCATATGTATGCACGCGCCTTACGGAAATATTTGCCCATCCCCTGGTATGGATCGGCATGAAAGAAACCGATGGCACGGTAAGCATCTCAGCGCAAGCCGGCGCCCAGGAAAGTTACCTCAGGGGCTTCAAGGCACGATGGAAAGATATTCCTGAGCATGAGTGCATCATTGGCCTTGCCATTCGCACCGGAAAGTCACAGACCATCGATGCGCAAGAACCAGCTTTTCAGCAATGCCGGGAACGGGCCCGTCAGTATGGATTGCAATCCTTCCTTGTAGTTCCCTTATTTTCTGAGGACAAGGTGATTGGTACGTTACATTTGTACGATCACAAGACGCATGTCTTTGACGCTGGAACAATTCGCGTGCTGGAAAACCTGGCTGCCCGTATCAGCATTGCCTTGTTGGTTGCAAGAGATCAGCAACGCCTGCGTCTGCACAGCGCCGCAATGGCAGCGGTGGCCAATGCCGTATTTATTACGGATAACAAGGGACTCATTACGTGGGTCAATGATGCATTTACCCGGCTGAGTGGATACACCCCTGATGAGGTCTGTGATCAGACCCCGCGCTTGTTCAAATCAGGCCGGCATGATCTCACATTCTATCAGCAGATGTGGCAGACGATAATCGCCGGAAAGGTCTGGTGTGGGGAAGTTGTAAACTGTCACAAAGACGGCCGTTTTTACACCGTGAATCAGACTATTACTCCCCTCCTGGATCAGAATGGAAAGACACACCACTTTGTTGCGGTGCATGAGGACATTACGGAAAAGAAGGAGGCAGAAAAGCAAATGGTGTACATGGCACATTATGACGCATTAACCCATCTGCCGAACCGTATCTTGTTTACCGACCGTCTGCGCCAGGAAATGATTCATGCAAATCGGAATAAGAGGCTGACATCGGTGATATTCCTTGATTTGGACCGGTTTAAAACGATTAACGATACGCTGGGGCACGCCTTTGGCGATCTGTTGCTGAAGGCTCTCGCGGACCGCCTGAAGAATTGTATCCGTGAGGGAGATACGGTGTCACGGCTGGGAGGCGACGAATTTATTTTTATCATCTCAGACATCAGCCATCCGCAGGACGCTGCCCTTATAGCGCAAAAAATCCTTAACGTCCTGTCTGCCTCTTTTCACCTTGAGGGACACGAAGTGCACGTAGCCTCCAGCATAGGTATCGCTATCTATCCGCTAGATGCAAATGACATAGACAATCTGATTAAAAAGGCTGACATTGCTATGTACCATGCCAAAGAACAGGGTGGAAACACCTTCAAGTTCTACATGGAAGACATGAATATTAATAACTATGAACGACTCCTGCTGGAGAATGACCTCCGCAAAGCGCTGGCAAAAGGCGAGCTGACCGTGTACTACCAGCCGCAGGTGGATCAGAACACCGGTACGATCATGAGCATGGAGGCGTTGCTACGCTGGCGGCATCCTAACCGGGGAATGCTCTACCCTGAAAAATTCATTTCCATAGCTGAAGAAACCGGCCTCATTATCCCCATAGGCGAATGGGTGCTGATGACCGCATGCGCTCAAACCAGGGCATGGCACGATGCAGGGTTTCCCACGCTCCGTATTACCGTTAATGTTTCCGTACGCCAGTTTAAACAACAGAATCTGGTGAACATAATTGCCCGTGTGTTGCAGGAAACTGGTCTTGATCCGAATTTTCTGGAGCTGGAACTTACGGAAGGCATTATCATGCAGAACGACATGGCTATTCTCGCCACGCTTCAGGAGTTGAAATCCTTTGGCGTCCACTTTTCTATCGATGATTTTGGCACCGAATACTCGTCTCTCAGCTATCTGAAACGCTTTCCCATTGACACCCTCAAGATTGACCGGTCATTTGTGCAGGATATTACGACAAACCCGGATGACGCGGCAATTGTCACCGCAATCATTGCCGTAGCAAAAAGTCTCAAGCTGGAGATCGTTGCCGAGGGTGTCGAAAGCAAAGAACAGGCAGATTTTCTTCGTGAACTTCATTGCAGTAATATTCAGGGATATCTTTACAGCCAGCCGTTATCAGCAGGCGACATAGACCATCTCCTGCAAAAAGGCATAACCCTGAGTTTCAAACCTCAATAATACGTCATCAGGAATTCCCTGTCGCAACGAAAGTTCACCCTTGCGGGGAACACATAGCGTCACACAGCCGCAGCCAGGTTCCTTCTAAAAGATGCTGGGTTGGTGTTTAAAAACGTACCGTGAAAAGAACGATTTTGCGCCGTACCCCGCTTATTATCCATCCATATTCCTGATTATCTCATCAGCGAATTCGGAACATTTCACCAGTCTGGCGCCGGTCATCTGGCGTTCGAGATCATACGTTACCGTCTTGCGCCGGATCGTCTTTTCCAGTGCGCACACGATCATCGTTGCGGCATCGCTCCATCCAAGGTGTTCAAACATCATGACCCCGGACAAAATAACCGAGCCCGGATTGACCTTATCCTGCCCCGCGTATTTCGGGGCGGTGCCGTGCGTGGCCTCAAACACGGCAGCCTTGTCTCCTATATTTGCTCCGGGCGCCATGCCCAAACCGCCAACCTGCGCGGCACAGGCGTCGGAGATATAGTCGCCATTGAGATTCGGCGTGGCAATCACGTCATATTCCTCCGGCCTTAAAAGCACCTGCTGGAACATTGCGTCGGCAATCCTGTCCTTTATCACAATCTTCCCTTTCGGCACAACACCGGTATGTTTCCTGAAAACGTCATCTTCCGTGATAATATATTTTGCAAATTCTTCCTTTGCCACCTCGTAACCCCATTCACGAAAGGCGCCTTCGGTAAACTTCATAATATTCCCTTTATGCATAAGGGTTACGCTCCTGAGTCCCTTATCGATAGCATATTGTATGGCGCGTCGCACCAGCCTTTTTGAGCCGACAACACTCATGGGCTTGATGCCAATGCCAGAATCCCTTCGGATCTTTTTCCCCAGTTCCTGATCAAGGAATGCAATGAGTTTCTTTGCCTCAGAAGACCCTTTTTTGTATTCGATCCCTGCATAGACATCTTCCGTATTTTCACGGAAGATGACGACGTTGAGTTTTTCGGGAGATTTTACCGGACACGGCACACCTTCAAAATACCGCACCGGACGGACGCAGGCGTACAAATCGAGTTCCTGGCGAAGGGCGACATTAAGACTTCTGATACCTCCGCCTACCGGCGTGGTAAGCGGCCCCTTAATAGCGACTTTATATTTCCTGATGGCATTCAGGGTCTCTTTGGGAAGCCATTCCCCCCGCTCTTTAAAGGCACATTCCCCTGCATAGATCTCCTGCCAGGAGATACGTTTTTTTGTCTTGCAGGCCTTGCTCACCGCCGCATCAAATACGCGGACGGATGCGTCCCAGATATCCGGTCCCGTGCCATCCCCCCGGATGAAGGGGATAACGGGATTGTCGGGAACAACCAGACGATTCTTTTCTATTTTTATCACCTCACCACAACCGGAAATGCTCTTCATTTTAGACAACTTCTCTACCTCCTTATTTTGTTTGAAATTTTTACCAGTAAGTCCTGTGCCTCCTGATCGCCGGGACTGAGCGCAAGGGTCTTCTGCGCCGTCTTCTCAGCAAGTTCGTACTGGTGTCTGTTGTAATACATGATACTGAGGAATTTATACGCTGCAATCGATTTTTCATCACACTGAATTGCCTGTTCGCATTCAGAGGCAACCTTGTCCCAGTCCGCATTTTTCAGGTATAGCTCCGCTAAAAGTATATGAATATTTGCAAAGGCATGTTTCGGATAGCTCTTCGTGAACGTCTGAAGGATTTGTTTTGCTTCGGCATATTGGCCTTTTCTGACAAGGGTATCAGCAAGGTTGTACGTATAAAGGGGATTATCAGGTCTCAAGGCTATCGCCTTCTGAAATGACCGGATTGCATGGTCGCGCATTTCTTCTTTTTGATACATCACCCCAAGATTATTATGGTAATCCGCCACGGATGGGTTAAGGTCGATCAGTTTTTCATAACAGGATATCGACTCAGTGAGGTTTCCCAGGGAAAGATACAGTTTTGCCAAATTTTCCTGGTACATAGGCTCTTTTGGTTCTCGTTCTATCGCCCCTCTGAATGCACGAATTGCCTCTTCATACCTGCCCATTTTACCGAGGATGGCGCCGAGATTATTATAAGAGGCAGGGTCTGACGGATTCAGCTTCACCGATTTCCTTGCAAAAATGAGGGCGTGATCCAGGTCTCCTTTCTGTGCATACGCGCTGGCCAACCGGTACACCGCATTCAGGTCGTCTTGCCGGATCAGGTAGGCCTTGAGCAATTCTTCAATCGCCTGGTCCGTAGCTCCCTTTTTGCTATATAAAGAGGCGAGGTTGCTGTGAAAAACGGACTGAAAGGGGTCTGCGTCAATTGCCTTTTCATACCAGGCAATAGCGCTGTCTGTCGTATTTTTGCCGTAGCGATCTGACAGGAACTGGTGAATCATCCCCAGATGAAAAAATCCCATGAAGTGTTCCGGGATCAGCCGCAAGGTATTCTGGGCCTCCGTGTATGCCTTTTGTATCCAGGTCTCATGGTTTGTCTTCAACGCAACGTGCAGATATGTTCTGCAAAGTTCATCACGGTAAAAGGTCTCGTAGGGATTAAGAAACACGGCATGCCTGATATAAGGCGCTCCCTTTTCTGCCGCCGTCAGCAGATTTTCCTTCTCGTACTCCATGATCCTGCGCCCATATTCAAAACAGGCGTCCGCTCGATACACCCGAAGGATAAAGACAGAAGCAAATCCAAGAGCGGCCAGCGCTATGCCGCAACCTGTCCATTGCAAGGAAATGCGCAGGCGGGAAACAGGGAGGATGAAAGACTGCGCATATCCGGATTTTTCCTCTTCACAACTCCCACCGGCTTCCGCGTTGCGCACATCAACCGCCAACGCCCCTTCGTTTATTTTTATCACGGCGATGCAAAGCCCCAGCATCACCCAGAAAAGGGATACAATCGGGGTGTTCCCGAAACTGAATTCGTTTTGGATAAGATAACATACGATTCCGGCCAGGAGTCCCAGTACAAGAAGCTTGCTCCGGCCATCCAACCGTTTATACGTTTTGCCAACAAAAGCGCCGAAGGCAGTGAGGAGCCAGATATAGGTGCCAAGGCCAATGATACCGCGGGTGACGGTTATATCAAGGATATCGTTGTGGATCCTATCCTGCCGGGGAAACGGAAAACCATGGTCGCTTTCACGGACAGCATATACCTTTGCCAAATTCTTCTGATAAAGAATGCCTATCGTATCAGGGCCAATTCCCAGAACAGGGTAGTCTTTTATGATGCGCAATGCCGCCAAATACTGAAATATACGGGAAAAAGAGGAGCCAGTAACAGAAAACTTACTGGCAATCCAGGGCCTCTTAAGAGTCTGGCCGTTGTCTGAAACCGGATCGTCTGCCGGAGCCTCCGTTGCTTGCACATCAGCCGTGAAATGTTTAATAACCGACGTTTCGTGTCGTACATTAAAAAATATCCCAATAAGAACGAATACCGTAATGAGCGCTGCGCATTTACCTCTTTTCCCGGTCTCTTTTTTGAAAATGAAAAACAAGAGCGGCGCCAAACCTCCCAGGAGCGCCACAAAACATGCACGGGTATTGGTAAGCCAAAAGGCAGTATACATGACCGACGGTACGACAAAGAAAATCCACCCCAGGCACGAACTCTTTGAACCAGGCGATTCTTCCTGCCGGAAAGGAATAAGAAAAAAAAGAACCGTGGCTATCGGCAAAGTCGTGACCAGATAGGCGGAAAAGAAGACGGGGTTTCCGAAGGTGGAGAATACCCGTCTCGCCTCAAAACTGCTCCATCGGAACATGTCATATCCAAGGTGCTGTGCAATCCCGTAGCACGATGCGAGAATAGCGCTGGCAAGAATGGCGGTGATAAGAAGGAATATCCGTTTTCTGGTCGTTATAAAATTGACCGTGGCGTAGAAAAGAAAGAGATAACATACCGTAGCGGTCAAACCCTCAAATCGCTTATACGTGCCAAAAAGGCTCATGAGGGGGTTTATGGACACGATCGTTGAAATGATAAAGACACCGGCATAGGCAAGGATGGGTACGTCTAAAGCGGTTCGTATAAAGGTAAAACGCTGCTTGCATGCTGCCAAAATAATCCAGAAAGCCAGGAGGATCGCCGTGAGTAAATATAAGACCGTTACCTTGCTCAGATCGAAGACGCTGTAAATGCGTATATCAAAAAAGAGCGGGACGATGACCACAGTCGCAAGTAAGAAGCCGATGATTACTTTCTCGCAATACAGCGAAAGGGTCTCAAGGCTATTTTTCATTGCATCATTCATGCTTTTGAGTACAATCTATGCGAATCCCTTGCCGGCGCCAGGAGGGCGCCCTTGCTTAATTTTAGATATTTCCCTACGCACGGTGAAGATCGCTATTAATACAACATCTGCTGTTGCCGGAGGCGGCGTTACCTACCTGAAAAACCTGCTGGTATCGTTATCAAAACTGAATACGACTCACCGCTATCTCATCCTGACAACCCGCGCAGGGAAGGACATCTTCTTTTTTCCTCATCCCCGTTTCACCTTTTTGTCTTTTCGGATGCCTTCAAAAAACACCCTCTTACGTCTTTGCTGGGAACAGTTCTTCTTGCCCCGTATCCTCAAAAGGAAGCGCGTTACCCTGCTGTTTTCTCCGGCAAATGTGTGCCCTCTTCTTGGCCGTCTTACAAACGTAGTTATGATACAGAACATCGAACCTTTTAGCAATAGGGTTCCGGAAAAGCGCCGTTTCCTGCAACGTATCCGGCTAAAATCCCTGAAACTGCTCACGATTCTGTCGGTACGGAAAGCCCGGACAACAATCTTCCCCTCTCTAAAAGCCCGCAGCGATATCGAAAAATCGGGGGTTATGATGAGACACGCCGAAGTGATTTACCACGGCATGAACCGGGAACTATTTCACCCCTTTCGTGAGAATGATGACGCCTTGCTCCAATGCAAGAAAAAATATCCGGTGAATTCCTTTATTCTCTTTGTATCCAACATTCAGAGATACAAAAACGTCTTTGAACTTATCAGGGCATTTGTCTTGCTGAGGGACACCATAGACAGCGCCTTGCAGCTTGTCCTTGCGGGAACCTGCCCCGACAGGAAATATTATAATGAGATGAAGTCTTTTATCATCCGGGAAGGATATGAGCGCCGGATCCTCTTTTTGGGGAATGTCCCCTATGAAGACCTGCCCCATTTATACGCTGCCTGCACCTTGTTTGTCTATCCTTCCACGTGCGAATCGTTTGGAATGACCCTGGTGGAGGCAATGGCCTGCGGCGCCCCGGTCCTTGCATCCGACAGGGAGCCAATGCAGGAAATTTGCGCGGATGCGGCCATCTATTTTGATCCCATGGACCCAACTGCCATCGCCGATGTAATCAGGAAGACGATCAGGAACCATGATCTCCTCTCCGCATTAAAAATAAATTCCCTGGAACGGGCAAAGGCATTTTCCTGGGAAAATACGGCAAGAGACACATTAAAAGCCCTTACCAACATGCACTGAATTGCAACCATTGAGCTTTTTGGAGGAACGGTCCGGTACCTGCTGGCCATTTCAGCAGGAGCAAAGTAATTTTTGATATGAACTCTATCCCCTCTGCATGGCTGGCTCAATCTGCAAGGCTGAACGAGCCTGGCGGCTCAGCGTGAATTTCAAATACCCTCATGATCCCATCACTTACAGGAGGAAACAGGATGGTGTGCAGTGCCATTAGCTGGTTGTAGGGTCAAGGAATGGCGAGTTACCGTAGGTGTCGCCTTGGCTGTTTCCGCCGTTTCCAGCTTCGTGCCCGTTTAAGTTCTCCTTAGTACTTTTCCATCCCCTGCCACATCAAACCGTACGTGAGGTTTTCCCTCATACGGCTTTCCTGCACTCTTCACATCAAGGATTATGATACCTATCATACTGGCACAGCTTTCGGGCACAGATATCCCCCTATTCCACCTCTTCCAGCCGAAACCACTCACTGCTTCTCGGTCTTCGCCTTGATGTATATCTTTCCCCTTAGTTCCCGCAATCTTATGGAAGCCTTTATCATTCTCCCTTGCCTCACCTTCAAAGAAAGATTTGAGATACAGCAGAGTCCCTTCGCTCCGGTAAGGTTGTGTTGTCCTTATCATCTTCACTACTACGGACTCATCCGACACCCTCTCGCCTGTCAGCCCATTTCATCTCTCGATTTATAAGGCTTACCCTTCTCCTGTCTTTTCCTCCAGGGGCGAGGAGGGCTTCCCCAGTTGATTGCGCCTCTTTCTATCCGTGTCGCCGCTGATACCCCGCCACCGCCATTCTCCCTTTCTGCCAGTTCTGGGGAAAAGAGTCTTGCCTTCGCCCACGATTGACAGGCTCGGCCAGTGGTACTCATCTCTTACGAGGCTACTTCTGCGTTCACTTGTATTACAACCCGGATAGTCGCTCGCCCGCCTTCGTGCGGTCTTTGTCGATGGGCTTCAGAAGGTTACGTTTCCATCACCCCCTGCCATCCTAGCTACATGGCTTCCGGCTTTTACCATGACGGGTCTCTCACCCGCTAGAAGGCACTACCCTTCTCTGGGCACGCCAATCGTCTCCGATTGACCCAAAACGTTTGGCATGATTTCTTCGTATTGCACGGGTTCATGCCCATGTGTGCCATGCGAAACTTCAGGTTCAGCCTGCAAGACTGAACCAGCTTAAAGCGTAAATGTTGGAGTGGGCAATGCATTTGGCTGGTTCAATCGTCCACGATTGAACCAAGACGTTTGGCAAGATTTCACATTATTGCATGGGTTCATGCTCAGGTGTGCCATGCGAAACATCTGGTTCAGTCTGCAAGACTGAACCAGCCATGAGGACTGGTAAATAATAGAAAGTCAATGCTTCAGACTACTATTAAGAGTTTGGGGTTTGAAGCCACAGATTTCATTGATCACACAAATAACAACGAATCGGGTAAGGGTGGACTTCGTCGTGGGCGCTCAGGCGAAAAAAGAAAGATTTTGCGCTGGAATACAATACTCCGGAGAGCGAAGGCCCCCCTTCGCCCTCCGAATCGTCAGGTCTCCGTTATGATGTCTTCAAGGGGTTCAAGTTTGCAACTTGAACCCCACGTTCATTAGCTATTAGCTGGTTCAATCGTCCACGATTGAACCAAAACGTTTGGCATGATTTCTTCGTATTGCACGGGTTCATGCCCATGTGTGCCATGTAAAACGTCAGGTTCAGTCTGCAAGACTGAACCTGCCATGAGGACTGGCAACGCCCTGCCCCACGATCATACGGATATCACCATACATGGGTAGGGTGGATTAAGGCGATTGTCTTGTATCGCCGTATCCACCTTTCGTTTCTGGTACTTCCGGATCTTTTAGCAATAAGGCGGAGCGCATCCGCCATTTCCCGTACAAATTCGACCGGAGAGCGAAGGAACACTTCGCTCTCCGAATCTTCAGGTCTCAGTTATTGTAGATGTCCAGCACCTCCTGCTCGGTCAACGCCCGATGGGAAATACAAACCCCATCGATGACACCATTGAAGCAACCTTTCTTCGACAAGGAATTCCCGATTTTCATGCCAGGATAAGAGGTCAGCGGAACGATGCTGTTTCCTGCCGGGTGTCTTACCATCCTGACCAGTTGCCCATTGACATACAACTTCTGCTCGCCGGTGGTCTTGTTGTACGTGCCTGTAACATGATTCCAACCACCCACGGAATTACCCATATTATATAACGCCGTCCTCTGCCTCCTGTTTCCACTTGCGTCTTGTGTCACCAGGGTAAATGCAATTGCATCAGGAGTCTTTTTGAGAAACTTTAAACCAAAGCCTTCACGCAATTGCGGATTAGAATGCATCCTCAATCCGTCGAAGATAAAATCATACCCCTTCGTGTCATTTGCATTCTTATAGAACCATGCGCCAAAGGAGACTTCCTCGCTGTTCATGGTCGGAATTGATACCTCATCGTCAACCCCGTCAAAACTCAGTCCGCTGCCGTTCTTGCCGGTGGTCCAGCCTGCGCCATTGATCGTGCCGTCATTACCGTTTCCTGACGAGTCTCCGGCAGTATCTCCACTTCCTTCATCAAGGGAATAACAAGCCTGCGCGTCCGGACAAGGACATATTGTTGGGGTTGGCGTTGGCGTTGGCGTTTCACATCCATCGAAAAGCGTTTGAAAATGTATTTCACTTCCCACATTAATACCTTCACCATTCTGCGCAACTACTTTATAAAAATATTCATTACCAGGCAATAATCCTCCTATGTTTGCACTTGCAATAATATCGCTAATGCCCCCGCCCACACTCTGAACAGATGTAGTAATAGGCAAACCTATACTTGTACGATAGATAAACCATACCGTCGTTGCTAAACCATTCGGATTAACAGTTCCACGTAATACCGCAGAATCACATGTTACATCAGTCGGATCATTCGTTGTTGCAGAAGGCAAGTCACCGCTAACAAGACTTTTTCCTGAAATGAAAACAGTAGAATCAAAAACCTCGTCTGCTGTATCAGCAATTGCTAGCTTCATATGATGGGTAATATTAGGGGTAACGGTTACCTGTGCGGTGAGTACGGTAGTAAAACCATCATACTGAAGATTATCGTATGGTGTTGGGGTTCCTAAGTCGCTAGGGTCATTATTATTATAATATGCTGAATTTCTCAGCATGTTGATATTGTTGATTGCAACAGGTGTCGTCGTGCTAGGAATTAAGGCGATGTTAACGCCATCTACAAAAAAGCCAAAGACATCATTAAAAGAGCTGTCAACGTATTCGTTGTATTCTTCCGAAGCAAAAACATATTGAAAAGATAAGGTATTCCCAGTCGGAATAAAATCAAACTCAAGCACTGCTGCGTCACACGTAAAGTCACCAACAAGCATGTCGAGGTCAGAGTCGCCAAACGTATTGTTTATTATAGTAAACTCGTCAGACATATTGGGACCATTTACAAAAGATATGTCTCCGGAACTTAAAACAACACCACCCTCAATCCCTATTCCATTAGACAATCCATCGCTGAAACTCCCCCCCGCTACATTGGCACCCGTAAATGTTGCATTGCTCACACTTACTCCCTCTCCAACTAACGACTCAGCAAGTTGTGTTGCGGTAAGTGTATTTAAGTCATTGGTTACAATTGCTGCGATAATAACACTTTTGTCAAGAAAAGCACTTGCCTCCGCCGCCTTTTTACGCACCTTCTTTAATTGTTCAAAAGAAAGTTGTTGACCATACGTCCCAAAAGAAAAAATTATCATAAAAAACATGCTCAATCCCATGAAACGATATATTATAGCATTATAATTTCTCATTTTTTCCTCCCGCCTTACTATTCTCGTATTAAATCAATAAAAAGGACCTTTTTGTATTTCACCGTTACTTTTGCCGCTAACAAGCCTCCTTTCGCAAAAAATGATTTCCTTCTTACTTCAAACAAAAAAAGCCCTGCCACCGATTTTTACTCAATCTTTACCTTCGACAGTAAGGCTATCTTTCTCTCTTCCTGCTTCTGCAGGAAGATATTCAAAAGACCCTGTTACTTTGCGTCCCCTGATCACTCAGGGTTCGCCTTTATCGTTATAATATTACTGTGTAAGAACTTCTTTTTTTGTAAGTTTTTTCACAAACCTCTTTCAGAAGGTACCGTTTTTTATGAGTGAAAGATTGCTTCGTTTCACTCGCAATGACAACATGCAGTGTACCATCAAAGTGCATGGTCGCTGTCATTGCGAGGGCCTTTTCCGAAGCAATCTCCCCGCTTTCATAAAGGAAATTTGGTTGCGGCTGTGCCGCGCTAGGTAATTGTATTGCTGGGAATAACGGGAATAAGCTACCAGTTTGTTTTTCCCGTATCAAGCGGAAAATAAAAATGCACACACTGGGACATTTTCTATAGCAAGGTCTTACCGCGAGTTTTTTATTGAAAATTTCTCGTATCTATTCAGCGTACTTTCGCTCATAATCACTACGAGTGAACAAGCTATCGATTCTGTAATCCCGAAGGGATGTCATGATTATAGCACATGGTTATGCAAGTGTGGTTAACCCCGTAAGGGGTGGCATAGTATCGCTATTTTCCCGATATTTCACCCCTTACGGGGTTGAATATGGTGATGCGTTTTTTCTATAATCATGTCATTCCTTCGGGATTTTTCAAAAAACTCTATTGTTACAAAATTTAAAGTGAAAGATACCTGAAAAGTTATTATAATAATACAAAAAATCACGAGAGCATTGCGGTGCAAAATCTTTCTTCGTACGTTTTTACACCCCCCTTCACCACCCTTGATAGGGGGGATTTGGTTGCGGCTCTGCTGAGCTATGACAAAACTGTTTCGAGACCCGTGAGGTGAAGGCTCCTGGCTGATGCTCAATTGCTGATTTTCCGAGCCTTTGAATTTTGACGTAAGGAACAATATTTGTGGCCGATAACAACATCATGATTTTTGATACCACCCTCCGTGACGGCGAGCAGTCACCCGGCGCCAGTCTGGATATCAATGAAAAGGTTCAGATTGCACGACAACTGGCGCTCCTGAACGTGGACGTCATCGAGGCCGGGTTTCCCGTCTCATCACCGGGCGACTTCGAGTCCGTCCGGAGAATCGCACAGGAAATTCGCGGGGTTTCCGTCGCCGGTCTTGCCCGCGCCGTTGAAAAGGATATCGACAGCGCAGCCAGGGCGCTGGAAAAGGCCGATAAACCACGCATCCACGTCTTCCTCGCCACCTCAGAGATCCACAGAAAATACAAACTTCAAAAGGCAAAGGACGAGATCCTGCATCTGGCCGTAAAGAGCGTGAAGCATGCCATTCAATATGTCAGCGATGTAGAATTTTCTACGGAAGATGCATCAAGAACCGAACTCGACTTTCTCATCCAGGTGGTTGAGGCGGTTATTGACGCCGGCGCAAAAACGGTTAATATCCCCGATACGGTCGGCTATGCGGTGCCCGATCAGTATGCCGCCATTATCAGCGGACTAAAGAAGAACGTTAAGAATATCAATAAGGCAATCATCAGCGTGCATTGCCACAATGATCTCGGACTTGCCGTGGCCAATTCCCTCGCGGCAATAAAGGCCGGCGCACAACAGATCGAGTGCACTATTAATGGAATTGGAGAACGGGCAGGGAATGCAGCCCTTGAAGAGATCGTTATGGCCCTGAAGACCCGCCAAGACTTTTATCAGCGATCCACCCGCGTTGCCACCCGGGAACTGATTGCCACGAGCAAACTGGTAAGCACCCTGACGGGGCTGCGGGTACAGCGGAACAAGGCCATTGTCGGCGAAAATGCCTTTGCGCACCAATCCGGGGTGCATCAGGACGGGGTGATCAAGGAACGCACCACGTACGAAATTATGAAACCCGAGGACGTTGGGTATCTAAAAACCCGTCTCGTCCTGGGAAAACTGTCCGGACGGAATGCCCTGAAAACCCGCATCAAGGAACTGGGGTACGAATTATCAGAGAGCGAATTCGAACGCGCCTTTGAAGAATTCAAACACATTGCTGATAAGAAAAAAGAGATCTTTGATGAAGACATTGAGGCTATTATTGGCATAGAAAAGATGGAAGTCCCCGCCATCTTTCACCTGGAAAGTCTCACCATCAGTTGCGGACCCAATGCCGTGCCGACCGCCGGGGTAAGGTTGAAATTACCGGACGGTCGCCTGGTGGACAACACCACCACGGGAGACGGCCCCATTGATGCCCTTTTCAAGGCGATTGATCTCTCTACCGGCATCACCGGCACGTTGCAGGATTATAATATCCGCGCCGTGACCAGCGGAAAAGACGCCATGGGAGAGGTGCATGTGAATATTGAGGTTGAGGGCAAGACCATAGGAGGCCGCGCCGTAAGCACGGACATCATCGAGGCCAGTGCAAAGGCCTACTTAAACGCCATCAACAAAATCGCTGTATTGAAAATTATGTAGGGGCGTATGGCGGTACGCCCCTCCATTGCCGGAATTTGCATAAAACGAACTATCACAAAAAATCAGATATCTTTCAAATAAACCCGTGATCTGTATACCCATCATTGCAAACAATCTTGATGACGCCCTCCGGGATATGGATGAGGCATCAAAGGTTGCGGATATTATCGAAGTGCGCCTCGATTACCTGAAAAATCCTGACCTGAAATGCATCCTGGAAAGGCGCACAAAACCCGTCATTATTACCAACAGACCGGTCCGCGAGGGTGGCAGGTTTGACGGGAGCGAAGAGGACAGGATCGCCGTGCTGCAACTCGCCATCCGGTTACACGCCGATTATGTTGATATCGAGCATGACAGCATTCATAATTTATGGAGGGACACGGCGCACCGCGTCCCTGCAAATAAAACAAAAATCATTGTCTCCTATCATAATTTCTGTGAGACACCTGACAACCTGATTTCCCTGTATCAGAGACTCAGCCAGAGCGATGCCGACATCATAAAAATCGTCACCTATGCAAATACGATCACGGATAACGTCAAAATCTGCCGTCTGCTCCGGCAGACAAGCGGGCAGATGATCTCGTTTTGTATGGGTGAGTATGGCATGATCAGCCGTATCCTCTATAAAAGGTTTGGCAGCTACCTGACCTTTGCATCCCTCAGAAAGGGAAAGGAATCTGCCCCTGGACAGGTCAGTATTCAGGACTTTCTTGCCACCTACCAGGCCCAGAGGCAGGACAAAGATACGGAAATCTATGGACTGATTGGCAACCCGGTCTCTCACAGCATCAGTCCGCTTATCCACAATACGCTCTTCAGGGAAATGAACTTCAACAAGATCTATGTCCCTTTTCAGGTAGACAATATTGGTGATTTTATCAGGATATTTCGGGAACTGGATGTGCAGGGCTACAGTGTGACAATCCCGCATAAAGAGTCCGTCATCCCTCATCTGGATGCAATAGACCCTCTGGCGAAAAAGATCGGCGCCGTAAATACGATTGTGAATAAAGGCGGCCGGTTAACCGGTTTTAATACCGACTGTCAGGCGGCCATGCAGGCGCTCGAAGAGACGCAACAGGCAACAGGAACAGGCACCGGGAATGATCCTTTCATGGGAAGACACGTTACCCTGTTAGGCGCCGGCGGCGCTGCCCGGGCAATCGCCTTTGGATTACGGGAACGTGGCGCGCACGTAACGATAGTAAACAGAAATCATGAACGGGCACAGGCACTCGCCAGAGACGTTGGCTGTTTATCGGGAGAATTCGGAGATCTGCAGGAAATCAAGACTGATATCCTCATTCATGCCACCCCGGTAGGCATGTTTCCCGCGGTGAATGAAACCCCGGTTGATAAGGATCAGCTCACTCCCAATATGGTCGTTTTTGATACTATTTACAATCCTTTAGAGACGCGGCTTCTGCGTGAAGCCAAAGCTCAGGGCTGTAAAACCGCCGGTGGTCTGCCGATGTTTGTAAACCAGGCAGCGGCACAATTCGAGCTGTGGACCGGCGTGAAACCTTCGCGTGCCCTGATTGAAGACATCGTCTCTAAAAAGTTCCCCGGAGGGTGACAGAGATCACGGATACCAGCCTTGAATATCTTCTTAATTGGCTTTCGCGGCACGGGTAAAACTACCATTGGTAAACTCCTTGCCCAGCGGCTTGACAAGGAGTTCATTGACACCGATGAATACCTGGAACAAAAACAGGGAAAGACCATCAAAGACCTTTTTCGCGAAGGCGGCGAGCCGTTGTTCCGGGACATTGAGGCGCAAACGATCGCAGAGGTATGCCGTCCCGACAATCGGGTCATCGCAACCGGCGGTGGCGTAATCCTTCGGGAGGAAAACGTACGGAGACTCAGGAAAAACGGCATTATCATCCTCCTGGATGCCGATGCGGACACCCTGTACAAGCGAATCCACGACAATGCGCAGACACAGCAGAAAAGACCAAGCCTTACCAGTCTCAATGCATACGAGGAGATTGAGTATCTTTTGGCATACCGGCGGCCGCTCTATGACAGGATAGCAGATTTCGTAATAAACACCGCCAGCCTGTCCAAACACGACGCTGTAAACAAGATACTATCCTTTCTTCATACCTATGTAAAGGACTTGAGAAAAGGCTAACCCCTTTCTGCCGCGGGAAACTTTTGAGCCGAACCCACCTACACGTTTTTCCCAACAGAGGACTTCACCGTGAACTCAATCGAACGATTCACTTCACCCTTCGCAAGCTCAGAACAGGCTTCATCCACCCGACCCACCGTATCATACCAGGAATTCCTTGACAAAGACATGGAATTCATGCATATTAATGCATATCTTAAAGCATCTTTTGTTAGGAGGCAAATTCATGAGGACAACAATAAACATCGATGACGCGTTGCTTGATAAGGCAGCGAAGTTAACCGGTATTGGGGAAAAAACGTCACTGGTGAGACTCGCTCTCGAAGCGCTCATTGCACGGGAAAGCGCCAGGCGACTCGCTAAATTGGGAGGCACTGAAAAGAAACTGAAGATGATACCGCGAAGGAAGGCAACAGGCGCGTAAGATGGTTCTCGTTGACACTTCCATATGGGTAGTGCATTTGCGGAACGGAGACATTGGGCTTGAAACACTGCTCAATGAGGGAAGCGCGGTATGTCATCCATTCATCGTTGGTGAGCTTGCTTGCGGCAATCTCAAAAACAGGGCTGAAATACTTTCTCTCCTGCAAACGCTTCCTATGGCAATCCCTGGAGAACACGAAGAAGTAATGAGATTCATAGAAGATCATGCGCTTATGGGGAAAGGGTTAGGGTACATCGACATTCACTTGATTGTCTCGGCTGTAATAACTGGTATCCCTCTGTGGACAGTCGACAAGAAACTCGACGAGATTGCTCTAAAACTGGGGATAGGGTACTAATCAAGGGACTTTGGGGCTGACCTTGAAAAGACAGAAAGGTTCGTTGCAGCCGGGTAGGTTTGGTTGAATAAAACGAAACTCAACGGATTTATTAGCGTTATTGTATTACTGTATAAAATCTTCCTTACAAAGACTACCGTCTGGAGTTGTTAATCTCCCGCACCACCCTGGATATTAACTTTTCGTATGCCTGGAGGAGCTTTCCCTGCTCATTCTTTTCGAAGGACTTTATAGGCCTGAGCTCTATTTCACCGATCATGTCGTCAATTTTTTTTGCCAGTGACAGGGCAGGATTCATTTCTTCACCAGACTTTGTCCGGATATCGGGTTGTTTTAATCTTTCTTTCTGAGGTTTTTTATCGGAAGGTTTCTGACCAGATATAGGCCTCTTTGAAGACTTGCCTCCGGGATTGGTATTTTTTGCTTCATTCATAATTTTTACTCCTTATCTGAGAAAATGAACCCCTCCACAAAAATCTTTTAAAATATCTCATCCTCTTCCAAAGAATCTTGTATCTGTTCCGCAATATCCAGGACGTCTTCATTGGTGTCTTCCATGTCAGAAATGACGTCTCCCATGGAGACCATGCTTGATTTTATTCCTTCCAGATTCTTTTCAATGTCATAAACTTTTTTTACCACATCATCCATACTCTTGCTTTTGGCCGTAAGATCTTTTAACCCGGATTCCATTCTTTTCCCTGTCTCCTGAAAATTCTTTAGCGCAGACTCCATCTGCTTCTTGTTTGCCTGCAGAATCTTTTCTGATGAAGCGGACAGCTTTTCCACCGCCTCTATACGCTTTCCCAGGGTATCGATTTTTTTTGCCACAGCATCGAACGATTTTATCAGAGAAGAAAAATCTGCCGTAAAGGTCTTGATTTGCTTCTCAATCTCTTTTACCCCTTTATCCTTCGATACTGCGATTTTTGGCCGACCGGATACTTGTTTTGCATTCGTTTTTTTCATGTTTTTTGTGGTAACTATTTTTACCACCCTTCACGTAAATTTTAAAAACTATGCTGTTACAGAGAAAACTTGCATACCTGATGCCTTGCCAAACCGATAGCATACGTTATGTATACAGTTAATCTTAACCAAAATCAATGATATTTTTTAATTGTAAACTCGTGATACCGCCAGTATTAAAGACCTCCTGGTAAAAAAGATTGAGAATGGCAAACGGATACTTTATAATTTTGCAACAATATAGCTTTGCGAAAAATCTTGATAATGGCGATGTTTGCTGTGTAGTGTAAGGACGAAGTATTTGCTATTTTGTAACACTTTAGTTTTTTGAAAAGGTAGAGGCGAAGCATTTGCCTGCTTGGGGTGTGAATCCATGTATACCACTTTATGGCAAATGCTTCGCCTCTACACCGTGCGGCAATATCGTTATTATGGTAATTTTTCAAAAAACTAAAGTGTTACGCTATTTTTTGACATAAACAGACTTATACCCAAACCGGCAAATGTTTCTCCCCCTGCTTTTCATTACCGTTTTATGCCGGTAACCACAATTATAAGGTAATTCATGATCGAAGAAGCGAGCATTATCATTCCCGCCTATAATGAGAGAGAAGGGATTTCAGCGGTAATTGAATCGCTGCAATCATTGAAAAAAAGACTCGATAACCGATGGGAGATTATTGTTGTAGACGATGGCTCAACCGACGGGACATCTGAAACGATACAGAATGCCCCCGAAGTGGTGCTAATCCGGCACCCCTTCAACCGCGGTTACGGTGCTGCCATTAAAACCGGCATCCGGCACGCAAAATATCATACCGTGGTGATATCAGATGCCGACGGGACATACCCCCTACAGGATATTCCCCGGCTTCTCACCCCCATGGCAAAGAGTGACATGGTCGTTGGCGCCCGGGAAAACAATGATGCCAATATCCCCTTTATAAGACGACCTGCAAAGTGGATATTAAACAAACTCGCCAATTATCTGACCGGCAGAAAAATTCCAGACCTGAACTCAGGATTACGGGCAATGAAAAAGGACGTCGTCATGCAATTTATCCATCTCTTGCCCGATGGTTTCTCTTTCACGACAACGATTACCCTTGCCATGCTCACCAATGACTACATGGTTGAATTCGTCCCTATCGAATATCACAGGCGTTCAGGAAGATCAAAGATCCGCCCTGTTCGGGACACCTTAAACTTTCTTCAGCTCATCATACGGACGGTTTTATATTTTGATCCCCTCAAGATCTTTTTACCGATAAGCGCATTCTTCTTCATCGCAAGCATCGCCGTTCTTGTGCTGAGTTATTTATTTACTCCCAAAGTTATGGACATCACTACCGTCATCCTTTTTATCTCCGGAGTGCAAATTCTTGCCATTGGCATGATTGCCGACCTTATCGATAAAAGGAGCCGGTCATGAAAATTCTTTTGATTAACCCCCCTTCAGAAAATGAACTGCTTGGCAACAACCCCAGCATTATCGAAGAAGAACGCGGTTATAATCCGCCCCTGGGCATATTGTACATCGCCGGTTATCTGGAGAGGCATACAGATTTTCATGTGGAGGTACTGGATACCCAGGCAGAGGAGATCGGATACGACCGGTTAGGAAGTATTATTCGGTCAAAATTGCCGGACGTCGTTGGCATTACCACCATGACCTTCACCCTGATAGACGTCATAAAAGTTGTTGATCTGGTGAAATCTGTTTGTCCGCATACAAGAGTGGTGCTGGGCGGTCCCCATGTACACATCTATCCCGAAGAAACCATCACTCTTCCCGGGGTCGATTTTCTGGTCCTGGGCGAGGGAGAAATTTCCTTTAAAGAGCTCGCAGAAAATATCGATAACAAGACCCGATTAAAAAGCATTCCCGGCCTGGTCTTTCAAGAAAACGGCAGAGTTATCAACACCGGCTCACGGCCACTGAATGATGACCTCGACAGCCTGCCTTTTCCTGCCAGACATCTGACCCCGATCCAAAAATACCGTTCCCTCATGGCAAAGAGAACCCCTATTACCACCATGTTTACCAGCCGGGGCTGCCCCTACCGGTGTACCTTTTGTGACCGGCCACATCTCGGCAAGAGTTTCCGCGCACGATCTGCATTGAACGTGGTGGACGAAATGGAGGCGTGTGTGAAGCTGGGCATACGGGAATTCCTGATCTATGATGACACCTTTACCATTGACAGACAGCGTGTCATAGATGTATGCAATGAGATTACACGAAGAAGACTCAACATCGGATGGGACATCAGGGCGCGGGTAAATAACATTGACAGAGAGCTGTTAAAGAAACTGAAAGAGGCAAATTGTGAACGCATCCATTACGGGGTGGAATCGGGCAATCCTGAAATACTCAGGATATTAAATAAGGGAATCACCGTAGACCGGGTAAGGACAACTTTTAAAGAAACGAAAGATGCAGGAATATCCGTTCTCGCGTATTTCATGATCGGGTGCCCAAAAGAAACAAGGAAAGAAATCATGGAAACGATTACATTTGCCAGGGAGTTAAAGCCCGATTTTGCGCATATCACTATATTCACACCGTTCCCTGCCACAGAGATATATAAAACGGGACTAAAGGACGGTATTATCAAATATGATTTCTGGAAGGAGTTTGCCAGAAATCCGAAGAAAGGTTTTCAGCCACCGTGCTGGCAAGAGCATTTTACCCGCGAGGAGATTCAGGAGTTACTGGTGTATGCCTATAAGAGTTTCTATACCCGACCATCCTACATCCTGAAGAGGCTCACCCACATCCGGTCACCTGGTGAGTTTATAAGAATGGCGCGGGCGGGACTCAAGGTCTTTGGGATGCGATCGTAAAAGGGCTTTCTAAACAAGGAGCATGCCGTTTCACATCCGGCAGAGCGCCTCTTGTTTATCAACTGAAAACATTGCTCAATTTAGCCCTTTGGCGCCTTTTACCACCCATTTCTTCTCGTTTACGGGGGGATGAAATAAAAATGAAGCATTACCGTTTTTCATCATCTCACGGTTTCAACGGATCATAGAGATCCGGCAGTGAGTAGACGATGTAGACGTTTAGCGCGATGAAGAGAAGAAGATAGAGGTAACAGGTGGTTTTCGCAATGGTAACGGTAGTCCGGTGACGGAGAAAATCAACGGCGAAAAACGGTATGATACCTATGGCGAGGTAATACCGATACAACCATTGCGACTGGTAGACATTGACGGGAAGGACTTCTTTTACCGGAACGGCGATAAGGATTAAGAGTATCAGAAGCGCCTTTGCGGTATTCGGTTTTGCGATGAGATCCCGGATAAATAACCCCCCGGCAACTGCCATAAACGGATATATCGGCATAAGAAACCAGCCAAAGGGATAGATGTCCGTTGACAACGCACAGATCGTCATGAGGAAAATAAGCGCCGTTACCGGAACAGTCAGATCCCGCCTTCCCATGGAATATACGAGCACAAACCAGAGCCACCAGTAATAGCCCGTTCCAAAATGAGCATAGTTTAGGGTAAGGCGAAAATTACTCAAATATTTCACCACCATATCGAATACGGCGCTTTGGTGCGTATCCCGTAATGACATCACCTTGGAAAAAGCCTCCGGATTGATCAGATAACAATACAAAAAATAACTCACGGCAATGACAAAACCCATTCCGGCAGCTATGCCAGCTTCTTTCCGGAAACCCTTGTAGCCCAATAATAAGGGGACGATCACGATCGCGCAGACACCCGTTTCCTTGCACCAGAGCGAAATTCCGGCCAATGCCCCGGCGCCGACGATATACCTCTTTTTTCCCGACTCGGTGTATTGCAGGACACACAAGACCCCTGAAATAAGGACGAGCGCAAGGAGGCCGTCGCCTTTGGCGATTCGACCGGCAGCAACAAAGAGCGGCACCGTAGCATAAAGCAAACTGGCAATTATAGACGTTGAATAAGAACGGTATAGTTTATAAGAAACAGAAAATACCAGCAGAATGGTAAGCGTAGAGAAGAAAATGGGCGTTATATTGATGGTTGTTAATCTGCAATCCAAATACCCCTTTGCACCGCAAATTGTCGGCGGAATACCTGCAAAGATGGAAAACAAGGGGGGATGGGCAATGTAGCGTTTTACGATCGTGAAACGGTCCCCAAACCATTGAAGGGCGTTCTTGTCCCCGTTTTTATACGCCGACACAAAATATGCACCTTCCCACGACTTAGGCCCTTCACCGTGGAGGATATGATAACCATTCCACGCCTCCTGGTAGACGTCCATGGTATCCCCATGAGGGGGGATTACGCTGTAATGGTTGAGTCTGAGAACCGCACCGAGAATTACGATAAAAATCAAGGCCACAACCGGCCAGTTTTGTTGCATATACGCAGCATAGCTTTGAAAATACCTTTTTCTTTTCTTTTTCAATACGAGAAACAAGGCAAAACCAAGAGACACAGCTACCGATGCAACAAGAAATCCTCCTGCACACCACCATCTGGCCTTTCCAAAGCCCCCCCGATTTCCCGAGGGCATGAAATATCGTGATGGAATATTTGTAAGCCTGCTATCGCCCGGTTTCTGCCAGCGCAGATTCAGTTTTGCATATTTGGCAGTGTTAACGTAATTTACCTGTATCGGTTTCCAACCCTTCCCAAGATGAACTTGTATTTTTGAATCACCTCCGGCTCGGTATTTCATAACGGGCTTTGAATCGATAAACAGGACCATCTCCCCATTCGTGTCCGCATGAAAGAGGTACTTGCCGTCTGCTGGTATCCAAAGAGAACCCCGCCAGACGATATTGTAGGGCGGAACATCTTCTGGTGGTCTGAACCGCTGGTTATCCCAGTAATTCACGTAATAGGTTCTCAGCATTCCGAAATTCCGGAAGGCTATGGCAGGATCATTTTTTCTGAATACGATGACGCCTTCGTCGATGACGCTCCCTAGCTCAATTTGAAGGGTATAAGGCATAGCAGTGTCAACCGCATTTCCATCGCAATGTGCTGTTTCATGATAAAATTGAGATGCTGGCACTATGGTCTCTTGTGCATTTGGCGCTTTCCATTTCAGGGAAAGCGCTGCCCCTCCTCCCACGTCAAAGTATCGCATATGAAAACGATAAAATCCTGGTTCAAGGAATATCGTCCTTCTTTTTTTCACAATCCCATGCAGACCGCCGTTATCGATAACCTTTTTATCATTCAGAAATAATTCTGACCCATCATCTGAACCCAATACAAAAGTATAATCACCACGACCATCTACTTTTAAAAATCCGTCCCATTCAATCGTAAAGGGTGAACGATAAGATTTTTGCGCCTCGCCAGGCCAGTTAAAATCCAGAGGCATGCCGTCATGGTTTCCCTTGATAAGCTTCTTTTTGGGGTAGCCCTCATAGACCTTCTTCATGAGGCCGGAACTCAACCCGGATGCGGATACCTTTACAGGACGGAACGGAATATTTTCTGTCTTCGGTTCAGCTGCCGGAAAATACAAGTAATACCCCGTCAATCCGCGATTGGGGAGGCGCAATTGGATACCCGAATAGATGCCAGCAATGAGCAGCATGACGAGAAGGGTTATAAAAAGTCCCTTTGATTTTGTGAATGGTTCCGTAGAGATTGCTCATTTCCTTTCAGTAAAAGGCAGCATTGCCGGTTCTCTCTTTTTTCAAGATTATATTCTTATGAACGCCCTTTGTAAAGGAATCAAACTATTTGTATGTTTTATTGAAAAAATACCTGAAAGGTTGTATATTCTTAAAAATTAACGGCATCTCCATTCCTGATGCAGGCCAGGAAAAGGCATAGTGTCTGGTAATGGTGGGTTCGCTCCGCTCAACCCACCCTACCATAAACCCGCATAAATACGATGAATATTCCCATAATAATCGCGTTAATTGATTCGATTTTAGAAAGAGAAAAAGATACGTAAATTAGGTTGGGTTTTAAAAGACAAAAACCCAACGACTTTTCGATACATAGCAAATGCCATGATAAACAACCCCCCTCGCCCCCTTTATTAAGGGGGATATCCACCCCCTACCCCCGCCAGCGGGGGACAGGGAAGTCCCCCTTACCAAAGGGGGATTCAGGGGGTTGTCTGGTATGCTATGATACAAGATTGAAATTCCTTAACATCAAGAAATGACTTATGTTGTTTTCCTTATCATTGTTTCTCTCCTGACAGGATTTTTGCTTACCTATGTCCTGGCATCGGGGTACTCCCTCTTTGAAAGAGTTGCTTACGGAGCAGCGATAGGGTTAGGACTTCACACCTGGCTTGTGTACCTCTTTTCCCTCCTTTGGAAACTTCAGTTTCGATGCATTTATCTTTCAACCGGCTTACTGATTGTTTTCTGTTCACTCTTTCTCTGGGTCAAATGGCCGTCACTGACAGAAAAGATCCTGAGTGAAATCCGGGAGATAAAAGACGATTTTCTTTCCCATAAGGCGTCTTATTGTGCGCATCTTGCAGTATTTTCTTTCTTTACCGTCCTGTTCTGGCGTCTCTTTTCCAGAACAATCCTTGTCAAAGAAGACGGCCTGTATGTTGGTCTCACCAATAATTTTGGCGACCTCCCCCTCCACATGGCCTACATCACCTCTTTTGTTTGGGGAAATAATATTCCCCCGCAGGATCCTTCCTTTGCGGGCGAAAGGCTGGTTTACCCCTTTCTCTCCGACTTCCTCTCTGCTCTCTTTCTCAAGTTGGGTTTATCGTTCAGCGACATCCTCTTCATTCCTGGCTTATTGCTCACGGTTTCCCTGTATGGCATCCTCTATTATTTTACCTATCGTTTGACGAAAAGAAGGCTCGCTGCACTTATATCGCCCTTTCTTTTCTTTTTCTCCGGGGGGTGTGGTTTCTACTACTTCTTTCATGACCTTGCATGTACATCTCAAACGCCCTGGTCATTTCTCATGCATCTGCCCCGCGACTACACGAAAATTCCGTCACTGAATTACCACTGGATCACTCCCTTGACCTGCCTCAATGTGCCGCAACGGGCTTTTCTTTTCGGATTTCCGGTCACCCTGATAATCTTTTCTCTCCTTTACACTGGTATCAGGAATAAGCAATGGAGGGAATTCCTCTTTGCCGGCATCCTTACCGGGGCATTACCTTTCCTTCACTCACACAGTTTTCTGGCTGTACTGATGGTCGCGATACCGTGGGGTCTCATCTTTTGGGATTGGCAAAGGTGGTTGCTGTTCTTTCTGCCGGCCTTTATCCTGTCACTGCCACAGGCGCTTTATCTATCCGGACACGTGGGGGGTGGAAGTTTTTTTAAACCAGCATTTGGCTGGATGGCAGGGAACGAAAACCTTCTCTGGTTCTGGTTAAAAAATACCGGGCTTTTCTGGCCTTTAATAATAGCCGGATTCATAACGATCTTCATTTTTCATAAGGGCACGAAGCGCCGTGCCCCTATACATACCGGACTATATTCTTTGCCCTTTTTGATACTTTTCCTGGCGCCAAATCTGGTGCTCTTCGCACCCTGGGACTGGGACAATATCAAAATATTTATTTATTGGTTTTTAGGAACCACCCCAATGGCGGCATTTGCACTTGCTTGTTTATATAAAAATGACTGCTTCAAAATGCTCTCAAAAGCGGGCTTTTTTATCATCATGTTTTTTCTTGTCGCCGCAGGTGGTATCGACATCTTTAAATACGCCATAGCGCCCGTCACGGGATGGAAGGAATTTAGCGCTGAGGAAATGGAGCTTGCCAGGCAAATCTCCACAACAACCCCCCCTGACGCCGTATTTTTAAATGCACCCACGTTTAATCATCCGGTTTTTTTGTCCGGAAGAAAATCTCTGATGGGCTATCCTGCCCATATATGGAGTCATGGTTATGCTGGCGCTCAGCGGCGCGAACAGGACATCGAAAAGATGCTAAAGGGGAAGCCCAATGCCCGGTCATTGATCAATACCTATCATCCGTCTTATGCTGCAATTGGCCCACACGAAAGGCGCATGGGTGCAAACAAGGAATTTTTTGACACCAATTACCCGATCATTCTTACCACGAATAATTACACAATGTATGATCTTGCCGGACGGCGGGAAAAACCGCCGTCCCGCTCTGAGATAATGGGAGAGATGAATTTAACCGACCAAAAGCATGGACTACGAATACGGTATTATGATAGCATACACTGGAAAAATAAACCCGTGGACGAGGGCATTGTTGAACACATCGGATTCAGCTGGGATAATGAAGAAAGGAAGCCGGTATCAAGTCCTTTTGGCGTTATCCTGGAAGGGTTCCTTGATATTCAGATTTCCGGCACATACACCTTTAAGATAACATCAGATGATGGTTCCTGGCTTTTTTTAGATAACGTCCTGATCATAGACAATGGCGGTCACCATGCAATGAAGTCTGCTACAGCCGCCCTTGCGTTGGAAAAAGGGCTGCACAAAATCATGATTCAGTATTTTGATGCAGGCGGGGGAGCCATTCTTAACCTTTCGTGGACACCTCCGGGAGGCGTAGAATCGGAGATACCGGCAGAACAATTGTATACAAAAGAGTAAAGCCAAAGGGCGAGAAAGGGATTGTCAATAGCATAACGTACGAAATCCATAACCAAGACACCCTTACCAGAGGTAAATCAAGGTGGTTGTAAATAAACTTACGAAAACAGATCCTCGTGAAACTTGTCCTCGCAAAAATAGGAAATGGGGAAAGGGTGTCGTTACGAGGCAGTAAGATGAAAGTGTGCCATGACACACTTTTTTATCGTATTTAAGCAAAGCTATTTCTTTTTTTATTTGCTCCTATTTGATCATAAGTGGTGACTATGTAGAGCATTGTAAAATAATTCACAAAAATATTTTTACTCAGCAATATCATGGCTTTTATTTTGCGAACATTAATAAAATAGTAATTCCCAACCCGAACGAGTCGGAAAAGAAATACGGATAGGGGTAGGAAAGGCTTTCGCCTCTCCTCCCTCCGAACCGTACAGGCGGGTCTCCCGCATACGGCTCTCCAGTCAGTGGTTACCCCTTCGGGGTTGACAGGCTAATGCATGGGCTGCGGTTAATGTGAACAACCCAAGATTAGCAAAGTACGCATTTGGCCATCTCTGATGGTCTGCACCTCGGCCTCTTCCTTTCCCTCCCCGACGCTTTCTCAGGATGCTCCTCAGTCTCATTCGTATCCAACGGTCTATTCTTGGAAATGTCGTTTTGTGGCTGTGTTTAAAGTATTCATACCAGCCTCTGAGACTTTGGTTGAGTTCTCCTGTTATACATTTCATGCTCTCTCCTGATGTTCGTCTTGTCTTGTGGCGGATAGTCTCTTTGAACTTATTCATACTCTTTTTTGCGTGGCCATCTCATCTCTCGTTCAAAGTGGTACCCCAGAAAGTCAAATCCTCCCTCTTGGGTTGCATCTACTATTTTGGTCTTCTCTGGATGCAGTGTCAGCCCTCTTGCTTCGAGCATTCCTTTCATTTCTTCCAATGCCCTCTTTGCTTCTTCTTCATTTCTGCACAGAATAACGCTATCATCTGCATACCTGACCATCTCATGCCCCAGCCTTGCCATTTCGTGGTCTATCTTACTTAGATATAGGTTCGCCAATAATGGACTTATTACCGCCCCCTGTGGTGTCCCCTTCTCTGCTTCCCATTCTTTGAGTCCGTCCATTGTCCCCTGCTTCAGATACCCTTCTATCATCTCCAGTATCCTTCCGTCTGCTATCTGTTCCTCCACCTCTTCCATCACCTTGTCATGGGGAATACTGTCAAAGTAACTCTTGATGTCTGCATCTACTACCCATGGGTATCCATTCTTCAAGAGTTCTTCCACTCGCCTCAGCGCATCTTTACATCCTCGTCCTGGCCGAAAACCGTAACTCTGTTCTGCAAATGTATTCTCAAATATCGGCTCCATTACATTCCTCATCGCCGTTTGCACAATTCGGTCGGTGACCACGGGGATTCCTAATGGCCTCTTTTCCTTGCTTCCTATCTTCGGTATCCACACCCTCTTGACGGGTTTTGCCCTGTAACTCCCCGCTCTGAGTATCTTCTCTAATTCCACAAGATTCTTTTCCGCTTCCTTCTCATACGCCTCGATGCTCTGCCGGTCTACTCCCGCAGCCCCTTCATTGCTCCTCACCTTTTCCCATGACGCTCTCAGATTCTCGCTTGAGTACACCTTGTCCACCAGACTAAACCATTTGCCTCCTTTCACTCCTTTCTCCAAAGCCGTCAACATCCGTTCCGTCCATACAGAAGGTTCTGTCCATCTCCACTTTTCCCGGATTTGGACTTCTCCATCTTGCTTAGGGTTTTCTCCCACTTCCGATGGTCTTTCTTCCCTCTCTATAGACTTCACTCGTCCACCTTCCTGCCTCCCTTTGCTCCATACCCGTTACGATGTTTCTTCGCTCCTATGGAGGCTCTGACTCCTGATACAGTCACTTCCTCTATCAGGTATCCCTGATTCATGCACCTTGCCTTCCTGCCATTCCGTCTCCAACCACCCGTTGCTCCCTATCATCGCTTTGTTACGTTACCCCTCAGCTTGATAGGCTTCCTTTTCCAAAGGTCTGGGTTTCGCCATTCCCTAGCAGGCTCACCGTTACAACAGGCCGAATCGAGTTCGTCTGCCTACGGACTAGCTTTTCACCTCCCGTTGCTCCCCACCTCATCTCACGATGACGCAGTTACGGCCGGTTACAGGGCGGAAAGCGTTTCCCCTGAAGGGGACTTTCACCCCTCTGGCATTGTGCACTTTCAGGCGCACTAGTATACAGACATATTAATTACAAATTATATATTGTGGACAATTTTAGCTATATCGCGCTGCAAAACAGCATTTATATGTTTCGTTATTAATATGTCTCTACACTAGTTTAGACCAACCGGACAAACAGGTAGACAGTTCATGGCGCAAAGAGGTTGAAGAGAGAATTGCTGCATATCAGGCCGGCAAGATCAGGGCTGTAACACTTGACGAAGTTCTGTCAAAATACCGGAAATAATGCAGATAAGATTACTTGAAATAGCTCAAATTGAGCTTGACGAGTCTGGTAGATTAGGAGATGAATTTTTAGTTGAATCGCTCCATGCCCTTGACCGAATAAAGAATTTCCCACACGCCTGGCATTCCTTCACAAACGATACCCGCCGGTGCCAACTGCGCCACTTTCCATACGGAATAATATACCAGATATTGGATACAGAGATTCTTGTTGTTGCAATTGCAAATTTACATAGAAATCCTGACTATTGGAAAGATGGGACGATGCTTGCATTACATCGCTTTGACGGGTTTGATCTGGCAGGCGGTGCCTTGCCCTACATACTATTTATTTTTGCCGCTGACTATAGATTATCAAATCTTTCCAGGTTAGCAGAGCTGACCCTTTTAGAAATTTTCACGCCATCGTCTTTTTGCTGAAAAATAAACCTTGAAAACCCGTAAAACAGGCGATAATATCCAGTGAGTGAAGGGAACACCAAAATGTCTTCAAAATGGGAAAGAAATAGCACCTCTGATAAAGGGTCTTGTAAATACCATTTCCGGAAGATTCAAAGAATTTTGAGCTTTCAACCTAAGGACAAATGTATACATCAATGTGCCAACACCGAAAAGATAAAATACGGTTACCGCTAGCATTTTTTCTTCCCCTTTTGACAGCGTCTCTGATCCGTTTCTGGGATATCGGTCTCAGGCCGTTTCACTCAGACGAAGGAGTGAATAGTTTCTTTCTGTTAAATTTGTTCAATAAAAATTATTACCACTATGACCCCGCTAATTATCACGGCCCTTTTCTCTACTATCTGGGACTGATCCCTTTCTTTATTTTCGGCCTTTCTGATTTTGCATTCCGTTTCATGCCCGCCTTGTTTGGCATTATGGTCGTTGCACTCTTGTATCCGCTCCGAAAAAAATTTGGCACGATGGGTATCCTTACGGCAGGACTGCTCATCGCCCTCTCTCCGGCAATGTCTTTCTTCTCAAGAGACACCATCCACGAAATGTACTTCATCTTTTTTTCCCTGGCAGTCGTGGTCTCTTTTTTCCTGTACTCCGAAACGCGGAAATCAAGGTATATCTATTTTAGTGCAGCAAGCCTTGCCTTTCTTGTTACCATAAAAGAAACGTACATCATCACTTTTGTTGTCTTTGCCGTGTCTCTGACCATAGCGTATTGCTGTACCCTGGTATTGTTAGCTCAGGGCGCCAGACTGCAATACGCTAAAAACGTTTTCGCCTCATTTGCTGCTGATTGCAAGAAAAACCAATACGCCATTGGCATCAGCATCGGTATATTTTTAGGCATCAACTTTCTCTTCTATTCATCATTTTTTACGTATTACGCAGGCATTAAAGGCATTTTAAGTACGCTCAAGATATGGACAAAAACAGGCACCCACGCCGGCGGGCATGCGAAGCCGTTCTTTTATTATTTTACCTTGCTTTACAAATTTGAATTGCCCATACTGATCCCGGGAATCGCCGGATTGTATTGCGCATTCAGGCGGGGAAGCAAACTTACTGTTTTCGTATCATCCTGGGCGATTCTCATCTACCTTACCTATTCATTCATACCGTACAAAACCCCGTGGTTAGTGATCAACATCTTACTCCCCCTCTCTCTTCTGGCTGGGATTTTCATCAGCAATATACTCCGCACCGTTACAAAGAAATGGCAGTATGCAGTCTTTTATCCCCTCTACCTTGGCATCTTTGGTTTTTCCTGTTATCAGTCTCTTATGCTGAATTTCTTCAATTATGATGACGAACGTTATGAGCTTGTCTATGTGCAAACCAAACGTGATATTTATCACCTCTTAGACAGGTTACAATCTCTTTCCAAGGCACAGGGAAATGACATGCCCATCAATATCGTATCAAAAGAATACTGGCCGCTACCATGGTACCTCAGAGACTATAAAAATGCCAAATTCTGGGGTGGCATTATTGAAAATCCCAACGCCCCTGTCATTTTAGTTGACAAAAACAATGAAGCAGAGTTAAAGAAAAAATTGAAGGGGGATTACCGGCAGGAACGGTTTGTCCTGCGACCGGGCGTTATGCTCGTTGCTTACATACAAGAGAGCCTGTACGAGACAGGGCTTACTGAAAGAGGAAAAGCAGCCGATCAACCGGTTGCTGCCATTTCAAAAGAAAAATTAGCGGAAGGGTTGAACGTAAAATACTATGATACGATAGAATGTACCGGAACGCCCTTTTTGTCCCGTGTGGAAAAAGGAGCAATTTCCTTTGCCTATCACAATGAAACACAAAAACCCTACCGATCTCCTTTCTGTATAGAATGGGAAGGATACCTCTCTATTCCAGAAAAAGGGACTTATCAATTTGCGACAAGATCTGATGATGGTTCTGTGGTTTACCTTGATGGGAGTGTCGTTGTGGACAATGACGACATTCATGCGGCAAGATATATTTTCGGAATTATCTCTCTGGGGAAAGGGATGCACCATGTGCGGATAAAATATTTTGATGGAGGAGGAGGCGCTGTTATGGAATTTCTGTGGAAACCGCCAGGCGGAAGGGAATCGCTCGTTCCTGGCCACCTTTTATTCCATACAAAGTAACGTCATCGGTACTGTCCCTTGAAATCTTGTATTTTTATTATGAACAAATCCCTCAGCATCTGCAAGGAATGCCGAACAGGTTTTACCTTACTCAAAGAAGAATTTTTCCAACGAATAGGAATTTCCTTAATCTTAAAATTCCATTTCCGCGATAGATACAACACCTCCACGTCAAAGGAAAAGCCATCGATAATACCCTTGCTAAAGACCTTTTGTGCCGCTTCCTTTTTGAATCCTTTAAAACCACACTGCGTATCGACAATTCCTTTTAGCAACACCAGATTTACGATGAAATTAAAGGTTTTACCCATTCTCTCCCGATACCAGGGTTGATGGATGGCAATTTCAGAATCCGACATGCTTCGCGATCCAATAACCACATCATAATCACCGAAAAGATACGGCAAAAATTTTTCTATTTCCTCAATTGGGGTGGAAAGGTCCGCATCACTAAAAAAGACATACTCTCCCTTTGCAGATAACATCCCTTTCCGCACGGCACAACCTTTACCGTAATTCCGATCATTTGTCAAAACGACAACGTGATCGTTTTGTCCTGCAATTTCTTTTATTATTTGTGCGGTATTGTCGGTAGAGCCGTCGTCCACCACAATGATTTCGTAAGAGAACCCTTTTTGAGCAAGGTATGCACAAACCTTGCTCACGGTCACCAACAGTCTCTTTTCCTCGTTATACGCAGGAATAACGATTGAGAGGAGGCATTCATTCATAGGCTCTTTAAAAGCGGAGATCATTCACGCTCAAAATTGCCGTTAGCATGGAAATCACAATGACACCAATCAGAGCTCCCATCAGCAATATGAGCACCGGTTCAACCATGGTCACCAGACGCTTCATCCGGTGCTCGATATCGGCATCAAAATTATCCGCTACCTTCAAAAGCATTTTGTCCAAATTCCCTGTTTCTTCGCCTACTTTCAGCAAATGGACGGCAATTTCAGGCAAGAAACCTCTTTTTGCAAGGGATAAGGTAAGACCGGCGCCCTCTTTTACGTTTGCTTTTACATCTCGCAGAATGTCGGCAAGATACCGATTCGATAATACATCTTTAACAATATCCATCGATTTTAGCAACGGCACACCGTTTTCTAACAGCGTACCCAGCGTTCTGGCAAACCTGGATATCTGCATCTTCCACAAAAGATTGCCAACGAGCGGCAATCGTAACTTCTTTTGGTCTAATTTTATGGAGGTAGCATTATCCTTCATTGCCTTTTTATATAAAAAAACCGTAATCAGGGCTGCAAGTATGAGAGTCCAGCCGTACCGAATCAAATATTGACTCATGCCCATGAGTATCATCGTCGAAAAAGGAAGTGAAATGCCCATACCATCAAAGATCTGCGCGAACTTGGGGATAACATACACAATAAGCGCTCCGACGCAGACAAATCCCGTGAAGCTGAGCAAGATGGGATAAATCATTGCAGAAACAATTTCGCTTCTGACCTTTTGCAGCCTTTCCTGAAATGCCCCCAATCTTTTGAGCACCTGCGGCAAAACCCCGCCCTCTTCTCCCGCACGCACCATATTGATATAAACACTGGAAAAGAGTTTGATATGGTTCGTAAGCGCTTCGGCAAAGGATTTTCCCGACTTTATTCCGTTCAGCAAATCCTCAACCACGTCTTTAATCATATTTCTACCCTGCCCGGACAATAAGATGGATAAGCTTTTGTCAAGGGGAATGCCACCCTCAAGCAGCGTGGCAAGTTCCTGGGTAAAAGGCAAAACCGCTTTCTTGTTTAACCGGTTCAGAAAAAAACCAAATTGTTTATTCTTATCCGCCTGTTGAATGTACAAAACAATATGGCCTGATTTGCGAAGTTCAGTAATCAGGTCTGCCCTGCTCAGGGCTTCTTTTTCCCCTTCTACAATACCACTGGATGCTGTTAATAATTTGTACCGAAAGACGCTCATAGGCCTTTATTTTTTGATGTTTGATCTCATGACAACAACCTGTTCTTCCCCATACCAATCAAGCTTCACGCGGTCCGATTCGATCGTTTTTACCTTATATTCCGCAACTTCTTCACCTTCCCCAACGAAGATAAACGGTTTTTTGTTTGATGTCTGATCCGGATTTTCAATAAGAGCCTTTTTGGTAGTTCCAAGAATCAGGATTCCCCGCAAGGTAATTTTTGCCGGTGTTCCCCTGGCCTTGGGCTGAATTTCCGCCGGCGACACGACTTCTTCTTCACGCTGTTTTATCTCTCTCTTTACCTCCAGAGGAGCCCAACCGGTACGATTTGGAGAAAACGGGTTGTTTGACACGATCAGTTCATAAGTATCTATGGGTTGGGTCTCCGTCTTAATGGAGGGCAACAAGGTATGCTTTACCGACAGGTTCTCTTCTTCCTTTTCCGGTTTCATCGTAATGACCGGCGGGTAATACACGAGCAACACGCAAATAATTGCAAGACATACAACCGTTAATAATAAAAAAAGATTTATGATCGGCAGATAATGCTTCCATTGCTTTAGCTTTTTAACGAAGGGTTCAATTGCGACCCACAGTAATTTTATTTTAAAAGACATCATACCTTCACGACTTCTTTTCTATTGAGGCAATAGCCTTTAATGTAGAAGAAATAGTAACACCTTTTGCAATATTTAACCCTAACGTTTTTATTTTGAGATTATCGAGAAAAAGCAGCTTCTCATCGTTGTACTCAATATCATATAAAAATTTCTGTAATTTTTGAGAATTATCCAGATTACTTATTTCAAAATTGATCGATAACTCAATGAGATATGGCTTTTTATTCAGGATCTCCTTCTTTAGCGCCGTACTGCTTGCTACCACCAGCCCATTTTTTGTCGCCAGATTGTTTATGATCTCCTGTAATTTTGCAGAAGCGAGTTCTTCCGTTTCCTCAGACAGGAATTTTCCCTGATACTCAGCATAATATTGTTCAAGATCGACCAATTGGGTCTCATATTGCTTTTTGTTAGCTACAAATGAATAGTATTTTTTCAGCAACTGTCTCTGTGTTTCAAGCCGCTCTTTTGTTTCATTGATTGATTTAAAAAAAGGACCTATCGCAATCTTATCAATCCCGATATACGCCAGGACAATGATGGCCGCAATCAAGAGCACCCGCTCTCTCAATTTGAATTTATAAAAAAGCTCTGAAAGTCTTCTCATGGCTTATTCCTTTTTAATATTTCCTTTTATCCGAAATTTTTCCCTGCCATTTTGTGTCTTTGTTACCGGAGAAGCCAATCCAACCCCAGAAAAAAGAGGTGAGTTTTCCAGGATTGGTATCAAATTCGTCGATGACACCGCGTCGCCTTCTACTTCAAAAGTATCGTCTACAATGGTAACAGCCTTTGCCCAGGCATTACCCGGGAGGTCTTTTGCCAATTCCAGAATGACATCAATCCTTGGGATGTAGGTTCCTTTGACTTCAAGAATATTACTCACGGCTTTATCCAGGACTGCAATACGCTCCTGGAGCTTCTCAACAACGGAAACATCTCTCTTAATCGCTCTAATCTGAGCATTTACCGTTTCCAACATCGCCAGATTATTCACCTTTCGTATGTAGGGAATCAGGAATGCAAAGCATATCAGGAATCCCATGAAAACAAACATTAAAACGGTTTGTGGATTGAGTCTCTTTCTTGCGGAGCTGATGAGGCTCAGATTACACGGATATTCCGACAAACCGTACTGCGCTGCACCATACGACTCTAGATATTCATCCAATAACTGTGTGGGAATTTTACTCTCCTGTGGCACAATATCCTTACTGACATTTTCCAACAATATTTCTTCCGGCAGGACCGTTTGAATCTGGTGGGCTAATTCCGTCTCTGTCTTTACCAAAGACGAAAGCACCAAACAATTATTTTCATACAGATTGTAACTATAACTTCTTGCAGTTTTACTCACTAAGACAATGAAACCCATTTTTTCTTCGATGATTGGAAGAAAGGCAAAAGGAGTAATAATAACCCGGGTAGGAGTAATGCCAAGAGCCTGCAATCGTGACAATACATTATCTAATTCCTCCTTTTTCATAGCAATAATGAGCACCTTTGCGTTTTGCCTGCTATGAGATAATGAATGAATATCAAAATAAACATCTTCATTACGAAAAGGGATAAAACTATCCAGTTGATAGGCGAGTGCATCCCGTAATTCCTTTAAATTCGCATGAGGATATTCTATCTCCCTAACAATGGAAAACTCTCTTGGCAAGGAAAGAATAATATCTCCCGTAAAATTCTCTTTCGGCAAGAATGCATGCTTTAATTGCAAGGCATCCTTGAACATAAAATCTTTAACTTTGACCGTCTCGTGTGAACAGGCAATTAACTTTTTCCATATGGTCGTTATAATAAGATCGTTTCCACAAAGGGATATGCCCATGGCTCTCTGTGAAAACATATTGACAAAAGGTATTTTCATACGTCTAACATCCTATTCCGGATACACGGCAAGAATTTTACAATTTCCCACACTTTTTAGGACAAGCAATTTATATCCGCTTTTTATCTTTCCCGAAGATGCAATTGAATGGATCGTGATGTAATCTGAGGTATCCAACGTTACATACTTTATCATCTCTTCATACTCCTTGCCAATAACGCCAACATGTTTGAATATTGCCTTCAGGATGCTAAGGTTTTTAATTTTTCCCCGTTTTTTTCTCACCCGGATTATGGATTCTGCAATTTCTTTCGTCATCTCAGGCACAAAGAGGAGGACTTCCTTCGATGCAAAATTCACGTTGATCTTCCCTGATCCGTAAATTGTCAGCCGATCCCGTATCAAATCAAATATTGGCGGTGTGATCCCTTTCACTAGAGTTAGTTCTTCAAGGGACTCAAAGGGTCCATTCTGTGGTTCATAGGGATCGGGTAACGTGGCATAAAAATCTTTTTCTGCACCATTGATGTGATGCAAATCATCCTCGTCCAACCAATCCAGTATCGAATCCGTTATGGTTTCTGCAACGAGTTCTTCTAACTTGAATGAAGTGAGAAACTTGATAAAATTTGTTCTCATATCATCGGTTAACTTGTTTACATTTATTTTTCCACTTTCATCACTGATCAATACTTCACAGTCTCTCTCTCCTATTCGGATTGAATAGGGATTGTTACTTGGTATCCACACACTGCTCTTCTTATCGTATCTCCGGGTATCTCCGCCTCTTTCAGCATCTCTTTTCTTTTTCAGCTCTGAACTTTTCCTGGATTTTACATCTTCCTGTTGGTTCTTCGGTTGCACCAGCTTCCGCGTCGCGTATAAACAGGCGCCACGCGCTGCATAGATATTTTTTACACGTTCCGTAAAGGTAATCTCTGTTTTAATAGCAACACTAGTATTTCGGGTGAAGCTCACCGCTATAAACCCCAACACCACAATCGCCCACAGGCTAAAGATTAATACATAGCCATGATTGGCAATACAAGCTCTTGTTCCTTTCCGCGTTTTGACACGAACAGTTTTATTGCCAGAGGGGCTTTCTTCTTCATTTCTTCTTTCCATTGCAAACCGGCACCTTCTATAACACCAGCATTCTGGAAGTTCCCATGAACGGCGTCTGATGTATCATCAGGTTTTTCATTTTCTCTTTCACGGCCTTCTGCCGCTTCATCATCGAGCTCAGCGTCTGCATCGTCAAGATAAGCAAACAAAATCTTATCACAATCTTTAAGAAACACGGTAGCGTCTTTGCCCGCCCGTAACAAACTGTTGGATTCTTCGGATGTGGTGCGTAATATCGCAGGGTTAACGTTACGTTCTGAATACGTCAGGTCCCACAGGCCTTTATCATTTATCGCAATCTTATAACTGGCAATAATCAATCCCTGACCATAGTGCTTTGTCAGGGAAAGGGGAGATACAAAGGTAAGAAAATCCCTTTCCCCTGTAAAATAGACGGTCTTCGTTTTTTCCCGACTTTTGTCTTCTTCATCCTTTTTACTATTTTTCTTGTGTACTTCCTGAATACGCAGGGAAGAGGCCTGTTGCCAGAAGAAATCATAAACGGCTTTTTCCCTTGCTGATTCGTTAAACCAGGCTTCATCCCTTTCCATAGAAAACAAACCAGCCCGTATTGCATAAGCGCCGGCCATGATCAACAGGGTGCCAATGAAAAGGGCTATCAGTAGTTCAAATAAGGTAAAGCCTTCCTCTTGTTTCACGTGTTTCCGGTTGTGATGCAAGTAGTTAGTCTGCCGACGGCTCTTCTTCTTCACGGTCTTCACTTTCGAGTGTTTCAGAAACGGAATCAGACTCTTTAGAGAAGAAAACGGTTTCAATACATATTTCTCCCACCAGGGTGCTTAACAACGTGGTTCCTTTGGGTGGAATCTCCTGAAAATTTTTATCCGTAACCTTTTTATAAAAATCAATTGGATCCATTGCCTCTTCATATTTATCCACCTCTGTTATCTTCCATTGCAGGCCACTCTTCGTTACGCCTTCAAACGTTTTTTCTTTCTCTCCTTTTTCCTCCTTTTTCCCCAACATCTCTAAGAAAGCCTCTTCCGTTTTTGTCCTGGCAAAAAGCACCAGTTCCGCATGTCTGTCAATTTTTTCTCTTAATCGTGATGAATTACCAATCAGACTAAAGAATATCCCGATAGAAACCCCTACAATAGCCAGAGCAACCATAACCTCCAGGATGGTGAAGCCATTATCATCCTCGCCTCTAGTAGTTCCCAACGTCGTATGCCTCCTGGGTTATGAGCGGTTCAATCTCTTTTAATTTCTGCTGGAAGGCATTGGTTAACACATCTGCCTCCTCTGCATCATTTGCAATATAAGGAGTTATAAGCATCAGTAGTTCGCGTCTTACATTACTAATTGACGTAGATTTAAAGAGATTCCCAACATAGGGAATATCTCCCAAAAGCGGCACTTTACTAATGCTTTTTTCATCTCTTTGCTGGATAATACCTCCCAGACTTATGGTATGCCCGCTCTTTACGACAAGGGAGGTTTCTGCCTGGCGCGTCGTGAAGGTTGGTGAATCATTCACGCCTGTTTCAGTTTCAGAGGCATTACTTACCTCCTGTTTAATATCCATGGTAATATAATCATTTTCAGCAATGTGGGGTGTAACCGTGAGTATGATACCGGTATCCCGGTATTGTATCTGTTCAAACGTAACCGTCGTACCCTGCTGTTGGCCAGCGGAAGTTTTAATTGGCACCTCTTCACCAACCTGAATATGCGCCGGCTGTTCATCCCGCACAAGGATGTGCGGCGCCGACAATATCTTAACGTTTGAATTTTTGGCAAGGATATCCATGAGAAGAGCAAAGTTACCCTTTTGAAAGAGCAACGTAGGTTTACCAGCTTCTCTAGTGACTTCATTTTCTGATTCGAACAATTGAAATAATTTCAGACTTCCTGCATCTAACACCCATTCCGATTTATATTCCAGACTGTCATCAAGATCTATTTCTAAGATAAGCGCCTGTAAAAATACCTGTTGTGGTGTAGCATCTACAGCCTCTATGATCATTTTTATTGCCCGATAATCCGTAGGCAATGCCTTTACAACAATGGTATTGGTTTTCGGATCAGCGACAATTTTCATTGCCTCAGGCTGATTCTTTCCGGTCACCTTCGGCTGTGCCGCCATTTTTTCGCTATAAATTTGCGTGAGGACAGGCACAATCGTTTCAGCTTTTTGGTGCTGCACTTTATATACATATATCTTGGTATCCTCTTCCAGCGCAGCGGGAGGAACATCGATGTTTTTTATCCAAAGGTCGATTTTTGGCAAAAGTTCCGGCATTCTCGTAACAACCAACAGTTTATTTGAGTCAGAGAACGGCACGAAACTTAATTCTCCTTCAGCCCCGGCTTTTGCACCCAGCGATTGCGCCAGAGTAGTGAGATCTTTCGCCACATTTTTCCCGTCAACGTACTTAAAATCATAAAATTTCATGGCCTTGCCGGCAAAAAAAGGCATGTCAAAGGTTTTTATCAAGGTGAGGAGCTTTTCCATGTTCGAGGCAGCCTCGACAAGTACGATAAAGGGAGAATCACCATGAGTAACAACATTTCCCACACTCGTCATAAATGGCCTTAATGTTGCATTTAAATTTTTCGGAATTTCATACTGGAGGGGTACAATTTGGACAATAATACTCTTATCATACGGGGGGATTTTATCACCATAAACGATAATATTGGTCTCGGGGCGGGTTTCCGCCTTGGGCAATATCCTGTATAAATCTCCATCTTTCATGATCGCAAAATCATAGACATACAGCAAGGTATTCAGCATGGCAATAAGTTCTTCTTTGTGGATCTGGCCGGTGGCATGGAGATTGATATTTCCTGCCACTCTTTTGTCCAAAATGTAATTCACATTCAGTATTTCACCCAAGATAATCTGTAAAACATCTTTTAATTCCGCATTGTCAAAATTAAAGGCAATATCGATTTTCTCTCCCGTATACTCCGGTCTACGGAGGGAAGGTTCGGGTCTGGTCGTCTCCTGTTTATAGATAAATTCATCCGAGATTCCTTCCCGCTTCTCTCCTGAAACCGCTTCTTTTGGTGATATCTCAAATTCCCACGGTTTTTTTTCTGCTGCCTTTTCAGCGGTAGAAGAAAGGGTAACCGGCACTTTAAACGGCGTAAAATCGGATTGCTTTATTTGCGTTTCTTTGCATCCACTGGAAGACAACAGAATAATTACCCCCGCGAGGAACATGCATTTGTTCATCAACAACTCTCCTATGAATGGGTAAATCTTACCTTCGTCCATATTGCCTATATTGTGTGTGTGCTGTATATTACCAAGGAAGTGAGCCACATGAGTCTCTAATTATGCACTACGATTGCTCTTAATTACTGCGGGTGGGAAAATACAGAGTGGTGCGGAAGGGGGGACTTGAACCCCCACGTCGTTTTATTGACACTAGCCCCTCAAACTAGCGCGTCTGCCGATTCCGCCACTTCCGCTCTTTATTGAATTGATCCTATCTGATTTAAGCAAAGACACTTGCTAATTCTAACATCACGACAGAAAAAGTCAAAATAATTTTCATTCCTTTTCCGGAATGCATCATTGATAATACATGCGCCGAAAAATTAGCCCATACGATAACAAACGGTTCAGTGAATCCCGGGAATCTGAATCCTCCAAACAGGCTTTTACGGTACTTCGGCCATATCATTAACCTTTGTCCATCGCTTGCCCGATGGTTTTTTCCAGCGGACATCAACATATTCCATTAATCTGAGATTCGTGCCTTCTGCTTTTGCAATACTTAAGAGGTTTTGTAACTTCTCCTCATCGGAGAGTTCATTCTGCTCATTGCATAAAGAAGAACATCCCCAGCGTATCTGGGTATTGTTTTCGGTCCATAAAACGATATCACTCTTACTGGTAGAACGCCTCTTGCATACGTTGGATACATCGACAGAGACAATCTTAAAAAGGTTATGAATATTATTTGCCCTGAGGAATTTCACCAGGGCGATTCCTGCCTTAATGCCTTTATCGTCCCATTCACTCCCGTATAAAGGCAGTCGCGTAAGCTTATTGCTCTGTATGTACAGGCTATCATATGCAGTATCTTTTAGTGTGTAATATTCCTTTGGCAACAAGACGCCGTCTTCATCAACAAGATAGCTATTGCTTCTGCTTTTAATACAAGCGAACGGTTTACGCAGCAGGAGTTTAATAGCCAGTTTATTCGGGAACACCCTTTTGACCGAATCCACATCCTTTACTAAGACAACCCCCCCATAAATATCTGCTATTTTTTGGGTTAAATTATTTTCATACATGCCATAGTAATCGTTCAAGGCGGCTACCCGTTTTATGCTGTCCGTGAAATGATCATTCATCCAGGAGGGCGTTTGGAAAGAAAAAGCAGCGGGACTCACTTTAAAAACATTCAATTCTGTCAGGGAATACCACACCCTTTGCATCCCCCATATTATAAAAATTAGTATACAGGAAAATACGACAAGGCGAAAAAAAAAAGGATAAAGCATCCTTCTCAATGCGTGCATTTTATCTGAAAAAGTATTCACGAACACTGAAAGAATGGGGAAATGTATCATGAAAGGCATTCATTCTGTATTGTTTCATTAACACTTACCAACGTACCCTGTAAGGCAAGATCAACAATTTTTTCACACAATACGGAGAAAGAGATACCATCTGCCGTTGCTGCCTTAGGCAGTAAGCTTTTTTCGGTAAAACCCGGGATGGTATTTACTTCCAGTAAATACAACTCATTCTTTCCGTCCAGCAACATGTCTACCCTTGAAAATCCCCTGCACCCAAGCACTCGATGAGCCTGCAGGGCAAGCTTTTGTGCCTCAGCATAAAGAAAAGGAGGAAGGAAGCCAATGTTGCCGAGCGAATGCTCAGCCTTATTAGCATTTTCCTCAGCAGTTTTTTCCACAATCAGATACTCTGTCCGGTTATCCTTGTATTTAGCATCGTAATTAAAAAATTCCACTGCCGGTTTAATCTCAATAATTGGCAAGGCCTTGTTCTCTAGTATCCCAACGGTCAATTCACGTCCTTTTATGTATTTCTCAATAAGCACCTCGTAACCGAAATCAAACGCCTTTTTCAAACCCGCGTGAAGATCCCTGATATCTTTCACTATAGATATACCTATGCTGGAGCCATTTCGTATGGGTTTTAATACCACTGGCAAGCCGAGTCTCAGTATTTCATGCTGTATCTCATGTAATTCCTGAAATTCCGTCACGGTGACAAACGCTGGTGTTTTGAGACCGGCTTCAACAAAGCAATTTTTTGTTGCTAATTTATCCATAGCGAGCTTGCTGGCGTTAACCCCCGAACCTGTGTAGGGAATACCCTTTGATTCCAAGAGTTGTTGTACACCCCCGTCTTCGCCAAAATACCCATGTAAAGCGATAAAAGCTACATCTTTTTCCATATTATCAAGTTCTTCAATCTTCTCATCTTTCACATCAATGCTGGAGACCGTAAAACCGGCGTCCGCTAATGCCTTTACCACTGCATTACCAGAACGCAGTGAAATTTCACGTTCAGGAGATATCCCACCCATTAATACCACGACATTTTTTGGTTTCATCCCACACCTCTTCCTTTTAGAATCTTGAAACTAAATCATAAGCAACCTTCCAAACATCGCCAGCCCCCATGGTCATGACAATATCTCCGGGTCTTACGCCCGAGTAAAGCACATTTACAATGTCGCTTAATTGGGGAATGTATTGAATATCCATACCCGTATTACGGGTCTCTTCATACAACTTCATGGCATTCATAGCGGTTTTTTCGTAATCATTATCCCGCGTTGCATAAATATCTGCAAGAATAACCCGATTCGCATTTTGAAACGACCGTGAAAATTCTTTCAATAAGTGCCGTGTTCTGCTATATTGATGAGGTTGAAACACACACCATATTCTTTTTTCAGGGTAAAGCTCCCGTGCCGCTCTTAAGGTAACGCGGATCTCGGTCGGATGGTGTGCATAATCGTCAATCACCGTAATGCCATTCCGTGCGCCAATAATCTGGAACCGCCGGTTTGCTCCATGAAATAAGGACAACGCGTTTTTTATAGAATCTTTGTCCACTCCAATAAAGGTACAAACAGCAGTCGCCGCCAATGCATTCAATACATTATGAGACCCCGGTATCTTTAACGAAATTTCATCAAATAATTTACCGTTATGAAGAACCCTGAATCTTTTCAACCCACTGCCGCCAGAAAGGACTTCACCATACCAATCAGACGCGTTGCTTAGAGAATAGGTTTCAACCTTACAGTTTGCCTTTTGTACGGCGGCAGCAATATTGTTGTCATTATCATTTACCACCAACAAACCCTCTTTTGAAATCGAGGATGCAAAGTCCCCAAAGGCGTGAACTATGGTTTCAATATTTCCGTAATAATCTAAATGATCTTCCTCAATATTCGTAATAACTCCCACTTGTGGCGTAAGGTTTAAAAACGACCGGTCATATTCACAAGCCTCTGCAACAAATAAATTTCCCTTCCCCAGATGTGCATTGCCACCAATATCAGGCACCTCTCCGCCGATAACAAAGGTTGGGTCAAGTCCCGCCGTTTTTAGGATGGTAGAGATCATTGCGCTTGTCGTTGTCTTTCCGTGTGTACCGCTGATCGCTATGCCACGCTTCTCTTTCATTAATGAACCAAGGATCTGTGAATATTTTACCACTTTTATACCCATCTTACGGGCAGTTTTCAGGTCAAGGTTATCTTCAGAAATCGATGCTGATACCACTACCATGTCGGTTTCTGACGACATAAAACTCCCGTCTTGCTTGGTATTAATCTTTGCCCCCATTTCTTCAAGCGTTGAAGTTAACGATGACGTCCGCAAATCAGAACCAGCAACAATGCACCCTTCATGAATAAGGATACGGGCAACGGCACTCATCCCAATACCACCAATTCCAATAAAGTATACGCAATGCCCCCGCGAGGGCCGGCAATTAATTTGACTTTCTAACAACGAGGTTGATACCGATGCCATTTTCCCACGCTCTGACGCGTTCATAATGCGATTCCCTCTTTTGGTCTGAAATACTCTGCTTATTAGTGGAAACGAGTCCCTTGTTTACTACTCAACGCTCTATTTCATCTTTTGTATGTAAAACCGTTTACCGGTTAAACTCGTGAGTAGGGTAGGTCAAGACGTTGTTTTTTCTACGCCGAATTCCCTTCCTGGTATCTGAAAATGGCGGGCGCTCACCCCTTCACCTACCCTGCAGTAAACCCGCACAAGGAGAAAGAAAATTCCTATCCCATAAAATCAACCAACAATCAACGCAAATTGCGCACTCTTTAGACCAATTAGCCTGCACATATTGTCCACAACATTTGAAGCCGCATTCGGAATTCCCATTTTTCTGCTGAACATCCTCATCCTATCATACTTCTCTTTATTATCAAGGATGTCGGTGACCAGTTCTATGATTTTTTCCGGCGTTAAGTCAAGCTGCTGTAATAGATACCCTCCTCCGTTACTTACCAGTTCCATTGCATTCCAATATTGGTGGTTGTCTGCCGCGTGAGGATAGGGTATTAAGATTGCGGGAATACCGACTGCGGTAATTTCCGCAATGGTAGTTGCGCCAGCTCTGCAAATAACGATATCTGCCATACTAAACGCGGCTCCCATATCATCAAGAAAACTGCAAACAAATACATCCATCTTCGTTTTTTTATATGCAGCCTTTGCAATATCATACCCGTATTCACCGGTACAGTGAATAATCTGCAGGTCATTTTGCAAAGATTCCAGCTTTGGCAAGCACCGCAAGAACGTTTCGTTGATCGCCTGTGCACCCTGACTGCCGCCGGTAATCAGTATCGTTTTTTTGGAAGCGCTGAGACCAAACTTCTCAGCAGAACGTATTTTTTTACTGGACAGAATATCCTTCCGAATCGGCGTCCCTGTCACACGAACAACCTTTGCTTTGGTAAACCACTTGAGCGGCCCACGCCAATGGCAATACACCTCATCAACCCATCGGGACAAAAATCGATTTGCCTTTCCCGGAATCACATTTTGTTCAAGTATTACAGAAGAAATGCCAAGCAATTTCGCTGCAATAACCGGAGCAACGGAGGTATACCCACCCAGACCGACTACGATGTCAGGGTTAAAATTCCTTACCGCAAAGAGTGCATCAAAAATACCCAGCAACAGGGAACCAACGCAGGCAAGCCGATGTTTCAGGGATTTCCCCCATTTCACTGCCCTCACCTGGCAATAGCGGTACCCCTTCTGTTCCACACATCGCCGCTCAAATTTTTTATCAGATCCAAAAAACACGATCTCTGCATCATGAAACCTGGAGCGAATCTCTTCTGCTGCACTTAATCCAACCATTAGATGCCCGCCTGTACCACCCCCTGCAAAAATTACTTTCATTTTTTCATACCCCTTTTTTTATACAAAATGCGGTACAAAAACTAAACACTTATGACGCATTACGAAACCATAATACGTTTAAAATTTACACAGAACCCCACCCGCCTTGTTTGTTTCTCACCAGGAAAAACCAGCTACCTTCGATGTTATTTTAGACCAAACCCTGAGTGGTAATATTCTATCAAGCTTGCCTTCCGACAGGTCTCCCTTATCTGTTGGCAGGCTTATCGTTTCACCTGCCGACGATTGCCTGGCTATATTAACCAGGACACCAACCCCTATCATGGAAAATAGCAAAGATGACCCACCGGAACTGATGAAAGGCAAGGGAATACCTTTTGTTGGCACGGCACCTGAAACAACAGCAATGTTAAGCATCGCCTGTAATCCGAACATCATCGTAATCCCAAACCCTAAAAAAAAACCGAACACATCTTTCGCTGCATGCACAATCTTTAATCCCTGCCACAAGAACAGCAGGAAGAGTCCAATAACACAGATCACCCCAAGAAAACCAAACTCCTCTCCTATGATGGTAAATATAAAATCACTATTGCTCTCCGGCAAAAAAAAGAGTTTTTGTCTGCTGTTTCCCAGCCCTAATCCCGTCAACCCTCCGGAACCAAGGGCAATCCACGACTGAATTATCTGATATCCCGTTCCAGAAGGGTCCTTCCACGGATCGAGAAATGCCAATAATCTGACTTTTCTAAACTGAACATCAAACAACATTTTATGGATGCATGGCGCAAGAGCCATAGCAGTAAAGAACACGTAAATAACCCGTGCCCCGCCAACAACAAGCATCATCATTGACAGAAGTGCAATAAATGCGGCAGTCCCGAAATCAGGCTCCTTCAATATCAGGGCGCTTGTTGCTGCGGTGATACCCATGGGAATGACGAAACCATAGAGAAACGCAGACATCCGACCCTGATTTTTCGCAATGTAATTCGAAACAAAGATAATCATTGCCAATTTTGCAAATTCGGACGGTTGAATGCCCACGATACGGTTGAGACGAATCCATCTCCGGGCACCATTGGTAACCGTACCTATCCCCGGCAAGAGTACGAGCACGAGAAGGACAAAAGACACAATAAGGATAGGCATACTTAACTTCTGCAAGTAATGATAATCGATCTTTGACATGGTCACTAAGAATGAGGAACCTACGCCAATCCATAAAATATGTTTTATGAATTGATAACCAGTTCCGGATGACCCGGAAGTCGTCATATCTGTGCTGTATACCGTAACAACACTAAACCCCAACAGAACAACCATAACATAGATGATAACGCGCCACGGCTTCACCAGGAGATCCCCTTTACAATAACATAAAACTACCAACTGCCAGCAAGGCAGTGATCACCCAAAACCTGATCGTCACCTTCGACTCATGCCAGCCTTTAAACTGGAAGTGATGATGCAAGGGAGCACAACGGAAAATCCTTTTTTTTGTCATCTTATAGAAGGACACTTGCATGAGGACAGAAACTGCTTCCGCAATAAAGATGCCACCAATAATAATCATGAGCACCTCTTGTTTTACAATAATCGCAACTAACCCTAGCACCCCCCCTAAGGTGAGTGATCCGGTATCCCCCATAAAAACTTGTGCGGGAAAACAGTTATACCACAAGAACCCCAGGCCGCCTCCCACAAGTGCAGCACAAAAAACACTCAGTTCCCCACTGCCGGGAATATAGGGAATCCTTAAATAATCACTAAAATCCACCCTGCCTGAAAGATAGGCAATAATGGCAAAAGCTATTCCCGCAATAATGCCGCATCCTATTGCCAGGCCATCCAGACCATCCGTAAGATTCACGGCATTTGACATCCCCACGATAAAAAAAGCGACCACGATAACGTAAAAAGGCCCTAAATCAGGCTGAAAATCTTTCATCAAAGGAATAACAAGGTGTGTTCCCCAGGTAAATTTTTTCATGTGAAAATATAATATCAATCCCAAAATAAGCCCTAACGCTGACTGAAACAATAATTTTGAAATATCCGTCAGGCCTGCGGCCTTCGACTGTGTCAGCTTAATATAATCATCGATAAACCCAAGGACACCGAACCATATCAGGGTAAACAGGAGCAACAGGATATATTCATTATATAGATTACACCAAAGGAGCGTCGAAACTACTATGGCTGCAATAACAATAATTCCCCCCATGGTCGGGGTATTTTTTTTGTCAGAATGCATACGTTTGAGCTCTTCTGAGTCAGTTTTTGAGGTATCTTCGCCTACCTTTAACGCCCGAAGCCTTTTGATGAACCACTGACCAAAAAATATACTGATACAAAATGCAGTAAAAGCCGCCAGACAGGAGCGAGAAGAAATGTATTTGAAAATTTCCAGCGAACTTACTGATGAAAACAGATGGTATAGCAAAGCCCTCTCACCTTTTTAACAGAATCTTAGTGAACTAAATCCCAATTAAAGCATCTGACGTTGAATGAATGCACCCTTTCCGCGCCATTTTGTACTTCTCGATGATTTTTTCCATATGCATCCCCCGGGAACCCTTGATTAACACCGTATCATCTTCCCTGAATTCGTTCATTTCGGAAACAGTAATATCAGCCACATCCTGAAAGCTCAGGACACACCGCTCCGGCATACCGGCCAATTTTGCCGCCTTTGCAATTTCCGCAGCATATTTTCCTACCGTCCACAATGCATCAATGCCGAGACCGGCAACCCTTTCCCCTATTTCTCTATGGAATTGAACCGCCTTAGTTCCTAATTCCAGCATATCGCCACAAATAAACACCTTTCTGCCCTTCACATCAATCTCTTTAAGATAATCCAGCGCTGCCCGAACTGATTCAGGGTTTGCATTGTATGCATCATTAATAAAGGTAATGTTTCCCATGCGTTGATGCTCAATTCTCATGTGCGGAAGCCGAAAGGAAGAAAACACTTCTTTTAGCTGATAAACATCATGGCCTAATGCATGGCAAACCGCAAAAGACGCCAAACAGTTATTGATATTGTGATATCCGGGAACGGGAAGATACATTTCAAGGCGTTCGTTAACTACCAAACGATATCCCGCGCCTTCTTTCTTTGCGTTTGTACATCGTATCTGCGCATGAGGGCTAAAACCGAAGCTTACTTTTTTCCCTTTAAATCCATCGGCAATCCTAACACACCAGAGATTATCAGCATTATATACAAATGCCCCTTCCCTGCTGAGATTTTCCAGTATTTCCCCTTTTGCCGATGCAACCCCCTCGATACTTCCAAGACCTTCCAGGTGCGTTTGAGAAACATTCAGAATTACCGCAACCTCTGGCGCGCCAATTTCAGACAGACGTCGTATTTCCCCCGGTGCATTTGTACCCATTTCAAGTATCCCATATTGATGCTTATTTTCTATTTCAAATATTGATACCGGCACACCAATATAATTATTAAAGCTCTTCTGCGACCGCACCCCCGAGCCAAAATGTGACAGCACATGATACGTCATTTCTTTTGTAGTTGTTTTTCCGTTACTTCCGGTAATAGCAATAATCCTTGTCGGTAATTTTTTGCGGTAATACCTTGCCAAATCTCCAAGCGCGGTTACCGTTTCTTTTACACGAATCAGCGGAAAATGCACCTCTCCCCAATCAATGTTCTCAGAACATGAAACCACGGCGCACACGGCCCCGGACTTTACCGCCGGTACGACGTAGCGGTGGCCATCAACACGTTCCCCTTGCAGGGCAAAAAAAATATCACCGGTTTGAACGGTTCGACTGTCTGTCGAAACACCGGTTACCCGCACGTTTTTTCCGCCAGACAATGTTTGCCCGTCGACAGCCTCTACAATTTCACTGAAATACAGGGCTTCCATACGTATTTTGTTTTTTGCTCTCCGATACCATACTACTCTGCAACGTTTGCCTTACAACCTCACGATCGTCAAAGGGAATGGTAACTCCTTTTGTTATCTGACCTTGCTCATGGCCCTTTCCTGCAATAATGACGACATCGTCCTTTTTTGCTTCTGAAATTGCCTCTTTAATGGCAGCCTTTCTATCAGCCTGTATCCGGAAACAAGCTTCTTTCTTTACTCCTCCCTGAATCTCACGGATAATATCGCCAGGATCTTCTGAACGGGGATTATCACTGGTTATCCAAAAAAGGTCTGAATATTTTCCTGCAATATGCCCCATCTTGGGCCTTTTTTTTCGGTCTCTGTCCCCACCACATCCGAAGACCAGGATAAGACGTCCTTTCGTAACCTCCCGAAGGGTACGTAAGACTATTTGAAGCGCCTGATGGGTATGGGCGAAATCAACATAAACAGAGTAGTCCTGTCCGCAATCAACCCTTTCCAGGCGTCCGGGTACCGCAGGCAACAATTCAATACCGGTTTTTACAGTATCCAGGGTGAAACCCAATGCCAACCCATTTGCAGCTGCCGCCAGTGCGTTATAAACGTTATGCTTCCCGATCAACGGTAGTTGTATCGGTATTTTCCCCCAGGGAGAATGCAGTAAGATTCGTGTTGTAGAAACGCCTGCCTGAAGTATCTCGGCCGTTACCTCTGCACCCTTTTTTTTTATCCCATACCACACTACCTGGGCATTTGTGCATTCGGAAAAATGTTTGCTGGCATTATCATCAGCATTCAATATTGCGATCCCCCCTGAACTCAATCCCTTAAACAGTTTAAGCTTTTCGGCTCTATAATTCCGTATATGCATATGATAATCAAGGTGCTCGACAGATAAATTCGTAAAAATTGCCGAACGAAAACAAACCCCTTCGACACGATACTGAGAAAGCGCATGAGAAGATACTTCTATTATAGCATATCGTATACCTGATTCGAGCATCTCAGCAAAATACCGATGCAATTCGACCGATTCAGGGGTGGTTTCCTGTGCCGGGATTACTCGCTTGCCTATCTGATGCTGAATCGTGCCGATCAGTCCTGTTTCATTGCCGGAGGCATCGATGATGGACTTTGTAAAATAGGAAGTCGTTGTTTTACCGTTCGTCCCGGTAATGCCAATCACTTCCATCCGTAAAGAAGGTTCTCCGTAAAAACGGTTACTCATGACTGCCAACGCATAACGCGTATTCGTTACCACAATCTGGGGTATTGGCGAAGACAGCTCGATCTTTTTTTCCACAACAAGGGCAACAGCGCCTTGCGCACTTGCTTGCAAACCGAAATCATGTCCGTCTACCTTATAGCCTTTTATAGCAACAAACACGTAACCCTTTTTTACTCTCCGGGAATCGTGAGTTATCCCCTGCACTTCTGTCTCGACGAAATCAAAAGAGTTGCATTCTTTCAAACAGGAACACAGCTCACTTAATTTGATAAACATTTACTTTGCTTTCTGTAGAATTCCACTTTTCCTTTGAGACGGGAAAAAATTTATTTTCAATGTCGCATCAAAACCTTGTGTTTTCTCCCCTCCAGGCCTGATAATTCGTTCATTTAAACATCTCGCTTTGTTAACCCTGTCTATTTCCCCGGCATATTCTCGTAAAAGTTTATCCAGAACTTCCCGGTTGTGAGTCAGTGATACAGCAAGCTCTTTTTCAGTTTTATGTAAATTATATCTTAAAACGAGATTCTGTTTTTCCATTTCTTTCTGCATCATCTTTTCCTCCTCGATTCAGATCAACAAGCCGCCACAATATTGCATTTGATTTATCACAGAGATTCTTGCTTTTCCACGGCGTTAGAATCGCCTTGTCGCCCTCTTCTCATACAAACAACGCATGAATTTATCCCAATCATTGCATCGCCATTTTAAACCTCGCTGGCTCCTCGCCAAGATAAATAAGTGATCGGAGGATGACCTCCCGGACAACAGGAGCAGCAACCGTACCGCCATAGTACGCACCCTTTTGAGGCTCGTTTATCATAACTAACACACAAATGCGAGGTCGCTCGGCAGGTGCGTAGGCAATAAAAGAGCCCACGTGTTTATCATGAGCATAGCTTCCGTCACTCTGGACTTTCTGTGATGTCCCCGTTTTTCCCGCAACCTCATACTCCAGGAGGTTTGCGTTCTCCCCCGTTCCATCAGTAACGACCTTCATCAAAATAGGATTCATGATTGCGCGCGCAACATCTGAACTCATTACCCGTTTCATATCGTGCACCGGCTGGAGTTCTCTTTTCCTTTTATCATCTGTGCTTATCGTTGCCATAGTAATTTTTGGCCTGACCCATTGTCCACCATTTGGAATGCAACAAAACGCGTTGATAAACTGAAGCGGGGTAACCGCAATCTCATGTCCTATCGAAATGGATATGAGAGAATATTTCCTTGACCATTGTTTCAGGGGACGAAAGACACCACCTATTTCACCGGGAAGTTCGATCCCTGTTTTCTCGCCAAAATTGAATTGTTTAAGATACCGGTACATCTTTTCATTTCCCATACGCAATCCCACCTTAGCCATTCCTATATTACTTGAATAGGCAATGATATCAGAAATCGTAAGATTCCCGTATCCATGAGTATCGCGCAATCTTCTCCCCTCTATCACGGCAACGCCATTATCGCAAAAAACAACATCATCAGGTTTTGCGAGACCGTACTCAAAGATGCCTGAAAGCACGATCGGTTTCATCAATGAACCAGGCTCGTAGCTATCCGTAATAGCCAAATTTCTCCTTGCATAGGGAGGATACTTTTTGAAATGGTTTGGATCATAGGTGGGGTAATTAGCCATTGCCAGCACTTCACCGTTCATGGGATTCATGACAACCGCCGTTGCGGACAATGGTTTCCATTTTTCACAAGCAGTTTCAAGCTCTTCTTCCGTAAGGCGCTGAATGTTAGCGTCTATTGTCAGAACAACCTTGTTCCCGTGTCGCGGCAACCGGATCTCTGCGTCTGGAGTAATAATTTGACGTTGCAGTGCATCCCGATTAATCAGCTTATATCCTGGTTCCCCCGATAACACGTCATCGAATGCTAACTCAATGCCCTCGAGTCCTCTCTCGTCAATATTGGTAAATCCAAGAATGTGGCTTCCAAGACTCCCGTTAGGATAAAAACGATGATATTCGTGTTTTACATAGACCCCCTTTAAAGATAATCCTGCGACGGCATTAAGCTCTTCATCACTTATCTTCCGTTTAATCCAAACAAATCGTTTGTCCTTATGCAGAAGTTTTATCAATTTCACAGGGTTAAGCTTTAAAACCTTGCTTAGTCGAGATGCAGCAGTGGAAATATCTTCAATTTCAGAGGGATCTGCATACACGGACTCCACTTGCAAAGATTCTGCGAGGGCAAGTCCGTTTCGATCTAAAATCGGCCCTCTTCTTGCCGGCAATTCAACCTTTTTACATTGCTGCGCCCTTGCTAATCTACTGTATTTTTCGTGATCGGTCAGCTGAATACGTCCGAGATGAACAGCTAAAGCAAGAAAGGCTATAATAAGAAGAATGCCCGTAATATTCGTCCAAAATTTATGCTTTTTCAACGGCATCACGTTGGCAACCTCACAAAGATAAGTAAAGAATCCACCCGCGGAGCAGGTGGCTTTGGGTTAACCCCTAAAAGGGGATAAGTTTGCCATTTGTACTCATTACGCAAACTGTAAGTAATTCCCGTAGTGTGTAGAACTAACTGCGATTCGTTTTCATGCAACCAAAATGCTTCTTTGGGATATGAGCGGTAAGCCTATTTGTATTTTCAACGTTTTATACTCAAAATTGAACATCTCTTGGGGAAAATACCGGCATGGCGAAAACCAGTTCCGTCATACTTATCGAAGGGGATAACTGGCATAGCCGTTGTTCTCTGACCACGCCCACAGGACGTGGTTTTCTACATTATTAATAAAACCAAATCAAAACGATAATAAATTTACGAACGCTTTCGAGATAAAAAACAACTTTACCCCGAAAGCGTCCGGGAGGAGGGCTTAGCATAAACCACAAAACACCTGGAACTCTAATTATGCAATGAACAGCAATCTATTCTGGATATCTTTTGCGTGAATACATCTTTATGGACAACCGTTTTCGTTGCCTTCATTGCATCCTTTTTCAGTTTTATGTATCCGGCAATCATCCCTGATTCATTTTCCTGGGGAATAAGAGGCAGTTTTAAAGATTGTACCTTATAGACAATAACCTCAGGCGATTTTAACCGGCCAACATGATAATTCAGTTTTCTGTTCTTTTCTGATGACTCATCACAATTTCTTTGTAATTTTGCCACCAGGTACCCGGTTTCGATAATTTTATTTCGTTCTGACACAACAAACATTGCCATTGCGATAGTAATAGTAAACATCAATACCATTCTTGATATGCCCATATTAAATCCTTTCTGCCGCCCTTAGTTTCGCACTCCTGGATCGAATATTTTTTTCCATCTCAGCCTCGCTGGGAATTACCGGCTTTCTCGTAAGTATCCTGAATAATCCATGGTTAGCCCGTTCTACAAATTTTTTCTTTACCACACGATCCTCAAGGGAATGAAAACTGATAATGGCGATGCGAGCCCCTGTCGTCATGTAATTGTGGATCGTATCTAAAAAAACTTCTAAACCCTCCAGTTCCTTATTTACCGCAATTCTCAGGGCCTGGAATACTCGTGTTGCAGGGTGGATTTTACTCTTACCCCGCGGAACTACCCGTTCAACAACCGCAGCCAGTTGTCGTGTTGAAGTAATTCCTGCCTCTCTTTCCTCCCTTTGTACAGCTCTTGCAATTCTCCGTGACCATCGCTCTTCGCCATATCTTTTCAATACGTCTTCCAATTCCCGTTCAGATAACCTCCGGATTAAATCCCGTGCTGTCCTCCCCCCCGATCGGTCCATTCTCATATCAAGTGGCCCTTCCTTCGCGAAACTAAAACCACGTTCTGCCTGATCAAACTGCATAGAAGACGCCCCCAAATCAAGCAACACGCCATCCACTTTAACAACCCCTGCCTGGCGTAACACTTCGTTGACTTCGGAATAATCAGCATGATAAAGCCTGAAAGTACCCACTGTTTTCGATAACGTTTGCTTTGCAATGCGCAATATTTCCATGTCTTTATCAACACCGATCAGCAATCCGTCAGGTTGAATTTTTTCCATGATTCTCATTGCATGTCCGCCGCTACCCACCGTACCATCTAAAATAATATGCCCTGACTGCGGTTGTAAATAATCCACAACCTCTTCAGCTAGTACCGGTATATGAACACGATCGTCTGCCGTATATTCCATGGTATAGCTGTATTATGGAAAAGGTGCGAACATTTCTGATAGAAAACGTTATGCATCTAAAATAAGCCTTCTGCAATTTCTTCATATGCCTTCCCGTATTCTGAAGTAAAATCATTCCAACTTTTTTCATTCCATATTTCAATACGCCTATTGAGCCCGGCAATAACAACGTTCTTTTTAATCTTTGCATAGTCTTTTAAGATTTGAGGAATTAGTATACGACCTTGTGGGTCACATTCAGGGATTTTTTGCGCAGCGGAAAAAAAAAGGCGCTGGAATTGGCGCGCCTTCATATCAGCAAACGAGTGTTGTTCTATTTTTGAAACTACACTTTGCCACGAACTTGGTGTAAACATGAACAAGCATCCATCAAGCCCGCGGGTTATGAAGAATCCTTTTCCCTCTACATTCGTATCAATACTGTCACGAAGAGGTACAGGGATGGCAAGCCTGTTTTTGTCATCAATCGTGTGATGATATTCACCGGTGAACATTTTCACTTTCCCCCACTTTTCACCACTTTACACCACTTCGGCTATGACAATAAACTTTTTTATTTATTTGTCAAGTACTATTTTTGTCCCTTTTCCGCCTGTGCCATCAGAAAATCTCTTTGACATACAAATGGTTGCTCTATCTTATTCAATGGATGCTATATATACTGCCGGCTTTAGCACGAAATTTATTTAAAAATATTTAAACATTTTCGCTGTCATTTTTTGAATTCATGATAAATTTATACATCTTGATTCTCTTTTTTTGAGATGCTATCATATTTTTTAAGAAAATGGATTTTACCGCATTGAAACCTGATTCCATGTGTACTAAGCTATCCGATTACGAGTACGATCTTCCTAAAGAATTGATCGCACAGCAACCTTTAGAAAACCGTGAAGATGCGAGATTGTTGATATTGTACCGGAACTCTGGAAAAATCGAACATCGTAGATTTTATGAAATCACTGAATATCTCTGCCCGGGAGATTTCCTCGTTCTGAACAACACGAAGGTAATACCGGCATTGCTATCGGGAAAAAGAGTCAGTGGCGCATCCCTTGAATTGTTACTTACCGAGGAAAGGAAAGAAAGCCAATGGAAGGCCTTAATCAGATCAAACGCTAAATTAAAGGCAGGGGAGGAAATTTATATTGCCGACAACATCCTTTCTGCAAAACTCCTCAAGAAAGGCGAAGACGGTTCATGGCTTATTCAATTTGATAATGGTTACCCTATCAAAGACCTGCTTCTTAGAACCGGAAAAATGCCCTTACCCCCGTATATAAAACGTACTGACAATAACGGGACATGTTACTCTTCCGATAAGGAACGATACCAGACGGTATTTGCTCAAAAAGAAGGGGCGATTGCTGCACCCACAGCGGGCTTGCACTTCAGCCACAGCACTCTTGAGAGGATAAAAAAATACGGAGCAGAGATCGGATTTGTTACATTGCATGTCGGTATGGGGACATTCCTACCCATTAAGACAGATGATATCAGGAAACATCAGATGCATAAAGAATACTACGAATGCCCCAGAGAGATTATGGATAAAATAAAAGAAACGAAAGGACATCGGCATCGTGTAATCGCTGTCGGAAGTACCTCGTGCCGTGTTCTGGAGTCCGTTGCCATGCACAACGAAACTCCCCAAACCTCCGGCTGGACAAATCTCTTTATTTACCCACCGTATCATTTTCGGTATGTCGATGTTTTGCTTACCAATTTTCACCTTCCCAGAACCACTTTACTAGCGCTGGTTTGTGCCTTTGCGGGAAGGGAAAACATCTTAAACGCCTATGAAATAGCAAAAAACAAAGGTTACCGCTTTTTCAGCTACGGTGATTGCATGATGATCATGTAGTATGAATTCACCGTCACCAAAATAGATTGACACATAGGTTATTGATAAAAAACCGACGTCGTTTCACCACATTTTACCTTTCATAGTTTTATGGCAGAAAAAATTACAGCGGGAAAACCGACCGTTTCTTTGTCATCCAATGCCCGATTGGTGCTTGAAAAAAGATATTTAAAAAAGGATATTTCCGGACGAACCGTTGAATCACCAGAAGAGATGTTCCGCCGGATCGCAAAAAACATCGCATCCGTGGATTTACTTTACGACAAAGGGGCTGACATTGTATCGCGGGAAGAACAATTTTATACCCTTTTGGCGTCCCTCCGATTTCTGCCAAACTCCCCGACCCTGATGAATGCAGGAAGAGACCTGCAACAGCTATTTGGATGTTTCGTGCTCCCCATCGAAGATTCGGTAGAAAGCATCTTTGAGGCCGTCAAACAAGCGGCTTTAATCCACAAAAGCGGAGGTGGCACCGGCTTTTCGTTTTCGCGCATTCGACCAAAAAATGACACGGTAAGTACTTCTGGTGGTCGCGCCAGCGGTCCCATTTCCTTCATGAAGGTCTTCAATGAGGCAACTGAGGCTATTAACCAGGGAGGTTTCCGGCGCGGAGCAAACATGGCGGTATTGCGGATTGATCACCCAGATATCCGCGATTTCATTACTGCAAAACGTGTCGAAGGGGTATTAACCAATTTTAATATCTCCGTCGGTATTACTGATGTATTTATGCAGGCCGTAGAAAAAAATGAAGCCTTTCCGTTGATCAATCCCAGAACAAAAGCAGTTGCAACGACTGTAAACGCAAGAAATCTTTTTGAACAAATTGTACATTCTGCATGGGAAAATGGGGAACCAGGCATCCTGTTTCTGGATACCATTAATGCCGCCAATCCGACGCCGGCTCTTGGAGAAATCGAAGGAACAAATCCCTGCGGAGAACAACCGCTGTTGCCGTTTGAGGCATGTGTCCTGGGATCTGTTAATCTCTCCAGGATGACAAAACGAAAGGGAAAAACCTATGAAATTGATTGGGATCGCCTTGCAAATACTACCCGTCTTGCAGTGCATTTTCTCGATAATATCATAGACATAAATAAATATCCTTTACCCCAAATCGAGCATCTGACAAAGGGCAATCGGAAGATAGGTCTCGGAATCATGGGACTTGCTGATTTGTTTATCAAACTTGGTATTTCATACAATTCCGAGAAGGCTATTCAATGCACCGATGAAGTCATGCGCTTTTTTTCTCAGAACGCAAATGACGCCTCTGTCAAACTTGCGGAAGAGCGTGGCACCTTTCCGAACTATCAAAAAAGCATTTATGCCGCGAGACATGCCCCTCATTTTAGAAATGCGACACGAACTACGATCGCACCAACCGGTACCATCAGTATCATCGCGCATTGCTCCAGCAGTATTGAACCTGTCTTTGCCGTTGCTTATACCAGGCACGTTCTGGTAGAAGGCGGATTGCCGGAAATACATCCTATTTTCAAACACCTTGCAAAGACAAGGGGGTTTTATTCAGAAAGGCTGATGGAGGAAGTCTCAAGGGAGGGATCTCTAACAAATATTCACGAGATACCAGAAGATGTAAAAAAAATATTTATCACTGCGCGGGAGGTTTCTCCGGAGCATCAGGTAAAAATTCAGGCAACATGTCAAAAATACATTGATAGCGGTGTATCAAAAACCATTAATTTCTCAAAAGAGTCCACGGAAGATGATGTAAGAAATGTGTTCTTATTAGCTTATAAAAACGGGTGTAAGGGAATCACGGTATATAGAAACAAAAGCCGTGTGTCACAAGTTCTTTCCGTTGAGTGTACTTGTACAAAAGAGCTGATAAAATAAATCTTATACAGCCTTTTCACCGCTTATCACATACAAAAACGCCTCTATCTTTTTTCATGCAAAACCCAGATTTGCCCTCAGAAAATCCCCTCAGCATTTCAGTCTTTCTTTTAGATATCCTTGTACCTTTTTACCATCGACTTTGTCTCCGTGTTTACCCATGATGAGTTTCATTGCCAGACCCATCTCCTTTGCGGTATATTTATTCGTTTCAATGACTTCGTTTACGATCTTCCGGATTTCATCATCTGATAATTGTTTCGGCAGGTATTCCTCGACAATTGCAATCTCTCCGTCCAACTCCTTCACTTTTTCGGGCAGATGCAGTTTCTCATACTCCTCACGGGATTTCTTTAATTTCTTACAGTACCCACGAGCAACGTCCACATAGTCAATTTGGTCATTAGGCTTCCCTGACGTATCTGCAATCTTAATATCGGCAAGGATCATGCGCAGTACCGATGTCCTTAATTTGTCCTGTGCCTTCATGGCGCTTTTCAATTCTTCCGTTACCCGCTCTTTCAGATTCATAGCTATTCCTCTTTAAATGAATATCCTCCAACTTTGTGCCCGCAGTTCGGGCAATACAAGGGAGTGCCCTCATAATATTTTCCACAATACTTACACGGCGTCAGAATTTCTATTTGTTTACCTTGCCTTGTCCTCATAATCAGATACACCGGTAAAACAACAATCATGAGTAAAAAAACCCCCATCATCCAGCCGATAGCGGCCGGGGTCCTATATCCTCTTTTTTTTGCATCAGCATATACCCAGACGGCGACTGCCGCTGCAATAAGTAATCCGATAAATCTCATCATACCATTTGCCCTTTCAAAAATACTCGTGAAATATAACACATGCAAGGTATCCAGTCAAATAATTATCCCAGGAATATCCGCAGCAGAGTATTCCGGGAAAATTACCCTTGAAAGAATTACTTCTTTTAGTACAATAACGCTGTTAATGATTTTTTAACCTTTCTTATACCTTAGGAGACTTGCCCATGAAATACCTTTACACCGCTGAGGACTGTCCAAAATGTGAGACTTTAAAGAAGAAATACCGGGCAGAAGGAATACGATTTGTTGAAAGAAATGCAGACCGTATTAAACAGCCTGAAGATGAAATTGACCAGGAGGCTTTAGTGCAGGCCTCGATGCAAAATATGGAACTGCCCGTCGAGGTAAACGCCTGAGATTACGACTTAACCAGTCCCCAGCGTTCGCGTATGTGTCTCTCTACTTTGATAAAAAACAGCCGATCGACTAAGATCCCAATCAAGATAATTACCAGCATAACGGCAATGACCTGGCTCATGTCATTGAGTTCTCGGCCAAGCATCAAGAGGTGCCCCAATCCGAGACATACAATTAACAATTCGCCCGCCATTAACGAACGCCAGGCAAAGGACCAGCCTTGTTTCATCCCTATAATAATATGCGGAAGGGCAGCCGGAATAATCACCTCGAGATACAATTTCCATCTTTTTGCCCCCATGGTCTTCGCGGCGCGAATATAGAGCGGGGGCACATTTTTTACGCCGGAATCGGTCCCGGTTGCAATCGAAAGCACCGCACCCATAAAAACCAAAAATATAATTGCCTTGTCATTTAAGCCAAACCAAAGCAAGGAAAGCGGCAACCAGCAAATCGTCGGCAAGGTTTGTAATCCGGATATCAGAGAACCGAGCGTATCTTCGAAAATACGGAATCTCCCAATAAGCAAACCTGCGAAAATACCAACACCAAGAGAAATCCCATAGCCGATGGCAATCCTTTTCATACTGATTGCAACTCCGATCAGCAAGCTGTAATCCTGAAATCCATTCACCAGCGTTTTACCCACCGAAACAGGAGAAGGAAGGACGTATTCCGGCCATATCCCCAACCAAAACAGCAGTTGCCAAAGACCCGCAAGCAAGGTAAAAAAAATTGTCCTTTTCAGCATGCCGTACATTTTTAAATGCCTCCCCCAATATCCGTTTTTGCAGGCTCTACCGATGTGCATTTGATATCACATTCCACACACGAATCTGCATCCATCTCACACTTCACCACCTTATCAATTTCGGTCTTTAATTCCTGCATAATCCTCGTTGAATATTCTGCCACATTTACATCGTTGTCATCGCGGGGTCGTGGTAAGTCTATAGCAAACTCCTTCTTAATTTTGCCGGGTGAAGTGGAAAGGATAAAGATGCGATCTGCCAGACATACGGCCTCGCGAATATTATGGGTGACAAACAGGATCGTCTTCTTCGTCTTCATCCAGATATTCTGCAATTCGTAATGGAGTATCCATCTCGTCTGCGCATCTAACGCAGAGAAGGGTTCATCCATTAAAAGCATCTCCGGATTCATTGCAAGCGCCCTTGCTATTGCCACGCGCTGCTTCATACCACCAGAGAGTTCATGAATATGGGAGTTTTGAAATTTCGACAGATGAACCATCTTGAGATACTCAAGAGCAATATTTCGTCGCTCCCTGCCGTTGACACCCTTCAGTTTTAAACCAAATTCAACATTTTTTATCACATTGAGCCACGGAAAGAGGGCTGCTTCCTGAAATATAACGACCCGGTCCGGCCCGGCGCCCTGAATTCTGCGACCATTAGCCCATACCTCACCAGAATCTGCCTTTTCCAACCCCGCAACGATATTCATCAGGGTAGACTTCCCGCACCCCGATGGTCCTACAAGACATACAAATTCCCCCTGGTTAATTTCAAGGTTGATGTCTTCCAGCACATACACCGTCCCATTTTTTGACTGAAATGACTTTGATACATGCTGAACACATAAATCCGGTTTCGCGCCACTTGCCTTTGACATCCCCCGCCCGCTATCAATCTTTACATAATCCAACTCAATCAGGTTGTCAACTCCAACGCTTTCTGACATTGATTCCTACCTCCCAAAACTTACATTCGGTACTCTTCACTTACCTGAGGCAAAGACCGCTCTTTCAGCACTTCATTAAGCAATTCCAGGTCGATCAGACCCGATATATCAAATTTCTGACTTCCTAAAAACCCCGCATTATATGCCATTTCTGCATATGATACCAGGGACGGAACGATGGGATCATATGTAGCTTCCAACGTTGAGAACGCATCATTCATCACTTCTTCAGGAAGAGACACACCAGAAAGAGCCTTGATCTCTTCACCAATAATTTTCCTTGCCTTTCTTGAATGTTGATGGATCCATCGTGTTATCTTCACATGGGCAGCCAACCACCGTTTGACGTAATCAGGATGGTTTTTTAAAAAATCAGTTCTCACAATCATCAGCGTTGAACTAAACCGTCCCTCCTTCCACAAATCTCTCTCATCAAGAAAAACCTTTCCATCTGCCTGCCTGATAATTCTTGATCCCCAAGGCTCAGGAACCCATGCCCCATCGATTTGCTTCCTCATAAAAAGGTTTAAAATATCAGGATTACGCAAAGGGAGAATATCAATCGTGCCCCCCTTTTCCTTCGGCTTCAAACCGAAATTTCTGATATAGCCACGGAAAGCAATATCCTGTGTATTTCCCAGCTGAGGGGTTGCAATCCTCTTTCCGGCAAGATCCGTAGCCTCTTTTATATGTGAGTCTTTTCTTACAACAAAGAGAGACCCACCGCTTGCCGCACCAGCAATTACCTTCAATGCCTTTCCACCTGACCGTACATAGCCGTTTATAGCCGGACTCGGCCCAACACATGCGATGTCTATGTCTCCGGAAAAAACAGCTTCAATAAGAGACGGTCCTGCATTGAAAAGCGTCGTCTTTATCGTAACCTTTGGACCCAGATACGCCGCAAAGGTACCTTCAGCTATTCCAACGACCACCTGGGCGTGGCTTATATTAGGAAAATATCCGATTCGAACAGCAGAATTATCGACACTTTTCGAACAACCAACACCACAAGCCATAAAAAGACACAGCATCAATAGACCAACCCACATCCTGAGCATTTGGATCATATCTTTCATAAAACACTATAAACTCTACAATATTAGTGGATAATTATAAAAAATTTATTAAATAGTGTAGGTTAATACACCGCTTTCCTTGCTTTCAATCGATTCCTTGACACGGTTACACATATCCGCAAAGGTCATTCTATCCAATACATCCGTTATCGCATTTCGAATGTCAATCATTACACCGCGTATCACACAGGTAACCTCTTCCGAGCATGGTTTATATGACATTTTGCTAACACAATCTAGTGGTGCAATCGCCCCATCAAGCGCACGAATTACTTCTCCAAGGGTTATCAAATCAGGCGACCTCGCAAGTTCATAACCACCTTTAAGACCAATCTTGCTATTCAAAATACCTACCTTTCTTAAGATAAGGAGAATATTTTCTAAAAATTTTTGCGGTATCCTTTCATTTGTAGAAATTTCCTTAATCTGGATAGCCCCTTTCCTATAATTCATCGATAGATAAATCATCGCACGCAAGGCATAGTCGCTTTTTTTTGAGAGCTTCATACCCTTTTCTCTGTCTTTTATATAATCTATATAGAATTAATAGATATTTATGGGACAATGATAACACGATTACCACGAATGTCAACTATTTTTTTACATTGTTTCCGCTGCCTTAATAATGGTTTTATCCAATGCAGTAAATTTTTCCGCATAATCGACACGCTCACATCGTAAGTCAGAAACTTGATTTATAATACTATTTATATCATAAAACTTTTCGACATTATATTTCGCTATATCCATACCGTCCACAAACGTGGGCACTTCGAGGTTCCAATATTTATCTTTATCCCATTTACTTGTACCACGCACGATACCGCGGATAATCGCCGCCATTTCAGGGATTTCTATCCGTTGCACCTTGCGTTTAAACACCTTCGCGCCGTTTGGTTGATTTTCAATTATCTCCCCCATGCCACCGGTATTGAGCTGATAACACCAAACTTTTCCCTCATGCCGTTTCACAAAATCATAGAACCAATTCCCTTCATATGCTTTATCCCCAATAATAAATGGATTGGTACCCACTTCACGGATTGATTCTCCTGCACGCTTTGGATCACCTGCTGACGTTTCAATCGACTCGCCTAACATAAAGGTTGCTGCTGCTTGTTCAGGTGTCAGCCTGGCAGCAAGCGGCACTACAGTGTGACGACGGGTAATAAAAGCAACAATCAGCCCATCCATATCATTGACAGGAGGCAAATTAATGCTATTTGAAATGTACGGACCCAAATCCTCCCGCATCATAATCCCTCGCCCATTACTGGTCAAGGTATCGTCTTCAAAATAGACGTTTCCTTCATAATCGATCATCACGTTCTCAAAAATAGCGTCACGGGATGTTGCTGCTTTATAGATAATTGGCTGGGTAACGGGATCGAGCCCTTCTGTCTTCAAATAGAATCCGCGTTCAGAGCCATACGCAGACCCATCTTTTCTGAGAAATACGACATCATCCTGAAGTATCTCAACACCTTCGTCCTTATCATTTAACCCATGCGTATGACAGGTATGCGTTGTCTTTCCTGTGCCACTCATCCCAAAAATAAGCATTCCGTATCTTCTGGGACGGCCGTCAGGTCCTCTTGCTTTTAAAATCTTCGACCCCGCATGCAAACCAAGCATTCCGCGCTGCTTGGCATCCCACATAGCCATTCTCAGGAACCCCTTCTTGGATTCGCCATAATAATCAGTGCCCAAAACAATGGTGGTACTGATCTCCGGGAAAACCAGAATCTGTCGTTCTCCTTCCTGCCACTCAGGAATGTACACAATATACTGTTTCGGAGCACCTTCGGGCCTGACAGGAAAGAGTGTCGCCCACGTCATGTAAGCAAGACGAATCATTTCGGGTCTCTGGATGGAAACAAAAATATTGCAATTCGGTGAAAATTCACTATTATCACCCATGGTTCGGTTAACCCAAACCATGGGCGCACGCTTAACGTATTCCTCAAGGGTCGTTAAAGTTCCGAGAAGATTATTCATAATCTCCGCTTGTTGTGAGTTAAGTTTTTTGTGACGAACAGCATCGCTTCCCACATAAACGGTCACCTTCGCACTGCGGTTTTTTACGGTAGAATGGACTGCCACGTTCCCAAACTTCGTTAATGACGCAAATCGTTCTGCACCCGTGCGTAACGTCCAATCCCGATAATGAATGACATTCTGGGCACCCTTTAAGTATTCTATCATCCGGCTAACTACCTGAAATTCTTTCGTGGGCGAAGTCATTGCTGTTGACATGGTAATTCCCCTTATCTACGGAAAATGAGTATTATTCCAAATGCCTCCGAAACAAGCACAACAAATCTGGCATAAAATTTCCTGATTATAATAAAACTAATCGTTTATGCAAATAAAAACGGAGACGCACATTATTTATTTCACAAAGCGTTAACAGTAAAAAAATCGGTTAAACCCTTGAAACTACAGCATGCATAGCATATATTCCCACAAGGTTTATGATATGGATTAAGAGGCAAAGGCAGAAAAGCTTTTTAAAAATAGCCAGAACCAGGCTGTGCAACTGCTAAAAGAGTTTAGAGTTAAAGGCGATTATGTTCATTAAGAGCCACGGAAAATTTTCTGAAGACAAAAAAGATATGGGGTAGCATAGAGACTGATCTCGACACTTTGAAGGAGGGGGCAAGAACGGAATACGCGAGGCAGGACTATGTCAAATATAAGTGCAACCCAACTCCTTGCAACAAGGCCTTATTGCAAGGAGTTGGGTTGTAGAAATTTCTTGTACTTTAACCAACGCATTTCTTCTGCGGGGGATCTCAAAAAGGCTATAGTAGCAATGGAGAGTGCCTCCGGCAGCAGAAAAAGTCCACCATCCAGAGGCAGAACAATGCCGCCAATTATTATGCATCCATTGAAATCATCATCGCAATGGGAAGTGGCAGCGGAATTGATAATGACAGCAAATAACCTTTCTATAGCCAATCAGACCAAAACCCATGCAACCCAATGATAAAAAGGGCCGTGTCCAGTATCCAAGGGAAGGCCACCCTATTCGTAGATATTCGTAACGCTCTTTTGCGTTATAGATCTGCCGTTTTGTTTCTTTCTTCATGGAACACACCGTTTTCGTCACCATCTACTTCTTTAACAGCATACCGATCTCATCGTCAAATTCTTTTTCAGATACAAAACCAACATGACGGCTGGCAATCTTACCATCCTTGCCATAGACAAGGGTAGTTGGGTACGCCTGGAGATCGTGCGCTTCGGCAATATCACCGCCTCCAAGGTAAACCGGATAATTGATACCCATCTTTTTCACGGCCGGAGGAACCACTTCTACCCCATTTTCATCAAAGGCAATGCCGATAATTTCCACACCCTTACTTCTATGCTTATTATACAGATTTATAAATCCCGGTATCTCTTTCCTGCATGGAGGACACCATGTTGCCCATAAGTCGACGATCACCACCTTCCCCTTGTTGCCTTCGATGAGTGCGTTTAAATCAGCAAGTTTTATCTTGTTGACTGAGTCTCCTGCATGAGAAATCGCGGAGGTTATAAAAAAAATCATTGCAGAAAAAACAGAAATCAATACAAAGTATTTACCGATTTTTTTATTCATCACAGACTCCGTTTGAAAAATACTGAGAACTTATTATGTACAATGCATCACCGCCATGGCGAAGCATCCTCTTCTTCTCTATACCGTAACCAACGCATGGGAGGTAAAAATTATCTCTCCATTTTTCATGTCTGCCAAAATCTCCGCTCCTTCGCCAAACTTACCTTCAAGAATTTCTACTGAAAGCGGATTTTCAATCATCTGCTGGATAGTACGCTTAAGAGGTCTTGCGCCAAAGTGGGGGTCGAAACCTTCCTGGACTAACTGTTCCCTTACCCCGTCAGACACCGTTAAACGGTAATTGTTTTTCAACAACCGTTTCTGGAGGTCTTTTAGCTGAATTTCCGCAACCTGCCGTATCATCTCTTTTGATAATCCGTGGAATATGATTGTTTCATCGATACGATTGAGAAATTCCGGCCTGAATGCCTCTTTCAACGCCTGTTTCACCTGCATCCTCAATTGCTCCTCGTTCTCAGGGCCGGTAAGGTCCTGTATCCACTGGCTTGCGATGTTTGAGGTCATGGCAATAATGGTATTTTTAAAATCAACCGTCCTGCCTTGTCCGTCGGTTAATCGCCCGTCATCAAAGACCTGCAACAAGATGTTGAATACGTCCCGATGGGCCTTTTCCACCTCATCGAACAAGATAACCGAATATGGTCTGCGCCGAATTGCCTCAGTCAGACGACCACCCTCTTCATAGCCAACATAACCAGGTGGTGCGCCAATGAGTCGCGCCACGGAGTGTTGTTCCATGAATTCCGACATGTCGATACGCACCATCGCATTTTCACTGTCAAAGAGAAAGGCGGCAAGCGCCTTGCAAAGTTCGGTTTTTCCGACACCCGTCGGGCCGAGAAATAAAAAGGTACCTATGGGTCGGTTAGGGTCCTGAAGCCCGGCACGTGCACGCCGGATGGCATTGGAAACAGCACGAATCGCTTCATCCTGCCCAACGACCCGCTCCCTGAGCCGGTCTTCCATTTTTAAAAGCTTTTCCTTCTCCCCTTCCAGCATCCGTGTTACCGGAATCCCAGTCCATTTGGAGACAACCATAGCGATATCATCTGCATCTACCTCTTCATTCAGGAGCGACTTATTTTTTTGTAACTCCTGCAACTCCGTGTGCTTTTGTTTTAGTTTCTGTTCGCATTCTCTGACCACCCCGTATCGAATCTCTGCCACTTTTCCCAAATTTCCTTCCCTTTGCGCTGTCTGCTCATCAATCCTGGCTTGTTCGATCTTTGCGCTAATCTCTTGGATATCCCTGATGACCTTTTTCTCATTTTCCCATTGCGCACGGAGCGCACCCGACTCTTCTTTTAAGTCGGACAATTGCTTATCGATCTTCTCCATACGCTGTTTTGATGCAGTATCCTTCTCTTTCTTCAGCGCCTCCTTTTCGATCTCCAGTTGCATGATCTTTCGTTCAATCTCATCGAGTTCAACCGGCATGCTATCAATTTCTATCCTCAACTTCGATGCCGCCTCATCAATCAGGTCGATCGCCTTATCGGGCAAAAACCGGTCGGAAATATATCGCTGGGAAAGCGTGGCTGCCGCGACAATTGCAGAATCTTTAATGCGCACCCCATGGTGCAGTTCATACCGTTCCTTCAATCCCCTCAGAATGGCAATCGTGTCTTCTACTGCTGGCTCGCCAACATAGACCGGCTGGAAACGTCTTTCCAACGCAGCATCCTTCTCAATATGCTTGCGGTATTCATCCAGGGTGGTAGCTCCGACACAGCGGAGTTCGCCACGGGCAAGCGCCGGTTTCAATAAATTGGATGCATCGACAGCGCCTTCAGCCGCCCCTGCCCCCACTACGGTATGTAATTCATCGATAAAGAGGATGATCTGGCCTTCTTTTTCACTTACCTCCTTGAGCACTGCTTTGAGACGGTCTTCAAATTCACCACGGTATTTTGTCCCCGCGATCAGAGCGCCCATGTCCAACGACATGACCCGCTTGTTTTTCAGACTTTCTGGCACGTCTCCATTCACAATACGCTGCGCCAGCCCCTCTACAATGGCAGTCTTTCCCACCCCTGGCTCACCGATCAGGACGGGATTGTTCTTCGTCCTGCGGGATAAAACCTGTATAACGCGCCGTATTTCATCATCACGCCCAATAACAGGGTCCAGCTTTCCCTTTTGTGCTAATTCAACAAGATCTTTGCTATACCGTTCAAGCGCCCGATACTTTTCTTCCGGATTCTGGTCGGTAACCCTTTGACTGCCCCTGATCTCCTTCAGTGCCGTATAAACAGCCTCCTTGGTAAGACCCGACTCACTGAGTATTCGCCCTGCCGAAATATTCCTTTGACCCACAAGCGCCAGGAGCAGGTGTTCCGTACTCACGTATTCGTCCTTCAGTTTACTTGCTTCTTCCCAAGCAAGATTAAAGGTGTCCCGAAGCTCCGCGCTCACATAAGCCTGACCAGGCGCCCCTGATCCTCCTACTTGTGGTAATTTATTGACAACATTCATTGTCTTATCGAGAACGGCATTCGTATCTACCCCTAATTTTTTCAGGAGCGGCATGACAATACCCTGCTCCTGAGTGATAAGGACTTCCAATAAATGCACTGCCAATATTTGTTGTTGCCTTTTGGATTCAGCAAGTTCCTGGGCTTCCTGTACTGCCTCCTGCGCCTTGATGGTAAATTTATCAAATCTCATAATGCCTCACACGTAGTGTAAAATTTTCTCTTTCCCGTACGTTTCTCCGTGACTTCCTTTGCACACTTTCACAAAGGGAATTTGGTTGCTGTTTTACTGCACCAGGTATTTCTGTCAAATCCCTGACAAGCATACCCTCAGGCAAGAAAACTCACGATCTTATCTGCAGAACGTCTGACATGTTATACATTCCCGGAGACTTTTTAGCGATAAACTTTGCCGCACGAATAGCACCCCGCACAAACGTATCACGGGTATGCGCTTTATGCGTAATCTCTATCCGTTCACCCAAACTACCAAAGACAACCGTATGATCGCCGACAACGTCTCCGCTACGCACCGCATGCATACCAATCTGATCGACGGGTCGCTCTCCGGTAATCCCGGATCTGCCATAGACAACGTCTTTTGCCATTTCACGGCCTGTTGCTTCACATATCTTCTCGGCAAGTCGCAAAGCCGTACCGCTGGGTGCGTCTTTCTTAAACCGGTGGTGAGTTTCAATAATCTCAATATCAAATTCTTTTTCAACCATCCTTGCAACCTGACCAACAAGGTTAAACAGGATATTGACCCCAACACTCATATTGGGAGAGACTAAACAGGGAATCACCTGAGATACAGACTGAAGCTTTTCGTACTGCCTGGGGTTTAGTCCTGTGGTTCCAACAACAAGGGCAATCTTCTTTTTTGCACAAACTTCTGCAATAGCTACCGTTGATTCGGGCGATGAAAAATCAATCAAAACGTCCGCCTGTGCATCCAATGACGGGGTAATTTTGATACCTGTATCTCCACACCCGGAAACGACACCCACATCTTTGCCAAGCGACGGGTGTCCCGATCTCTCCACTGCGGCTACCAGCTTTACCTCAGGGTCTTCAACCGCAAGGGCAGCAATCCTTGCCCCCACTCTGCCACAAACGCCATGTATTGCAATTCCAAACATCTTATGCTCCATCAATAATTATAACGCAGTATAACCACCTCAAGAGAAATCCAATTCTTCAATTCTTCAATTCTTTATTTTTTTTATACCTTTTACTGGCGCTCTTGAGGAAGCTCCGCTCCCTCCATGTCAAATTTCTTAAACCCTCACGATTCACCTTATCGAGGATTTCATCGACCTTTACACGCAGTTCGTGATCCTTCGTCAGTTCCCTTTCCTGTTGATGCATCTGCCACTTTCTGAGATACTCCTCTACGCGGTAGGAATACCGAACAAATAAAAATCCGTAAACAAGCCCACCCAAATGAGCAAAGTGAGCAACATTATCAGACTTTGGAATAATGCAACTAAAGATCGTAAGACTGGCAAAGATCAGAACCAAATACTTTGCCTTGATAGGAAAGAAATAGAAAATGACGGTACTGTTCGGGAAATACATGGCAAAAGCCACTTCTATGGCGAAGATAGCTCCGGAAGCCCCAAGAATAGGCGTTCCTGGGGTAAACACACAACAACATATCCCGGCAAATATCCCTGCCGTAAAATACAGCGTTAAAAATCTTCTTGGTCCAATTGCCCGTTCGACTTCACTTCCAAACATCCAAAGGACCAGCATATTGAAGATTACATGCCAGGGATCCGTCGTGCTGTGCAGAAACATGTACGTGAAGAACTGCCACAGCCATAAACGCCCGAGCGTATCGGGCGGGTAAAGCCAAAACAACTTGGTAAATTTATCCGAGGCGGGATAATGCCATGGATAGGACGATGCCTGCCTTAGTTGCTCATCTGTCAGGGTGTTCAGCAATTGCGGCGACCATTGCAAACTCACCGTCGAAAATAGTAGCTGGAGCAGAAACACACCAACATTGGCAATAATCAATACCATAATGATGCGCGTCCACTTACTTCCTATATTCATTCCGAAGGTAAGTCTATTATACATAGGTTAATCCATCTTATTTATGCCGAATTTGATCAATCGTAATACTAATGCTTTTCCATGAAAAGTCAAGAAGTTATGTGCGCCGGAAATCGTTGCCATCGTTGCCGCCACCCTGATGAAAAAGATATGGCGATGCACCGGAATCTATCTGGCAAATAATTTTCTGAATATAAACATCCCGCCAAGAAAGAGAACAATATCTGCGCCCCATATAGCAGGCACCACAGGAACGGCGGTATCCTTTGCCATCACAATACCAGTGACCACGAGCGGATAATAGAGAAACAGGATCACCATAAAACTCGCTCCCAACCCAACAATGAGATGCCCGCTCCGCAGCATGATACCCATGGGAATGCCAATAAGAAGAAAAGGGATACACGATAAAGCCTGTGCCAGCCGTTTATGTATGGCAACATCATTTTTCCGCATGGCTTCCTCTTTATCGGTAATATCCACCTCATTTTCCAAAACCACAATATCCTTTATCAAGGCATCCCTCTGCGTATTTATCTCAGCAATCGCCTGTGAGAGAGAAACAATCTTTTCCGTTTCCTCATTCTTTATATCGCTGGCCTCATCAATTTCTTGCTCTATGCTATAGACCCTCCGTTTTTCTCTTTCAATGGTCTCCTTGATTTCCATGATTTTTTTATCCTTGTCTTCATGCGAAGAACTACTCTGCCTGCTTTCTTTTTTCACCTGTATTAAATTTTCATTGGCAATAAGGATATAATTTTTGGCAATCTTACTCTCATGCTCTAACCCGTCAATCTTTGTTTTTTGCCGGGTTACATTTTCATTCGACCGTTTCAATTCCAACAGAAGGTTCTCGCGTTTTTTAGACATGTTGGTCAATCTCCCGCGGTGAACAGCAAGTTCCTTCATTAATTTATCCTTGTTTCTTTCTGAATTCACCGACGATTCTTTGTTTCCGGCCATTTCCAGCGCAATTTCCTTATTGTGCTGATAAAGTTGAAACACCGTCATATAGCGGGAAGAAGACTCACGCCTCTTTTCTTTCAAAGAAATCTCGAATGTCGTTTCGTGAAATACACCCAGACGGGGAATTTCTTCCTCTTTTTTGTAATTTGGCTTAAGAAATTCTCCCCGGCGCAGCGTGAGCAACACCTTATTGTCCGCCTCATCCATGGCAATAGAGCCTTCCTCAGCAAGGATTACATTCGTTACATATTCATTCACATACTCAATCACCGCAATATCTTTATTAACGTTATTTTCAACACTCCCCACATAAATTTGGTAGGGATACAAATTGAGTTTTTTCTGGAAGGTTGCCAGACGTCCGGCAAGGATATTATTCAGAGCACGTTCCTGAAGAACTATTATTCTGAAGCACGACCGCGGCAAGACCTCACAAACCAATGCCAACGTTATCAGGGAAATGACACCCCCAACAACCAATACCGGCACAATGATTTTCAGAATGGGCACACCACTCGCCTGGATAGCAACAATTTCATGGTCAGCGCTCATACGCCCATAAGTCATAGAGGTGGCCGTAAGTAATGCCGAGGGCAAAGAATAAGGCAAGGCCTGAATAAAGAGATGGGGGATAAGCACCCGCAGGGAAACAATATCGAGTCCCTTATGTAACAATTGTATGGCAAACCCTAAAAAGAGGATGAGTTCAAAACATGCCAAAGACGGCAAAAACATCCGGAACCATTCCCTGAGGAGATAGCGCTGTAGTATGGCATGTCTAAACAGATTTTGCATTTTTACGCCCGATTTACCAGAGGAGTGAAACATCGCAATCCTGGACTCTCCATGAACCAACAGAAAATAGTGACACGAACACCCTGCCCCTGCTTGTTTGAATGGTTTTCAACTCCTGTATCAGAACTCATCCTAAAAATCTTCTGATCTTACCCGCTGCAATTACATTTTCCGTCACGGTCTCTTTCTTTCCGGAAAGAATCGCCTGGATGATTTGGGATGTATATTCGCTGTGTAGCAGATTCTCGGTATATTTCACCATACCCAGCGCCTTTTCAATATCATTTGTCATTTTTGGAGATATTAATTTTTTGACGTCCCTGTTGTAATATGATGCTGCCAGCGAAAGGTCTTCCAGAAATGACGGGTACGCAGTCCTGAGAAACGCAAAATCTTTTTCCGTCAAAATGTGCAAACCCAGCAACTCAGGCGGAAGCCCGATTGAATACAGAGATGCGCAAAAAGAAATTACCCTGGGTAAAGTGATTCCTTCAACACTTCTTGAATAGCCAAAAAGACCGATATGGAGTTTGCGCATCCTCCGCTGAGGGACAAACCTGGCTATTTCATTAATCAGTGGCGCAAGCTCCTTCATTTGTCCCCGGTACGCCGATGCCAATCTTTCCGTAAGATCCAGCGCCAGCTCTTCCTGAATAAATACCGGAGCCGTCCTTGCATGGGTGTTAATCTTCTGAATTGCCTCTGTCACCGATCCTTCATCGTAATCATATTTAAACGCTGATTGGATCGTAAACGTCTGAACACTCGGATATTCCTTCAGGCATTCATTCACACTGAGGGGCGACAGATTACCCCGGAAAAGGTTTGATCCCAGACCCAGGATGGGATAGATGGGAATCCGCACCCTTTCCTGCAACGCATGCAACCTCTGCAAAGCAATTTTAGCAACCAGTATGGCAGACAGCATTCCGTAGTTCAAAGCGGGGTCTGAGCGACCAAGGAATACCCTTTGATAGGAAACAGGTTTGTCTTTAATATAATTCTCGACCATTGTGTCTGCTGAAAGCATGTAAGGAATGTCCTCGAACAACGGAATAACTTCTATGGTTTCAGGCTTAAATTCGCCGATCCATTCCTTTATCGTAATATCCTTCTCAAAACACCGCCGGTGCTGTTTCCCCACAACGAAGTCGCGGTAATAATAATATACTCGATTAATTGCCTCCGTGCTGGTCGTCATGGGCAGGATTACTTCAAAAATAGGAGGTATGTTCTCTGACCCGTAAAACTGGTGTGCAGTGTCATACGACCGCGGCGTGCTCTCCAGGGTCTCCAGAAGAATCTTTCCTTCGCTCTTTTCTACCATGGGATTGGGGACGCGAAGCGTAACAAAACAGTCTTTGCCAATGCGATATCTTTTGAAGTAATTGTCATACCGCGTAAGCAGTTTCTTGATAACAAACTCATCGACTTCCTTTCCTTCACAGTCCCACATCTGTTCATCACACCGGAGATGCGAAAACACATAATACGCCTCTTTTATCTCGTCTTCCCCGCGAAAGCATGTTCCTTCAATAAAGAACGGCATCGTTATATTATCCGGATGCTGGGTGCTCATCGTCCTTGGTATTTTTCTCATGTCTGCAACCTCTTAACACACAACAATATGTTCAACTCCACAATAACGTTTGACAATAACGTTGTCCCTTAACTTATCCTACAGGGAGATTATAGTAAAAAAACCCGCATTTTCATTACATTATTTTAAAAACTGACAACGACCACGGTATTCCCGCGAAACACAACCCTGTTTCAAGACAACCGATTTCTTACTTTTCTTATTAAGAAAATAGTTTTATAATAAGGATTTGCATAATTATACCATATTCTATTTTCACCGCACAATGAATTAGGAGAGCGATCATGTCCGATAAGTCCGTTGTCAATGAGAATAAGCACAGCGTAAGCGACCTGCTATCCCTTATTAATACCGAACAATACAACAAGCTGGAAGAAGTATGGCTCGAATTTGTTGAATCCAATAATAAAAGCCTATCCGACCTTTTCGAGGTAGTAGATCTTCTTATCAAGCGTGAGGAAAAAAAACGCGCCCAAGATTTCCTCATGATACTCACACCTCATTACAAGCAGAAAGGCCTCTATCAGGATGTCCTGGAGATATTAAAAAAGATGCTGGAATATAATCCGAAAGAAAGAGGGCTGGCAAAAGAAATTGCCGAGTGTTACGCAAACATCTACAAAGACAAGCCCTGTGTGAAAGACCTTATTGAAAAAACCTGTCCGGAGACAACAGCCGATATCAGGGGCGCTTTGAAACTGTTAGAAAGATACTTTTATCTTGATCGCGGTAATTACGTCTTTCATAAAAGCTGGGGCGTTGGAGAGGTCGTATCGGTTGACACATCCAGCGAAAAAGTGCATATCAATTTTGAAAAAAAGAAAAACCACAGCATTGCTATGGATATTGCCCCGGATATATTACAAAAGCTGGATAACGATGATTTGCTGGTCATGATCTTTGCCCGTAAAGATGAACTTCAGAAGATGATTGATGAAAAGCCGGTCGACTTGATGAAACTCACGCTCAAATATTTTAAGGGAAGGGTGTCCGTTTCTCAGGCAAAGAACCGGCTTACCGCAGGGGCCATACCACCCGAGGAATGGAGCAGATGGTGGACAAGCACAAAGAAACTGCTTAAAAAAGACCCCTATATCAAACTTACCGAAGGCACCCCCACAACCTCATTTCTTGAATTTCGCGCTTCCCCCATGACCCACCACCAGGAGATACTCGAAAGACTCAGCCATGTAAAAGATCTGGACACGAAGATAGAAATTACGAAAAAATATATCTCCGGAATAAAACAGACAGACGTGTGCAAAGAAACTCTCAGGGAACTGAGCAATCTCTTTATAAAGGAAGGAGACCAATGGCGTGACACGAAACCTTCGTTGGCGATAGAATGCCTTATCCTCCTGGAAGAGATCCACTGTGCTCTCAAAGAGGAACCGGATACCTATAAAAAAGAAGTCGAAACGCGTATCACCACAAGCAACAATCTCCCGGAACTCGTTGAAGCTATCGGTATATTGGAATACAAAAAATACATCCTTGACTTGTCAAAAAAGGTCAGACAAGAAAAATGGCAGGAGGAATTTGCCCGTCTCTTTTTTATAAACGACGGCAATCTATGGGATTTCATCATCAAGGAGCTGATTATCGAGAACCAGCAACACGCCATTGAAAATGTGGCATTAAAAGTATTCAATCACTTCAACGCATATCCGGAGCATTACATCTGGTTTTGCAAGAATTGCATGCACGGGCGATATTCTGAACTTTACAAAAATATTGATCCGGGTATCATGTTCAACCGGCTCATTGAGTTGTTAGACAACCTCTGTTTTAAGATCCAGAAAGGACGGGACGGAGATTTCAAGACCAGCGTCAACAAGATCAAAAATCTCATCGAGGATAAAGGAACTGATTATACCCTCGCGATTCTGAATGATGCCAATGCGGAGAGCATCTTTACCATTGTCTCCAGCAGCAAGGGCCTGGAAGATTGGTTCAAGGTTTCTGTGGAAAGTGTTATTCATGACCGCTATCCGGAACTATTCGAAGAACCAGGACTTCCCAAACTTGACGAAAGTAAAATCTACGTCACCAAAGACGGATATGACAGAAAAAAGAAGGAATTTGACCATCTTATGAACGTGGAATTCCCGGAAAACGCACGCGACCTTGGAGAGGCTATCAGCCGGGGCGACCTGCGGGAAAATGCAGAATACAAAGCAGCCCGTGAAAAACAGGCCATGCTCGTGGAAAAAGCAGAGCGTATGAAGGCAGAATTACAGCGGGTAGTTATTCTGGACCCACATTCTGTGCATCCGGAAACCGCATCACCGGGCACAAGAGTTACGTTAAAGCACCAGGGAAAGACAGAATTGGAGACCTACACCATACTAGGCCCCTGGGATGTCGACATTGAAAAGGGCGTCATCTCTTACCTTTCACCGATTGGAAAAGGACTGCTGCACAAAGCGGCCGGAGAAACGGCAACCATCAAACTCCCGGAAGGAGAGTCTGTTTACGAAATCATCAAGATTGAAAAGGCTTTATAATATTACCGTATAAAATCTTTCTCTTTTTACGAGTTTCTACAACCCCCTTCACCCTTTTTTCCCGGGAGGAATCGGTTGCGGCTGTGCCGCGTTATAAATTACACGCGCCTTTTCATTTCATAAAACGGCTGAGAAACGCCTTTGTCCGCTCACCTTGAGGATGGAAAAACATCTCCTGCGGGCTGCCTTGTTCCACAATTTCACCCTTATCGAGAAAGATCACCCGGGTCGAGACGTCCCGTGCAAAGCCCATTTCATGCGTTGCGATTATCGTTGTCATCCCTTCCACCACCAGGTCCTTTATAACCTGGAGTACCTCTTCAATCATCACGGGGTCAAGGGAGGACGTCGGTTCATCAAAGAGCATCGCTTCAGGCTTCATCGCCAGGGCACGGGCAATAGCCACCCGCTGCTGTTCACCTCCTGACAATTGTCCCGGATATTTTTGCGCCTTTTTCTCCAGATGCACCTTCCTGAGTAAAGAAACAGCTTGTGCCTCGGCTTCGGCCTGCTCAACACCCAGCACATGCATGGGAGCCACGGTTATGTTGTGAAGCACGGACATGTGGGGAAAAAGATTAAACTGCTGAAAGACCATTCCGACCTGCCGGCGGATATTCTTTACTGCGAGAGCCGCTTGCTCCTTATGATACGCCTGCTCATTGACGCCATAGAGCCTTTGACCATCAACTGCTATGCAACCTCTCTGAAATAGTTCCAATCCATTCAGGCATCGCAATAGGGTACTCTTGCCACTGCCAGATGGTCCAATCAGAGAGACAACGTTACCCTTTTCCATAGCAAGATGCAGTCCTTTGAAGAGAAACTGCTGATCATATGCCTTGAACAGATTATCAATTTCTATCATGCAATTTTAACCTCTTTTCCAGTTTTCTGGCATACAGAGACAAGGGATAGCTCATGCCAAAATAGAGGAGCGCCGTAATAATTCCCAAGGTGAAAAAATCCATTGATGCAGCCGCCAGGATACCATAACTCTTCGTCAGTTCCGTTATGGCAACGACAGAGACGAGAGACGAATCCTTAAACAGGGCAATGAAATCATTGGTCATGGACGGTATGGCAATGCGCAATGCCTGTGGCAGAATAATTCGCCGTAAGGTCAGGCGTCCTGACATGCCAAGCGATAATGCGGCCTCAGTTTGCCCCCGGGGAATAGCCTGCATGCCGGCACGATAGATCTCCGCCTCATAAGCGGCATAGTTCATGCCTAACCCAAGAATGGCAACAGCAAAGGCGCCCAGGGAGATACCGACGTTTGGCAAACCATAATACAAGATATACAACTGGATAAGGAGTGGTGTTCCCCGGTACATCTCGATGTAGGCAGTAGATGCCTTTTGTAACCATCGATTCCCATAGCATCTCATCATCGCCAGGATAAGCCCCAGAAGAACAGCAAGCATCATGGATAAAAGGGAAATTCCTATGGTGACCAAGGCGCCTTTCAGCAAGGTAGGCAGGAATTTCACCGCCGCAAGGGGCGCCCTTTCAGCAACAACCGGAGGACGTTCCGTGTACTTTTGCAAAAGCCCCTCATGCAAAAAGAGCCTCTCCTGTGAACTATTCCACAGTCCCCAACGGCTATAAATCTTTTTTAATTCCCCCGTTCTCAAAAGTTTTTCGATGATCTTGTTCAGCTCTTCCGCCAGGGCTGCATCTTCCCTTCGAAGGGCAACGCCATAATAACCCTCACCGACGGCACCGCCTACCATGCGCAATTGCGGATTGGGCTTGGCATAGTATGCGGCAATGGGCAAATCCACAAGGACGGCATCAATGCGATTTAAAGAAAGGTCTTTGAAAGGTTCCACCTGTCCACTGTAGACACTCACCGCAACATCTCCCATCTCCTCCAGGAGACGTTTTGCCTCAGTGTTGTACAAGGTGCCAACCTTTTTACCGTGAAGGTCTTCCAGACGATTCATCCGATTGTCCGATGCCCGGACAACGATCTGCTCGGCATATACATAATAGGGTCTGGTAAACAACACCGACTGCGCTCTCTCCGGTGTGATCTCGATGCCGTTCAGCGCAATATCAAAGTCCCCGCGCTGAAGGGAAAGCAGGATGCTGTCCCATGCATTCTGGAAATACTGCACCTCTACTCCCAGTTCTCTGGCAATGGCGTCAACCAGTTCCACCTCAAAACCTATGAGTTTTGTTGGGTGTGCAGGATCGTGAAACACGTAAGGGGCGCCTCCCTCTGCATCAAATCCCCAGGTCATTGTCCCGGAATTCTTTATCTTCTCAAGGGTATCCTGATGTGCGCATGCATCCGTTGGGAAAAAATACATTAGCCACAGACATATCTGTAATACGACAATGCTCCGAATAACGAAAGGTGGATATTTCATAGCCATAACTATAAGCATTTCATGAAATCTTCTCAAGATAAATCCTTGACAATACCAATGAATTTCAGTTATACTGCTTTTTGTGAAACCCGTAATCCTTAAAAGGACGGGCATTATGAAGGGTATCTTCTTCATGCATAAAGTTCTTGCGGAAAATAGTTACCTTCCCTACATGATCCTCAACCACTTACAAAGGTCAAAATAATTTCAGACTACCTAATACATCCGCAAAAAAACGCAGTTATCTTCCCAAATCAGAGAACATGCTTACCGGAATTGCAATGGTCTTCGAAGGAAAAACAATCCCTTTGGAATTCTGTTGTAAATTTTTTAATAGTTCACCCTACCGTACCCTCTTTTTTCAACGGATGAGGAACTGAACTATTGTGAACCATTTTAAGACTACAAGGAGGCCGAAATGAATATTTTTGTTGGTAATTTGTCGCACGATGCAACCGAAGATGACTTGAGGCAGGCTTTCGAGGCCTTCGGACAAGTGAAATCAGTCAAGGTCATTAAGGACTTATTCAGCGGTGCATCAAAAGGATTCGGGTTTGTGGAAATGCAAGCCAAGGCTGAAGCACAATCCGCAATAAATGGCCTGAATGGCAAGGATTTAAAGGGACGGATGCTTAACGTCAATGAAGCTCGTCCCCGTCCGGAAGGCGGCAGAGGGGGTGGTGGCGGTGGAGGAAGGTCAGGCGGCGGAAGACCAGGCGGACGACGTTTCTAGCAAACACATCCGGACACAATTGCATCATACGAGGACTGCGCCGGAGGGTAAATACAAGGGGAAAATGAAAGATTTCCCACATCCGACTCCGGCGGTCTTCTTTTCTATTCCAGCGTTATCTTGCAAAATCGTCTCCTTTGAGCAAGCTTTGTCATAATCCCCCTCATCCCTTAGTTCCCGCGGGAGTATTTGATTGTGACCTCGCCGCGCTTGGAGATACCGGTATGATCTCAGGAAAGAAGAGGGTGAAACAAATTTTAGGAACCGCCTGAATTCGTAAATTTAATATCGTTAAGGCAACAATTTAACATCGTGTAGGAATGCTTATGGAAAAATTTAAGGCACTGGGATTATCAGAAAACACATTGCGAGCCTTGGAGAAAAAGGGCTTTGAAGAGCCGACCCCGATTCAGCAAAAGACGATCCCGATTCTTCTCAGGGGAGAGGTAGATATTATCGGACAGGCCCAGACGGGAACGGGCAAAACGGCTGCATTTGGGCTTCCCATACTCGAAAGGATACCAGAAAAATCAAAGGCCGTCCAGGCACTGATTCTTGTCCCCACGAGGGAGCTGGCTATCCAGGTATCAGACGAATTAAACTCTCTTAAAGGAGCCAAAGTTCTGCAGATCATGCCCATCTACGGGGGCCAGTCGATGGAAGAACAACTGAGACGATTGAGAAAGGGGATAGACATCGTAGTCGGAACCCCCGGAAGAATACTGGATCATCTCAGGAGAAAAAGCTTGCACTTGGGAAATATATCCTATCTGGTCCTTGACGAAGCGGATGAGATGCTTAACATGGGGTTCATTGACGATGTGGAAGAAATTATAAAAAATACCAACGCACAGAAAAGAATGCTGCTCTTTTCTGCCACCATGCCGGGGAAAATTATCCATATTGCGGAAAAATACATGCAAAACTACGAGATGATCGGGGTTAAAAAAGAGCAGCTTACCACAAACCTGACGGATCAGATCTATTTTGAAGTGGCGCCTTCGGATAAATTTGATGCATTATGCAGGATTATCGATATTGAACATGAATTCTATGGTCTCATATTTTGCAGAACAAAAATTGACGTGGACAACCTTGCAAACAAACTGATAGAAAGAGGATATGACGCGGAGGCGTTGCATGGCGATATCTCTCAAAACCAGCGGGAAATCATATTAAGCAAATTCCGAAAACAGCGGATTAATATCCTGGTGGCTACGGATGTTGCCGCCAGAGGCATCGATATTCAAAACTTGACCCATGTCATCAATTATTCCCTGCCCCAGGACCCTGAATCGTATATCCACAGGATCGGAAGAACAGGGAGGGCAGGGAAGGAAGGCACTGCCATAACTTTTGTTACGCATGATGAATACAGAAGACTTGTCCTGATCAAAAAAATCGCCAAAACCGATATCCGGAAAGAAAAACTGCCGCGAATTGAAGATGTCATACGGCAAAAAAAATCCAGAATAAAAGCAGAAATCTCCCAGATTATTACCGCGGAGGACATGAACGGATATGTGGAGCTCGCACAGGAAATGCTGAAAGAAAACGAGGCGGAAAAGGTGCTGGCAGCCCTTCTAAAACATACCTTTCAGGATGAACTGGACGAAAGTAATTATAATGAAATCAGGGACATTTCGATTGACAGGAAAGGGACAACCCGGCTCTTTGTAGCGCTGGGAAAAATCGATGGCATGACCCCAAAAAAATTAATAACGTTTATCAAACAACAAGCCAAAGTTCATAGCGAAAAAATAAAGGATATCCAGATATTTGACAAATTTTCTTTTGTCACGGTACCCTTTGAAGAAGCGGAAATTATGCTGAATATTTTCAAAAAGAAAACCGGCGGTAAAAGACCTATCGTTGAAAGGGCAAAAAGATAAAAGCCCTTCGTCACCGGCAAAATTACTTACGCCCTTGCATCGATTTTAATTTGTTATAGATAGCAAATTCTGCCTCTGCTTCAACATGCATGCCTTTTTTTCGGTAGAGCAGGCCCAAGTTTTTATGGGCATCCTTATCATCCGCATTGATATCCAATACTCTTTTATACGCTTCAATGGCCTCGTCCTGCCGGCCGATATCCTGATAAACAAGGCCTAAATTGTAATAGGCATTTACCAGACCAGGATCGATTTCAACCGCCTTCTCCCAGTAAGGAATGGCAGTGGTATGCATATTTTTCCTGGCATAGGCATTGCCTAATTTATACTGTATGTCTGCATGGTCAGGGTAGCTTTCAACGACCTTTTCCCACATAGATATGGCCTTGTCCGTCGCCCCCCCCGCATCGTAGGCGTCCGCAAGACTGGTCAGGGCATCATAGTCTGAGGGATTAATCTCCAGAACTTTATTCCACATGGAAATGGCCTTATCCAGCTTTTTCTGATTATAGTACGCCACCCCAAGGTTAAAATAGGCATCCGTATTCGTGGGATTCAGCTCAATGGTTTTCTTCCAGGCGGCAATGGACTTGTCAAGCCTCCCTTTTACCGCATAGAGTTCACCGTAATGATAATATGCCTCTTCATAATCGGGCTTTACCCTGATGGCTTTGTCATATTCGGATAGGGCTTCTTCCAGGAGATCCTTTTCCGTGTACACCTCACCCAGTTTTAGATACGCCTCCGCAATTTTTGGATTCAGCTTCAGCGCCTTTTCCAGGAAAGATACCGCATCTTCAGATTTCCCTTCTTCACTATAGACAAGACCGAGGTTATAGTGCGCTTCAGCAAATTTTGGTTCTACTTCTACCGTCTTTTTAAAGGCATCCGCTGCCTCATGCAAATTTCCTTTCGCATAAAAGGCAATTCCCAGATTATTCCATGCCTCAGCATAATTTCTCTCCAGCTGAGTTGCAGAGCTATGTTCGTCAATCGCCCTTTCGAAGTCACCCTTCTTGAAATACAAGGTGCCAAGATAATTGTGCGCCTCAGCATCTCTTGGATTCAGGGCAATGGTCTCCTGAAATTCACTTATTGCCTTGTCACTAAGGCGTTTTTTGTAATATGCCAGGCCCAGCATAAAATGAAAATCTGCTTCCTTAGGATCGAGTTTGATTGCATTCTTCAGATAGAAAATACATTCGTCCGACATTTTTTCATCATAATAAAGGAGCGCCAGGTTGTAGTTCGTATCCGCAACCGATGGATTCAATTTGAGGCTTTCTTTCAATGCCGAAAGCGCTTCCGGATACGCATTTTTCCGCCGGTAGGCGCGCCCAAGATCATTGTATGCATCCGCCCTTTCTAATGTCTGATCAGCCCTATAATATGAGAGGGCTGCAAGCAGTGCATCAACGGCTTCCTCTATTTTATCATTCTCATAATAGGCCTTTCCCAGGTAATGACGCAATTCTCCGTCCTCCGGCATTCCATCAGCAGCAAGCTTCAGTTCCTCAAGGGCCTCTTCAATCATCCCCTTGTTAAAACAGGAAATGCCCAAGGCCTTATGCTGCGCCGGTGTGGTGGCGCCAGTAAACTTGCCAGAAATCGAATTGAGGTATCCCCCTGACGACTTCTTCTCTGTCCCGGCATAATAGGCAGACCGGCATGCTATCGGTACGGTAATCACGAATAGAGATATCAGCAATGGTTTTTTGATAATCATGATATTTTTGGAATTTAGAAAAAGGATGGATGCAAGCGCTGAAGACCAAAGGATTATTTGTTTTGTCTGCCGCGAAGGTCAATTTATCAAAGTGCCATACTCATGTCAAATAGTTATTCTCAGACTATCTTGGATTTTTTACGCATTTTATCGTTTGCTGATTATGTTTGATTTTACCAGCGTTTTCAAGGCATGCAAGGAAATTCAATTCTTCTATCACTTATCAGCGTTAACGGATTCACATCATCTGCCTGTTATAACTTCATAACGAATGGAAACAAAATGCGACCTCTTTACGTGAAGTAAAAGTCGGGAAATTGTTTTTCCCCTTTGCATCTCAAAATAAATAATAAAGAAATTGGCTTTTTTTATTTTTTTCTCCGTTAAGCATCAGTAAAAAATAAAAGTCACACGATATTTTTAAATAAAAAACCGAGGAGGATTGGTAAAAATAAAATAATATGATATAATAACAACGGAGAGGAACCAGGAGAAGGTTAATGGGGTTAAACGTTCCTCATGATATAAAAATGAAAATTAAAGTTGTGTCAATTATGTATCTTGTTTACTACTCTTGGTTCCTTTCCAAAAGCTCTTTGAAATTATCAGTAACATTATAATAAGACCCGTCCAACAATGCTGAAGAGGCAAATAAAGTGCGCCGAGTCTTTAAAATGTTACTGTTAATATAATGCTTCCTTAACCCGATGGAAAGAGAGAAAGGGGTGTACGTGATGAGGAAGTTAAAACAGTAGCCTGATATGTCAGAGAAGACATGTCAGGCTACTGCCGTTTATACGCAACACCTTTTTTCAGTAAGCTTTTTTAGCCTGACCTTCCGATACGGCTTTTTCTGCATCCCCTTTTGTCATAATCTTACACATGCCGCATCCGCAGGCTTTGCATTTGCCCTTAGCCATATACCCACCCCGGGCGGTCATCGTCATTTGTACATCAGCCATTTCTTTTTGTGTTTTACACTTCATGCATCTTGCTTCCATTTTTACCTCCTTGTTTAATTATTCCCTATTTTAATTTGCATCCTGCAGATTTCCATTTTCATTTCAGGAAACAAACACTTACAAAACCTCAATGTAACATTATGGACGGGAATTGCTAAAATTATATATCACATTGTACATAAAGCTGCAACCAAATCCACCCCGAACAAGGGGGGGAAGCGAGGGGGGGAGTAAAAAAACTTGCTTAAAAAATGTAACGAGATAATACTATACTGTATCAAAAAATACTATTAAAAATTTTCCGCATCGGGGGAAAAAAGGATCTTCATGAGTTTTTTCCCCGTTTATCCGAACGATTTTTCATTGCTGTCCGGAGCTTGTCCTGAGCCAGACAAATGTGCCTTCAACGGCAACCTTCTTTTTACGGTCAAGAGGTTACAATGGCCAAACCCCTATTGTTCAACAATAAATGATTCACATAAATTAAACCTCAAATTCAGCCACAATAAGAGTATGATCCGATGGTCTTTCCAAAAGCCTCGGCGCGACGTCAATCCACGCCTTTGTTGATTTCTGTGCCAGAGGCCGGGTCGCCCAGATATGATCAACCCTCCAGCCACGCTTCCTGGCTATCGCATCCTTTACCCGATAATCCCAGAACGTGTATTGTTCAGAGCCATGCTGATGGAGCCGGAAAACGTCAACGAACCCCCATTTTTTCAGCCTCAGAATGGCTGCGTGCTCATCGGGGTGGTAGCCTATGCTTCCCAGTAAATGCTCCGGATCATAAACGTCTGCCGGTTCTGGCGCAACGTTAAAATCCCCCAGCCAGAGCACATCCTGGTCTGGCTGGTAATTTTTGTCAAAATACTCATGCAATCTTTGAAACCAATCCAGTTTATACCGGAACTGCTTCAACAGCGGATGGGCACCCTGGGGAACATAGGTGTTGATGACCGAAATATTCTGCACCGTTGCTGCAATGAGGCGCGTGCCTTCAGATTCGAATTCATCAAAACCTGCCCGGATATTTTTTGGGGAAATTTTGCTGAGTATGGCAACTCCATTGTATGACTTCTCTCCGCGGAAGACCGTATGATATTTCATATCTTCAAAGACGCCTCTTGGAAATTCAGCATCTGTTACTTTTGTCTCCTGAAGACAAAGGACGTCTGGCGATTCATTCTGTATCCAGCCGATCACGATCGGCAATCTTGCCCTGATCGAATTAACGTTGAAGCTGGCAATTTTCATACGTGAAATACCTCATACCTGAAAAATCGGCGCGGCGCCAGTTCAGAAAAGTCGCCATTGCGCATGGAATCAAAAAATCTGATACGGCGGAAATAAAAGGTTGCAAAATTTTCTTTATCTCAGATATAATAGCGGAAATTATTGTACCATATTATAAATCTTTAACAAGGAGAGATGATACGCAGAAAGGGGTTATAAAAAATACCATCAAGACATTTCATCCAGCCTATTTTGCAATGGTGATGTCTACCGGTATAATTTCCATTGCATCCCACCTGCTGGGTTTTACCGCGATTAGCCGTGGTCTTTTTTATCTAAACATTATTGCATACATAATTATCCTCTCATTACAAATACTCCGGGTAAAGATGTACTGGAATAATCTTTACGCCGATCTCTCTAATCCTACAATAAGCCTTGTCTTTTTTACTACCGTTGCCGCCACAAATGTCCTCGGATCACAGTTTGTCACCATAGTTAATTATCCGGAAGTTGCAAAGGCGTTCTGGTATTTTGGCATTTTGCTCTGGTCGATGGTTTCGCTAGCCACCTTCAGCATCCTTTTTATCAAATGCGAGCAAAAGATTGAACTGGTATTGCATGGCGGGTGGTTGACGGCAACCGTAGGAACACAATCAGTTGCCGTTTTTGGCGCTATCCTTGCGCCAAAATTTGGAGCTGGCGCTGGTTTTGTAATGTTTTCCTCTTTTGTATGGTGGATGATCGGTTCATTTCTGTATGTGGTACTGATTACGCTCATTATGTTTCGTCTCGTGTTTTTCAAGATATCCCCTGATGCCTTGGTGCCACCGTATTGGATTAACATGGGCGCCCTTGCCATTACTACCCTGGCAGGTTCCGCTATCTGTATCAATATTCCAAAAGTGAAAGGGCATTATGCTGATTTACTGGGATTCACCAAAGGGATTACCTTATTTTTCTGGTCATTTGGAACGTGGTGGATACCCTTTTTGATCATTGTTGGAATATGGAAATACCTTTTTCATAAAACTCAGTTTAAATATAACCCTCTTTACTGGGCCATGGTCTTCCCCTTAGGAATGTACACGGCAAGCACAATGCGACTTTCGCAGGCTATTCGGATTCCCTTTATCGCTCATATATCAAAATACTTTATCTATGCAGCTTACATAGCATGGATCTTTATCTTCATCCAGATGATCATTTCTATAATAAAAGCGGCTACAGCAAAAGAAGCCCCAAAAATGAAGGAAGAAAAGGCATTGCAACCTCAGATGGCGGGTATTGCCAAAGACTAAAGGGTCGCAGAAAAAGATGGGATAACAAAAAATTGATGTGATGTTTGTTTTCGACGCATTGGATAAAACCATATCCGAATTCGCCGTCTCTTTCATTTTACCCTTTAGCTAATTTCAGAACTCCCGCAATAAATTCCGGGAGTAAATCATACTCTGGCCATCCGCAATGCCGGTGAATATTTGTCACCATTTTCTGCTTTGGATGAATTCATTCGAAGACATTTAGGGCTACTGAATCTGCCAGAAACAAGTTTGAAGTTTTTACATGAACGCTTACTTCGGATTTTGGATGGGTCTTTTTCCGGTAACCCGTAGAATACTACGGTATAAAATCTTTTTTTTCCAAGTTTTTACAACCGCCTCCCCCCTCACCTCCCTGAGTGCCGGGGTTGATTGTGGCCTATATCTCCGTATGATGTATAGTATTACTCTATAAAAACTCTTTTTTTCTGTAATCTTTTCTTTGTGATCTTTGTGTAAAACTTTGCGTTCTTTGTGGTTGAACTTTTTTGGTTGCGGCTGTGCTGCGTTATGAGTATCTTTAAGATAGCAACGTATTCATTGGATATCCGCTGGTTTACTGCCTCCATGGCCACCATGATGATTGCATCAGTCTCTCACGTGTATGGCCTCGAGGCGATTGTCCCATACTTCTTTATTACAAGCCTCGTCATCTTCCTCTCTATCCTTGTCTTTCAAGCAATACGGCTTATCGTATTCTATAAAGACTCCGTGAGCGAATTGCTCAATCCTGAAAAAAGCCTTTATTTTTTTACCTTCGTCGCAGCAATCAATCTTCTTGGCGGTTGCTTATCCAAAATATTTCATTTCCACACAACGGCTAGTATCTTTTGGTACGTGGCCATTACTTTTTGGCTGGGTATTTCTCTCGCCTCGTTTAGCATCTTGTTCTTATATCAGAAATCTCAGGACAGGAAGATAGAGATACTCCACGGTGGCTGGTTCTTCGCTACCGTGGGCACTCAGTCTACGGCCTTCCTTGGGATAATTGTTGCCGAACATGCAACACAATATGTAACTTGTATTCATTTGTTTTCATTTGCCTTATGGTCTATTGGCGCAAGCTTATACCTCATCATTGCGGTGTTCATTGTCTTAAGACTGGTTTTTTATCCGTTCAGCAATGACACACCCCTGTCGCCGTACTGGATGAATACCGGAGCGGCGGCGCTCACGGCGCTCACGGGAACTGTATTGTACCAGCATATTCATATCGTAAACGGCCCCTTTGTGGATTTTCTTCCCTTTTTAAAAGGGATTTCCCTGTTTTTTTTATCCGTAGGTCTATGGTGGTTGCCATTCCTGGTGGTTTTGGCCATTAGAAGACATATCTCTCGTAACGATAGCCTGGTATTTTCGGTCGGCTACTGGGAAATCGCCTTTGCCCTGGGTATATGTGCTTACAGCACGATACACATGGTTCGTTTATTTGGGGGACAATACCTTGTCGTAGCCTCAGTCTGTTTTTACATTTCCTGCATCATCCTTTGGTGTTTTTCATCGGTATTTACGGTTGTCCATCTTGCCAGATCATCGGTATGGGTGCCCGTCAACGATCTGACCATTAATTATGTGGTTCCCTCTAGTTTTAAGCTGCGTGGAAGTGTTTTTGAGGTAAAAAAGATTGTCAATGAATGGCTGGATCAGACTGTTCAGGGGGTATTAAGGAAACGATATTGCGTCGTTATCAACAACAATCTCACCTGCCTCATTTCCTACGACATGCTGGCAAAAAAGTGGTACTTTGATCAGATCAAGGACTGATCGTTCACCACGCCATCCTTTTTTGAAAAGCACCAGGACAATTTTCCTTTCACGAAAATCCCTTCTTACATCAGACATTCGGAGACCTTCTCAATGGAGAGCGACGAGACTCGTCGCCCTACAACCGCAACATTGAAGTTCCTTAACATTACCTTCGGCTGGGGTTTTAAAAGAAGAAAACCCAACGACTTGTAGATACGCGGCAAATATCCGTCAAAAACACCCCCCTTGCCCCCCGGCTTCCCTAAAAATGGGAATCTCCTCGTCTCTCGCATGACTAATTCTTGCCGCTCATCCTCCCTCCTTGTGAGACAAGATTGGCCCGTTACAATTCTGTTGACAACTTTTTGAAAATCTGATATTTTCCGACGTATGGCACAACGTATGGCAATAATCCCCCTTCCGAAAACCCCGCAGGAAACACTTGCCAAAAAGGACGTTGATGCCTCTGTTGGAATCCTTATTAAATCGATGCTCATCCTCCAGGCAGGCAAGGCAATCTCGGTTAGCGCTATCATTCGCCTTCCTTAAAGTGAGCAACACAACCTTTTTGAGATTTTTCATAAAACAAAGAGATAACGATGGCAAATCATGGCAAATATCTTGTGATCATCGGCGGCGTGGCGGCAGGGATGAAGGCGGCGGCAAAGGCGCGGCGTGAATCACCGGCTCTGAAGATTACGGTGGTAACGGACGAACCTTTCATTTCCTATGCAGGCTGCGGCATGCCCTATTTTATTGGAGATATCATCAAGGACCAGAAAAAGCTCATCCTCCGGGAACCACCCTATTTTAAAGGCATGCATAACATCGACGTCCTTACCCGGCATCAGGCAACAGCCATAGATATAAAATCCCGACAGGTGAAAGTCCGGGATCTTGAGAAGGAGAGAGACCTTACCCTTCCGTACGACAAACTCATCATCGCCACGGGTGCGCAACCTATCGTACCTCCACTCCCAGGGATTTCTTTGGAAAATATCTTCACCCTCAGAACGATCAACGATGTCTTAAAGATACGGGCATCGGTAGATAGCGGAAAGATGCGAACCGCCGTAATCGTGGGCGGCGGGCTTATAGGCATGGAAATGGCAGAGAATCTGACCCTGCGGGGCATCAAGGTGACCGTCGTTGAACTCCTCGACCAGATCCTGCCCCCCCTGGATAAGGATATGGCGCTGATCGTCCAAAAACACGTAATGGAAAAGGGTGTCGAGATCATTACATCAGATGGGGTACAGGCATTTGAAGGAAACAGCAGCGGCGCTGTGACAACCGTATTTACCAGCAAACGACAGCTACCAGCGGATATGGTCATCCTCTCCATTGGGATCAGACCTAATACGAAACTGGCGCAGGATGCTGGTATTGCAACCAGCACTAGCCGCGCTATCAAGGTAAATGAACGGATGGAAACGAACGCCCCGGATGTATACGCCGTTGGTGATTGCGCCGAGAGCGTCCATCTGGTAACGGGAAAACCCGCATGGATAGCCCTGGGTTCAACGGCAGCCAAGATGGGCAGGGTTGCTGCCATAAATGCCACGGGCGGCAACGATGCCTTTCCGGGCGTGGTGGGAACGCTGATCGTAAAGGTCTTTGAACTCAATGTTGGAAAGGTGGGCATCTCCGAGCAAGAAGCGCTGAAGGAAGGGTTTCCGATTGAATCGACTATTGTCCCGGCGGGAGACAAGTCACATTACTATCCTGGCGCCAGGGATATTCTTATCAAACTCATTGCCGACAAGAACACAAGAAAACTCCTGGGCGCAGAGATCGTCGGCGAGGGTGTGGCCGACAAGCGCATCGATATTATTGCAACGGCCCTGACCTTTGGCGCAACGGTGGATCAGATAGCAAAGCTCGATCTGGCCTATGCCCCGCCCTATGCCATGGCCATGGATGCCATCATAGTGGCAGCAAATGTTTTGGGCAATAAACTCTCAGGAAAGACCGTGGGTATTCTTCCCTATGAGGTTGCAGAACGCCTGGATCGGGGCGAGCGCTTTGTATTGCTTGACGTCAGGACGGAATCTGAATATAAGAATGGACATATCAAGGGATGCAAACACATTCCCCTGGACAAGCTGGCTTCACGAACCCACGAACTCAATCGTTCCCAGGAGATCATCACGTACTGTCGCGCGGGCCTGCGCGCCGCCAACGCCTATCACATCCTGAAAAATGCAGGATTTCACAACGTGAAATACATGGATGGCAGCATCCTGGCGTGGACGCATGGGTTAGAAAAATAGGGAATCATTGAATGGTAAAAAACCGCACAGTTTCTGCCTCTGCCTTGCACACCCCCCGTTCGACTGCGCTCACGACGAAGTCTCAGGTAGGAACGAAAGAAGTCCCCTCCTGGGAGGGAATTCAGGGGTGGGTTTTATCGTATGATAAAAAATCGCCAGGGTCTAATTCAAGGTATAGAAATTTCGTAACGCTTTAGTTTTTTGAAAAATCCCGAAGGGATGACATGATTATAGAAAAAACGCACCACCATATTCAACCCCGTAGGGGTGAAATATCGAAACAATAGCGATACTATGCCACCCCTACGGGGTTAACCATAATTGCATAACACTATGCTATAATCATGTCATCCCTTCGGGATTACAGAATCACTATTTTGTTCACTCGTAGTGATTGTGAGCGAAAGTACGCTGAATAGATACGAGAATTTTTCAAAAAGCTAAAGTGTTACGAAATTTCAAAGTTGCGGTTGTAGAGCGACGAGGATCGTCGCTCTCCATGGAGAAGGTCGCCAAAGGCCTCATTTATAAGGGAAAATTATCATTATTATGGACAAGAAAAAATTGTTTCAGGTATATCAGGAAATCTATGCAACCAATTTTGGTTTCATGTCATGCATAGAAAAGTGTGACGGCAGGTGTGAACAAAAGCCGTTGTCCGTGCTCTTACCGTATGAAGATGAATTTATCTTCTCGCGAAGCGGAAAACATCTCGGTAACGAAAGGCTTATCTTGCCGGGAGGCGCCCTCGAGATTATTGGTAATACCTGCAATTTCACCGACGGCGTACAATGCTTTATCCATCCGCACCGCCCCATTGCCTGCCGTTTGTATCCCTTCTACCCGAATCTGACCGTTGCAGGCGAACTCGAACTGCTCATCGATGATTACTGTCCGCTCACGGAATCCCTGGTAAAGGACACGACCTACGTGTCGAACATCGTATCATCATTACACAAGCTCATTCCACTCATCGACAGAAATTACTGGCAGATGCTCAATGAAATACCATCACACCTCTGGGATGACACCTGCACGGCAAGGCGGGTATGCGTATTGGCAGAGGACTTGTAACGAGCGGTTTCCGTCATACCTTCCAGACCAGCGCAAGGGCTGAAATTATCCCTGACAGGGCTGGCTCTCTTCCGGGTCAGGGAGAAGAGGCCTGATAGCAAACAACGCCGGAAATCATTGTAAATATATTTTTCGATCCGGCATCGAAAAGCTGGCCATAAACACCCCTTGTATCGCCATCCGGCAGCCTGATGCCGCAAAGATCAGCCTCAAAACCCTCCCTGATCCGCCCCACCCGTAATTCCCAGCCGAGCGCCTTTGCCCCGTTTATCGTGGCCATAGAGATCAACGTCTTTGGTGAAATAGCATCGTGCAAAAAAAGAAATTTCATCTCATCCAGAATACTCAAAGTATCATTGCTGGCCAGGCTATCCGTACCCAGTCCAACATTGACCCCGCAGCCTAACAGCCTCGGCAGGGGGTGGTTTGTGTGGCCAAAAAACCGATGGCTCCTGGGACAGAATGCAACACTTGCCCCGGACGAACGAATCAGGGAAATTTCCGCATCGGTAATATAATTGCAATGAATGAGGAGAGGATGGTTTTCCAAAATCCCCGTTTCCTTCAGATAGTGTATGGGGGTAAGCCCCGGCGGTTGCCAGTCAGGAGGCATTGCGCGTAACTGTCGCAAAAAGGTGGGGAAATTGCCCGCACCCTTTGTCAGGAATTCAATTTCATCCCGTGTCTCAGCAATGTGCGTGCAGAGCGGCAGGCCTTTCTGACGGGCAAATTGAGCAACCAGCCGATACAGTTCCTTCGACACGGAATAGGGTGCATGGGGTGAAAGCCCCACACAAAACAGATCATGCCGGCCGCAGATCTCACCCGCATCATCCCCCGGTTTACCGGGGGACACCGGGGGGTCGTTGATACCCACTGGCACTGCACCATCATAACCAAAACCAGCCAGTTCAGATTGTGCCTTCGCAAGAACGTCCTCTGCATGATCAGGGTTCAGGTCGATAACCTCCTTAAACACAACCTTTCGCAAAGGACTCTTCCTTAACACCGAAAACGAATATTCCGTATTGGCAATATCGGCAACCGTTGTCGTGCCCGCCTCCACAGAGCAGCGAATCCCCTTTTCTATTGATGCGGTATAATCCGCCTCCTTCCAGCGTATCCTTGCGCCCAGCAACTGAAAGACCCAGTGGGTAAAATTACTCGTGGGTTTAATGCGGTTGTGCAGGTGGGTCAAATCGAGGTGGGTATGAATATTGATAAGCCCTGGCAGGATTACTGCGTTTCCCAGATCAATGATGGCATCGACATCAGGAAGCGTCTTGATCTCATCAAACGTCCCAACACGGTGTATCCTGGCATCCTCTACGGCAACCGCCCCGTTTTCAATACACCGTTCCGGTTCCGGAATAAGATATTTTGCCCGTATCATTTTCATAAAACACCTTTTTCCCGCTCAGGCTGAGTGATCTGCGCCGTTATCCGTGTAGGCATGTCGAGACGACGGACGAGAGACGAAGGGACGAGGGACGAGAAATCAGACGGCTTTGCAGAATGTGTCAGCTTTTCGTTCCATCGTAATAAGCTTTGCAAAAATATGCTCATACTTTTCGTCCAGCATTTTAAACATCTCGTTGTTAATATATTTGCACCTTAACGTAAACTCCAACCATGTTTGAGTTTCTGCCGCTTCTTGCTCGGCATCTGTTAATTTATTCACAAATACAGCCTTATATCTCCGTCTTCTCCAGCCTTCTGCGAGGTTAACACATACTGATCTTGACGACCTGCGTATTTGGTCGGTTAAGGAATAAATCTCTTCCTTCGGAAAACCTCTTGAAATCTCAAATATCTCCATTGCAGCTTCGAGCGCCAACTGATAAACCTCCAAATCCCTCACCCTATTAATCCTTCTCGTTTCATTCCCTTTGTCCCTCGTCCTTCATCCCTCGTTTTTTAAGTCGCAATCCCTTATTCATCAAGCCAACAAGGCAATGTTCAATTATCAATGAAGAATTATCAGTTACTTTGCTGTCGCTTTTGATTTTTTCCCGATCGAGAACAAAATCTTAACAATCTCTTGGTAGAGTAGAAAAAGAGAGACTTAGTTAAAGAAAAAGCCCTCCAAATATGGTAAAAAATAGTTTTGATACAAGAAACTAAACCATAAAGAAAAGGAGGGCTATATGGGAGCAACCCCATGCA